>Ga0070734_10000722_pt1 | contig 61305 bp, 50 predicted proteins | sample Coa_R1_8_FD_66444 | JGI IMG/M metagenome (GOLD analysis project Ga0070734, IMG submission 66444) | Surface soil microbial communities from Centralia Pennsylvania, which are recovering from an underground coalmine fire - Coalmine... | ecosystem: Environmental > Terrestrial > Soil > Unclassified ...
GCCGGGAATTCCACCAAGGGACCGAAGCAAGATTTTCTCGGCTTCATGCTTTACAACCGCACGTGGTTTGACAATGACAAATACGCTCTCACTCTCGGCGGCGGCCGCATCAACAATCCCGGCCGCTACCTCGTTTTGATTCCGCCTATCAACGGCGCCACTGCTGCGAGCGGCACTCCCTATTTCACCGGAAATCCCGGCGATCCATACAAAGCTTGGGACGCTTCCGCAACGTTCGACTGGATGCCCAGCCAATACATCACATTCCGCTGGGAATTCAATCACCGTGCCGCCAACGTGCCGTACTTCTCCGGTTCCGGCGGCGTTACCCCTCCCGGTGGCAACAACGGCGCGCCTGGCTCCTTCGTTTGCTTGCAGGGATTCACCACATGCGACGGCTCGCCGTCCAACACGTGGTTTCCCGACCTGCGCAAAATCGAGAACCGCTTGAATCTCGCAATTCTCGTAAAGTTCTAATCACAACGCACTTCTAAAATGGGAGACGAATCCATCGTCTCCCATTTTTCTTTTCAGCTCGCAAGTTCTTCGCCCACAAGCAATCAACTTTTTTGTTTCATTCCATGCAAACATTGCAGGACTTCATCAAGTTTTCCTTTTTACTCCTTTACGTTTTACTTACATCTTGCACCTTACCTTCTGCTCAACGGCAGCAACGCCGAAGTTCAGCAAAAGGGGTTCCTCTAATGTTTGCTCGTCGACTCTCGATTTTTCTGGCAGTGTCTTTACTGGTCGGTCCGTCCAGTTTTTCACAATCCACTTTTGGCACGATCGTCGGAGTGGTCCGCGATCCGAATCAGGATCCTATTGGCACTGCCCAAATTATGCTCCTCGGTCTCGATGATCAATCGCAACATTCCGCTGTTTCCGATTCCGGTGGTGCATTTGAATTTGGCAATCTCAAGCCCGGACACTACCAGTTGCTCGTCCGAATGCCTGCCTTTGCCGATTTCAAAGTCACTTCAATCCAGCTCGATGCCCGCCAGTCTCTGCGCATCGACGTACCGCTCAAACTTGCAACCGCCGCCCAAATTGTTGAGGTCTCCGGCGATGCCGGCCCGGTCATCAACACGGAAAACGCAACGCTTTCCAGCGCGCAGGATAACGTCGCTCTCACCACGATGCCGATCAATTCGCGGGCCGTCACCAGCAGTCCCCTCTCTGCACTCGCAACAAATCCCAATGTCACTTCCGACAGCCAGGGGAATTTCAGCGTAGGCGGTTCGACTTCCGCGCAGACCGGCTTCTCGGTGGACGGGATTTCCACTGCTAACGTGAGGGCGAACGGATCACTCAAGGACGCTTATCCGTCCATCGAAGGAATCCAGGAATTGAACGTGACGGCGTTCAACAACAACGCCGAGTTCGCGCAGATGGGAGATGTCACCTTTACCACGAAGAGTGGAACCAATCGATTTCATGGAAGCGCGTTCGAGTACTTCCAGAGCGACGCATTAGACGCAACCACCTATAATTTTGCTTCCAAGGCCCCCAAGCGATTCAATACATTTGGAGGCAGCTTCGGCGGTCCGGTGTACTTGCCCAAGCTTCACAACGCGCGAGATAACACATTTTTCTTTTTCGACTACGAAGGCAATCGCAAGACCACTTCGTCACCCGAACTGCTCCTAGTTCCAACAGCTGCGGAAAGGGCGGGTGATCTCAGCGGCCTGGTAGCGGCAGTGGGCACTCCACTGATAGATCCCTTTACTAATAAACCCTATCCCAACAACATCATTCCTGGCGGCCCCGGAAACCCGTGCGGAAATCCCAAGGACTGCATTAATCCCGTTGCACAAACGCTGCTGAATAACTACTACCCGCTGCCGAACGTCAATGGGAACGGGTACAACTACCAGACGCTGGTCCCCATTCCCTCCAACTCCAACGCGTGGGATCTGCGCGTCGACCGGACGCTCACTTCGAGACAACAGCTCTACGCTCGCTACAGCTGGAAGAACGTGTTTCTCAACGAGTTCAACAATGACACGGTCATTGGGCCCGCTGGTGTCTTCTTGCCGAATGACCAAGCTCATGAACAAAACCGCAGCTTGGTGGTCTCGTACAACTACGTCATCACGCCGAGGCTGATCAACGAATTTCGTTTTGGACTGACCAAGTTCACAGAAAATGAGACCTTCCCGATCCAAGGCTCACAGGCGATTTCGCAACTCGGGCTGGTTCTAAACAATGGCGTAAACCTTGCCCTTCATCCAACGGGACAAGCCTTTCCGACATTCAACTTCAGTGATGGCACCGTTAACTCGATCGGACAAGGCCGCGTAGGAACTACCGTTTCGAAAACCTACCAATTCACTGACAACGTCTCTTTCCACGTCCACCAGCACGCGCTTCGCTTCGGAATGGACACACGCCGCCTCTTCTACGGCGCTCCGTTGTATTTCCAGCCTTCCGATGACTACGGCCAGTTCAACTTTAACGGCGCGCTCACAAATTATTCTTTCGGCGATTTTCTTCTTGGATTGCCGCAGTCTTTCTTTGCAGTCACTGCGCCGCAGATCAACGCCTACAGCTGGCATTGGGGTTTCTACGGCCAGGACCAATGGCAGGTGAACAGCCATCTGACCCTCAACTTCGGTTTGCGGTGGGAATTGCTCCCCGCGTTCAAGGAAACCAGCGGCGACATAGCCAGCTTCGATCCAAGACTGAACAGCATCATAGTTCCTGATAAATTCCCTGCCTTGGCGGGAAGCAGTCCGCTCCTGAACAGCGTGTACACGGCAGTTCTCGAGTCCTACAACGGGTGCGATCTACCGAACAAACTCGCTGCCTTACCCTGCACACCCGTAATTACCGCCAGCAAGGCCGGCTTGCCACAAGGTTTGCGGCACACGCCAATGCACGATTTTGATCCGCGCGTGAGTCTTGCCTACCGGCCGTTCAGCAATGACAAGACCGTGATTCGCGCGGGATTTGGCCTATTCACCATGACTACTCTTGGACCGCTCTCGTACAACAATGCGGGTGTAACCCTGTCCGCTCTGCTCAGTTTTCCGAATTCCGTGACCAACGGCACGCCGGCGTTCCAGTTTCCGCAGACGTCCATTCCGGGCCAGGTCGCACTGGGTGGAGGCTCTTTTGAAGAAGGAAACAACATTTTCCTTAAAGACGGCACATCGGCGCAATGGAACCTGACGGTCGAACGGCAAGTTACGCCGAACACCAGCGTGCGGCTCAGCTATGTCGGCCAGGGCACATATCATCTGCCCGTCACCGTGGACCTCACCCAGATTCGGCCGAGCACCACGCCTTATGTGCCCACTCTTGCGCCCGGCGAACCAAGCGGCATTCCGGCCTGGGCCGATCCACGTTCCCCGTATCCGCAGTTCGGCCTGTTGATGTATTCGGACAGCATTGGAAACTCAAACTATCAAGCCGGAATCGCCGAAATTCGGCATAGAACCTCCTACGGGTTGGCTCTTCTTGGGAGTTACACCTGGGCGAAAAATATCAGTAATGCGCAAGGCAGCGATGCGCCCACGGTGTCTGCCGGAGAAGAGCCTTATGCCGTGGAGATTGCGAACCGCTACAATCTCCGGTACGACCGCGGGAACGTCGTGGGAACGCCGCGGCAGCGATTGCTGCTCACGGGGACTTACGACTTGCCCTATGGCGGCGGCCGGCGCTGGTCGGGTGGAGGCAAAATTCTTGCGGGCATCTTCGGAAACTGGGGCCTTAGCACGGTTACGCAGTTGCAGACCGGCCAGTGGCTCACCCCAATCATGAATGCCGTCTCCGATCAATCGAACACCAATTTGAACAATCTGCGCTTCCTGGGAGGAGCGATCGCGCGGCCCGATTGCACGGGCAATCCCGTCCCCGCGAATCGGTCTGTTCTGAACTACTACAACTTTAGTGCCTTCGCTCTTCCTCCCGCGAATGCCGGACGGTTCGGCACTTGTGGTGTGGGCATATTGCAAGGCCCCGGAGAGATCAATGTGAACGCGGGCCTCTCGCGGCAGATTGCCCTGAAGGAGCGTTTTCACTTGCGGTTTGAGGCCACGTTTACCAACGTGCTGAACCACTCGAACTTCGCGCCGCCCTCGTTGAACGTCAGCAACCAAAGCACTTTCGGCGTGTTGACCAGCACGCTGCCGCAAGGGCTTGGTGGAAACCGTACGGGACAATTGGCTCTGCGTTTCGATTTCTAGCCGCAGCCTTTTGTTTCATCGGCAATGAAAGCAAACACAAAGAGGGCCGGATGCGAATCCGGCCCTCTTCTATTTTCCAAGTTCCCTCTTCTATTTCACTTCTTCTTGTCCCACTCCGCGTACATTTTCTGAATTGTCGGTCCGATTGAGAATCCCCAGGCCAACGGAGTCAGCTTGGAGAATTTTTCGGGAATCACGTATTGATGTTGCGCCTCCTCGGCGGGCACTCCCGCTTTGTAGAGCTTCATCGCCTGTTCTTCGATGTCGTCGAACGTCGAGCGGAACATCGCCACCGCTTCTTGTCCGCAAAGCTGCCCGTGTCCCGGAACGAAGAGCGTGTCCTTGTCCCACGACGCGAATGTCTTCAGCGTCGCACGCCATCCCGAAACCGTCGCCTGCTCGTCGAACGCCACCGGGAAAATTCCGTTGAACAGCAAATCGCCCGTGTACACCACATTTTGCTCCGGCACCTTCACAATCATGTCTGTCCCGGAATGTCCCGGATAGTGCTCGATCACCGCCGTCAATCCGCCGAGATCCACTTTGTGCGGCAACTTCGCGGGATCAAACGAATGGTTCGGCAGCGCCAGTTGCGCGGCAGCTACCAAATCGTAGAAATTTCCCAGAGTCGCCAGGTCGCCTTGCAAATGCTTTTTCGTGACGTCAGACTTTGCATTTGCGAGCATTTTTTCGATTGGCGCCGTCACCGCGGCCTTGTCCATTTTTTGCCATGGGCCATAACTGTCATAAATCCTCTTTGCCGCCGTGGCATGCGCCCACAACGGAATCCCATGCGCCCCGTACACCGCGTTTCCCATCGAGTGATCGAAGTGATAGTGCGTATCCATCGCGCCCTTGATCGGCACTTGCGAAATGGAATGGAGCGTCTCCAGCTGAAACGCCGCGCCCGCCGCGCTTACGAATCCTTCGATCGCCATCGCGCCGTCGGTGCCTACCAGGAATCCGCCGTTGCACATCGTCTGAAGGCCTTTGGACGTATCGGAAATCGTCGCGTACAAACCGTTTCCGATCTTTCGCACCGACGCGAAGCCCTTATCCACCACCGGCGCCTGCGAAATTCGCGGATCATCCGCCAGCGAACTTGCCATCGCTCGCAGCGGAATCATGCTCGCCGCCGCGTACATCGCACTCAAATACGACGTCTTCGCCAGAAAATTCCGGCGCGACGGGTCTTGCACTTTGTTTTGCATGGTTTCTCTCTCAGATTTGGACAGGGATCTCGCCACCACAAGCTTTCCGAGTCTAGCAGATGTCCCTTCGTTCCGCCGGGGGTGGCGTTTCGGCTATTCGATGCGCGACCCGCCGTTTTCGGTTCGCGATCCGGCACTATTCTATAGCGGTAAACGTTCGCCTCGTTTGCGAACACCGATATTCAGCCGCTCGACGGAGTTGTTGTTATGAAAAAGTTCTTCCTGCCCGCCGTCGCATTTCTTGCGTTCGCTTCCGCTGCTTTTTCGCAGGAGCCGGACGACTACAAGCCAAACCAGGAAGCCGACCGCCAGGCCATTACGAATCTCGAGCAGGGCTTCGCCCATGCTTTGCAGCTGAACAACTCGACGGTTTTCAACACGGTCTATAGCGACGAGTTTTCCGGCACAACCTACTTCGGCGAGGTCATCAACAAAGCGCAGCAGATTCGCTACATCCAAACGTCTTCTGTTACCTGGGATTTCGTCCACAGCTCGGATATCCAGGTGAGAATCTATCGCGACGTCGCGTCGGTTTCGAGCCTGTTGACCGAGCGTGGCTCACAGCAGGGAAAACAATTCGTCCGTCAGCTGCGCATTTTGCGTTTGTACATCAACACGCCGCGCGGCTGGCGCGTAGTTGCCGCGCAGGAAACACAATTGCCGGGGCAGGGAAGCCGTTAGTTTTCTTGCAGTGATATTTGCGGCGAAGCGTTTTCGATCAGCTATTGTCCGTGCGTCGCGCGTTCCGCATTCACCGCCGCGCCAATCACGCCCAATTCATCGTTTTCCGGAATCATTTCAAACCGGCTGCCTTGCAGCGGGCTCATCTTCACCATTTCATGCACGAGCCGGTCCAGCAATCCGACGTCGAGGAAACCCGCATTCGGCCCCGTCAAATAAAACGGTCCTGGCCCGGCCATGTGAATCGAAGTCGCCGATGCCGCAGCCAGTGCACGATGGCATTGCAACACAAAATCAGCGCAACGCGCGTCGCCCGCCTTCGCGTTTTGAAAAACTTCTTCCGGCTCCATGTCCAGGAAGCGCATGCGCATCGCGCGATATCCCAGGAATCCTTCGAGGTGCCCCACTCCGCCGCATCCGCAAAACTTTTCCTTGGGATCGATCGTTACCACGGAGTGGCCGCCTTCCCACATTCCTTCGCTCCACGGAAATCTTCCATAGCCCACGCCGTTGCCGATCGCCCAGACGCGATTCAATTTGTGAAGCACGCCGCGCGTCGCCGCGATTCCCGCCGCCGTCGCATCCGCGTCGTTGAACACGCCGACGGAAACTTTAATCCCAGCCTTCAGCAGCGCGGCCTCAACTGCCTTCTGCAGGTGAAACCCCTTCATCTGGTGCAGGTTTGGCGATTCTTCCGCAATTCCGTTGCGAATGATTCCGGGGAATCCGATTCCGACCGCATCGAGCTTTTCGCCCTTCGCAACTGCCTTCACCTGCTCCGCGATCGTAGTCGCAATATCGTCCGCCGGCATCGAGAGCAGCACATCGTGCGGGGCATCCTTCGCGGGAAACGGCTGCACCCCTCCCACTACCCGGTTGTTTTCCACCAACCCGGTCGCCACGTGTTGTACGACATGCACTCCGGCTAGCTTGCTCATCGCTCGCCTTCCACTTCCTGCCCAGCGCCCCTGGCCGCCGCTAGACGTTCGACAATTTATTCAATCCGTTGAACGCCGCGGCTTTGTAGCATTCCGCGAGCGTCGGATAGTTGAACACCGTGTCCACGAAATATTCCACGGTCCCCTTCAGCGCCAGCACTGCCTGCCCAATGTGCAGCAGCTCCGACGCTCCTTCTCCAATGATGTGCACGCCCAGGAGTTCTTTCGTCTCCGGGCTGAAAAGTAATTTCAAGCGGCCCGTTGTATCGCCGCGAATTTGTCCGCGCGCGATTTCGCGGAAATATGCGATGCCGGCTTCGTAGGGTACACCGGCGTCCGTCAGTTGATCTTCCGTTTTCCCGATGAAAGAAATTTCCGGAATCGTGTAAATCCCATACGGATAGTGCGCGGGGTTGGAATGAATTTTCATCCCACAAGCATTCGCCGCCGCGATTCTTCCTTGCTCCATCGAAACCGAACCCAGGCTGGGGAATCCGATCACGTCGCCCACCGCGAAAATATGCGGCTGCGCCGTCCGGTAATTTTCATCCACTTTGATTCTTCCGCGCGAATCCGCTTCCAAACCAGCGGCCGCCAGATTCAATTCGTCCACGTTGCCTTGCCGCCCCACCGCATAAAGCAGCGCGTCGCCATTCACTTTTTTCTTGCTCTTCAAATTCGCGACGACCGTCTTGTCGGGCAACTCTTCGACGCTTTCGACTTCTTCATTCAGACGCATCGTCACGCGCCGGTCGCGCAAATGGTACGAAAGCGCTTCCACCATCTCCGCGTCCGCAAATTCGAGCAGCCGCGGCCGCTTTTCAATCAGCGCTACGCGCACGCCCAGCGTCGCGAACATGCACGTATATTCCACGCCGATTACGCCGCCGCCCACCACAATCAGCGTCTTCGGAATCTCCGGCATCTGCAACACCTGGTCGCTGTTGATAATGTTGCGGTTGTTGAAGGGCACGAGCGGCGAAATCGCCGGCTTGGTACCGGTCGCGATTACAATGTTCTCTGCCTGGTATTCCGATTGTCCGCGCGAGCTCACCACGCGAACTTTGTGCGGGTCGATAAAACTCGCCACGCCGTTCAGCACTTCAATGCCGTTGCGCGAAAGCTGCGCTCGCGTCACATCGATTTCGGTCTTGATCACGTGCTGCGCGCGGAACGATAGATCCGCCATCGTGATCTGGTCCTTCACGCGGTAATTTACGCCGTAAATGGTCTGCCAATAAAATCCGGAAAGATGCAGCACCGCTTCCCGCATCGTCTTGCTCGGGATCGTGCCCGTGTTGATCGCAACGCCGCCGACCACTTCCATCTTTTCGATGAGTGCGACGCGTTTGCCGAATTTTGATGCCTGGATGGCTGCGCGCTGTCCCGCGGGACCGGAGCCAAGCACGAGAAGGTCGTAAGTTTCCATCAGTGGTTTCTGGGCGCTGCGTTCCAGCCTTTCCCCCACTTGCCGCGAGAGTATAACACCGCCTTCAAGTCGCCGAGGTTACATGTTCTGCCACTACCGCATTGAGCCAAGACCACAGTGCATTTTCATCGCCATTGCTCGTTCTCGAATTTCTCGCTTGCAAATTAGACTTTCCTGATTAACCTTGTCCCGGACAGGCTGGTGATTTGATGGCTTCCGCTCCCGTTCACGGCTCGACAACTCAGCTCGGTCAGACTCAGCGTCGCGACGCCTGGTGGCTCGAACTCATTCCCATCATCATTCTCTTCGGCGGCTTCGGCGTCTACGCCACCCTGCGCGCTTTCGAGGGCAAGTTCTATGAGTGGGGACCGTATCTCTCGCCGTTTTATTCGCCTCTCCTTTCCTTCAGCTGGTGGAAGCTTTCTCCTGCTCTCCTCATTCTCGGCGCGCCGCTCGGTTTTCGTACGACCTGCTATTACTATCGCAAAGCCTACTACCGCGCTTTTTTCGCAGACCCGCCGGCCTGCGCGGTCGGCGAACCCGGTTTCCGCAAAAACTATCGTGGCGAGACCTCGTTTCCCTTTATCCTTCAAAATGTTCATCGCTACTTTCTTTACGGCGCCATTCTTTTTCTCGTTTTCCTTTGGTATGACGCCCTCAAAGCTTTCTGGTTCAACGGCACATTTGGCATCGGCGTCGGCACAATCATCATGCTCGTCAATGTCTGCCTTCTGAGTCTCTACACGTTCTCCTGCCATTCGTTGCGTCACATCGTTGGCGGCAAACTCGACTGCTTTTCCTGCGCCACGTTGGGTGTTCCGCGCCACTCCGCGTGGAGTCTCGTCAGCTACCTCAACGAACGCCACATGATCTTCGCCTGGTCGAGTCTGGTGACGGTCGGCTGTACCGATTTTTATATCCGGATGCTCGCTTCCGGCGTTTTCAAGGACCTCCGAATCCTGTGACCGCATCCTACGAAACCCACGAACATGATGTTTTGATCATTGGCGCAGGCGGCGCCGGACTTCGCGCCGCAATCGAAGCCATCGCACAAGGTGCGCGCGTCGGCCTCGTCTGCAAATCGCTTCTTGGCAAAGCGCACACCGTGATGGCGGAAGGCGGCATCGCCGCCGCCATGGCCAACGTCGACAAAGCCGACGACTGGCGCACGCATTTTTGCGACACCATGCGCGGCGGAAAATTCGTCAACAACTGGCGCATGGCGCAGCTTCACGCGCAGGAAGCGCCGGACCGCGTTCGCGAACTCGAACAGTGGGGCGCGCTCTTTGACCGCACTCCCACCGGTGATATTTTGCAGCGCGCTTTCGGCGGCCATACTTTCAAGCGTCTTTGCCACGTTGGCGATCGCACCGGCCTCGAGCTGATTCGCACGCTGCAGGACCGCGGCGTCGAACTCGGCATCGACGTTTTCATGGAATGCACCATCACCCGCCTCCTCAAAGACGGCGATCGCGTTGCCGGCGCGTTCGGTTACTGGCGCGAACAAGGGCGCTTTGTCGCGTTCAAGGCGAAATCCGTCGTGATCGCCACGGGCGGCATTGGCAAAGCCTGGCGCGTCACATCGAATTCCTGGGAATACACCGCGGACGGCATGGCTCTCGCTTACGAAGCCGGCGCGGAACTCATGGACATGGAGTTCGTGCAATTTCATCCGACCGGAATGGTCTGGCCGCCCGGAGTGCAGGGAATTCTCGTCACGGAAGCTGTTCGCGGCGAAGGCGGTATTCTTCGCAACAAAATGGGCGAGCGCTTCATGGAAAAGTACGATCCGAAGCGAATGGAACTTTCCACCCGAGACGTTGTCGCACGCTCAATTTATACGGAAGTCAAGGAAGGCCGCGGCACGGAACACGGCGGCGCGTATCTCGACATCTCGCACAAGCCCGCCGAGTACGTAAAGAAAAAACTGCCGAGCATGTACCACCAGTTCAAGGAACTTGCCGACGTGGACATCACGAAAGGCCCCATGGAAGTTGGTCCGACGTGCCACTACATGATGGGCGGTATTCGCGTCGAAGCCGAGACCGCCGTTTCCACAGTGCCCGGACTATTTGCGGCGGGCGAAGCTGCCGCCGGCTTGCACGGTTCCAATCGACTCGGCGGAAATTCGCTCTCCGATCTTCTCGTTTTTGGCCGCCGTGCGGGAAAGTCCGCCGCCGAATTTGCCGGCCGCGCCTCCGCAACGAAAATCGATCCCGAGCAACTCGAACAAGCCGAAGGCGAAATGCTCGCTCCGTTTGAGCGCGCCGAAGGCGAATTTCCCTATGCGTTGCATCATGACTTGCAGGAAACGATGGGCAATCTGGTTGGGATTTTCCGAAATGAAGAAGATCTTAAGAAAGCCCTGGTTCAACTCGACGAACTGAAACCGCGTCTCGCGAAACTCCGCATCGATGGCTCGCGCATGTTCAATCCCGGCTGGCATCTGACACGCGACTTGAAAAACATGGTCCTCATTTCGGAGGCCGTCGCGCGTTGCGCCCTTGCCCGTCGCGAAAGCCGCGGCGCCCACAGCCGCATCGATTTTCCGAATTACGATCCCGAGTGGGAAAAGAAGAACAACATTATTGCGAACGAAGACGGCGCGATGACTCTGCACCAGCGCCCCGTTCCCGAAATGCCCGCGGAGTTGAAGCAATTGCTCGAGGAGAAGAAATAATATGCCCGACGCAATTCTTCGCGTTTTCCGCGGCAACAAAGAAGGCGGCCAGGCCGTCGACTACAAAGTTCCGCTCGCTCCAGGCATGGTCGTTCTCGACGCACTGCATTCGATTCAAGCCCATCAATCGCCGGACTTGGCGGTTCGTTGGAACTGCAAGGCCGCCAAATGCGGGTCGTGCTCCGCGGAAGTGAACGGCCGTCCGCGCCTCACTTGCAAGACGCGCATGGACTCGCTGCCACTCGACCAGCCGATTACCGTTTCGCCGCTGAAAGCATTTCCCTTGATCAAAGACCTTGTCACTGACGTTTCGTGGAATTACAAGGTCAACAAAAAAATTCCCGCGTTTCAGCCGCGCAAAGACGTTCAGTGGAAAATGGATCAGCGCGACGTGGACCGCGTTCAGGAATTTCGCAAGTGCATCGAGTGTTTTCTCTGCCAGGACGTTTGCCACGTTCTGCGCGATCACGGAAAACACGAAGTATTCGGCGGACCGCGCTTCTTCGTCCGCGCCGCCAGCCTCGAAATGCATCCGCTCGACGGCGCTTCCCGGACGGCCCTTCTCAAAAAGGAACTCGGTATCGGCTACTGCAACATCACCAAATGCTGCACCGAAGTTTGCCCAGAGGAAATTCACATCACCGACAACGCCATCATTCCTCTCAAGGAGCGTGTCGTCGACGAGTTCTACGACCCGGTCACCATGCTCTTGCGCAAACTCCGCGGCTCGTAGTCGTTGTTGGATTTGTGTAGTGTAGGGGCTTTAGCCCCGTTGAGCTTGGATTGTTCTCCTAAGTCTTTGCCGGAGGCGCTCATGAATTACCAGCTAAAATCCATCTCGCACGCCGGAATTGCCGAAGCCCTCGCCAAAGCCGAACTCTACCGCTATCTCAACGAGCCGGAAGAATCCGAATCCATCTGCCGAGACATTCTTTCCATCGAACCGGCGCAACAACTCGCTCTCCGCATGCTCGGTCTCGCCATCACCGACCAATTCACCGGCGGCATCGGTGACCGTTACCGCGACGCCGAAGAAATTTTTCTTAAGCTTACAGACACCTACGAACGCTTCTACTACACCGGCCTTCTTTACGAACGCCGCGCGAAGGCGCAGCTCTGCGGCGGCCAATCGCCCCACACCCTGCTTCCTCTGTTTGAACGCGCGCTGCAATGTTTTGCCGAGGCGGAACAAATTCGCCCCGCGGGAAACGACGACGCCATCCTTCGCTGGAATCGTTGCGTGCGTCTCCTGCAATCACCGGGATTCCAGTGGGAAGAACACCTCGTGTCGTTCGACGCCGACGACGCTCCTCCGCGCTAGGAAATGCTCAGGCAGTGGTCTTTTCTCTTCGCTGCGAAATCGCGTAAATTGCCAGACCACCGATCATCGCCGCGACCGCGACGCCCTTCCATGCCAGGTCGTAACTGTGCCGGGCATCAAATATTTTCCCGGCAATCCAGGGAAATCCCCATTGGCCCAGGGAATAACCCATGATGATTAACGCCAACAATTTTCCGAGCGCTCGCGTGCCAAAACATTCTGCAGCCACCAGCGAAACCAGCATGTAATCGGCTCCCATCGAGAATCCAAAGATCGCCGCAAACACCCAGACCACCGTCGGAATTTTTGCCACGCCCAGCAGCAGCACCGACGCTCCAATCAAAAAATAAAACAGCGCCATCGCATTCTTTTTGCTCACATGATCCACGGCGTATCCGACCAGAATCCTTCCCGCAAGGCTCGCCAGCAGCAATCCCGTGGAAAATCGCGCCGCTACCGCCGACGAATACCCCTGGTCCTTCAAAAACAAAATAAAATGTTGAATAACGGCTCCGATTGCGCCAATCGCCAGCGTCGATCCGAACAAAATCAACCAGAAGTTCGTTGTACGAACCGCTTCCGCAACTCCAAGCGAGCCTGTCGCAACGAACGCGTCACCGGAATCGCCTCTCGCGGCTTCTCCATCCGGCTGCAATCCGGATTCTTCTGGTGTGGACTTGATAATCCAAATTCCCATCGGAAACAGAACTCCCATCAGTGCCAGCGCGACAATCTCCAGCGCGTGCCGCCACCCGCAAGTCCGGATTAGATAGTTCACGAGCAGCGGCGCGACAACTCCGCCCGATCCCAGTCCCAGGTACGCGATTCCCATCGCTCGCCCGCGCCGCACGCGGAACCACCGCGCCACCAACACTTGTGTTGCAATCGGTCCGGCAAAAACATAGCCGAGCACTTCCAGTACGCAAAGCGCTTCGTATTGCCACAGCTTCGTCATCCGCGCCATCAGCAATAACGACACGCCAACGAAGGCAGTGCCGGCGACAATCACCCACTTCGCGCCGATGCGATCGATCATCGCCCCGGCAACCAGGCCAAACGGCAATCCGACAATCAAAAAGCCCAGAAAGAAACCCTGCGTGACCTGGGAGCGCGTGAATCCAAGCGATTCCACGAACGAACTGTAAAAAACGGGGAAGCCATAAAAAATGATTCCAACGATGAAGAAGAAATTCAGGAACGCCGCCGCGACCACCCACCAGCCATAAAATATTTTGCCGGACTGATTCGCGGTCATGAACGCGCCGCCGCGTTCATTTGTGGATTCGCTTCGATGCCCAAACGGCGAGCGCAATCGGCGAGGATTCCCGCTTCCCACTCCGGCCGCTGAATGTTCTTTGCATGAGTTCGGCTGCTCGGAATTCGCCCCGTCAAATGCAAAAAGACGGCGGCGGAATGTTTGTACGCAGGGACCGGATCACGAAATGCGACATTACCCAGATATTGCAGCGCGTCGGAGAGCGCGTAGTAGGCGGCGTCTCCGTTGGCCCAGAACCCGTCGCGCTCAGCGAATTTTTCCGGCGCAAAGGTCGCCAGCCCGAGCAGATAATCCGAACCGTACTCAATCATGTCGATGCCGAGATCGTTTCCGGTATAAATGCGAAACTCCGGACGGGCGGCATCGCGCAATTCCAGGCGCCGCAACTCCGTCAGTCTGTCCAGCGACGAGTGCTTCATTCCTTTAATTTCAGGAATGTCCATCAACCGCCGCACTGTGTCGTCGTCAAAAATCTCTCCGTTCGGCGCGAACATTTCGCCCAGCTCGAACGCGAGCACTCCCGGATAGCCCTTACTCACCGCCGCATAAATCGCAGCTTTTTCAGCGGACGTTTTTCCATGCAGGCGCTGCGTCTGAAACAGAATAGGAATGCCGCCGTGCGCCACGATCGCATCCATCTGATTGCGGTACAGCGCGACGATGTCTCCTTGCAGCCCTTCGATGTACGCGCCCGCAACAAACGGCACGTTCGGCCCGAGCGCCTCCCGCGTCCACGCAAGCACCTGCAATTTTTCCGCTTCGCTCAGAAAATTCACGTAGCCGGTGTCCATGTTCACCGCGTTCTTCAGTCCGGCGCGTTTCGTCGCGCGCAAATGACTCTGAAACGCCTCCACCGCGATTCGCCCATCCGCTTCAAACGGCAAAAATGTCGCCGCGATTCCTTCCACTTTGCGTCCAGGCTTCTTGCGCCGAATAATTTCTTCCGTCCGCATCATTTCGCCTTCGCTATTCTTAATCTCGCCGCCATCTCGGAATTCTTGTAGAGCGGATCCAGCGGATAGCATCCCGACGGCAATCCTTTTCGCGGCGCCGTCGTGCAATCGCTGAACGTCCGGCAAATCCGCTTGTGATCGATTGCGCGTCCTCGGCTCGCCTCGTGCAGCAGTTCGGGATACGTAAGAATCATTCTCCCCATCCCGACCGCGTCAACCCAACCTTCTCGCACGGCCGCCTGCGCCACGTGCGGCAGAAAATCCTGCAGGTAACTGTACGCCGTGCCCACAATCGCGAGCTTCGGGAACTTTGCTTTCAGCGCGCGTGTGACGTTCATCTGCCGGGCCACACTGATCAGCGGATCTTCCGCCGGTTGATATCCATCCGACGGCGGATACAGCGCGGGCCGCTGAATATGCGGGTTGTAGTAAGGGCTTCCCGCCGTCAAATTCACCAGCGAAATCTTGAGGTCTTCCAGCAACACGAGAAACTGAATTGTTTCCGTCAAATCCTCGCGCGTCGGATTTTGCGAATCCACGCCAAATCCCCAGCGATAGGGAATCGCGCACTCTTCCGGAATCCCCGGCCCCAATTTCCCCTTCGCCGATTTCGCCGGGTTAGGTTTGTACGGCACCGTGTCAAACGCGGAAAGCCGCACGCCAATCGCGAGCTTCGGTGCAATCAAGCGGATCGCGTGCACGATCTCCCGCAAGAAGCGCGTGCGATTATCCAGAGTTCCGCCGAACTTTCCTTCTCGTGTGTGCGCGCTGAGAAATTCGTGGCCCAGATATCCGTGGCAATGTTTGATGTCTACAAAATCGAAGCCCAGTTGTTCCGCAATTTTTGCCGCGTCGTGAAATTGCTCGAAGATTCCTTCAATCTCGCCGTCCGTCAGCACGGGATAATCACCCGGCAATCCCAACTTCCGATCCAGAATCGGGTGATGGTAAAGAATCTTCGGCTCCGGCTTGTCGTGCCGGTTGGGCCGGCAATACCGGCCGGAATGCGTCAGCTGCAACCCGATCACCAATCCGTCCGCCGATCCAGTCGTTCGCCAATGCTCTTCGATCAGCGTTTGTCGCAAATCGGCCAGATCTTTTTTCGTCTGCTCGCCAATCACCAGCTGATTCGGATTCGCGCGCCCCTCGTGCGATACGGCGACCGCTTCGCCTCCCCAAATCAGCTTCGCGCCGCTGCGGCCGAATTTTTTCCAGCGCTCCTTCGTGTGCTCGGTAGGTTTTCCGTCCAGCGTTCCATCCCAGCCTTCCATCGGCTGCACGGCGATGCGATTGCCGATCGTCAATGCGCCCGCTTTCAGCGGCATTTGGAGAGGAGAATCGGCGCCGCTTTGCAATTCCGTGTCGCACGGAATCTCCAAACCGAGCGATTGAAGGTGCGCCTGGAATCGCTCGACCTCTTTCACCGTGCCCAATCGAAGTATCGGTAATGTGCTCATCGATTCTTTCAGTAGCGAAAATCCTGCCGCATTCTACCCAAATTCCGGGCCCAAAATGGAGCAAACCAATTCGGGCCGACCTGCGTGATTATTTTGCCCGCGATACATCCGCGTGAGCGGCCGCGCAAATTCAAATCCCCGCGCTTGCAAAAGTTTTCGAGCGAACGGATTCGCCGCGCTGCAATCCGTCACAATTGTGCCGCGAACTGACTGCTCCAAAAATCTGTCGAGCAATCGCGCGCCCGTGCTCGCGTCCTTTGCAATCCACGGCCCCAAATGATCCGCGAACGAACCGTGCCTGCCAAAAACGTACCCTTCCATTCCGCCGGCGTTCCACAATCCGTCCGTAAAGCGCGGCTCCTCGGCGTTGACCGATCGCAGCACGGCGCTTCGGTCCGCGCCAAACGCTTCGCCGTCCGCTTTGAGCACAAACTCAAACAGTGGCGCAGACATCGCTTCTTCGGACTCTGTTTGCTTTGCGCTTGCCGCATCCACGAGTGCCCTCTTCAATGTCCATCGCTCGAGTTCGTATTCAATCGAAAAACCAAGCTTCTCGTAGATTGGTTTTCCGAGCGGCGTCGCATCCAGCTTGACGCATGGCATGCCAATCGCATCCAGATACTCGATGCATTGTTTCAGCAAAGCCGTTCCGATGCCGCGCCCTCGATACTCGGGATCCACCAGCACCATCCCGACCCACGCAAATCTGTGCTGATAATTCATCGTCGCAGCGGTTCCGCGCACCGCTCCGTCCAGTTCGATTGCAAAACTTCCGCGCGGGTCCGCTTCCAGAAAACGCGCCCAGTCGGCGCTTGTCTGGTTCCATCCGGCCAAATCCTTCAGGCGCATTCCGCCGGGAATGTCCGCCTTCGTCATCGTTCGTATTTCCATGCCGAATCCTCGCCGCCAATTCTAACTGTCTTCGAGTACAATCACGCGTCGACCGTTTGCTTCGGAAATGTTTTCATGATTTCACAGAGTGAAAATTCCATTCGCGATGTCGCCGAGCTTGATCATCTGCTGAGCGAGCCGGATGAACCGACCATTCGCTCCCTCGCCGCGCTCAAGGGCGACATCGTGGTTCTCGGCGTTGGCGGCAAAATGGGGCCGACGCTTGCCCGCATGGCGCGTCGCGCTTCCGACGCAGCAGGAATTTCGCGCCGCGTGATTGGCGTCGCGCGTTTTTCTTCTCCCAGTTTGGAAAAGCAACTCAACTCCTGGGGCGTCGAGACAATTCGCTGCGACTTGCTCGATCGCAATTCTCTCGCGGCTCTTCCGGACGCACCTAATGTCGTGTTCATGGCGGGCATGAAATTTGGTTCCACCGGCCAGGAAGCCCTGACCTGGGCGATGAACAGTTATCTTCCCGGCCTCGTCTGCGAGCGGTACGCGAAAAGCCGCATCGCGGCTTTCTCGACGGGAAATGTCTATGGGCTCAGCCCCGTTTCGCAAGCCGGTTCCTGCGAAACGGATTCGCTCCAACCTGTCGGCGAATATGCGATGAGCTGTCTCGGCCGCGAACGCATCTTCGAACATTTCAGCCGGACTCTCTCGATTCCCGTTTCCATCATTCGCCTGAATTACGCAACTGAACTTCGCTACGGCGTCCTTGTGGATATTGCGCAGCGCGTTTTCTCCGGCAAGCCGGTCTCGCTCGCGATGGGCTATCTCAACGCAATCTGGCAGGGCGACGCCAACGCCATGAGTCTCCAATCTCTCGCGTTAGCCTCCTCGCCGCCGTTTGTCATCAACGTTGCTGGCGCAGAGCTCTTGAGTGTTCGCGAAATGGCGCAGGAATTTGCCCTGCGCTTCAACAAGTCGGTCCAGTTTGAAGGAGTCGAAGCGCCAGACGCGCTGTTGAGCAATTCGCAAAAGTCGCGCGAACACTGCGGGCCGCCGCGCGTCTCCCTCAAACGGATGCTCGACTGGATCGCGGACTGGACGATTCGCGGCGGCGAAACACTCGCCAAGCCGACTCACTTTGAAAATCGCGCCGGCCGCTTCTGAATCGAAAATGAGGATCGCAAAGAAATGACCACGCAACTCGATCCAAAGCTGAAGCAAATCCTCAGGCAGGGAACTGTGATTCCCGCGCACCCGCTTGCCTTGAACGCGAATCGCCGCCTCGATGAGCGCCGCCAGCGCGCGCTTACTCGCTACTACGCTGCCGCCGGCGCGGGCGGCCTCGCCGTCGCAGTCCACACAACGCAATTCGCAATTCGCGATTCGAAAATTGGCTTGTTGGAGCCAGTCCTCACGCTCGCCGCCGAAGAAATGGATCGCGCCGACATCCATCGCACCGAACCCTTGCTTCGCGTCGGCGGCATTTGCGGAGAAACTCCCCAGGCAGTCCAGGAAGCGACTCTTTTGTCGGACTTGCGCTATCACGCCAGCCTGCTCAGTCTCGCTGCGATGAAGGACGCCGACGATGCCGCCCTACTCGCCCACTGCCGTGCCATCGCGCAAGTTCTTCCCGTCATCGGCTTTTATCTTCAGCCCGCTGTGGGCGGACGTATCCTCTCTTATCGCTTCTGGCGCGAATTTGCCGAAATCGGCAACGTGGTCGCCATTAAAATTGCGCCCTTCAATCGCTATCAGACTCTCGATGTCGTCCGCGCCGTCGCCGAATCCGGCCGCGACATCGCTCTCTACACCGGCAACGACGACAACATCGTGCTCGACCTGCTTACGCCTTTTATTTTTCAAAGCAATGGCCAAACGGTGAAGCGCCGCATCGTCGGTGGCCTTCTCGGCCATTGGTCCGTCTGGACGCGTCGCGCCGTGGAACTTCACAAGGCATGCACCGCCGTGTCGTCGGGCGATCCAGTTCCCGCAAAGTTGCTGCAACAGAGCGTCGAAGTCACCGACTCGAACGCCGCCTTCTTCGACCCCGCCCACAATTTCGCCGGCTGCATCGCCGGCTTGCACGAAGTTCTCCGCCGCCAGGGACTCCTCGAGGGAATTTGGTGTCTCGATCCCGGCGAAACGCTCAGTCCCGGCCAGGCCGAGGAGATTTCTCGCGTCTACGCGGCCTATCCTCATCTCAACGACGACGACTTCGTCCGCCAGCACCGCGATGCATGGCTCACGCCGTGACAACCGATTTCTCCTTATTTAAATCGAATGAAGAGTGCTACCATCCGGTTCTTCAGGAGTCCCTTTATGCCCAGATTTCTTTGCTTCTTTTTTCTCGTCACCGCCATCGGTTCCGCGGGCTCGCTCGCGGCACAAACCGCTCCCGACGCCACCGTCCACGTTGACGTCACTCCTGCGCATCAAATCAATTCTTTCGACCCTGACTCCGCTCTCGGCAGTTCGCTCGACGTTCTCTCCCATCGCGACATCGATCGCGTCCACACATCGCACATCGTGCAGGAATCTCTCTCCGCCGGATGGGGCCCCATCACTTATCGCAATAACTCCGAGCTTCGCATGGCCGCCTGGCATTGGAACTCCGACGGCTCCTGGAGCGACGCCACTCATCAGAGCGGCTACTTCACGGGCAGCACCGAACTGAAAGCGCCGACTCGCTACATTCTTTCTTACGCGCTGCCGCATCGCGGTTTCGCCACCAGCGGCGATCGTCCCGTGCGGGGCCCCAATCTTCTCTATTGGAAAAGCAATCCCTATCTCACCAGCAAATTCACCGGCGAATCGGATGCCCTCCATCCGCAATGGGTGATCGTCGATCTTGCCGCCGAAAAACAAATCAGCGCCGCGCGCATTCAATGGGCCTCGCCCTTCGCCACCAAATTTCAAGTCGAATATTGGGTCGGGACGAATGCGCTCGATTTCGACGGTGGCCCGAAAGGCGAATGGAAAACGTTCGACGCTGGAAAAATCGCGAATGCAAAGGGTGGCACAGCAATTCTCAAACTTGCCGCCTCGCCGGTCGCCGCGCGCTTCGTCCGCATTCTGATGTCGGAGTCTTCCAATACTTGCGACGAGCACGACGCGGCCGACGTTCGCAATTGCGTCGGCTACGCCATGCAGCAAATCGAACTCGGCGCCCTCGACGCAAAAAAGAATTTCGTTCCCGCTGAAAAATCCTCTGCGGAACCCGCAAACGCTTACACCGCCTCCTCCATCGATCCCTGGCATTCCGCCGAAGACGTTCGCGACGGCGGCGACTACCAGCACGCCGGCTTCGATCTCTTCTTCACCAGCGGCCTCACCAACAATCTTCCCGCGATGATTCCCGTCACCATGCTCTACGGCACTCCCGACGATGCCGCCGCGCAAATCGCTTACATCGAAAAGCGCGGCTATCCCATCCGCTACATCGAGATGGGCGAAGAGCCCGACGGCAAGCACGCCATGCCGGAAGATTACGCCGCGCTCTACATCCAGTGGGCCAACGCAATCCACAAAGTCGATCCGAAATTAAAACTCGGCGGCCCGGTTTTTGAAGGCGTCAACAAAGACATCACGCTCTGGCCCGATGCAAAAGGCCGCATCTCCTGGATGGGCCGTTTCGTCGCCTATTTAAAAGACCACAATCATCTTTCCGATCTCGCCTTTGTTTCGTTCGAGCATTATCCTTTCGAGCCCTGCACCATCACCTGGAACGATCTCTATCGCGAGCCGCAACTCATGAAGGGAATTCTGCAAGTCTGGCGCGACGACGGCGTTCCGTCCGACGTTCCGCTCATGGTCACCGAAAATCATCTCTCCTGGCAGCTTTCCGGACCCATGACCACCATCTTCGCCGCGCTCTGGCTCGCCGACAACGTTGGCTCTTTTTTTGAAGGCGGCGGCGCCGCGTTTTATCATTCGCCGATTCAGCCGCAGGGAATTGGCAACACCTGCCTCGGCTGGTCTTCTTGGTCGAACTTTGTCTCTAACGAAAATTACGAAATCAAAGGCTACACGTCGCCCTATTACGCCGCGCGCATGATCAATCTCGAATGGGTCCAGCACCGCAGCGGCATTCACCAGATGTTTCCTGCGTCCGCCGACATCAAAGACGCTGGAGGAAATCTTCTCGTCACCGTCTATGCTGTCCATCGCCCCGACGGAAACTGGTCCGTCATGCTCGTCAACCGCGACGAACACAACGCACACACCGTCCGCGTCGCGTTCGAAAACGCCGCCGAAAAACGCTCTTCCTCTTTTTCCGGAAAAGTTTCCTGGACCAGCTTCGGTTCCGATCAATACGTCTGGATCAACGACGGCCCCAACAGCCATCCCGACCCCAATCTTCCGCCCGCCGCCCAATCCATCGACGCCACCGCCCAAACCATTTTCACTCTGCCCAAAGCCTCAATCACCGTCTTGCGGGGCAAAATCGCAGGCTTCAGCGACTAAGCTTCGTCGAAGGAAATCAGTTCGATAATCAGGCCCTCAGAATTCTATTTGGTTGTATCGAGCTAACCTGCGAAAATGCGCATCGAAGGTGAAGGCGTGATAAATTCACTTCGTAGAGTCTTGGCTGACTCCCACGTGGCCGCAGTTGCCGTAGCCATCCTTCTTATCTGGTCTTTAGACTACTTTTTCCAAGCATTGTGGTGGCCCCTCTTCCGTGTGGCCAGTTATTTGTTGACCGCGATTGCGATACTTGATGTTCCTTATTTCTCGCTCAACCGCCCCCAACTATTGGTCGATTTGTTGAATCTCTCTAGTGCATTCATTAACTTCACCGCCGCTTGGCTTTTGTCTCGCTGGGTCTATGGACAAGGGCCTTTCCGCAGCTTGAGTAACTGCCGCATCCGATTCTTCCGGAGGAATCATGTTTGAGCGATTGAAGCGACCCTTAGTCGAAAGCTTTGTTGGCGCAATCGCGCTTGGGTACCTACTTTCACAGACTATTTTATATTTCGTAGGCATCTTTTCAGTACCGCTATCGGGCTGGATTTCGCGGCGTGAATTCCCGGAGCTAGCTTCGCACTCAACTGCCCAGTCAGGCTTCCCGTTCAGAGAAGCAGCACCCCAATTGGTCAGCTTCGTTCTGCTGTCGGGAATCTGGTACATCCTGCTCCGCTGGCTTTACTTTAGCCCCCTCAAAAAAGAGACTTCCGATCCGCCAGTGAATCAAGAACGAGGCTCTTAAATGCCGGTGCGGCGCCCTTCGTCCGTTGAATCGACTTGCGCACTGCGCCGATTTCGGCTTTATCGTTGCGGCGGGTTGGCAACATCGTGATTCAGCAAACCAATATCGCGACTCCTACGAATGCATTCAGTGGTTCGCTTCACCACCGATTGTTAAGTTGACGCGAGAGAGTTCGGTCCTAACCCTCGGTAGCAAGTCCAGACCGGGCTGGTAGTTCCGTCGCGACAGTTAATTGTGGGTTCTGCACTCTCATCCGCGAAAGCAAACCGCCTGCCAGCAGGTAACAAATCCCAATCAGCCAGAACGCCGCAGTCGCCTTTCCTGTTCGGTCATTCAAATAGCCCACCACCGTCGGCCCAAAAAATCCGCCGGTGTGGCCGATCGAATTGATCAATCCAAAACTCGCCGCTGCCGCCGACTCGCTCAACAGCAGCGTTGGCATCGACCAATACACCGGGTAGTACGAATAAAAAATTCCGCCGCCGAGAACCAGCAACGTCATCGCTGCCACCGTGTTGTGTGTGTTCGCCAGCAACAAGTAGGCGGAAGCCGCGCACAGCAGCGGAACCGCGGAATGCCAACGTCTCTCTCCGGTTTTGTCGGAATGCCAGCCGTTCCACAGCATTCCTGCAATTCCGACCAAGCCTGGAATCGCCGCGATCAGCGCAACCTTCGCGCTTGGCAGCCCCGTGAGCCGCCGGATAAAAGTCGGAATCCAATAGATGCTCGCCTGCGCACCCACGACCGCCAGGAAATAAGGAAGAATCAACATCCAGACTTTCTTGTCACGGAACGCCTGCCAGATCGTGTAGTCTCTCGTCTTTTTCTTGGCCGCTGCCTCCGCCGCCAATTCCTCCTGCAGCCATTCCCGTTCGCTCTCCGTAAGCCACTTTGCTTCGCGCGGGCGGTCGGTCAAATAAAAAAACGTAATGACGCCGAGAACGACAGGAGGAATTCCCTCCACTATAAACAGCCATCGCCAACCGGTCATGCCTAGCCAGTGAAGGCTCAATAGCCATCCCGCCATCAGAGAACCGACAACGGACGCTGCTGGAAGGCCGGCGTACAGAGAACCGATCGCCTTGGCGCGATCCGGCGCCACAAACCAGTGCGTGAGATAAACAATCATCCCAGGGAAAAATCCCGCTTCTGCCGCCCCAAGCAACAACCGTGCGACATAAAACTGATTGGCCGTGTGTATGAACCCGGTGCCAATCGTCACCGCGCCCCAACTGATCATGATGCGGGTCATCCATTTTCGCGCGCTCCAACGTTCGACAATCAACGCACCCGGCACTTCGAACAGCACATATCCCACAAAAAAGATTCCCGCTCCCAATCCAAAAATCCGGTCGGTGAAGCCGAGATCGGCGCTCATCCTCAGGTTGGCGAAGGAAACGTTGACTCGGTCAACGTAGCAAACCACGTACAGCAGGAATACAAAGGGGAGGAGCCGAATCGCAGCCTTCCGCCGCGCGCTTTTTCCCGCTTCGTCTCGATCCAATTCCATCTCGAATCTTCCCTTGCAGCGTTGAGCTGGGCGTTACGAATTCTTTTCTGCAAGAAATGCAAACCGTGAAAGACGATTTTCGTTTGCGATCTTTGCCGCTATCGCCAGAAATTCCTGCTGTTCGGCGAAACCCTGCTTTCCTTCGATTTCTTCCAGCGCGCTTTTTCTTGCTTCACGCGCCTTCCAGCGCCGTTCCGCAAGTTCCGCCATGTTACGCGTCACATTCTCGCGCTTCAACAGCCGAAATCCACATTCCCCGAGGAAGCGTTCGTCGAATCCTTCCGGAACGAACAAATAGAATCCGCTCATACTCCGAATTTTAATCTCGTCGGCGGTGAGTGGCCCGGTCATCGTAGTTGGATCCGTGAATAAAAGCTCACCGCCCGCCTTCAGAAGTCTTGCCCATTCCAAAAGTGTATTTCGCCGGTCGGGAATATGGTTGATCGCATCGATGCAGGTAATCGCGTCGAAACTCGCGTCCGGAAAAGGAAGTGGTTCTCCCGCGTTTGCCATCCGAAATTGCGCTCTCTGCTCCAGGTTTCGTTCCGCAGCCAGCGAATTTGCCGCCGCAATCGCCTGCTCGTGCAGGTCGATTCCGGTTACCAAGCAACCGCATTTGGCTGCCGTTCGCAATGCCGGCCCGCCCGCGCCGCAGGCAACGTCCAGCAGCCGCGTTTCCGGCGAGAGGTCCATCCACTGCAAGAATTCGTCGTGCTCGGATGCCGTAAGCCAGCTGTTCTGGCCAATATCTTCTCCATACGCTTCTTTGCGAATTTCGGCGTACAACTCCCGCTGAAAATTTCCGTAGTTTGCGTCGTAACGGCGCGTTGTCGATTCTTTTTGAGCTCTTGCTGCCGACACTTTTCCCTCGCGTCAACCGAGGTCAAGACTCACGCACCGGCATTCTATAGCGGCCCCTGTGAGAACGGGGCACTAAAGTGCATCGGCCGGGCAATTGTCTGCCCGTTGACGCAAAGTTGGCGTGTTATAGTTTTCGCGATGCGTTCCCGCCGAGAAATTCTTTCCACGGTATTTTCCGTTTTTGTTGCTGCGTGGATCGTCGCGGCGCAAGTCTGGTACTACCGGCAATTCCTGCAACCGATTCGCTCCATCCTCGCCTCGCTGTTTCGCAGGTTCGGCCATTGAGTTCCTTGCTCTTCGTGCCATTCGCCCTGGCGCTCTTTGTGTTTCTTGCTGCCGCTCTCGGAATTCGCGCGTTGCGCTTATTTAGCATTTCATTCGACCAGCCTGCGGAGCGCCTACTTTTTTCCTCCGCACTCGGAACGATTCTGCTTCAGGTCCTGTTTTTCTTGTCTCAATTCACGGGGCGTATCCGCACAGCCTTGGTCGCGATTCTGCTTGTCACTGGTGCGGCGGCATTGTTCGGATTTGCCGAAGCGTGGAGTGATCTCCGAAAAATCTTCGCGGCCCCCTTCACCTTTTCTCCACTTGAAAAATCCTTGAGCGCTCTAATCGCCGCCGCCTTGCTTCTGCAATTTCTCGTTGCTATGGCGCCGCTCACCGCCTCCGACGCGTTGCACTACCACTTCGCCGTCCCGAAAGTGATTCTCTCTGAAGGCGCCGCGCCGAATTTTTTCCTCTCCCACAGTTTCTTCTGTGGGCAAGGCCACTCCCTCATTCTGTTTGGCCTCGCTTTCGGCAGCGAACAACTCGCGACCGGTTCGCTCTTTCTCGGAGGCGTTCTTTCCGCCTTCGCACTTTTTGTACTGGCAAAAAACTGGCTGCCGCGCGTCTGGGCTTTGCTCGCCGTCTTGCTCTTTCTTCTCTCTCCGCTCGTCGCTTGGCAAATTTCCGCCGGCGGCGCTCCGGATCTCTGGATGGCTTTTTTTGCGACGGCCGCAGTTCTTCTCGCCGCCAAGCTTCGCGAGACTAATTCCTGGAAATTCGCCGCTCTCGCGGGCGTTCTCGCCGGCGGCATCGCCGGAATCAAATACACCGGATGTTACGTCGCTGCCGCGCTCGCCCTGGCTCTGCTCGTTGAATCCCGTTCTTTACTCCGGACCGCGATTTTTTCCATCGCTGCCGTGTTCGCGGGAATTGCGCCCTATCTTCGCAATCTGCTCTGGACTGGCGATCCTTTTTTTCCATTTCTCCTGCCAAAACTGAATCCCGCCCACGTCAATGCCTACGCGCTGAGCTACTATTTGGCGGACACCGGCGCGTCCGGCCACCACACCGTTTTGCAACTCCTTCGCTATGTCACTTTTTCCTGGATCGATCCGGCAAGAGTCGGCTTCTGGCAATTCTTTGGCCCCATCGTGCTCGCGTTTCTGCCATTTCTTTTTTTTGCCGTTCGCAACACCGCTCTTTGGCGCGTCACATTGCTCGTTTGGAGTTGCGTGGGCCTCGCGCTTGGCGTCTCTTCCAGCATGCCCCGCTTCCTACTTGTGATTTATCCGGTCGTTTTGGCCGCAATCGTGGCTGGAATTTTCTCTGCGTTCGATCGACAAAGTAAACCACTCCGCCTCATCGTTTCTGCATCGCTCCTGTTTTTTGTCGCGGGCTCTGCTGCTGGATTTGTCGCCTACTCCGCCCGCGCACTTCCCGCACCGATCGGTCTCAAAACCAAGGAACAATATCTCCGGGAAGCCGCCCCGGACTATCAAGCCGCAGAATTTGTGAACCAAACTTTGGCCGGCGCGTCCCCCTCGGAAAAAGCGCTCGTCTTCTTCCGCCATGTTTACTTTCTTCAGGTTCCGTATCTCTACGGCGATCCCCAATCCAGTTGGGCCATGGATCCCGCGAAGTTTCGCACGGCGGCCGACTGGACCGCTTTTTTTCAGCGCAATTCCATTCGCTGGGTTGTTCGCACTTCAGACTCAAATGATATTTTTTCCGATTCTTTCAATTCGATGATATCCGACGGAACTCTGACGCCTTTCGCGCAAACCGCCATCGACAATTTTCAGGGCATGCGTTCTGCCGGAATTCGCGGACGGAGTACCGTCGCCGTGTTTCTCGTGAACGCTGCTTCTGGCCGATCGCTCTCCGCAGCCGTACCGCGCGGCCCCGAAAACCGCGCTCCGCTTCACTCGCGTTGACGGTGCCGTAGGCGAATGTTACGCTCCTTTTCGCTCACGCACGCATGCGCGCCGTTGACCTGATCCGAAAAAAACGCGACTCCGGGGAACACTCGAGAGAGGAAATCAACTTTCTGATTTCCGGTTATACGCGCGGCGAAATTCCCGACTATCAAATGTCCGCGTGGCTCATGGCCACCTGGATTCGCGGCCTGAACGACGCCGAGCGCGCCTCCCTCACCGAAGCGATGCTCCATTCCGGCGAAGTCGTGGACCACGCCAATCTGCCCGGGAAAAAAGTGGATAAACATTCCACGGGCGGCGTGGGTGACAAGACTTCGCTGATTCTCGCGCCGATCGTGGCGGCGGGCGGAGTGATTGTTCCGATGATCAGCGGCCGCGGACTTGGTCACACCGGCGGCACACTCGATAAGCTCGAATCCATTCCTGGCTTTAACACCGAACTCTCGCTGCTGGAATTTCGCCGCGTCCTGAAAGAATGCGGCATGTGTTTGATCGGACAGACTCCGGAAATTGTTCCGGCCGACAAGAAAATTTACGCGTTGCGCGACGCTACGTCCACCATCGAAAACATTGGCCTCATCTGCGCGTCCATCATGAGCAAGAAACTCGCCGAAGGAATTGATGCGCTCGTGCTCGATGTGAAGACCGGCTCCGGCGCGTTTATGCGGAAGGAAGAAGATGCGGTGCATCTCGCGGAAGTGATGGTGGACACCGCGAAGCGCATGGAGAAGAAAGCCGTCGCGCTGATTACGGACATGGATCAGCCGCTCGGGAAATTCGCCGGCCATTCGGACGAAGTTATCGAAAGCATCGAAGTGTTGAAGGGCCGCGGCGCAAAAGATTTGCACGAATTAAGCCTGGAACTTTCGGCGTGGATGTTTTTTCTCGGCGAGCGCACTGCGTCGGTGGACGAGGGCCGCAGACTCGCTGAGACGATGATTTCGAGCGGGCAGGCGCTAGAGAAATTCCGGCAGTGTATTCGGCTGCAGGGCGGAGATGAACGCGTCATCGACGATTACAATTTGTTGCCGCAGGCGGTTCACAAAGTAGATGTCATTTCGACTGCGGCGGGATATCTGGCGGCGACGAATTGCACAGAGTTTGGAATTGCGCTGGCGATGCTGGGCGGCGGGCGGGAAACCAAGGAAGACAGAATCGATCACGGCGTCGGGCTGCAATTTCACAAACGCATCGGCGACCGAGTGGAACACGGCGAACCGCTTGTCACAATCTACTACAATGTCGCGATGAAACTCGATGAAGCGAAATCTCGCATCTCATCGGCTTTTGTTTTCAGCGAATCGAAAGTGCCGGAGAAGAAATTGATCCGGCGATTGGTCGGCGTTTAGATTTTTCGGGCGTTCGAGAAAACTTTTCGGAAGGAGCCTGCATGGGACGAGGAATCCTCGGCATCGCCGTAATCGTGGCGGGAGCGTATTTGTTCTCGACAGACCGGCGGGCGATCAAGTTGAAGACGGTTGCGTGGGGCCTCGGATTGCAGTTGGCGCTGGGATTTTTCGTTCTGCGCGTGGGGCTCGGCGGGCGGATTTTCGGTTTTCTCGGCTTTTACGCGAATAAATTGCTCAGCTATTCGTACGCTGGTTCCGAATTTGTTTTCGGCGACATCGGCCTTCCCAAGGAATTGTCGCGACTGGGCTTTTCGTTTGCGTTCCAGGTTCTGCCAACGATTATTTTTATTGCGGCGTTTTTCGCCGTGCTTTATCACATCGGATTGATGCAGCTGATTATTCGCGGTGCGGCCTGGATCATGACGCGAGTTATGGGGGCCAGCGGCGCGGAATCGTTGAACGTGGCGGCGAGCATTTTTATGGGGCAGACGGAAGCGCCGCTGACGATTCGGCCATTCCTTCCAAAACTGACGAAATCGGAATTGATGACGGTGATGACCAGCGGCATGGCGCATATTTCCGGCGGAATGATGGCCGGCTATATTGCGGTTGGCGGAGCCGATCCGAAAAATCTGCTGACCGCCGTGATCATGACCGCGCCGGGCACGCTGCTGATGGCGAAGATGCTGGTGCCGGAAACGGAAGTGCCGCTGACGGCGGGCACCGTTGAGATGCCGCCGATGGAGAAAGAGAGAAATATTCTCGGCGCGATTGCGCGCGGCACGGGCGACGGCCTGCAACTTGCGTTGAACGTCGGCGCGATGCTCATCACGTTCATCGCTCTCCTGGCGCTGCTCAACGCGATTATGGGCGGAATACACGGGCTTCCACACATGGGCTGGTTTCCGCCGAGCTTGCAGACGATTTTCGGATGGGTTTTTGCGCCGGTGGCGTGGCTCATCGGCGTACCGTGGGAACACGCGCGGGATATCGGAAATCTACTGGGGCTGCGCATGGCCACAAACGAATTTCTGGCATTTCGCGACCTCGGTCCGATGAAGGCCACGCTCGATCCGCGGACATTCACGATTGCGACGTTCGCGCTGTGCGGATTCGCGAACTTTTCTTCGATTGGAATTCAGATTGGCGGCATCGGCGCGCTCGCGCCGGAGCGGCGCCACGACCTTGCAAAGTTCGGGATTCGCGCGATGCTTGCGGGAACGATGGCGAATCTGCTGTCCGCTTCGATCGTAGGACTTTTGACGTGAGTGTGACGAAAAGGTCTTCGGTAAGATCCTCGGGTGAATTTGAGCGCGCGGAAGCGGCCGCGAAATTCATTTTCAAGCAGACGAAACTGCGGCCGAAGATTGCGCTCGTACTCGGTTCAGGACTTGGCGCGTTTGCCGATGAATTTTCCGACGCGAAGAAAGTTCCGTACGCGAAGATTCCGAATTTTCCGCGGTCGACCGCGATCGGGCATGCCGGGCAGCTGGTTCTGGGAAAAGTGGACGGAGTGGAAGTGGCTGGGATGCAGGGGCGGGTGCATCTTTACGAAGGGTATTCGCCGCAGCAGGTCGCGTTTCCCGTGCGGGTGTTTGCGCGGATGGGCGTAAAGGCCGTGATCCTGACGAATGCGGCGGGCGGCGTGAACCTGAGCTATTCCGAAGGGGCGCTGGTGGCGATTCGGGATCACATCAATCTGCAGGGAGCGAATCCGCTGATTGGTCCGAACGATGACCGGTTTGGCGTGCGATTTCCGGACATGACGCAGGCATACGATCCGGAGTTCCGGAAGTTTGTCGCGGAGGCTGGAAAAAATCTGAAACAGAATTTGCATGAGGGAACGTACCTGGCGCTTTCCGGGCCGAATTACGAGACACCGGCGGAGATTCGCGCGTTTCGTACGCTGGGAGCGGACCTGGTGGGGATGTCCACGGTGCCGGAAGTGCTGGCGGCGCGGCACGCGGGGATTCGCGTGCTGGGGATTTCGTGCGTGACGAACATGGCGGCCGGCGTGACCGGCAAGTCGCTGACGGCGGAGGAAGTGTTTGAAGTCGGCGCACGGGTAAAGAATGATTTCATTGCCTTGCTGAAAGCGGTGATTCCGAGAATTGCGGAGGCGATTGCTTGAGCGAATATGATGCATTGATTGCGGCAGCGAAACAGGCGCGGGAAAATGCCCACGCGGCGTACTCGAATTTCCGGGTGGGCGCGGCGTTGCGCGCGACGTCCGGGCGAATCTTTGGCGGCTGCAACGTGGAGAACGCGACGTACGGTTTGACGGTTTGTGCGGAGCGGGTGGCGATTTTCAAAGCGATCAGCGAGGGCGAACGCGGTTTCGATGCGATCGCGGTTGTGACGGATACGGAAACCTTGACGCCGCCTTGTGGCGCGTGCCGGCAACTCATCTGGGAATTTTGCGGCGACGTGCCTGTGATTCTTTCCAACCTGAAAGGGAAGACGGAAACGATTCAGATGAAGGCGCTGTTTCCGAAGCCGTTCGATTCTTCCAGTTTGTAGTTCTATTACCTACCCTCACCCCCCATTTTTTTGTAAGTGTTGAAAATAAGGGACTTTAAGTCCTTTGCGCCACAAGTGTTCATTTTAAAGGTGGTTAGAGGCATGTTTTCTGTAAGTGTTCATTCTAGTGGGGTTAGCTTGGTTTGTTGAGGTTCGTAGCGGGCACTCAGCTGCCGATAGACAGCCACCGGCAACGGCATCCGGTGTCCGGCTATCGGCAACCGAGTGCTCGCTACTGGGTGGGTCGAGAGCGGAGGGAGTAGATGCGGCGGAGTTCGGCGACCCATGCGTTTGAGCCGACGGCGGAGCAAGTTTCCGAATAGATCCTGTTGGTGTTCTGGAGGAGGAGAGCGCCTGTGTAGACCAGGCTGGGGAGAATGTCCGGGGATATTCGACCGGCGACGGCGTGCTTAGCGATACGAGTGAGATAGGCATGGATATCGGTTCCGGTGCGGAGTTCGCCGGTGGGGCCGAAGAGGTCGGAGAGGTCGCCAGCGTCGAGGGCTTGCTGTTCGAGGAGGCGGCGTTCGCGGTCGGCGTGGAAAAGGCAGAGATATTCGTGACTGGGGGATTTCGGCATACGGCAAGAGCGGCCGTCGGCGAAAGGGAACTGGCAGAGAGAGACATCGGGTTTTTGAGTTTTCATAGATAGTCCAAACAAGCTCGATCCGACAGGCGGAGAGCTAAAGATAGAGTTTTGAAGGTGAATGAAGGCAGAACTGCCCAGTGATAAGGATAGCACCGGAGTCAACGGATGTCAAGAATTATTTTATGGTAATTCGAATGGGCGGATAAGGCCAATGTTAAGAATGAGTTGACGCGAAATGCAGAAAAGCCGGTGCCGGCTAGAAGCCGGCGCTACGAAAAAACGGCCGCGTTTCTGGCTACGCCGGCTCCGTGCGATGGAGCCAGTTCCAAACCAGGGCAAAGACGAAGCCGAAAAAGAAACCGATTACACCGGTTACCAAAATCAGGAACAGCGCCGTGCTCCAATGGAAAGTAGCGACAGTGAAGGGCGAGTTCAGGAAGTGAAGCCAGAAGACAAAGTTAATGAGCCACTGCGCGAAGCCAAGGGCGACGCAAATAGCCCATAAGAGATGCCACAGACCGAAAAGGGCGCCGACGGCCAAGCCAGATTTATTGGGGCTAAGGGGTTTCATGATGGACCTCCACCCAATATTGAGACGCGAAGGGAACGGACGATTCAGTGCGGGAGCGCACCGGTCCGAGTGATGCGAAAGTGGAGCCTTCGATGGCCAAGAACCCGGGTTGAGGCGAATCTGGGCCCGCTAAAGCGGTGGCCCTACTCGAAACAGTCAGTTGCCGCCGGAGGAGGCGGAGAGAAGGGATGGCGAGGATTGTTGCAAGAGAGAGAAGTCAGAGCGGATGAGGCGGTCGGAGGCTTTTTTCGTGCGGCCGCCGCGAAGTTCTTCGCGGAGACGAGCAACCAGCAAGAGGCGAGCCTGGGATTGCAAATCGGAAGCGGCGAGTGTGGCGCGGGTGTCACCGAGATTGGCGACGCCGTCGGCTGAGGAGAATTGAATGACGGGACGGCCTTGCGAGTCGAGATGAAACTCGGATTCGGATTTGAGCGGCTTCCAAGCGGTCTTCGTGAGAGCCGGTTTTAGAGTGGGATCGGATTTGACGATGGCCTGGAGTTGGGTTTCCCAGGCCTTGCGTTCGGACTTCGATAGAGGCTGCTCGAGCGGGCCTTCGGGAGTCCAGAGGGCGGCGCCAGTGGACGGATCGAAGCGGCCGCCTAGATAGTAAGTGGTGGCGACACCGCCGGCGACAAAAGGCTGGAAGACCGCGAGCGGCAGGAAATATTTTTTGGCGTGAAATACGCCGTCCATGAGGCCGTGGACCGGGCGGCTGCGTTTGATGGTGCCGGGAACCTGGGGGATGAAGAAGCGCGCGAGTTGGAGTTGGGGATCCTGTTTGTGGGCGCGTTTGCTGAACTGGACGAAAGATTTTGCAGCCTGTTTGGGCGTCATGACGCCGAGGTCGCCGAGTTTGCTACGCCAGACGGAGTCGGGATAGTAGAAGGTGACGACGTCGTGGACGAAGTCGGCGCAGTTTGTGGTGACGAGCTTGTAGGCCTGTTTGTTTTTGGCGGAATTGAATTTGGCGATGAAGCGGTCGTCGTCGGCGGCAGAAGTGGGAAGCTGGAAGCCATAGAGTGTGCGGTCGAAGGCGGAGCCGACGAGTTGATACCAGTCGGTGGAATCCGGATTGGAGGACGGCGGATCAGGGACGAAGTCGGAGAAATGGGTGCGGCGATATTGATTACGCAAGAACCAGGCGAGCTTCGGGTCGACGAAGAGCGGAATATTTTCCGGTTTATCAACGGCGTAGAGATAGGCGACGACGGGGACGGCGATCCAATCGTAGCCGGCAATGTGATGGTAGCGGGAAAGAACGACGCCGGATTCGCCGGGATTGCAGCGGCGAAGTTGCATGGGAGAAGCGGCGCAAATATTGGAAAGGTAGACGGCGGCGTGGCCGGTGCCCGCTAGAGAACCGTCAAGACTGTAGGGCTCTTCGAGGAGAATAGCGACGTCGGCGCGAGCGGGTGCGGGGAACGCGACAAGCGCGAGCAAGGCGAGACACGGACAGAGTTTGAAAATGGCACGCACGAGTTCGAGCCTTTTTCCAACATGATTATTTGAACCCGGCTGGGGGTGAAAAAGTTGCGCGACGAAGTACAGGACGAAGCAAGTAAAAACTGTACGAACGGACAGGGTGCCAGAGCACAAAAAAAGCCGGGTTGGAGGAACTCGCTGTCTCGAAGTGAGATGGCGGGAAGATGCGGTGGGGTTGCCGAAATACAGGAGTAGTGGGGAGTGGGTTGTTACGCTTTGGGGGCGATTGTCACTATCCGAAGAACGGGTGTGACTTGGCAAGAGAGAAAGAAGGATATTGACGAAGCTGGCCCAAAGTACTAGGGTAACCGCTTGCTAGTTGGGGTGTACCTGGTACGGTCCGGCTATTGTCCCATCCTGGGGCGAAAGTCAGAATCGTAACCGTGCAGAAGCCCAAAGCTTTTGCAGGGTAAATTGAAGGTGAGTCCAAGCCAGGCGTAAGCCGGAAGGTCACCAAACACAGCGCGGCCCCGCTGGAGCAGTTCAACCCGGAATTTTAATTTTTTTTGGAGCGTAGAAGTCCCCATGTCGCTACTTCATTTTCGCTGCAAAGAACGCCGGCGGACATTGCGAGTGAACTTGACGGTACCGCTAGCGGTGCACGGGGAGTTGGACGGCGGCGAAAAGTTCTGCGCGCACACGAATTCGCAATCGATCAGCCAGCATGGCGGGATGATGGAACTGAGCGAGCCGGTGATTGTGGGCCAGACGCTGAAGCTGGTGAACGAAAACAGCAACCGGAAAGCGGAAGCGAGAGTGGTTTCGGTGCTGCGGAAGCGAGACGGGAAGACGTACGTGGGAGTGGAGTTCACGTCGGCGGAGATTAATTTCTGGCATATGACTTTCCCGATGGCGGGAGCAAAGCCGCTGCGGAAGATCGTGACGGAGAAACAAGTCACGGCGTAAATTAAAACGATCTTTGGAAAGATTGCGAGCCGGTTCGAGAAATCGAGCCGGCTTTTTATTTGCGGCGGCGGGATTTCGGCTTGCGAGCGGGCGATTTGCGCGGCGGTTTGGAAGAAGCGAGGCGGTCGCGGGTTTTCCTGGGGAGTTTGGCGAAGACGAGATCGTAGGAAAGGCGGAGGAGAGAGGCGAGTTCCTGCGGGGAGACTGCGTCGGGGCGTTCGAGGGCGACCCATTTGGCGCGGGCGAGGTAGGGCGCGGAGATGAAGCCGGGGCGTTCGGTGAGTTCGGCGAAGGATTCGTCGGTGGCTTTGACGGTGAGGAAGACGCGGGCGGGTTCGAGCGGAGTGATGGCGAACATTTTGCCGCCGACTTTGAAGACGAGATCGTATCCCCACTGGATTTGTTCGGTGGCGTGGGGAAAGGTGAGGCAGAGTTCGCGAATGGACTCGGCGGTGTTCATGGAGAAATGCGGCGAGGGACGCAGCCTGAAGCGTACGTTACCACGCACGCGGAAGAGCCCGCTAGAGCGAGTTAGTTTGCAGCGTAGCGGCGGAAGAAGGAGTCCGGTTTCCACTGGGGGCGCGCGGGGTTGTTGGCGGTGTCGATGAGGAGGGCGCGAATGATTTCTTCGTAAAGCGCGGCGGCTGCGAGATCTTTGGGTTGCGCGAGATCGTCAGAAGGCGCGTGGTAGCGATTGGTGAGCCAATCTTTGAAGATTTTTTGTTCCGGCGAGCCGAGGATGAAACCGTCGTCCATCTTGACGGCGGGAATGCCTTTTACGATGAAGCTGTATTGATCGCTGCGAATGAAGCGATTGCGGAGCGGCTCCTGGTCGGGGATGGCTTTTACGCCGAGCGAGGCGGCGACGGCGGTGGCACGGTCGCCGAGGTCGGATTCTTCGAGGCCTTTCACTTCGAGATATTTGAGGGGAACGATGGGGAGAAACATATCGATGTTGACGTCGGCGATGAGGGATTTGGACGCGACGGTGGGGCGTTCGGCAAAGTAGCGCGAGCCGAGGAGACCTTTTTCTTCCCCGGTGACGAAGACGAAGAGGAGCGAACGGCGGAGCTTTTCGGGATGGGCTTTGAAGCTGGCCGCGACGTCGAGGAGGACGGCGCTGCCGGAAGCGTCGTCCATGGCTCCGTTGTAGAGGCTATCGCCGTTGATGGGCGCGCCGAAACCGAGGTGATCGAGGTGCGCGGAAAGCACGACGAATTCATTTTTGAGCGCGGGATCGGAGCCGGGAAGTTTTGCGACGAGGTTGGCGGATTCGACTTCGCTGGACTGGACCGCGACGTGGGCTTGAACCGAAGCAGCGAGGGGAAACGAGGGGAGAGGCTTGCGGTCCTTGGCGAGAGCGGCAAGTTCGGCGAACGTGTGACCGCTGCCGGCGAAAAGTTTTTCCGCGGAAGCGGGATTGAAGGCGAGCCCAAGTTTGAAACCTTGCGTTTCGTCAAATTCCGCGCCGGCGAGGTCCATGGAAGGCTGCAGGCGGTTGACGGAGATGCGAGACCAGGGAATATCCAAGGAGGCGGGATTGGGAATCGAGATGATGCCGATGACGCCGGCGGCGCGGAGGGACTTCCAGCGCTCACCGATGGTGCTGTAATGAGAAGCGAGGGCGGCGGGGAGGTCAGAAGGTGAACCGTTGATGAAGACAACGATTTTACCGGAGAGATTGTGGCCGGCGAGTTCGTCGAGATTTTTTTCGGGAATTTTCAGGCCATAGCCGACGAAGACGAGCGAGGCGGAAAGATCTTTGTCGCTGTTTTCGGAGCGGGAAGAGAAGAAGAAGTCGTCGCCGGGAGTGAGGAGTTCGGATTTGCCATCGCAGACGAGAGCGGCCGCCGAGTTTTGCTCGTTGACCTGGCGTTTGACGAATTTGATGGGCTGGTAGTAGCCGTCGACGCCGGCGGGTTCGACGCCGTTCTTGGTGAGTTGTTCGACGACATAGGCCTGGGCGCGGCGGAGACCGGCGCTGCCGGTTTCGCGGCCTTCCATATTGTCGTCGGCGAGAACTTTGACGTAATCCCACCAGGAGGCGCCGTCGAAATGGAGCTTGGGGGTTTGCGCGAACAGCGGCGACGCGGACAGGGATAGACAGATAAGAAAAAAGGCAGAAAGAATGCGGCGCATTCGAATGGACTCCCTCGAAGGATTCTTCGAGGGAAGAGTTTACTTCATGCGGCTGAATTCGACGAATTCGCGGCCCATGTAGAGGCGGTATTTGCCGGCTTCAGAGCCTGCGACGATTTGGAAGGGCATGGGGCGCTTGATTTCGGCGTCGCGCTGCGATGCCACTTGAAAGAGTTCGTTGGCGCCGAGATCGAGGAGGATGAATTTGCCGCCTTCGAGGAAACCGAAACCGTAGGCGCCGGGCTTGACGGTCTGACCGCCGATTTGGAGAGGGACTTCGGTGAGGAGATAGGCCTGATATTTTTGGCGGAGGCCGGAGGAGTAGCCGGAATTGTCTACCATGCCGGCGAGCATGTAGACGTCGTCGGCGAAATGGACGCCGCCGGCGTTGCGCATCTGGACAGGAGCGGATTGGCCGCGGAAGAAAACGGAGTCGGGGAAGAGCTTCGGAGTGAGGTCCGAGGCTTTGAGGATGACATCTTTGGAGTCGGCCGGAGCTGCGAGTGAGGAGGGCGGGTTCCAGAGAGCAGGTGCGACGAAGAGAAGTGCGACGACAAGAGCGAACAAACGACGAGTCATAGAGTCTCCTTTGAGATTCGAGGGCCGATGCTAGGCGAGTCGGATGTTGCGCACAAGTACAGGCGTCACATCCGGCTGAAAGTCAGGAGCCTTTTTCAACGGGATAGCCCTTTTCGATCCAGTCGGCGGCAAAGCTGGTGGGCAGAATCAAGACCTTCAGGTTGGTGAAGCCAAGATCGTGAAGGGCCGAATAGGCTGGGCGGAGATTGGGGCAACGTTCGAGAGGGCAGCAGCCGCAGTAGATGAGGATGTGGGAATTTTTTGGAAGAGCCGCTGCGAATTTCTTGAGTTCGTCGATGCCTTGCGGCGTTGAGCCGGAGCCGTGAAAGACCGCGCCGGGAATATGCGCGCCGGAATAGAGAGTGCGAACGCCGACGTAAATGATTTTGAGAGAAGGATCGGACTTGGCCTGGAGCTGTTTTGCGAAGTCGGAAGGAGAGATGGTTTCGGACGCGAGCCACGGGTCCGGGTCCGTGGGCTGAGCGGAAACGGGTCGCGACGGCTCCGATTTTGCGGGGACGAACGCGACGGTCATGTAAACGGCGAGAACGAGAAGTTGAAGCAAGCAGCCGAGTGATTTCATGAATCGATGATACGAAGCCCCGCGACGACGAGCAATAGCTTGGAAATATTACTTTTTGTTTTCGGAGCGCTGGCGTTGGAGCTTGAGGGCAGTGGTACGGAGGGTCTCCGGGACATTTTTGTTCATGGTGAGCCTTTTGAGGTCGATGGGGTTAATCATCGGCAGCAAGTGTAATGAGACGTCGAGCGGGAGCTTGGGGTTGTTGATGAGATTGCGGACGACGGCGTAGTTTTTGCGAAAGACGCGATTGGCGGCGATCAGGCGAAGAATTTCGTCGGTAAGGTTGGCCATGGCGGCGAAGGCTTCGACTTCCTGGTCAGTGAGGCGCGGGGACTGGAGGACGGCGCGCTGGACAACTTTGTTTGAGTCGCGAATGAGGGTGCGGCGAGCTTCGGAGCCGCCTTTGACGGCAAACTGAACCCGCTGCGAGACGTTCATTTTGGCGATTTGCTGAAGGAGAGTCTGGCGGCGCTGAACGTCAGGCTCGGCGTCGGCAGCAGCTTCGGCGAGGTGCGCTTCGTCCGGGGTGCCGCCGTGCATTTCGTGAAGGATATTTTTCTGATCCGCGGTGACCGAGGAGGAGTGTTCAAGAGCAGTGGCGAGCGCAAGCGAATCGCTGACACGGCCCAAATCATCGAGCAACGCCTGGATGCCAATCGTGGAGAGATGCGGGACGACAGGCACGAGCAGATTGGCGGGACAATTTTTGTTGCCGACGAGGGCTTCGCCGATGCCGGGTTTGTCGGAAAGATTTTTTGATGCATAAGCGAAGAGAGCGGGAAGAGCTTCCGGGCGTTTGATCGCCTGGATGAAAGTTTCGATGGGAATCGAAAGCAGGGCGTCTCCTGCGCGATTGGCGACCATCTCGTCGGGATCGTGCGCGAGCACGGTGAGAACTTCAACGCGGTCCGCCGCGTCCATATGCGCGCCGGTCGCACACACGGCCAGTTTGCGTTCGCGCGTGGCGCGGTCGTGACGAAGATCTTCTACAACTTCAGGGTTGAGATGCTCCACCGGATGCCTGCTTCAGGTCCTTCGCACTGAGGACCATTCTACCGGAGGAGCCAGGGGTTCCAATGGGCGGCATCATGGCGCCGTTCAATTCCAGCAACACCGCCGAGGAGTCCGATGCGGAAACGTCAAATTCATGGGACGCGGTGAAGTGGCGATTCTCGCCTGCGGCGAGGTCTACATCCAAAACGGCGTTGCCGTCAGAGAGAACGCGAACATGAGTTGCGGCAGACGTGGAGACGGAGAGTTGCAATGGGACAGCGGAGTTTGAGAGGGGAGCGGCGACGTTTGCCGCGAGAGTGGCGGAAGTGGTCTGAGGCTGCGTGAGAGTTGCCTGCGATTGTTTCGCGAGGCGGTGGGTCTTCCATTTGCGCCAAGCGTATACGCCACCCGCCACGATTCCCGCGAGGAACAAAAGAATTACAAGAACGGCAACGACGGGAATCCACTTGGGAGGAGAAGGAATGCGTTCTTCCGGCTTTACCGATGCGGACGAAGCATTTTCACCGCGGGCGAGATCGTATTCCGCAAGCAGACTTTCTTCGCTCAAGCCCAGATAACGGCCGATGGTGCGAACAAAACCGCGGCCAAACACGCCGCCCGGAAGCTTGGCCCAATCTTCATCTTCGAGGGCTTGCAGAAAGCGTTCACTGATACGCGTTGCATTGGAAACTTCCTTGAGCGTGACCTCGCGCAACTCGCGCTCGCGTTTGAGACGCTCGCCAAACGTACCTTTCGCCATTCCGTGAAAACCGTCCTCGCGCAATCTTCCGCCAACTGGCCGACAAAACGCGGCCAGAGGCTGCTGCCGGTGAAGACCGAACAGACCATGAGTTTACCGCGACGCCGGACAGAGCGGGCACCAACTTGAAGACAAGCCGCGCTGCAAGTGGGATAACGGCGTGAAATCTCTGCGAGGCACTATAGGTCGGGAGAGAAAAGCTGTCAAACAAGCTGCAGCGCAGGTCAGAACTATTTTGTAGCAGGGTGCTGGCGCACGGTAAAGCGCTTCGCCTCGGCGCTGCGCGGCGACCAATCGTCGGGAGGAAATGCGACGCGCCAGAAGCGTGGCGATGGCTGATCAAATTCGACGCCGACACCGCATTTGTGATCTACGCGCTCGCCGACATCTACGACTTTGCAGCCAACCTCTTCGCCGGTTTTTACATTTCGCAGGCGAAGATGATCGCCGATGTTGACAGATTGTTTCATGAGAATAAGCGCGCCATGTGCGTTGACGACCTGAGTTATGGATTCCTCAGCGAATGCCGCGCCCGATGGCTGGAAGCCTCCGACGACGACGTGAATGGTTAAAAGAAGGCGTTGACTGCGACGAACCGGGCCGACTTTCGGAGACCTGTTTTGAAGCGGGTCCAAGGCTGGGACTCCTTCAAGGGAGATATCGGCAAGGGCAGGCGGGAGCTTTAACGCGCCAAGTGTTCCGTTTCGAATCACATTGAACTTAGGTCTTTTTTGCTACTGCGTTGGTTCGAATGGACTTACGCGGTTGCGAGGGCGGAACAGGTCTTGCTTGAGTACTGGGTTACTTTGTCGGAGACGCCTTCGCAAGTGTAGGTGAGTGAGAGTGTCAGGAATTACCCACGAATGCATGCGAGAAAGCAGATGAAGCTCGGTTCCAAGATCAGCCACAAGATGTTCTTCGTTTTTGCGGTCACGATTCTAGTGAGCGTGTTGCTGCTTGCAGGAGTGTCGCACTACTTTCTGATGGGCAGCTTTTCCAAACTTGAAAACGAGCAAGTCGCGAAAGATGTGGAGCACGCGAAAGCCAGCCTGGACCTGCTTTTTCAATCCTTGAACACGTCAGCAGAAGACTACGCGTATTGGGATCAAGTGTATGGATTCATGAAGGATCCGTCGAATGCCACGTTCGATAAGGAATTCCAGGACGGAACGATGGCGGGCCTGGGAATCAATTTTGTACTGGTGCAAGACGCGAGGGGGAGTACGGTCTTCTACAAAGGCATCGACCACAGGAATGGCGGCCAACTGACTCTTCCAGACGGCGTTGTGGCGAAATTGACGGCCGCGTGGCCGTTACAAATGGACGCGCTGTATCAACGTCCCCAGCATGGCGTGCTTATGTTTCCAGATGGAACTTACCTGGTTGCGGCGAGAGCGATCCTGACATCCCAGCGGCAAGGCCCTCCGATGGGTGTGATGTTTATCGGAAAACGGTTTGACAAGGACGGAGCGGACACGCTGGCGCACATGTCGCTGCTGTCGATCGAGTTACGGGGGCTCGCGAGCAATTTGCCGACGGATTATCGAACTGCCTGGGGAGACTTGCAGGACAAGCGGATCGCGGTAAAAGTGACTCCCATCGACGAGAACCGAATTGAAGGATTTACGCTCTTGCACGATATTTTCGACGAACCGGCATTGATTCTGCGGGTCGATGCGCCGCGGCCAATCTATCAGCGCGGCTTGTTGAGCACGAAGTATCTGATCGCCGCGGTGGGAAGCGTAGCGCTGTTGTCGATCACGAGCATTTTGATTTTCTTCAATCGTGCGGTGCTTTCGCGGATCGGGCAACTCAGCAAGGACGTGCAGGCCGTGGGCAATCAGGGCTCGCATATTTCACGATTGACGGTCACCGGTCACGATGAAGTGGCAAGTCTGGGCACGGCGATCAACGGAATGTTGGACGACGTGCAACGCAGCCAAATGCAGTTTGATTTACTAGCCGAAAATATTCATCAGGCTTTCTGGACGAAAAATGTGCGAACGGGAAAGTTCGACTATGTCAGCCGTGCGTTTGAAGTGATATGGGGCCAGTCGCGGGATCTCTTGTACAAAAACCCGTCTTTATGGACGAAGGTTGTTCACCCGGACGACCGTCCGGCGATTGAGGCAATGGCCGAAAACGAAAAGGCTGCAAAGATGGGCGAGGTCAACTACCGGATTTGTCTGCCCGGCGGCCGAACACGTTGGATCTGGGAGCAATTCTTCCCAGTATTCGATGACAACGGAGAGTTGAGGCAGATTATCGGGCTTGCGGAAGATGTTACGAAATTCAAGATGGCCGAGCAGGCGCTGCTCAAATCGCAGGAAGAGCTAGAACTCAGGGTAGAGGCCAGGACTGCGGAGCTGGAGGCAAGCAGTGAACGAGTACGTCTGCTGCTGGAGGCGGTGCCACACGGAGTGTATGGCCTGTCGCACGACGGAGCGTGCACGTTTTCTAATCCGGCGTGTTTGGAAATGCTCGGATACCAGAGTCCAAACGAGATGCTTGGAAAGAATCTTCACGACTTGATTCACCACACAAGAGCAGACGGACGGCCCTACCCGCGCGAAGAGTGTCCGCAGGTGAAGACGCTAGTGAGTGGGACGGCGGTGAATTTCAACACGGAAGTCTACTGGCGAAAGGACGGCACTTCGTTTCCGGTGGAGGTTTGGTGCCACCCGTTCGGGAGAGATGGAAAAGCGGACGGAGCAGTGGTGACGTTCATTGATATTTCAGAGCGCAAGAGGCTCGAACTGGAATTGCGCCACAGCCAGAAGTTGGAAGCGGTGGGGCGGCTGGCAGCGGGGATCGCACACGAAATCAACACGCCAATTCAGTTCGTTGGGGACAACACCAGGTTTTTGCAGGAGTCTTTCCGCGACGTGATGAAGCTGGTGAGCCGGTACGAGGTCGTGACCGAGGCGGCGAGGACCGGAGCCGCACCGGTGGAAAGTCTGGAAGCGCTGGAAGTAGCGCGGAAAGAATGTGACTGGGAGTTTTTGGAGGAAGAGATTCCGCGCGCGACAGAACAAATGCTGGAAGGTTTGGGGCGCGTCGCGACGATCGTGCGCGGGATGAAGGAATTTTCGCACGTGGACCGTACCTTGGAAAAAACTGAAGCCGATTTGAACCGCGCGCTCGGCAGCACGCTCGTGGTAGCGCGAAACGAGCTGAAATACGTGGCGGATGTGGAGACGCATTTCGACGAATTGCCGCGAGTGAACTGCCACCTTGGGGATTTGAACCAGGTGTTCCTGAACCTGCTGATCAATTCCGCGCATGCAATTGAGGATGTTGCGAAGCGCACCGGCGGACGAGGAAAGATCGAAGTTCGAACGAAAAAAGACGGAGATTGGGTGGAAGTGGCCATTTCCGATACCGGGAGCGGTATACCGGAATCGATCCAACAAAAAATCTTCGATCCGTTTTTTACAACGAAAGAAGTAGGCAAAGGCACGGGACAAGGGCTTGCGCTTGCGAGATCAATTGTCGTGGAAAAACACGGCGGGACGCTGACGTTTGAGAGCCGGCCCGGAGCCGGAACGACTTTCTTCGTACGACTACCACTGGCGACGACGAACGAACCGCAGGAGGCGGTGACGCGATGAGGCGAATCTTATTTGTCGATGACGAGCAGGGAATTTTGGATGGATTGCGGCGAATGCTGCGGCCGCACCGGAAAGATTGGGACATGGAATTTGCGCCGGGCGCCGAAGCGGCTCTGGAAATGATGGCGGCCGCGCCATTCGACGTAATCGTGTCAGACATGCGCATGCCGGGAACGGACGGCGCGGCGCTGCTGGAAGTCGTTCGCAAGAAGTATCCGGGCATGCTGCGGATCATTTTGTCCGGCTATACGGATTTGCAGGCTTCGTTGCGGGCGGTGCCAGTGGCGCATCAGTTTTTGTTGAAGCCGTGCAATCCCGACTCGTTGCGAGCAGGGATTCTACGTTCCACTGCCTTAAGCGCGATGTTGGACAGCCGGATGCTCGCGAGCCTTGTCGGCTCCTTGCGGGACATGCCTGCGATGCGCAGCAGCTATGGCGAATTGCGCGCCTTGCTGGAACGGGGAGACGCGAGCGTCGAGGCGATTCACGCGATTGCGGAACGAGACGTTGCGATCACGGCCAAGGTATTGCAGCTGGTGAACTCGGCATTTTTCGGCGTAGCGGGCGAGATTGCCGATCTGTTTTCCGCCATAAAATGCCTCGGGGTAAACATCGTGCAGGAACTGGTGCTGAAAGTGGAGGCGTTCCGCGAGTTCCAGCCTACGGAAGAGATTTCGGCAGAATACCTTGAGGACTTGAACGAACATTCCCGGCTGACGGCGCACATCGCGAGAGACATCGCAAAGGCACGCCGTGTGACTGGTGGAGTTGAGGCCGCTGCGATGCTCCACGACGTCGGCAAGCTGGTGATTTTGGAGCGGACACCTGCGCACTTTTCGCGGGCGCTGTTGCAATCACAGGACGAAGGCGTGTCGATGCACAAGGTCGAACAAAAGCTGGCAGGGTTTTCGCATGCGGAAGTCGGCGCATATCTTTTGAGTTTGTGGGGATTGCCGAATTCGATTGTGGAAGCGGTGGCAAATCACCACGATCCGAAGCGATTGCCGCGCAGTTCGTTTGATGCGACTGCGGTGGTCTACACAGCCAATTGTCTGGCGAACGAAGTGGACAGCAAGTTGACGCGGAGCGGAATCGAGCGAGCGCCGGTCCTGGATGTTCCGTACCTGGCCCAACTTGGTGTTGGCAACGCCATTCCGCAGTTTCGCAGAATCGCAGAAGACGCGGCACTGGCCCTGCACGGAGCCGCGAAAAGGTAGGCCAAGCTCTATCGTCAATGTTTTAAACGTGTTCAGGCTCAGATTGCCTGATGGGAACGCCTGTACCACGCGCGAGTTGCGCGGGGTGGCCATCGGAGCCATACTTGCGCAGATTCGTAGAAACAGGCGAATCTGCAACGGGGAAAGTGTGCCTTTGCTCGGCGCGCTTCAGCCCGAATACGGACCCAAGGGACACGTTCGTGGAGGAAACAAAACAGTTTCCCGAGGTGGAGCGCCGGAGAAATCCGGGCCTACCAGCGGACCGCCGCCAGGCGGGCGAAGTAGCCGTGTTTCAAGAGCTGGGCAAGGCGCTAACGTCGTCGCTGCAGCTGGATCAAGTGCTGCGGACGATCATGGAAAAAATTGATGAATTTTTGCGGCCGGACAATTGGTCGCTGTTGCTGCTGGACGAAGCAAAGCAGGAACTTTATTTTGAGCTGGCGGTGGGCAAGGCTTCGCAGGCATTGAAAGATGTGCGCGTAAAAATGGGGCAGGGAATTGCCGGTTGGGTGGCGGCACACGGCGAGACCGTGGTGGTGCCGGACACTTCGAAAGACACGCGGTTTTTTTCCAAAGTGGACGAAAAGACAAAGACGGAGACACGGTCGATTGTGGCCGTGCCAGTGCGGTTTCGCGATACGTGCCTCGGCGTAATTGAGTTGATCAATTGTATTGGGCCAGAAGGATTCGATCCGCGCGATTTGAAATTATTGGAAGCGCTTTCGGATTTTGCGGCGATTGCGCTCGAAAATGCGCGGCACGTGAAGCGTATCCATGAGCTGACGATTACCGACGACTGCACGTCTCTGTACAACGCCCGGCACATGAGCGTAATCCTGGAGACGGAGATTTATCGGTCACAGCGTTACAACTATGAATTTTCGCTGATTTTTATCGATCTGGATCATTTCAAGCAGGTGAATGACACGCAGGGCCACCTCGTGGGTTCAAGACTGCTGGCGGACATCGGGAACGCGTTGAAGCAACACTGCCGTTTGATTGATTTTGCGTTCCGCTATGGCGGAGACGAGTTTGTGCTGTTGTTGCCGCAGACTTCGAAAGAGAACGCGCTGCACGTGGCGCGGCGCTTGCACACGCTGATTCGCGAGACGAAATGGCTGGCGGGCGATGGGCTGAATTTGCATTTGACGGCCAGCATGGGCGTGGCTTCGTATCCAGTGGATTCGCGGACGAAAGAAGGCTTGCTCCACCTGGCAGATGAAGCGATGTACCTCGTAAAGAATACAAACCGCGACAGCGTGGCCGCGGCGAATATCGGCATACTCCCCGAGTTACCAGAAGCGCCGGCCGCGAGTGCCGGGTCCGCTGGATAAATTTTCGCCGCGCGCTCTGCGTGGCTATACAGTCCCTCCAATTTTTGCTTAACTGAAACTTATGAAGCGGAGTGAAGCGGCGAAGTACGCGCAATGGTCCGCAGCGCTGGCGCTGTGCCTTGCAGGCATTACCGCGGCTGTGTATCTCGCGCGCGGCTGGCAGAGAATTCGGGACAGAAGGAATGCGCCACCGCCGGCACCGGCGCGGGTCGAACGGCAACTGAGCGGAATTTCGTTTTCGAAAGTGGAAGGCACAGTAACGATTTATACCGTGGAGGCGTCGCACTCGACGGATTTCAAAGGCGAATCGGCGAGCTTGCTGGAAGATGTGAAGATCACCGTTTTTGGCAAAGAGCAAAACCGGAACGACTTGCTGCATACGCGGACCTGCCGTTACACGAAAAATCCAGAGGACATTAATTGCAGCGGGCCGGTAGAGATGGATTTGATGAGCGCGGCGGACTTTGCTGCGATCCAGCGGCATCCGGAATTGGCGGCATCGCGCGTCGTTCATGTCGAAACCAAGGGAGTGACGTTCGAACGGACGACGGGCATCGCGAGGACGCCGGAGCCAATTTCGTTTCGGCTGCCAAACGGAACCGGCGAAGCGGTCGGCGTCGAATACGAGTCGAATGAAGGTGTGCTGCGGTTGCAACGGGATGTGCGTTTCCGTTTGGCGGGTGCGACTTCGAAGCAAGGCAAGAAGGCCCAGAGCGGGCCAGTGGATATTCGGGGGACGCAACTGGAGTTCGAACGGGATTCGCGAATCCTCCGGCTTTCCGGACCCATGGACGCGACGACCGGTTCGAATCAATTGAGGGCGGGAAACGTGACGGTGGAGTTGGACGAAAGCTTCCGGGCGAAAAAGATTGTGGCGAGCGCGGGCGGAGGAAGCCTGCGGCCGGAACTCCATTCACAGGACGCGAAGGGCACGCGCGTAGTGACTTCAGACACGATGATCGCGACGCTGACGCCAACGGGAAAGATTGCAGGACTCGAGGCAAAAGGAAATTTCAGTGGCTGGTCCGATGGAGCGGAAGAAAAAGAAGAATGGACCGCCAGGCAAGCTGAGGGAGACTTTTGGCCGGAAAGCGGACAGCCGAAAGACGTCAAGCTGACGGGATCGGCCAGAGTGCAGACAACGAACAAGAAGACGGGCGATGCGCGGGAACTTCTGTCCGACGCGGTGCAAATGAGTTTTTCCGGAGCGGCGACAAGCGGTAAGTCGCGTCCTGAAATGGCGGAAACACTCGCACCGGGGACGCTTACATGGACAAACGGCGCTTCGAAGACGACGGGACCAGGCGAGCAGACGAAATTGCAGGCGGACCACTTGCACCTGGATTTTGGCGATTCAGGTAAAGCGAAATTGCTGCAGGCCAATGGCAACGTACGATTGGAGCGCGGCGCGCCCGGAAAAACCATACAGACCGCGGGGGGCCAGAACGGCACGGTGCAACTCGAAGCAACCGGCGGGTGGTCGCAAATGGAATTGCACGGGGATGTGCGGTTGAAAGATGGAGAAAAATCGGCGCAATCGGATGACGCTGTGTTCGTGAAAGCAGCGCAGTCAGTGGTCTTGAGCGGGCATGCGCAAGCGCGTGACACGACGACGGAGACTCACGCGGGGAAGATTACTTTTTTGCAGAGCTCCGGCGACTTGATCGCGGAAGGAAACGTGCGCTCGACCGACTACGCGAATAAAGCGGGCGTGGTGCAGATCGGCTCGGCGCCCGCAAATATCACGTCGGATGAGTTGCAGGCGAACTCGAAGTCGGGTCGCGCGGTTTATAAGGGGCACGCGCGGCTTTGGCAAAACGAATCGACAATGGATGCGGATTCGATCGAGTTGGAGCGTGACGCGCGCACTCTGTACGCCACCGGTAAGGTCCGCGCGGTACTTTTGCAGGCGCCTTCGAACGCGGCTACCGGCCAGCCTGCAAAGAAAGCACCGCAGCTTTGGTACGTCGCCGCGGGCAGCCTGAAATATTGGGACAAAGAAAATCGCGCGCATCTGGAAAAGGACGTCACAGTACAGTCGGCGGAACAGAAAATCCGGACCACCGCGATGGACCTTTATTTTGTGCGCGGAGCCGGTGCCGGGAATGGCGGCCCGGGGGCGCAGCAGATCAGCCGGGCGGTCGGAACTGGCGGCGTTACGGTTGAACAAGGCCAGCGGCGCGCGACCGCTGACCGGGGCGAATACACTGCAACGGACGGAAAATTCGTCATGACCGGTGGAAATCCGACAATTTTTGATGCAACCGAAGGGACAACCTCCGGGCATCAATTGACCTTCTATTTAGCGGATGCTACGATCATCGTCGACTCTGAAAATGGTTCGCGCACGTTGACGAAGCACCGGGTCGAGAAATAACTGGGCCGCGTGGGCGGTTCAATTTGGCGAGGTATGCTCAAGCTCCAAGCCGTCGAACTGAGCAAGTCGTACCGCGGTCGCAAAGTCGTTGACAACGTTGAGTTGGAAATCGGGCAAGGCGAAGTCGTTGGGCTCTTGGGACCCAACGGAGCCGGAAAGACCACTACTTTTTATATTATTGTGGGGCTTGCCCGGCCAGATTCCGGCAAAGTCCTTCTCAACGGCGACGAAATAACCGACCTGCCGATGTACCTCAGGGCTCGGAGCGGGATCAGCTACCTCCCGCAGGAGCCCTCGGTATTTCGTCAACTGACCAGCGAAGAAAATCTCCTGGCCGTCCTGGAAACCCTCCCTCTCACTCCAGAGCAGCAGCGCGATCGCCTGGAAGAATTGCTCGTGCAGATGGGACTCGAAACCGTGAGAACCAGCAAGGCATACATGCTTTCGGGCGGAGAACGCCGCCGGCTGGAGATCGCGCGTTCGCTGACGCTGCAGCCTTCCTTTGTGCTGCTGGACGAGCCGTTTTCCGGCATCGATCCGCTGACCGTGAAAGACCTGCAGGAGATCATTCGAGACCTTGCAAAGTCCGGCATCGGGGTTCTCATCACGGACCACAACGTTCGAGAGACCTTGACCGTAACCGACCGCGCGTACATTCTGAGAGGTGGAAAAATCTTTCGGAAGGGTCGGCCTGAGGAGTTAAGCAATGATCCGGAAGTGCGACGCGTGTACCTGGGCGATCACTTCCGCTTGAATTAGCGGCGCCAATAGAAAGTTCTAAAAACGACCATGGCCTGGCAGGGACTAAAACTCAATCTGAAAGTGGCGCAGAAGCAGATTCTGACGCCCGGCCTGGTGCAGATGGTCAGCGTGCTCGCGCTGAACCGGCTGGAACTGCGGGAAATGATCAATCAGGAGATGATTGAAAACCCTGTCCTGGAAGAGCAGAGTGAAGAACCCACCGCGACAGATAATTACAGCGACGAAAATTTCATACGCAATGAGACCGAGAAGGTTCCGGAAAAGCCGGAGTCGAATCCCTTTGACGAATTCGACGTGGGAACTTTTTTTAATCAATACCTCGATACCGGCGGCGACGGCGGACAGTCGCAAGAGCGGGAAGTCAGCGAGCGACCGTCATTTGAAAAGTTTCTGTCGTCACCTGCAGGACTGACCGAGCACTTAACCTGGCAGCTCAGTATGACGATTTGCTCAGACCCAGTGAGGGAACTGGCGGAAAGCATCATCGGCAATTTGGACGAAAACGGCTATTTGACGGCGTCAGTCGAAGAGTTGAGCCTGAGCGGCAAATATTCGCAGGACGATCTGGATGATGCGGTGGCCGTCGTGCAGGATTTTGACCCGATCGGCGTCGGCGCGCGGGATTTGCGCGAATGTTTGCTGCTGCAATTGAAGGCATTTGATCCGCAGAATACGCTGGCGCAACAGATTGTTTCCGAACATTTGAAGCAGGTGCAGGCGAATCAGTTGAAAGAAGTTGCGCGGGCGTTGAACCGGCCGATTGAAGTGGTCAAGCGCGCGTTGGACGTCATCAAAAAACTCGATCCGCGTCCCGGTCTTCGCTACAACAAAACGGAACCGAGGCTTGTCGAGCCGGATGTCTACTTCCGCAAAGTTGATGGCCTTTGGCAGGTTTTTCTGAACGAAGACGACATGCCGCAGTTGCGCCTCAGTCCGACTTACCGGCGTTTACTCGCGCGCGATGCGGCGGACCGCGACGTTCGGAACTATGTGAAAGAACGGTTCACCGCGGCAATTCAACTTTTGAAAAACATTGAACAGCGCAAGCACACGATTCTTCGCGTTTGCCAGAGCATTATCGCGCGGCAGGGCGAATTTCTCGATCACGGGCCCGATGCATTGAAGCCGATGATGATCAAGGAAGTGGCGGAAGAGGTTGGCGTGCATCCTTCGACGGTGAGCCGGGCGGTTGCCAGCAAATACGCGCACACGTCGCAGGGCGTTTTGGAGTTGCGATCGTTCTTCAGCGAAGCCGTAAATGGCCCCGAGGGCGGCGGAATGTCTCTGCTGACGCTGAAACGCCTCGTCAAGAAAATGATCGATGAAGAAGACGCTACCAAGCCGCTGACGGATGACCAGATTGCGAAGAAGCTTGAGGACGCCGGCATTCGCGTCACGCGGCGCACCGTGGCAAAATATCGCGAAGATATGCGTATTCCCAGCACGCATCAGCGGCGGGTGAAGAGTTGAGCAGCCCCCGGCCGTGAAGACGCGCTCCACACGCGAATCACGCCAGTTGGTCATTCTGACCGGACTCTCCGGCTCCGGTAAAAGCACCGTTCTCCACGCGTTTGAAGACATGGGTTTTTATTGCGTGGACAATCTCCCCGTCGAACTGATTCCGATTTTTGCGGAGTTGCACGCCGCCGGCGAGGGGGATTTTTCCCGAGCGGCGTTGCTCGTCGATGCGCGAGAAGGAACGCAACTGGAAAAATTGCCGGCGCTGCTGAAACTTTTGCGCAAGGATCATCCGATTACGCTTGTGTTTATCGACGCGGGCGACGACGCGCTGATTCGGCGCTACAGCGAGACGCGGCGGCCGCATCCGCTCGGCAAAGCGCTTTCGGTTCGCGAAAGTTTGCGGCATGAACGAGACTTGATGGAGCCGATTCGAAAACTGGCGGACGTGACGATTGACACGACGCAGTTCAACGTACATGAGTTGCGGCATTTTATTACGGAGCGATTCAAGACGGCGGACCGGCGGCCGCTGCTGGTTTCGCTGGTTAGTTTTGGGTACAAGTATGGGCTTCCGAGCGACAGCGACCTGGTGTTTGACGTTCGCTTCCTGCCGAATCCACATTTTGTGCCGCGGCTACGGCCGTACACCGGCAAAGATCCGAAGGTGCGGCGATTTATTCTTTCGTATCCGCAGAGCGGACAGTTTTTGAAGAAGATTGAAGCGCTGCTGACGTATTTGATTCCGCACTACATTCAGGAAGGCAAAAGCTACTTGACGATTTCTTTTGGTTGCACGGGCGGAAAGCATCGCTCCGTGATGCTGGCCGAATCTTTGCAGAAGACACTGAAGAAACACGGCTATTCGACGAAGGTCACGCATCGCGACATCGAAAAGTAGTGCCTCGCGTAGTTTGTTCACCCGCGCAAACTTGACACACTGCATCGCGGACGCATAGCGTAACTAGTGCTCAGTCCGGGGGATTCTGGGGCGTGGCCTCATTTTTTTCACCACAATTGAAGCGGCTTCTCGGCTATGTGCGGCCGTACTGGGCTGGTATGGCAATCGGCATATTCGCCCTTGGCCTCATGGCGCTCGGCGAGTTGGCCGTCACGTTAATGATTGTTCCGATCTTTGGCCGTGTACTCAGTCCGGGAAGCGCGGACTCCGATGTGAAGCTGGAACTCCCCGCGCTAAATCGGGCCATCTACGTAAACCATTTCTTTCCGGCGAAGATTCACAATGTGTGGACAGTCGTAGCGATCTCTCTTTTGATTCTGTACGCGATCAAATCCGCCAGTGAGTTCATTGGCGTTTCGTTGATCCAATATATCGGTAACAGGGCGATTACCGATCTGCGCAATGCGGTGTACGCTAAAATCATTCGACAACCAATCGGTTTCTTCCAGCAGAATTCATCGGGCAGGATTTTTTCTGCGGTTATCAACGACGTGGAGCGAGCTCGCCTGGCTATTTCTGAGTATTTGGCGGAGCTTTTTCGGCAGTCGTTCCTGTTTCCGGTCTTTATCTTTGTGCTTATTGGTATCGATTGGCGGATGACTCTAGGTTGTGTTGTGTTTTTACCAATGATTGTTTGGCCCATCGCCAAACTTGGAAAGAAAATTCGACGTTCGGTGGAAAGCAGTCAAAATCGGCTCGGTGAATTAACCCAGATCCTGCAGGAGACAGTTGGTGGGAATCGGATTGTCAAAGCCTTTGGTATGGAAGACTTCGAGGTTGCGAAGTTCCAGGCAGCCTCCCGGCGACTGCTGCGCGAAACGATGCGTTGGACGCGAGCACAGGTAGGCACCTCGCCTCTCATGGACATGCTCGTGCCGATCGTGATTTCCTTGCTTCTGCTTTACGCGCGAGACCGAATTCGACTGAACGTGATGACAAAAGAATTGTTCATCATGTTTGTCTATGCGCTGTTCAAGGCGTACGAGCCCATCAAGCGCATCGGCGCAGTCTATCAACAGTTTCAGCAAGCACAAGGCGCGACAGTGCAGGTCTTTGCCTATATGGACCAGGCGGCAGAGGAGCACGATCTCGCTGAGGCAAAGAACCTCGGGTCTTTTGCCGGCTCGATCGAATTTAAAGAAGTCGCGTTTTCCTACGATTCCAACCCGGTCTTGCGCGATATCTCCCTGACTGCCAAGAAAGGCGAAGTGATTGCGCTCGTAGGAAGCAGCGGCGCCGGAAAAACGACCCTCGTGAATTTGTTGCCGCGCTTTCATGACGTCACCTCCGGCCGGATTCTGATTGACGGAACGGATATCCGTGATGTGCGTCTTCGCTCGTTGCGTTCCCAGATCGCGATTGTGACGCAGGAAAACATCCTGTTTCACGACACAGTTTGGAACAACATTTGTTACGGGCTGGCGGGAGTTTCGAAGGAGCGCGTCATCGAAGCCGCCCAGGCCGCGCTGGCACACGATTTCATTCTGGAGCTTCCGTCCGGCTACGAGACAATCATCGGCGAGCGAGGTACAAGGCTGAGTGGAGGCCAACGGCAAAGAATTGCCATCGCTCGCGCGATTCTTAAGGATTCTCCCATCTTGATCCTCGACGAAGCGACATCGGAGCTCGACACGGAATCGGAACTATTCGTGCAGAAGGCATTGGCGAACCTAATGGTTGGCCGCACAACCTTCGTCATCGCCCACCGCTTGGCAACCATCCGCCGTGCGGATAAAATTCTTGTCCTCGAGGACGGGCAGATCCGCGAGAGCGGAACGCACGCGGAACTACTGGCGCGCGGCGGCACTTACGCCCGGCTACACGATTTGCAGTTCGCGGACGACGAGGTGCTAGCCCCCACACCGTCCGCGCCGGCCGACCGGCCGCCAACGGGGGAACCAAGATGAGCAATCGAAGCACAGCGACGGCAAGGAAGCCGGAATGTTTGTCGATGACGGGCTACGCGCAGGCCCGGGGCGAAATCAATGGGTGGGCGATTCGCGTCAGCGTCAAGAGCGTGAATCACCGCTTTCTGGATTTGAAGCTGCGCTTGCCGGAAGGATTTGAGTTGTACGAATTGCGGCTGCGGCAGGTTGTGCGCGACCGGATTCATCGCGGACACGTGGATGTGCACGTCGGCGTGGAACCGGGCGCGTCAACACCGATTCATGTGAATCGGGAACTGGTGCAGTCGTACTTGAAGGCGGCGGACGAGTTACGGCTGCAGACATCGGTCACGGCAGAGCTTGACGTCGTGGCGCTCCTGAGGCTTCCGGGAGTCATCGGTGGTTTGGCACCTGCGGTGCCGGAATCGGAAGAGGAGCAGGAACAGCTCGGAAAGATGCTGGACGGCTGCTTGCTTGAGGCTCTCGGAAAATTGGATGAGATGCGCCGAGCGGAAGGCTTGCATCTGGTGGAAGATTTGCGTGGCCGGCTCGCGCGTCTTGGCGAACTTGCGGAACAGGTCCGCGGCCTTGTTGCTTCTCTTCGACCTGCTTTCGCGCATCGGCTTGAAGCGCGTCTGAAGGACTTGCTCGGCAGCACCACGATTGATCCAGCCCGCATCGCGCAGGAAGCTGCGATTCTGGCGGAGCGCAGCGACATCAGTGAAGAGTTGGAACGCTTGCGCAGCCACTTGCAGCAATTCGGAAAGCTGCTCGATGGCGCGGGCGAACTTGGAAAAAAGCTCGACTTCCTCCTGCAGGAAATGCACCGCGAAGCGAACACAATGCTTTCCAAGACGCCCGGCGTGGAAAGCGAAGCACTGGCGATCACCGGATTGGGCCTCGAAATCAAAGCGGAGATTGAAAAATTGCGCGAGCAGGTACAGAACATCGAATGAGCTCGGAAACCGCAGCGAAGCCGATGGTGTTGATCGTTTCCGGGCCGTCGGGCTCAGGCAAATCGACTTTGGTCCAGCGGGTTTTGCAGATGCCGGGGACGATGGCTTCGCGGTCGTGTACTACCAGGCCGCGCCGCGGGACTGAGTCCACCGGGAAGTGCTATGATTTCGTCACCGAATCCGAATTCGAGGCCATGGCTTCACGTGGCGAGTTTTTAGAGTATGCGCGGGTCTTCGGGAAACATTCCTACGGCACGCCGAAGAAGTGGCTCGAAGAGTCCCGCGTAAAAGGCCTCGATTTGGTGCTTGAGATTGACGTGCAGGGCGCCGCTCAGGTGAAAGAGAAGCTGCCGGAGTCCGTGGCGATTTTCATTTTGCCTCCATCCCGTGCAGAATTAGAGCGCCGGTTGCGAAGCAGGGGCCAGGATTCGGACGAAGAGATTGCTCGGCGCCTGGCAAAGGCGCGCGCAGAGATTGAAGCGTTCGGCAAGTATTACGATTACTGCGTTGTGAATGAAGATGTGGATCGCGCGGGGCGCGAAGTGGAAGCGATTGTGACGGCGCTGCGGTGTTCGAGTTTCCGGCGTCGCGCGCTAGTGGAAAATCTTCTGGCGTCATTTGGAGGTAAGGACTGAGATGACTGTGCAGACAAAAGCTCCGGAAAGCCAGTTCGCGTATGTCGTGCTCGCAGCACGCCGCGCTCGACAGTTGATGGCGGGAGCGCCGGCTCTCGTCGAGAATCCGCGCGCGTTGAAGTATACGCGCGTGGCCTGCGAAGAGATCGACTACGGCTTGATCGAATACGAATTCGAGCCGGGCACAAGCACCGAAGTGGATAAGGACGGCAATAAGCGACGGAAGTAGTTCGCCGCGAAAGCTCCTCATGCGCATCACGCTCGGCGTCACCGGCGGAGTTGCGGCATACAAAGCCGCGGAGTTGGTGCGCCGTCTCCAGCAAGATGGATTTACGGTTCAAGTTGTAATGACTCGCTCCGCCCGCGAGTTCGTAACGCCTCTCACCTTTGCGGCGCTCTCCGGACAAAAAGTGATCACCGACCTGTTCGCCGAATCCGGCGGCGAAGCGAATCTTGAAAGCGCGATCGAACATATCGCTGTGGCGCAGCGAACGGATCTGCTTTTGGTCGCTCCCGCAACGGCGGACGTTATCGCGAAATTCGCGCGCGGAATCGCGGACGATTTTCTGACAACGTTGCACTTGGCATCGACGGCTCCGGTTGTGCTCGCGCCGGCGATGAACGTGAATATGTGGAACCATCCGGCGACGCAAGAGAATCTTGAGATGCTGCGCGCGCGTGGCGTGCATATCGTGCACCCGGACGAGGGCTATCTGGCGTGCGGTATGACGGGACCGGGGCGGCTGGCGGGACAGGAAGCGATCCTTGCGACTGTCCGGGAAGCCCTGAAGATTCGCCGCGACCTTGAGGGCGAGACAGTTGTGGTTACGGCGGGACCGACCTGTGAAGATCTCGATCCGGTCCGCTACATTACGAATCGCTCGTCAGGAAAAATGGGATATGCGGTCGCCGATGCTGCGGCGCGCCGTGGGGCGCGCGTCGTCTTGATTTCCGGACCCACTGCGCTGGACACGCCGGGGGGCGCTGAACGCGTCAATGTGCGGACCGCGCTCGAGATGCAGCAGGCCGTTCGGCAGCATTTTTCCGATGCTTCCATCGGAATTTTCGCTGCAGCTGTGGCTGATTACCGGCCCGCGGAACCGTTGTCGCAAAAGTTCAAGCGGTCCAAAGATTCACTAGCGCTTCACCTGGAGCCCAATCCAGACATTCTGGCCAGCGCAGCCGCAGGAAAAGGCGGACGGCTCGTTGTGGGATTTGCCGCCGAGACGGATCATGTCGCGGAAAACGCACGCAAGAAGCTCGCTGCAAAAAACGCGGATTTAATTGTGGCCAACGACGTAACGGCAGAAGGCGCGGGATTCGACCTCGACACCAATGTCGTGACGTTATTTGCGCGCGATGGTCGCGACCTGCCCCTTCCGAAGATGACCAAGCGCGAAGTCGCAGACCGCATCCTGGACGAAGTGGTTCGCCTCCGCACTGTTTTGCGCGCGACGGCGCAGCACTCCGACTGATTCGACGATGACCGATCGCCTCTCAGACTCTCTCCAGCAAAAACTCTCCGACCGCCTGCGCTATTACCAAGACATCGGCGTAGGCCAGCTCTATCGCGATCGCGTCAATTCCGGCGAACGGGGCGAAGCGTCTCAGGTCTCAGTCACACATGTAACGACGCCCCAAAGCGAGGAGCCAAGTTTGCCAAAGCGCCAAGCGAAACCAGCGGCACCAAACACAACAATCGCCCCAAAATCTGCGGTGGCTGCGGCGCCATCAGTGCCGTCCTTGTTCGAAACCGTAAACAAAATTGCAAACGATTCTCTGCCTCTTATCCGCGAAACTCTCGGTGAGTGCACGCGTTGCAAGCTCCACAAAACGCGAAACAAGATCGTCTTCGGCGACGGAAATCCGGACGCGCAACTTGTTTTTGTCGGAGAAGGCCCGGGCGCAGATGAAGACGAACAGGGTTTGCCGTTTGTAGGCCGCGCGGGAAAATTGCTCACGCAGATGATCGAGGCGATGGGTTTGCAGCGCAAGGACGTCTACATCTGCAACGTCGTTAAGTGCCGGCCTCCGCAAAACCGCCAGCCGGAGAACGATGAAGTGGCGGAGTGTTCGCCCTTTCTCTTCCGGCAAATCGACACGATTGCGCCAAAAGTGATCGTCTGCCTCGGCGCCACCGCCGCGCAAACAATTCTTAAAACGAACCGCGGCATCTCGCAGTTTCGCGGGGAATGGCAGGAATTTCGCGGCCGCAAGCTCCTTGCGACGTATCACCCCGCGTATCTTCTTCGCAATCCCGCCGCGAAAAGCGAAGTCTGGAAAGATCTGCAGAAAGTCATGGCCGAGCTCGGCCTCTCCGTAAAACGCAGCAAGCCGGCGTAGCGCGGCATGGGTTTTCTTTTTGGTCTGAGCACAGCCTTCGCGTGGGGAACCTCGGATTTCCTGGCGCGCTATGCAACTCGAAAAATCGGCACGTTTCGCGCTCTCTTTTACATGCAGCTCTGGGGACTGCTGCTCCTCACGTTTTTTCAATGGCGTTTTCACAATTGGGGACATCTCTTTGATGGTTCAGGCTGGCGGCCTTGGGCCTGGGGATTTCTGGCTGGCGCTTTCAATTCGGTGGCGATGCTTGCGTTCTATCGTTGCCTCGAAGTCGGAAAAATTTCTGTCGTCGCGCCGCTCTCGGCGAGCTATCCAGCTCTAACTCTGGCACTCTCCGCGCTGACGGGCGAGCGCCTCACGCCAGTGCGGCTTTGCGGTATGGCTTGCACAATGATCGGCGTGTTGCTCGTCGCGCGGGGTGAACCATCCACCGGCGATTCAAGCACAGATGCGAATCTCGCCCGGCGCGGAATCTTGTGGGCGCTTTGCGCTTCCGTCGCGTTCGGATTTCTCTTCTGGATTTTGGGCATTCGCGTTCTTTCCGTGACAGGCTATTCCGCAACCGTCTGGATCATTCGTCTCACCGGCGCTATCACGACATTCAGCATTCTGCTTTCCAAACGTCTGCCCTTGGCACAGCCTCGCGGCGCAGCAAATTGGCAAACGGCGTTCATGGGTCTTCTCGACACCGGAGCCTTCGTCTTGAGCAATCGCGGCATGCAACTTGAACAGGTCTCGATCGTAACTGTCCTCTCTTCGCTTTACGGCGCCGTGACGGTTCTCCTCGCGGCGATTCTTTTGCGGGAACGCGTCGCACCCCTTCAGTGGCTCGGCATCCTCGCAATTTTCGCTGGTATTGTGCTCATCGGCCGGTAAGTTTTTGCACTGCTGTTACACTAACCAGCGAAATGTCCGCTCCGTTTTGTAACGTCGCGTTGCCGGTTCCGCTCCGCACGACGTTCACCTATTCGATTCCCGAACCGATGCGCGCTTCCGTGCAGATCGGCTGCCGTGTGCTCGTTCCGTTCCGGCAGAAATCGATCGTTGGCGTTGTCGTCGAACTTGCATGCCAACCGCCGAGCGACACGAAACTCCGCGACATCACGCGCGTCATCGACCTGCTCCCCGCTCTGACGCCGAAGCTTCTCGAATTGGGCCAATGGATCGCCTCCTATTACCTTGCGCCCGTCGGAGAAGTCTTTCGTTCCATGCTTCCTCCCGTGACGGAGCTTTCCACGCAACACGAAGTCGCTCTTACCGCGGCGGGCCGCGCGGCTGCCGACGACCACAAAAAGAATTTCCTGTTGGCGGAGACTGGTGGCGAAGAGTCGCGCGCCTTGCTGGAACTGTTGAAAGAGAACAAGCCGGTCTCACTTACCGCGGTGGTAAAACTCGGCCTGGCCGCCGAAGTTTTTCAACGCTTGCAGCGACGTGGGTTAGTCGAGATCCGGGAAGTCGTCAAGGGTCGCAAGCAAAGAACGCAGCGGATTATCGCGTGGAAGGGAATTGCGGAAGGCCGAAAGGTGGACGTTGAAAAACTAGAACGGCTCCGCGCCCTCCTTGAAACCGAGCGCGGCCCTCTGCCGTTACCGCAACTCTTGAAGCTGGCGCATCTTTCGCGCTCCGTGGTCGAACGCCTGCTTCGCGATGGCGTCCTCTCTTCATGGGAAGAACCGCTCGACCCAGCGGAAGATCCTTTCGACGCCGGTTACGAACCGCCCGCCCACACGCTGAACCCGGCGCAGGAATCTGCCTTCAACGCGATTCGCGCGAGATTCGAACTCGGCGAATTTGGCGTGCAGTTGCTGCACGGCGTCACAGGCAGCGGAAAAACGGAAGTCTATCTTCGCGCTGTGCAGGACACGTTGGCCCGTGGCAAGACCGCGATCGTGCTCGTACCCGAGATTGCGCTCACTCTCTGGGTCGGCCGCCAGTGCCGCGCGTGGTTCGGCGCTCAATTCGAAGGTGTCGTCGTGCTCCACTCCGCGCTCAGCGATGTCGAGCGTGCCCGCGCATGGTGGCGCGTACGCCACGGCGAAGCGCGCGTGGTAGTGGGAACTCGTTCCGCGATTTTTGCGCCGCTGGAAAATGTTGGACTCATTATCGTCGATGAAGAGCAGGAATCGAGCTACAAGCAGGAAGAGACGCCGCGCTATCACGGCCGCGATGTCGCCATTGTCCGGGCAAAACTCGAAAACGCTCTCGCTCTTCTGGGCTCCGCGACGCCATCGCTCGAAACTTACCATCACGCGCGCGAAGGTAAGTACGAACTACTGAACATCGCCGCCCGCGTCGCCTCCCGCCCTCTCGCGAGCGTTGAAATCATCAGCCTGCGTGACGAGTTCCAGCGGACGCACAAGACCAGCCCGATTTCTTCCGCGCTGCACGTCGGAATCGAGGAATGTCTCACCAACGGCACCCAGGCGCTGATCCTTATCAATCGCCGCGGCTACTCCTGGTCGGTTCTTTGCCGCAGCTGTGGCGCCTCGGTGCAATGCATAAATTGCAGCATCTCCGTGACGCACCACAAAAGCCGCAACCGCCTCGAATGTCACTACTGCGGCTCAATCCAGCAAATCCCCAAACAGTGTCCGAAGTGCCAGTCAAAATATGTTTATTTCTTCGGCGAAGGATCGGAGCAACTTGAAGAACGCTTGCGACACGAATTCCCGAAAGCTCGCATCGCCCGCCTCGATCGAGACACCGCCCGTACGAAGCGCCAGTTCCAGGAGACGCTCGGCGCTTTCGCCGGCGGCGCGCTGGATATTCTCGTTGGCACGCAAATGCTCGCGAAGGGCCACGACTTCCATCGCGTTACTCTCGTGGGCGTCGTCAGTGCCGACGCTTCGCTGACCATGCCGGACTTTCGCGCCGCGGAACGCACGTTTCAATTGCTCACTCAGGTCGCAGGTCGTGCGGGTCGCGGAGATTTGCCCGGACGCGTCCTGATTCAAACCTACTTTCCCGATCACTACGCGATTCAAGACGCCGTGAAACAGGACTACGCCTCCTTTTTTGAACGTGAGCTGCACTTTCGGCGCGTCATGGCCTATCCGCCCTTCACTTCACTCGCAAATGTGATTGTTCGCGACACAAGCCTCGAGCGGGCGATTCAATGGTCGCGGGAACTTTCGCAATATTTCGCGCCGCAGAATGGCGAAGCCATCCGGGTCCTGGGACCGGCTGCCGCCCCGCTGGCTCGCCTCAAGCGCGACCATCGCTTTCAGTTTTTGTTAAAGTCGAAAAGCCGCGCCAGGCTTACGCAAGTTCTTTCTGGCGCATTGTCTTATTGCGACGCGAAAGAAATTCCGCAGACCGCCGTCCTCGCTGATGTCGACCCGCTCTCGTTGTTGTAGCCGGTCTCCCGATTCTCATCCGGGCGTTTCCGATTTGCTCTTCGCTTTCCAGAAGACATAAATCGGCACTCCCGCCGCAAGCAGCGCCAGCGCCGCAAGAACGTGGCGGAACTGCGTCGGATCGATCGTCGCTCGGTAAATCGCATTTCCCACGATTGCGATTGCCGATAGCACGAACAAAATCGGCGTCCACGGATATCCCGGCACGCGATAGGGCAGCGTTTTACCCGCAAGCTTGCGCCGCAATGGGAAAATCGCCGCTCCCGCCAGCCCATAGAAAATCCAGCCAATGAAAATGACGCCTTCCACCAATTCCGAAAATTTTCCAGCCTGCGTCAACACGACCGCCAGCAATCCGAGCGCTACGATCGCTGCCGCAGGCGTGTGAAATCGCGGATGGACCTCCGCCAGCTTCTTAAAAAACAAGTCGTCTTTTGCCATCGCGTAGAAAACCCGCGGCGCCGTCAGAATCACGCTGTTGGTCGAACTGAAAACGGAAATCAGGATGGTTGCCGCCACAAGCTTCCCCGCCCATTCTCCAAGCACGGCCTTTGCGGCAGTCGCGGCGATGGCGTCCGTCGCGGACGCTGCTGCGGGTCCGAGCGCCACGAGGTAAGCCAGCACCGCAATCAGGTAAAGTCCAATCAGGAAGAGCGAACCCACCAGAAATGCCTTTGGAAACGCACGTTCTGGTTCCACGACTTCGCCGGCGCTATACGTCCCGAATTGCCAGCCCTCGTAAGCCCAGAGCGCTGCGATCATGGCGAGGCCGAAGCTCGACAGCAGGGAAAATCCATGCAGGTCCGTCTTCATCGCTGCGCCGATATCTCCTCCATGATGTCCGGTAGAAAAAAGTGCGGCGCTTAATAGCACCACGAGCCCCGCCTTGATTGCCGTCGTCACGTTCTGCAGATCCGCGCTCTTGCGCGTGCCCCATACGTTCACCACCGTCACCACTACGATCATCGTGATCGAAACGACGTTCGATTCCCACTCGCTCAACTGCACAATTTCGCTCAGATATTTTGTAAACGCGCGCGCAAGTGCCGCGATCGTTCCGCTGGCAATCACCGTAAATAGGCACCAGCCATAGAGAAACGCCGGTAGCGGGCCAAATCCATCGCGGATGTAGCAATAGAGGCCACCCGCTTCCGGATTTGCCGCCGCCAATTCCGCGT
>Ga0070734_10000723_pt1 | contig 61212 bp, 55 predicted proteins | sample Coa_R1_8_FD_66444 | JGI IMG/M metagenome (GOLD analysis project Ga0070734, IMG submission 66444) | Surface soil microbial communities from Centralia Pennsylvania, which are recovering from an underground coalmine fire - Coalmine... | ecosystem: Environmental > Terrestrial > Soil > Unclassified ...
CGGCGCGGAGCGAAAAGGCTCTGCTGCACGCGGCGGAGAAGCGTGCGGAGCGTTGGAAGAAAATTCTACTGGAAGCGTCACAGCAATCGAGGCGAGTGCGAATTCCGGAATTGTTGCCGCTTGAAAAAGTTTCGGTGGCATTCCAATCGAGCGCCGGATTTAAAGTAATGCTTTCGGAGAGGCCGGAAGCGCGGCGGATGAGGGAAGTGATTCAGGCGGGAGCCGTACCGCAGGCCGTGCTGGCGATTGGACCGGAAGGCGGCTGGACGGACGAAGAGTTCGCCGGAGCCGAAGCTGCGGGATTTCAACAGGCTTCGCTCGGAAGCCTGATCCTACGGACGGAGACTGCTGTGGTCGCAGCGCTTTCGAACCTCAATTACGCGCTTGGTTAGGGCGGGTCCGTCGCGTGAGAACAGGAGTGGCTGTGCTACCGACTTTTTCCGTAACCTGATAGGCTACAAAACATGCGCAAGATACTTTTCGCCATGGCGCTCGCGTCAGCCGGATGCATACCTGCCTTTGCGCAAGACCGCCCGTTTAAAACGACTGATGTACAGACAGTTCCCGCCGGAGATGTGCGCGTGGAGGCTGGTTTTGATTTTCTGCAAGATGTGGGATTCCCGGTTTCAGGACTTCGCGGCGACGAGACTTCGATCGGAGTGCTGAATGTGCGGATGGGAATCAGCAAGATTGCCGAAGTGGAAGTGGAAGGGGCGATTCAGAATTTTCTGGATGTGAAATCGCAGGGCGCATCGTTCGTGCCCAATTTGAAGCTGACGGGCGTGAATTCGACGCACGACACGGGGGATTTCGCGCTTTCGACGAAGATTCGTTTCCGCCAGCCATCGGGCAAGAAGCCCGGGTTTGCATTCCGGTTCGGGTTCATCATGCCGAACTCGAATCAGGCGCGCGGCATCGGGATAAACACGACCAATGTGTTTGCGTTGGTTGCTCTCGAAGAGCAATTGCAAAAGCTGAAATTGATGGGCAACCTGGGACTGGAAATTTTGCAGGCGCCGAACGCGCTGTTTACGCAAAACGACGTGCTGATGTACGGCGCGGGCTTCAGCTATCCCATACATAAGCGCGTGAATGTGGTTGGCGAAGTGAACGGGCTCTATTCGGACCGCACGATTAACAATGCGCTGATCGGAACACAGAGCACGGGCCAGGCACGGTTCGGTTTGCAGATTAACGCCGGCGGATTCACTTGGGATGTGGCCGGAGTTCGCGGCATCAACAAATACGATCCGCGCTCGGGCTTTGTGTTTGGCGTGACGAGGGACTTTCATCTCTTCGACTACAATCGAATGCAATAGGTCGCAGGCAGGAGTGCCTACGCTACCGAGTACAATCGGATGCAATAGGTCGCAGGCCCCTACGGGGTAAACAAGAGTGACTGCGCTACTGATTACAACCGGAGGAGTTAGCGACGCATCGAAAATCGCAGCCGGAGCAATTCCATTCTGGCGCACCGGCGCGCTCGCGTGTTATAACTGATAGGCGAGAAAAATGCTGAGTCCGGACGAGACAGAGCTTCCCTCCGCCGCCGAGGCACCTTCATCGAACTCGGACAATTCTGCAGTTCCCTCCGATGCCAAACCGGCAACTTCCCAGAGCTTGAAACGCGAAATTCGCGTCTGGACGCGCGATTTGCTCATCGCGATCGGCCTCGCGCTGGTAATCATCGTATTTTTGTATCAGCCTGTGAAGGTCGAAGGCACGAGCATGGCGCCGCTCCTTTCCGATCAGGAGCGAATCTTTATCAACAAATTTGTGTACCGCTTCGAGCCGATCAAGCGCGGCGACGTCGTCGTATTCTGGTATCCGCTGGATCGCAGCAAATCTTTCATCAAGAGAATCATCGCGCTGCCGGACGAAGTCGTGCAGATTCGCAACGGCGTCGTGTATGTGGATGGTCAGTCGCTTGCGGAGCCGTATGTTCCTCCGCAATACGAGGATTTGAGCGATTACGGGCCGGTGCGCGTGCCGCGTGACATGTATTTTGTTATGGGCGATCATCGCATCAGCTCGAACGATTCCCGCGTCTTCGGCCCTGTTCCCAGCCGGTTCATTTACGGCCGGGCCGTTTTCGCGTACTGGCCGGTCGATCACTTCGGCTCGCTGTCGTCGTCGGCCGAGGCTAAAGAAAAATAACCATGATTCACGGAGGCTCCACTGACGGAAGTTCAACACCGACCTGCAATCCTCGCGCTGGAAGACGGGCGCGTATTTAACGGGAAAGCTGCGGGCGCGATCACGCGCCGCGGCGGCGAAGTCGTTTTCAATACCAGCCTTACCGGATATCAGGAAGTTTTCACGGATCCAAGTTACGCGGGCCAGATTGTGTGCCTGACGTATCCGCACATCGGAAACGTTGGGGCGAATGAAGACGATGAAGAGGCGGCGCAGCCGTACATTGAGTCGTTGATCGTTCGCGAGTTTTCGCAGATTTCCTCGAACTGGCGTTCGTCTGAAACGGCGCAGCTTTATTTGAACCGCCACAAGATTCCGGTCATCTGGGACATCGATACGCGGGCGCTCGTGCGGCATATTCGCAAGGTGGGCGCGTTGCGCGGTTTTGTTTGCACCGACGGCACGCCTGCGGATCAATTGATTCACGAAGCGAAACAGCTGCCGAGCATGGCGGGGCAGGAGCTTGCGAGCCGCGTCAGCTGCACGAAGCCCTATGATTGGTCGAAAGGCTCGATTGATTTGGCGACGTCTCCCTGGACCGAGCAAATGGGCGAAGCAGAAGCGCACGGCGAACAACGAAAATTCCGCGTGGTCGCGTTTGATTTCGGCATCAAGCAAAACATCTTGCGGCTACTCTTCGATCATCACTGCGAAGTCGGCGTCGTGCCGGCAAAGACGGCCGCGGAAGACGTTCTTGGCATGCATCCGGACGGCGTGTTCCTATCGAATGGTCCGGGCGATCCTGAGCCGATGGACTACGCCGTGGAAAACATTCGCAAGTTGCTTGGGCGGGTGCCGGTGTTCGGAATTTGCCTGGGGCATCAGGTGTGCGGGCTGGCGCTCGGCGGAAAAACGTACAAACTGAAATTCGGGCATCACGGTTCGAATCACCCGGTAAAGAATCTGCTGACGAATCAAGTGGAAATCACGGCGCAGAATCATGGATTTTGTGTGGATCCGGAATCGCTGCCATCGAGCGAAGTGGAAGCGACGCACATCAATTTGAATGACCAGACGAACGAGGGGATACGGCACAAATCGTTGCCACTCTTCAGCGTGCAATATCACCCGGAAGCTTCGCCGGGGCCGCACGACTCGCACTATCTGTTCACGCAGTTTACGGACATGATGAAAGAATTTCAGCAGCCGGGCAGTTCGCGCCGGTAAAGTGAGCAGCGTTACGACTCAAAAATAAACGGAGCCGCAACCAAGGAATGCCGAAAAGAAAAGACATCAAGAAGATTCTGATTATCGGGTCGGGGCCGATTGTGATTGGCCAGGCTTGCGAATTTGACTATTCGGGCGCGCAGGCTTGCAAGGCGCTGCGAGCGGAAGGATATGAAGTCGTTCTCGTCAATTCGAATCCCGCGACGATCATGACAGACCCGGAATTGGCGCATCGGACGTACATCGAGCCGCTGACGAAGGAATATCTGGAAGAAATTATCGCGAAGGAACGGCCGGATGCATTGTTGCCCACGGTCGGAGGACAGACGGCGCTGAATTTGGCGGTCGCGCTGGCGGAAGAAGGCATTCTCGAAAAGCACAAAGTGGAAATGATTGGCGCTTCGCTGCGCGCGATCAAAGTTGCTGAGGACCGGCTCTGGTTCAAAGACGCATGCCGAAAGATCGGACTCGAAGTTCCCGCTTCGGCGCTCGTCAATAATGCACAGGATGCGATGCGCCTGTGCGAACAGCTGGGTTTCCCGCTGGTGATTCGGCCGTCGTTCACGCTGGGCGGAACTGGTGGAGCAATTGCATACAACCGCGAGGAATTTGCGGACTCGATTGCTCACGCTCTGGATATGAGCCCGGTCCACGAAGCGCTCGTCGAGGAATCCGTGCTTGGATGGAAAGAGTACGAACTCGAAGTGATGCGGGACTTCCGCGACAACTTCGTGGTGATTTGTACGATTGAAAACTTCGACCCAATGGGCGTGCACACCGGTGATTCGATTACGGTCGCGCCGGCGCAAACGCTGACCGACAAAGAATACCAGCGCATGCGGGACGCCGCCGCGGCGATTTTGCGCGAAGTTGGCGTGGAGACCGGCGGTTCGAACGTGCAATTTGCCGTGAACCCGGACACCGGCCGGATGACCGTCATCGAAATGAACCCGCGGGTTTCGCGCAGCTCGGCACTTGCCAGCAAAGCGACAGGCTTCCCGATTGCAAAAATTGCAGCGCGACTCGCGGTTGGCATGTCGCTCGACGAAATTCCGAACGACATTACGAAGAAAACGCCGGCGAGTTTCGAGCCGACGATCGATTACGTGGTCACGAAGATTCCCAAGTGGCAATTTGAAAAATTTCCCGGCGCGGACAGTACGCTAGGCACGCAGATGAAATCGGTCGGCGAAGTGATGGCCATCGGGCGCACGTTCAAGGAATCGTTGCAGAAGGCGGTTCGTTCGCTTGAGCCGCACACACCATGGCGAGCGCCGGCGGAGACGCCGGATTCGCTGTTGCGCGAAAAGCTGGCAACGCCGCGGCCGGACCGCATTCATTGGATATTGACGGCCGTGGAGCGCGGGTTGCCCGCGGTTGAAATCTGCGACCTGACGAAAATCGATCCGTGGTTCATCCAGCAGATTCAAGAGCTGATGGCCGTGAACAAACGCGCAGCGGGAGTGACGGTGGAAACCGCTTCGAAGGAACTGTTGCGCGAAGTAAAGCGTCACGGCACGAGCGACGAACAGCTTGCGCAAATGTGGAAGACGACTCCAGCCGCAGTGCGGTTGCAGCGCGCGCGTTACGGCGTGTCGCCTGTCTTCAAGCGCGTGGATACGTGCGCCGCGGAATTCGAATCGTTTACGCCATACATGTATTCGACGTACGAGGAAGAGGACGAGTCGGACGTTCACCAAAAGCCCAAGATAATGATTCTCGGCAGCGGGCCGAATCGCATCGGGCAGGGAATTGAGTTTGATTATTGCTGCTGCCACGCGTCGTTCGCGCTGCGCGAAGACGGCTACGAAACGATCATGGTGAATTGTAATCCGGAGACGGTTTCGACGGACTACGACACTTCTGACCGGCTTTATTTTGAGCCGCTGACGCTGGAAGACGTTCTGGCAATCGTCGAAAAGGAAAAACCGCAGGGCGTTATCGTGCAATTCGGCGGACAGACACCGCTGAATCTTGCGATGGAGCTGAAGCGCAACGGCGTGCCCATCGTGGGAACCACGCCAGAATCCATTGATCTTGCGGAAGACCGCCGGCGATTCGGGCGCGTCCTCGAAGAGCAGAAAATTCCGCAGCCGCGCAACGGAACCGCGTTGATCCCGGAAGAAGCTGCGAGACTCGCTGGGGAGATTGGCTTGCCGGTTCTTGTGCGTCCGAGCTACGTGCTTGGCGGCCGCGCGATGGTCATTGCGTACGACGCGAACACGGTGCAGGAGTATGTCGCGCAGGCAGCGCTCATGGGTTCGGCAAAGCCGGTGCTCATTGATCAGTTCCTCGAAGAAGCTACGGAAGTGGACGTTGACGCACTCGCCGACGGAACCGACGTAGTCATCGGCGGCATCATGGAGCACATTGAAGAAGCGGGCGTGCACTCGGGCGATTCGAGCTGCGTTCTGCCGCCTGTGAGCTTGACGCCGGCGGTGCTTGAAACCATTCGCGACTACACGCGGCGGCTGGCGCTTGCGTTGAAAGTCGTCGGCCTCATGAACGTGCAATACGCGATCCAGCGCGACACTGTGTACGTCCTCGAAGTGAACCCGCGCGCCTCCCGCACAGTGCCGTACGTCAGCAAGGCGACGGGCGTTCCGCTGGCAAAAGTTGCGGCGCGGCTCATGGTCGGCAAAAAATTGAAAGATATGAAGTTGCCGCTCGTCCATCACAATGGAGTTGCGGAGATTGCCGTTCACGAGTTTTACTCGGTCAAGTCGCCGGTCTTTCCGTTCAACAAATTCCGCGGCGTGGATACGATTCTTGGTCCCGAAATGCGTTCCACGGGCGAAGTGATGGGTATCTCGACTTCTTACGGTCAGGCGTTCGCCAAGGCACAGCTAGCTGCCGGCCAGCGTTTGCCGCGCAAGGGAACTGTGTTTCTCAGCGTGAACGACCGAGACAAACGCCACCTCGTGTCACTTGGAAAAGAGCTTGCGTCGCTGGGATTCAAGCTCGTAGCTACGCGTGGCACGGCGGCAACTTTGCTGGGCGCGGGCATCGAGGCCGAAGCGGTATTTAAGGTAAACGAAGGCCGGCCGAACATTGTGGACCTGGTGAAAACCGGCAAGATCGACCTTGTCATTAATACGCCGCTAGGACGTGAATCGTTCTACGACGAAAAATCGATTCGCCGCGCGGCGATCCGTTACAACATTCCGTGCATCACGACGCTTGCCGCCGCGAATGCAGCAGCCCGCGGAATCCGCGCCATGCTCGAGCAGGGAACAGAAGTCTCCGCGTTGCAAGATTTGCACCGGGGCCAGGTCGCCGCATCTGGTTCGGCCGTAACAGGAGATTGATCTGTGGACCTTTCCGGAATTTATCCCGCGCTCACCACGCCGTACGATTCGGTCGGTAATTTTTCCGCCGCGGATTTGAAGCACAATCTGCATCGCTACAATCAAACGGACTTGGCCGGTTATGTCGTGCTTGGATCGACCGGGGAGTCGGTTCTGCTCTCGGCAAAGGAAACGGAAACGATTCTTGCGACGGCAAAAGAAGCGGCCGCCGCGGATAAGCGGCTCCTCGCGGGAACCGGCGCCGAATCCACCGCGGAGACCATCGCGCGGACAAAACGCGCCGCCGATCTGGGCTACCACGCGGCACTCGTCAAGACGCCGTATTACTACAAGCCGGTTTACAAGCCCGAGGTCTATCTTGCTCACTATCGTGCTGTCGCCGACGCTTCTCCAATCCCTGTGCTGCTTTATTCCGTTCCGCAATTTACCGGAGTTTCGCTGGAGACGCCGGAAATCGTCGCCCTTGCGGATCATTCGAACATTCTCGGTATGAAGGATAGTTCAGGCGTCGTGCAACGCATCGTGGAAGTCGTTGCCAGCGCGCCAAGCTCATTCCAAATGCTGACCGGATCGGCGAGTGTTGTCGCGCCCGCACTTGGCGCTGGAGCCGTGGGAGCCATTCTCGCCCTGGCCAGCGCATTTCCTGAAAAATGTGTTGCCTTGTTTCAGCTGCAGCGCCAGAAAATGTACGACCAGGCGCGCGAACTTCAGGGCAGGCTGGCGTTGGCATCGAAGAAAGTGGTTTCTGAAAACGGCATCGCCGGCGTGAAGTTTGTAATGGACTTGCGCGGCTACCGTGGGGGCGTTCCCCGGGCTCCCTTGCTGCCGCTCTCGGAGAGCGCAAAAGCCGCCATCACTAAGGTGGCAGCGAGCCTGGAACCTGCAGCGGTCGGCGCCCGAAGTTAGGCAAGCGGGGCCAATATGGCCGTGGCTAGGTACGTCTCGGCTCTCCTTCGGGCCGCCTTTCCGTCTATTTGGTGTTACCAAACTCCGCGGGTATCATCTAAGAATCCATGCAATGTCGCGCCTTGGCCTTTCGCGAACTTCCTCACCAGCCTCCGCTCCATCTCGCATTCCTTGACGATTTTTCCAAAGTAAATTCGTTCTATTCGCACGAGCCAACGCTCGAAAACGTAGCGAAGCTTGCTGCGTCGCTGAACTTTTCTCCATCACGCCGGGCCGCTGTCGCGGCAATCCTTCGCGAACAAAACGAGGCGTTAAGAGCGGGCCCAGCTACGCTTGAAAATATCGGGAGGCTGGAACGCGGCGCCGCAGCCGTTGTTACCGGCCAGCAAGTGGGATTGTTTGGCGGGCCGGCGTATTCCTTTTATAAGGCGCTTTCGGCAATTGAAGCGGCTCGATTGCTTGCCAAATCCGGTGTCGACGCGGTGCCCATTTTTTGGATGGCAACTGAAGATCACGACCTGGACGAAGTTCGCCATACGACCTTTTTCCGCGACGGTAAACTTGTCAAATTCGAACTCCCTGTGCGGCCTGGTCCTCCGAGTCCCGTCGGTCCTCAGAAATTCGGTCCGCAGATCGCCGAAATGGTGCGCGCCGCCACGGTCATGTTTGGAGGCCCTGCCGCAGGCGAGCTTGCATCGCTTTTGCGCACGAGCTACTCGCCCGATGAGACGTATTCGACGTCCTTCGGCAAACTGTTCGCGGGGCTTTTCGCGCAATACGGGCTGATTCTTCTCGATCCGTTGGACGCGAGGCTTCATCGTGTCGCCGAACCGGTCTTGCGGCAGGCAGCGGAAGAGCGGGGCGCGCTGAATGACGCCTTGCTCGCGCGAAACAAGGAACTCGACCGTGCCGGCTTCGCGGCGCAAGTGAAAGTCACTGGCCGCAGCACAGCTCTGTTCTATCTCGGCAACGGCGGTCGCGAATCTATTCATTCGAACGGCTCGCAATTCCAGGCAGATTCGCAAAGTTGGTCCGCGCAAGAACTCGCGCAAGCAATTTCCAGTTCTCCCGAGGCCTTCAGTCCCAATGCGTTGCTTCGCCCGGTGATGCAGGATTTTCTTCTGCCGACGATCGCCTACGTAGGTGGCCCATCCGAAATTGCCTATTTCGCGCAGTCGACCGTTTTTTACGAAAAACTGCTGCACCGCCAGCCGGTCTTTTTGTCACGAGCGGGCTTCACTCTGGTGGACAGCAAAGCGCAGCGTCTCCTCGAACAATACGGGATTGCGGTTGAAGACGTTTGGGCGGGAACTCAAACCGTCCGCAAGAAGCTCGGTGCTGAAAACATTCCGGCAACTCTCAACGCGAAGCTTGAAAAAGACACGAAGCAAATTCGCAAGCTGCTCGACGGGTGGAGCGGCCCAATCGCCAAAATCGATCCCTCGCTGAAATCGACGCTCGAAAAAGCACAACGCAAGATTGCCTACCAGACGGAAAAGCTCCGGCAAAAGGCCGGCTGGGCGCGGGATAAGAAAACGAATGTCCTCGCCAGTCACTCCGAGTTTCTGAGCAATCTGCTCTATCCGAACAAGGCGCTGCAATCGCGCGAATTGAATTTTCTGCCGTTGCTGTCGCGTTGGGGCACGGAAGCCCTCGAAGATCTCCGCAAGCACTCCTCAGGAAAATATCTCAACAAACATTTTCTCGTTCCAATTCCGTGATGCCGGAATCGCGGCCCCTCCGGCGCGTGCTAAAATTGCATCTTCCGACCATGAGCCTCGGCATTTACATTCAGGTGCCGTTTTGCCAGACGAAGTGCACCTACTGCAATTTCCACACCGGCGTAGTCAGCGTGGAAAAGTACGCACCGTACGCCGAAGCTGTTACATGCGAAATCCGAAATCATCGGGAATTTTACTCTGCAACGGCCATTCCTGTTGAGAGCTTGGACGGCGCCCCAGTTGACACTATCTACTTCGGCGGTGGAACGCCCAGCCTCCTCGACGCAAAGCATCTCGAAAATGTATTGGCCGCCGTCCGCGACTCGTTCCGCTGCGAACTGCGCGAGGTTACACTCGAAGCCGACCCCGAAACTGTCACTCCCGAGAAAACGGCAGCATGGTCCGCCGCCGGAATCAATCGCGTCAGCTTCGGAGTGCAATCGTTCTCCGACGTCGAGCTCAAAGCCTCTGGTCGAATGCACCGTCGCGATGATATCTACCGCGCCGTTCCTGCCCTCCGCGCCGCAGGAGTCCAAAATATCAGTTTTGATTTAATCGCCGGCCTTCCGCATCAGACACCAGAATCATGGCGGAATTCGCTCGACGAACTCATCGCCCTCAATCCCGAGCACGTTTCCATCTATCTGCTCGAAGTCGATGAAGGCAGCCGCCTCGGCAGGGAACTCATCTCGCTCGGCACGAAGTACAGCGCACCCGCCGTTCCCAGCGATGAGCAAATGGCAGACTCCTACGACCTCGCGCGAGAACTCCTTGCCGCTTCCGGCTACGAGCACTACGAAATTTCCAACTGGGCCAAGCCCGGCTTTGCCTCGCGCCACAATCTGAAATACTGGCGCCGCGAACTTTATCTTGGCTTCGGCGCTGGCGCTCATTCCTTCAACGGCTCAACGCGATGGGCCAACGCTCACGATTCCGCGCAATACGTCGCCGCGATCCAGTCAGGCAAACTTCCCGCCGAGCAGATCGAACCCGTCACTCCCGACCAGGCGCGGGAAGAAGAAATCTTTCTCGGCCTGCGTCAACTCGCCGGCATCAATCTCCGCGAATTTTCCCCCGATCGCGTGAGATCTCTCGATAAAAGACTCGCCCCGCTCGAATCTGCCGGCCTCATCGAGCGCGACGGCTCCATCGTCCGCCTCGCTCCCAACAAACTCAGCATTTCCAACGAAGTCTTTGTAGAATTGCTGGGCTGAAATTCCGAAGCCACGGGGACCACGAACGAATGTCCACTCCTCCATCCGCCAACGTTGTTGACCTTCGCAGCGATACTGTTACGCGCCCGACGCCCGCCATGCGCCGCGCCATGGCCGAAGCCGAAGTTGGCGACGACGTCTATCTCGAAGATCCCTCCATCAATCGCCTCGAAAAGCGTGCCGCTGAAATTTTCGGCAAAGAAGCCGCGCTCTTTGTTCCCACCGGCTGCATGGGAAATCTCATCGCGATAAAAGTTTGGACGCATCACGGCGACGAAGTCATCTGCGAAGAGCGCAGCCACGTCAATCTCTACGAACTTGCCTCCATGTCCGCCATCGCCGGCTGCATGCCTCGCGTCGCGCGCAGCGACGACGGCATCCTCACCTGGCAAAAAATTGAAGCCGTCATTCGTCCGCGCATCTACTACGATTCGCAAACCGCTCTCGTTTGCCTCGAAAACACGCACAACATGGCTGGCGGCACTTTATATCCCACCAAACAAGTCGACGACATCTGCGCGCACGCCCACGCCGCCAATCTCAAAGTCCACCTCGACGGCGCGCGCATCTTCAATGCATCCGTCGCGCTCGGCGATTCCGTCGCGCATATGACGCGCAATCTCGACTCCGTCATGTTCTGCCTTTCCAAAGGTCTCGGCGCGCCCGTCGGCTCCATGATCGTTGGTTCGCAAGCCCTCATCGACAAAGCCCGCATCTACCGCAAAATGTTTGGCGGCGGCATGCGCCAGGCAGGTGTTCTCGCCGCGGCCGGCCTCATCGCGCTCGAAGAATCTCCCAAGCGCCTCCACGAAGACCACGCCAACGCGCAATTTCTCGCTCGCGAAATCGCGCAGATTCCCGGCTTGAAAATCGATCCCTCTTCCGTCAAAACCAACATCGTCATTTTCGATTGCGAGCCAACCGGCCTCAACGCCGTCCAACTCTGCGAAGCGCTCCAACCCCTCGGCATCTGGGCGCTTGATACCGCGCCCTACTCCGTCCGCTTCGTTACTCATTGCGACGTCGACCGCGCCGGCTGCGAACGCGCCATCGGAGTCCTTCGCGAAGTCGTTGCAAAATCCCGGCCCGCTCGCGCGTAAGCACATTTCGCGACACCACCTCGCAATTCCTGCGTGCCTCGATATAAAATATTCTTTGGTTCGTTATAGCTAAAACTTACTTACCGGGGGCAGCGTGGATTTCTCCTTTACCGAAGAGCAGCAGCAGCTCCGCAAAAGCATCCGCGAATTTGCCGAAGGCGAAATCGCTCCGCACGTCATGGAGTGGGACGAAGTCTCTCACTTCCCGCTCGAAATCATGCCCACGCTCGCCGAAATGGGCCTTCTCGGCATCATTTTCCCTGAGCAGTACGGCGGCGCCGGCCTCGGCTACATCGAATACGTCATCGCCATCGAGGAACTTTCTCGCGTCGACGGCTCCATCGGCATCATTGTTGCCGCGCACAATTCGCTCTGCAGCAATCACATCTATAAATTCGGCACCGAGTCGCAAAAGCAGAAATATCTCGTCCCTCTCGCGCAGGGAAAAAAAATCGGCGCCTGGTCGCTCACCGAGCCCGAAGCCGGCTCCGACGCGGGCGGCACTCGCACCACCGCACGTCGCGACGGCGACCATTACATCCTCAACGGCGCAAAAACGTTCACCACCAACGGCCACTACGCCGACACTTGCGTCGCCATGGCCGTCACCGATAAATCCAAGGCGTCTCACGGCATTAGCGCCTTCATTCTTGAAAAAGGCATGGCCGGCTTCCGCCCCGGCAAAAAAGAAAACAAGCTTGGCCTTCGCGCCAGCGATACATCCGAAATCATCTTCACCGATTGTCGCGTCCCCGCCGCGAATCTTCTCGGCCCCGAAGGCGAGGGCTTCACAGGCAGCCTCGCAATCCTCGACGGCGGCCGCATCTCCATCGCCGCACTCGCGCTCGGAATGGCCCAGGGCGCGCTCGACGCGGCCACCAGTTACGCCAAGCAGCGCAAACAATTCGGCAAAGCCATCAGCGAATTCCAGGCCATCCAATTCAAGCTCGCGGACATGGCCACCGAAGTCGAAGCCGCGCGCCTCCTCGTCTATCAAGCCGCCTGGCACGCCGATCAGAAAACGCCTCGCTTCACGCGCGAGTCCAGCATGGCCAAACTCTTCGCCAGCGAAGTGGCCGTCCGCGTCGCCAACGAATGTGTGCAAATCCACGGCGGCTACGGTTTCGTCAAGGATTATCCCGCCGAAAAGTTTTACCGCGACGTAAAACTCTGCACCATCGGCGAAGGCACCAGCGAAATTCAAAAACTGGTCATCGCGCGCCAGCTTCTCGGCAAGAAGTAGCACAGCCACTCCTGGCTGTGCCCGCTGTGGCGTCATCGCGATCAATTCGTGGGCTGGATTCCTCTCCAGCCAGTTTCTTGACCCTTGCGCTTCACTGGGATTTCTACCTCAACTTCTCCATAATAGAAGCATGCGTCATTCGCTGGCCTGCGTGCCTCCAAAAAAACATGTCCGCGCCAATTGAATCCTGGGCGCAACAAGTCCGCGCCGGCGAAGTCCGCGCCGTCTCTCGCGCCATCACCGCCATCGAAAACCACGCGCCCGATTCCGAATCTCTCTTGAAGAATCTTTTCCCGCATACCGGCGCAGCGTATCTTTCCGGCATCACCGGCGCTCCCGGCACCGGCAAGAGCACTCTTGTCGATCGCCTCGCCGCTCACTACCGCAAAGCGCAGCAGCCCGTCGGCGTGATCGCGGTCGATCCCACAAGCCCTTACACGGGCGGAGCCATTCTCGGCGATCGCATCCGCATGCAAAGCCACGCCGGCGACAACGGCATCTTTATCCGCTCGATGGCCACGCGCGGTTTTCTCGGCGGACTTTCGCGAGCGACGGCCGAAGTCGCACTCGTCCTCGACGCCGCCGGTAAAAAACAAATCCTCATCGAAACCGTCGGCGTTGGTCAGGACGAAATCGACATCGTTCGCCTCGCCGATTGTGTCGTCGTCGTCCTCGTTCCCGGTCTCGGCGACGACATCCAGTCCATGAAAGCCGGCCTCATGGAAATCGCCGACATCTTCGTTCTCAACAAAGCCGACCGGGAGGGCGCCGACCGTCTCGGGGAGCAGCTTCACGCCATGCTTTCGCTCGTCATGCCGCGAGACGGCTGGCATCCGCTCGTGATTCGAACCGTCGCTACGGAAAACGCCGGAATCGACGGACTTGCCGCCGCCATCGAAAGATTCCGCAACCACTTCGAATCGAGCGGCCAGCGCGAGAAAAAACATCAGGAGCATTGGAAAAATCGACTCCTCGGCCTGCTCGAGTCCCGTCTCCTCGAACAAGTTCTTCACGGCGCCGAAGGCGAACGCAAACTCGAACACCTCGCCGCCGAAGTCTCGCAGCGCAAAAAAGATCCGTTCACTGCGGTCAACGAACTCCTTTCTGCAGCGAGCACTGCGAAATGAGTCAATTTCTTTAATGTAGCGCCGGGCTTTAGCCCGGCATTTCAGGTATGGCCCTAATTCCTGGTTTGGAGCAAACCGAATGGTAAAGAAGTCCGGCAGCAAAAAGAAATCAAGCGCAAATCCTCGCGCCACCATCGGCGTCATCGGTGGCAGCGGCCTTTATGCCATGCAGGGGTTAAGCAACGCCCGTGAAATCCGCGTCAAAACGCCCTTCGGTGATCCATCCGACGCCATCGTCGTCGGCACGCTGGAAGGGAAGCAGGTCGCGTTCCTCGCCCGCCACGCACGCGGTCATCGCATCCTGCCGGGCGAAATCAACTATCGCGCCAACATCTACGCCATGAAGCTCCTCGGCGTCGAACGCATCATTTCCGTCAGCGCCGTCGGCTCGCTCAAAGAGAATCTTCGCCCCGGTGAATTTCTCGTCGCCGATCAATTTGTCGATCGCACGAAGGGCCGCATCTCCACCTTTTTCGGCAACGGCCTCGTCGCGCATGTCACCTTCGATAAGCCCACCTGCCCGCATGTTTCCCGCGTCCTCGCCGATGCCAGCGTCCACTGCGCGGTTCCCGTCCATCGCAAAGGCACGTACATCTGCATGGAGGGCCCGCAATTTTCCACGCTCGCCGAAGCCCACATGCACCGCAAAATGGAGTTCGACGTCATCGGCATGACCAACGTAACCGAAGCCAAGCTCGCCCGCGAAGCCGAACTCTGCTACGGCACCATCGCCATGATCACCGATTACGATTGCTGGCATCCCGACCACGAATCCGTCACCGGCGCGCAAATCATCGCCACGCTCCAGCAAAACGCCGACAACGCGCAAAAAGTTCTTCGCGAAGCCATCAAGGCCATGCCGGTTGCCCCCGACTGCAAATGCGGCTCCGCGCTCGCACACGCTCTCATCACCGATCCAAAGCTCGTCCCCAAAGCAACAAAGAAAAATCTTTCGGCCATCATTGCCAAATACATCTCGTAAACTTCGGAAGAGGAGAACTCTGTGTCCTTGCTTGTCGTAGGTTCCATCGCATATGACGGTATCGAAAGCCCCTACGGAAAGGAGGATCGCATCATCGGCGGCGCCGCCACCTATTTCTCTCTCGCTGCCAGCCATTTCACCCACGTAAATCTCGTCTGCGTCGTCGGCGAGGATTTCACCGCCAAAGATGAAAAAATCTTCCATGGCCGTCGCATTGACACCACCGGTCTCGAACGGGCCGCCGGGAAATGCTTTTTCTGGGCCTGCCGTTACTCCGAAAACCTCAATGACCGCGTTACGCTCGCCACGGAACTCAACGTCTTCGCCGACTTCAACCCCAAGATTCCGCCCAAATACGCTGACTCGAAATACGTTTTTCTCGCGAACATCGCGCCGAGTCTCCAGAGCGGCGTCCTCCACCAAGTCAAAAAGCGTCCCAAAATCGTCGCCCTCGACACCATGAACTACTGGATCGAACGCACGCCCGACGACCTCCGCGAAACGCTCAAACACGTCGACATCCTCATCATCAACGATTCCGAAACTCGCCAGCTTTCGAACGAGCACAATCTTCTCCGCGCCGCAAAGCACATCTTCAAAATGGGCCCGTCCGCCATCGTCATCAAGCGCGGCGAATACGGCGCGTTGCTCGTCGACAAGAGCGGCGTCTTTTGCGTTCCGGCATTTCCGCTCGAAGAGCCGCACGATCCCACCGGCGCGGGCGACGCCTTTGCCGGAGGTTTCATGGGCTACCTCGCAGGCTGCGGTCAGAAGTCCGACGCCGCGCTTCGCCGCGCCATGGTCTACGGCACCGTGATGGGCAGCTTCACCGTCGAAGAATTCGGCCCTCGCCGTCTCGTGCGCCTCAAAACGAAAGAGATACACGCCCGGGCACGCCACATCTGGAAACTCAGCCAGTTCAAACTCCAGTAGCGTAGCCACTCCTGGCTGCGACCCCCGATCGGCCCACTACACCATCGAGTCTTGGCTCCAGTCGAGCCATCGAGTCGTTCCAGTAGCGTAGCCACTCTTGGCTGCGATTCCCGATCCGTCCGCTACACCGCAAAGCCCTGCTGCAATTCGCAAACTCGGCAGACAATCGCTTCGATCCCACAATATGCACTCTTCAGCACGTCGCGCCTTGAATCCGTGCACTCCAAAGCTCTGACGTGTTAGTTTTTCTGTAGCGCAAGGGGCTTTCGCGCTGCACTCAAAATGCTTCCTTTTTCGACCATTGTCTATCGGCTGCTTTGGGCGGCCCTTCTCGGCTCGCTCGTCGGCCTCGAGCGCATCCGCAGCAAGCGTCCCGCTGGCATGCGCACCAGCCTCTTTGTCTGCATGGCTGCCGCACTATTCACCATCGTCTCCGTGGAATTCGCCAAAATGACGGGCGACACGGGCACCGCGCGCATCGCTTCGAATATCGTGCAGGGAATTGGTTTCCTCGGCGCGGGCGTCATCCTGCGCGAAAAGGGAAGCGTCGTCGGCATGACCACCGCCGCTACGATTTTTCTCGAAGCCGCCATGGGCATGGCTGCGGGCGCTGGCCTCTACAGAGTTTCCGGCTTCGTATGCGTGATGATGCTGTTCGGGTTGGTTGTTCTCGTCCAGATTGAAAAGTTTTTCAAACTGCGTTCGAATTATGTTTTGTTCCGCATCTCTTCAACGAATACCTCCGCGTTTTTGCCGGAAATCCATCAGCTCTTTGGCGAGATGAAGCTTCCGCTCGATCATCTCGGCGTGTCGATCAACGAAGGGAAACACATCCTTCAATTCGAAGCGGACCTGAGCCAGCGCCAGCAGGAAAAGGTCACCGCCAAGCTCTGCGAACTTGGCCTCGCCTACGAAATGCTTCCCGCGGATAGGCAAAGCTCCTGATGGCTCCCTCCATTACACGCGCGGAAGTCCGGACCATTTCGCAAGCGGTGAAACCGGCTGCCGTCAGAAAGGGTTCGCGCGTCGGCATTTTCGCTCCCGCGTCCCCTGCGGAAGAAACGCGCGTCCAGCGCGGTCTCGAGGAAATTCGCAGCCTTGGCTTAAATCCGCAGGACCGATTCTCAAGGCAGTCGCAGGCTTACTTTTCCGCTTCGACCGCCTCGCGCCTGGACGATTTTCGAACGCTTCTGCACGACACCGAAATTTCTGCGCTCGTTGCACTCCGCGGCGGCTACGGTTCGAATTACATGCTCGACGAGCTATGGCTCGAACGAACGCTGCCTCCCAAATGCATCGTCGGCTACAGCGACGTTACCTCGCTGCAGATTCTTCTCTGGCAGAAATTTCATTGGACCAGTGTCTATGGCCCCATGGTCGCCGCCGGTCTCGACGCCGGTGCCAACGCTCCAAAGGGCTATGACAAGCCTTCGTTCGAATCGGCGATTTCCGGCGCGGCATCTGCGTGGAAATTGAATTTGCAGGGTGAGCCGATTCTCGGCGGCTTCGCCGAAGGAATTGTCCTCGGTGGCTGCATGAATCTTATCGAAACGACGCTCGGCACACCCTGGGCCCTCGACACCACAGGGTCGATTCTCCTTCTCGAGGATCGCGGCATGAAGCCCTGGCAAATTGATCGCACGCTCATGCATCTGATGCAGGCAGGAAAATTCCGCGGAGTCGTCGGCATCATCCTGGGCGAATTTCCTGATTGCGACCCGCCCGTTCCGGGAAGCCCGACCGCAAGAGAAGTCTGTGAGCGAATCCTAAAACCGCTCGGCGTTCCAATTATTTATGGCGCCGCAGTCGGCCACACGCCGCGACCCATGCTGACGATTCCGCTCGGCATTCGCGCGCGGCTTTCTGCCGAAGGAAGTGGAACTCTCGAATTTCTGGAGACCGCGGTTACCCCATAATCCGAAAGCCATGACCAAACACATCCACATCATCGGAATCGCCGGCTCGGCCATGTCGCCGCTCGCCGGAATGTTGAAAGAGAGCGGCTATCGCATTACCGGTTCAGATTCGGGAGTTTATCCGCCAGCCTCAACTTTTCTCGACAAACTTGGGATTCCGTACAATCACAGCTTCGACGCAGCGCATCTGCAGCCGAAACCAGACTTGGCCATCGTTGCGAATATCATCGCCCGCGGAAATCCGGAACTCGAAGAAGTCCTCGAAAAGAAAATTCCATATCGCTCGTTGCCCGAGACTCTTGAGGAATTCTTCCTTCCCGAAAAACATTCCATCGTCGTCAGCGGCACTCATGGAAAAACGACAACGACCGCCATGCTCGCGTGGATTTTTCACGTCGCCGGAAAGCAGCCAACGTTTCTTGTCGGCGGCGTCGCGGAAAATTTCGGCAAAAGTTATGGCCTTGGCGACGGTTGCGAAATGATTCTCGAAGGCGATGAATACGAAACAGCGTTCTGGGATCGTGGCCCGAAGTTTTTTCACTATCATCCCGACGATCTCATCATCACTTCGCTCGAATTCGATCACGCTGATATTTATCGCGATTTTGAAACGTATCAACTCGCTTTCAAGCGTTTGGTAAATCTTGTTCCGCGCAACGGCAGCGTCGTGATTTGGGGCGATACGCAGGATTCCGGTCCCGCGCTTCGCGCCGCTGCGGAAAAAGCTTTTTGTCCCGTCCACACGTACGGTTTCTCGAAAGAAAACGAATGGATCGCGAGTGAACCGGTTGCGTCCGAAGACGGAATGTACTTCGAGCTTTTTCGTGCGGGCAAATTCTTCGGCAATTTCCATCTTGCCGCTTCTGGAAAACACAACGTTTTGAATGCGCTCGCCGCGATCATCGTCGCGCACGGCCGCGGAATTTCCGTCGCGAAAATCCAGGAAGCGCTAAAAACGTTCAAAAGCGTAAAGCGCCGCCTCGACGTAAAGGGTGAATTCGGCGGGATGCTCGTCGTCGACGATTTTGCGCATCATCCCACTGCCGTTCGCGCCACGATCGCCGCTGCGCGCGGCCGTTGGCCGGGACGCCGCTTGTGGGCCATACTTGAGCCGCGTTCCAATTCCATGCGCCGCAAAGTTTTCCAGGAAGCGTTGCCGCAAGCCCTCGCCACCGGCGACAAGGTGATTCTTAGCGGCGTGCACAACGCGAAGCAGCTCGGCGATGAAAATCGCCTCGATCCTGAATCCGTCGCCGCCGATGTTCGCAAACTCGGAATCGACGCCAAAGTTTTCGCCAGCGCGGAAGCCATTGCCGAACATCTCGCGTCCAACGGACAGAACGGAGACCTCTTCCTCATCATGTCCAACGGCAGCTTCGATGGCCTATGCCAAAAACTGGTCGACAAACTTTCTTCCGCAGTTGAATCCTCTTCCGGAGCCTCCTCGCGGTGAGATTCCGCCAACGACTTTTCATCTCTGCTTTTTTTGCATTCTTTTTTCTGCTCTTTTCTGCTTCCTCCGCTCGCGCCACGATCCAGTATGAAATCTCTCTCTCTCATCCGGAACAACACACCTTCCACATCAAAATGACGATTCCGGACGTGAAGGAGTCCGTCATCGTCCAAATGCCGGCCTGGAACGCTCTCTACGAAATCCGCGATTTCGCCAGCCACGTTTCGCAAGTCACCGCTGCCAACGAATCCGGCTCGCTGCCGATCGAAAAACTCGACAAACAAACGTGGCGCGTCACCGGTTCCGGCACCAGCACAATTTCCTACGACACCTTCTGGGACGAACCCGGCCCTTTCGCCTCCCAGCTCAACTCCGAGCACGCTTTCATCAATCCCGCCATGCTCCTCATGTATGTTCCGTCCCGTCGCGCGGAAGATATTGGTGTGGAGATTTCGGAGATTGCCGACGGTTGGAAACTGGCAGGCCCGTCGATTGAACTTGACAGCGAGTACCGGCTCAGTGCGAAAAATTACGATGAGCTCGCGGATTCTCCCGTTGAGGCTGGCAAATTCTCGCAGTTTCAGCTCGACCACGTGTACGGATGGGTTGAAGTGGCCGTTCACGGAAAGCTGGATCGCCTTGATAGTTTCAAGGCTAAGTTGCGTGAGATCTGTAACTACGAACTCGCGCTGATGGGCGGGGCGCCCTTCGGTCGCTACACATTCATTTTCCACATTGGAGACAACGTCGGTGGAGGGGGGATGGAGCATGCGAATGGGACGGCGATTGCGGCGCGCACGGAGGAAGGTGCGCTGACGATTGCGGCGCATGAGTTTTTCCATTTGTGGAATGTGAAGAGGATTCGGCCGGCGTCGCTGGAGCCGGTGGACTACACGAAAGAGCAGTACAGCAAATCACTGTGGTTTGCGGAAGGCGTGACGAGCACATACGAAAAGTACACGCTGCTGAGAGCGGGAATTTGGCCGAAGGCGTATTTTTATTCGGATCTCGGAAAAGAGATATCGGAGCTGGAAGCGAGTCCCGCAAACAAATGGCAGAGCGCGGAGCAATCGAGTCTCGATACATGGTTCGAGAAATATCCAATTTACAACCAGCCGGATCACAGCGTTTCGTATTACACGAAAGGCGCGGTGATCGGAGTGCTGCTCGATCTCTGGATTCGCGAACAGACGAACAATACGCGCAGTCTCGACGACATGATGCGCGCGATGAACGAACAGTTTGGGAAAACCGGAAAGCCATATCGCGACCGCGAAGATCTGGAAGCGGTCTGTTCGCAAACGGCGAAGAGCTCGTGCAAGGAGTTCTTCGATTTGTACGTGAGCGGAACGAAGGCGTTTCCGTACGACGAATATTTTTCGTTTGCGGGATTAAAGATTCGCCGCATTGTTCGTTCGGCGCCGCAAATGGGTTCGCAAACATTCTTTGAACTTTCCGAAGACGAAGCCGCGAGCGAAAAACAAAAGCGGATTCGCGCGGGAATTCTGGCCGGCACCACGGACAAAGTTGCGGCCGCCACGCAGTAATTCGCGAAAAAGTTCCTTGCCCGCTCGTTCAAGAGTGGGGCAGAGTAGATTTCAAATCCCATGGTGCGCACGGTTTTCATCGCGGTTTTTCTCAGCCTCTACATCATCGTTGTGGGGATTCCTCTTCTGTTCTGGACGGTAATTTCGCGAAATCCGAACGCGCTGTATTGGGGCGGCGTGAAGGGCGTGATGTTTTTCGTGCGCGCCGTCGGAGTGAAAGTAAAGGTGTCCGGGCTGGAGAGGATTCCAGAGGGCGCCTGTTTGTTTGCGGCGAACCACACAAGTTCGGCGGATGCTCCGGCCGTCGTCGGAGCGATTCCGCGGCGCATCGCGATCCTGCTGAAGAAATCTCTTTTCGCGTATCCAATTGTGGGACAGGCATTCACGCTGGCGCATTTTATTCCGGTGGAGCGCAACAACCACGATTCGGCGATTGCGAGTCTTGAAAAAGCGACGAAGGCAATGCGCGAGGGGCAATCGTTTTTGATATATCCCGAGGGGACGCGGAGCAACGACGGACGGCTCGGCGAATTCAAGCGCGGCGCGGTGGTGATGGCGATCAAGGCCGGCGTGCCGATTGTGCCGATGGTTTGCGCAGGCGCACACAAAGTGATGGAGAAGCGGTCGCTCGTAATTAAGCCGGGTGTGATCACGGTGGAATTCCTGGAGCCGATTGACGCGTCGGCGTATACGTTTGGGCAGCGCGATGACTTGAACAAGCGCGTGCGCGGGGCAATGGCGGAAGCGTTGCCGGATGACCAGAAACCGTTGGCGTGAGTCGTGACCAGGTGTGCGCGCGCCGCTGATAGATCGAAGAGAGATTTCTCTCTCCGCAAGCCAACCGATTCGCGGGAGCGAATCGGGAAGAGAAGGCATTGGCTTGCTCCGCTCGAAATGACAGGCATGAGTATTGGCGATTTCATTTGGATTTGAGGGCGGCGAGTTCTTCTTCCAGTTCGCGGACGCGTTTGACCAAGTCGGGCAGGCGATTCGTTGCGGCGGTAATTCTCAACCACAATTTATTTTCGACGGCGGGCGTGCCGGATTGAATGGAGTGCGGCGGCGTGTCGCCCGGCAGAGCACTTTTTGCGGTGACGATGGTGCCTTCGCCGACGTGGAGATGGCCGGAGCTGGCGGCTTGTCCGGCGAAGATGACGCCGCGGCCGGTGGTCGTTGAACCGGCGAGGCCGGTCTGTCCACAGAGCATGGAATCGGGGCCGACATCGCAGGCGTGGCCGATGAGAACGAGGTCGTCGATTTTTGTGCCGTGGCCGATGCGTGTTTCGCCAACAGTGGCACGGTCGACGCAGGAGTTGGCCTGGATTTCCACGTCGTCTTCGAGGACGGCGGGGCCGGACTGGACAATTTTGTGCCAGGTGCCGTCTTTGCGTTTCGCGAAGCCGAGGCCGTCGGCTCCGATGACGGCGCCGTTCTGGAGAATGACGCGATCGCCGATGCGGCAAAATTCGCGGACGACGGTGTGCGAATGCGCGAAGAAATCGTCGCCGATGCGGACGCCGCGATAGAGGGAGACGGAACTGTGGAGCACGGCGTTCTTGCCGATGACGACGTTTTCATCAACGAAACAGTGAGGGCCGATGTGAGCGTTGGCGCCGATTTTTGCGGAAGCGGCGATGACCGCAGTGGGATGCACGCCCGGCGCGTACTTTGGCGGCTGGTAAAAAAGTTCGAGGGCGCGGGCGAAGGCAAGATAGGGATTGTCGCTGCGAACGAGGGCGAGCGGCGGTGCTGCGAGATCGCGGGTGAGGGAAAAATTGTTTTCGACGAAGACGGCGGAGGCGCGGGTGGTTTTGAGCAGGGGAGTGTAGCGTTTGTTGGCGAGAAAAGTGATTTGACCGGGCTGGGCTTCTTCGAGGCCGGCCACGGCGGTGATTTCGAGTTCGGAGGGCGAATCGAGGCGGCAATCGAGCTTTTGGGCAAGGTCAGACAGCTTCATGGAAGAGGCTCCTCTGTTGGTGCGAGGCGAGAATAACACGGGGGAAAGTGGGGGGAAGACTGGCCGAAGGTCGAACGTTGAAGGTTGGAGAGTGCACATGGGAAGTTCCGTATTGGGACTCATTGGGGTATCCCGCAGGAGCATTCGGGATGGATAACCCCCACACCCCGGGTGTTTTTCGCAATCGCCCCTCCCACCCGGGTGGTTCGGGGTAAAAGTGCGGAAGCGATTGAGAAATAAGGAGATGAGTTGCCGCACTTGGCAAAGAGTGAAGAAGAGAGCGAAAGAGGGAATCGTGCGCCTGTACCCCACCCCCCTCCCCCTGTTTTTCGTAAGTATGGAATCTAAAGGAGTTAGTCGAGGGGTAGGGGGTGGGTACCGGGACCAGGGTGTCGGGGGAAGTGGATATGGCGGGAGGGGCGAGACAGAAGCGCGCGGAGGCGGACGCTGCACGGCAGCGACGGGACTGCAGATGTTGCAGGCTGCAAGTCCACGTGAGGCGCCGAGTTGGGGAAATCTCGCAAGTCATGCAGAAGGCTAGAACGAAAAAAGATTCGAAGGAAGTTGTGCTGAGGGACGGGGTGTCGGTCAGGTGTACTTTTCGGTTGCGTTGCAGCGCATTCTGCGGAGATGGGAGTTTGTTGCGTTGGATAAAAAGAGAAAGGCCTCATCCCTAAAGGGATGGGCTACAGGCGCGGGTCAACCGGTTCGGATTCGAGAGCGAGGACGCCGAAGACACATTCGTGCACGCGGCGGAGAGGTTCCTTGCGTGCGAATCGTTCGAGACCCTCTATACCAAGCGCGAATTCTCGAAGCGCGAGCGATCGTTTCCGGTTGATAGCGAAACGATGGCCGACGTAGACGGTAATAGCAAATAAAAAGCGAAGAGTCTGGGCTTGACACATGGAGTCGTTAACGAGAGTATTGCCTTCGATGGGCGGGTGTATGGAGTAGGAATCGAGACAATATGAGCTTGAACGTACTCGAGATTTGCGCTGGAGCAGGAGGGCAGGCCATTGGATTGGAGGCAGCCGGATTTGAGCTCGCTGCTGCTATAGAAATCGATTCTCATGCTTGCAATACTTTGCGGTGGAACCGTCCGTCTTGGCATGTTGTGGAAACTTCCATCGCAGAGGTTGATGGCGTGCAATTTCGAGGAGTGGACCTTCTCGCGGGTGGGGTTCCGTGCCCGCCGTTCTCTATCGCAGGAAAGCAACTAGGGCACGACGATGAGCGTGATTTGTTCCCGGAGGCCCTCCGCTTGATTGCGGAGTCCAAGCCCACAGCCGTCCAACTTGAAAACGTCCCAGGATTCGCTAGTGCCCGTTTTGATGATTACCGAGGCAGATTTCTTCAAAAGCTTCGTCGTGTTGGATACGAGTCCGATTGGCGGGTGCTTAATGCATCCTGGTTTGGTGTCTCGCAGCTTCGGCCGCGTTTTGTACTCGTAGCCTTCCGTGGAAAGTTTCCTGAATCGTTCGAATGGCCGGAATACGATGGCGCCGTTCCTCCAACGGTTGGGGATGTGTTGGAAGATTTGATGGGATCTAGAGATTGGAAGGGTACGGAGAAATGGCGGCAGCGGGCGATGGGCATTGCACCGACCTTAGTGGGAGGCTCGAAAAAGCATGGCGGCCCAGATTTAGGGCCGACTCGAGCTCGCCGCCAATGGGCAAAATTGGGCGTCGACGGACTAGGAATCGCGGATGAGCCGCCTGGGCCCGAGCACGCTGCCAACTTCAAGCCTAGGCTAACAGTCAGAATGGCCGCAAGACTGCAGGGTTTCCCAGACTCTTGGGTTTTGACCGGCGGTAAAACAGCGGCCTACCGTCAAGTCGGGAATGCATTTCCTCCTCCGGTTGCACATGCCGTCGGTGAGGCGATCCGCGCAGCTCTTCATGGCAAGGTTTCGCGTTCACGCCGCAAGCAGCTGCCGCTTTTTGAAGTGGCCGTCTGATGCGCGACAAGAAAGAAAAGAAGCGGAGCGGGTCGCGAATTCGAATTCTCGAATTCCTTCTTGGCAACATTGGGCGGGTTGTTGGAAAGGATGAAATTCGGCAAGCCGCTGGGAACGCTTCGGAGTGGGCAAGGCGCCTTAGAGAACTTCGCGATGAGCACGGTTATCAGATACTCTCTCACAAAGATAGGAGAGAACTTAAGCCGGGCCAATACCTGCTAGAGACTGATAAGAGGCTTCCTGCACTTCCGCGATCTATATCCAAGGAGACGCGAGCCTGGGTTTTAGAGCGGAACGGGTACACTTGCCAGATGTGTGGTTCTGCTGCAGCGGACGACGATTTGTTTCATCCGGGCCAGAAGATTCGGCTAACAATGGGCCATATCATCGACAAATCTAAAGGTGGCAAAGATACCCCGGAGAACCTCCGAGCCGTTTGTACAAATTGCAACGAAGGATTGCAGAACGCTTCCCCGCCGAAACCGGATCGCATCGAGCTATTAAAACAGGTCCGTCGGGCTACGATTGATGATCAGATGTATCTGATTGATTGGTTGCAAAAGAAGTTCGACAAGATTAGGCCAAAGCGGAATTAGGGTTTGACGTGCCCGACTGGCTCACTCGGAAACAGCGTTCCCGGAATATGTCGAGTATTCGATCGAAGGGAAATGCGACAACGGAGGGAGCGTTCCTTACAATTCTCCGCGAATCACGAGTGAGTGGCTGGCGAAGGCACTTAGCCCTTCCTGGAAAGCCGGATTTCGTATTCAAACGCCAAAACCTAGTGGTGTTCGTCGATGGATGCTTTTGGCATGGATGCCCTCGGTGTTACAGACTACCCGACGATAACAGACCATACTGGAAAGCAAAGGTGATGATGAATCGTCGCCGAGACCGGCGACGGAATCGTGAGTTGCGTGCTCTAGGGTGGCGAGTTTTGCGCGTTTGGGAACATTCGTTGAAGACCCTGAGCGGGCGCAACCGGGTTCTCGTGAAATTGGTAGACGCATTGGCGCTACGTTCTAATCGCGCGTTTCCCTCGAAGCGGCAATCTCGATAGTTCACAGGAGTTGCAAATGTAAGTGCAGCAGCCGCGGTCAAAGCCGTGGTTTCGTGCCATAGAAGACGAGCGGCGCAGCGTTTAAGGCGTGAAGTTCCAGCGGGGTTTGGTGGCGACGAGGTCGGATTGGGGAATGATGCTGACGTGAGGGTCGGTGAGGATGCGTTGCCAGCCGCGATTCAAGTAGAGGGCACGATATATCGTGCTCCTACTCGGAAAAGAGTTTGGGCTGGGCGGAAGAGGGGGCTGCGGCGGGTTTGCGGCGGGCGACACCGACGACGCCGAGGACGGTGAGAGAAGAGATGGCGGAGCGGGGAACGAAGATACGGTCGGTGTTGGAGGAGAGGTCGGGCGGAGTGAGCTGGACACCGTTGTCGAGGAGCGAGAGCAGGTCGTTGGGGACGACGCCTTCGAGGGATTCGCCGTCGGTGTAACGGAGACGGATCCAGAGGCCGTCGAGCTTGGGACGCGAGAGGAAGGATTTGCGTTCGGGCTCGAAGTCGCCGTTGAATTCGCGGACGAAATAGAGAGAACGGATGCGGTCGAGGGGAATCTGTTCGTGGGAGCCGTCAGGCGTAAGGAGATCGAGCGGATCGATTTGGCCGAGGCGTGACGGGTTGAGGTATCCCTGCAAGGACTTGCGGTCCATGAGAGAGACGACGACCTTCTTGTGAGTAGAGGCTGGGGTACGGAGCTTCAAGTTAGCCGTTTCTGGCGCAAGATCAGCGAAATTCAAACTGAACCGAGGAGTTGCATCCAGGGAACTGCTGGTTGCGCACACCGGTCCGTTTGAATTTGTCTTATTGTGTCACGATCCGTAAAAATTCAAACTGCCCTAAGGCTCAAATCCCTGGCTAGCGCGGCCGTTTGAATTTTTCGTGTCACGGCCCAAAAAATTCAAACTGACCCACTGGCAAAAGTTGCCGTCGATCGGGCTCCAAAAGGCGTCGAAGAGCGAAAATTTGCGCTTTCGGAAAACGTATGTTATGTTAAGCGCGTTTTTCCTGTCAACCTATTGTTTTCATTGGGGTTAGGCCTTGGAGGGCCACCCGTTGACCGACAAGAAGCAAATCCTAAAATCCGCTTCGATCATTACCCTGGTGACCATCATAAGCCGGATTTTGGGCTATGTAAGGGACCAGCGCATTGTGCTCTTGCTCGGTACTTCGTTGGCGGCCGATTCGTTTGTGCTGGCGTACCGGATCCCGAACCTGTTCCGGCGGCTGGTAGGCGAAGGGTCCATGACGGCATCGGTCATACCGGTGTTTACGACGTGGATGCGGGAAAAGCCGACGAAGGACGTATGGGATTTTGCGAACCGGCTGTTCTGGACGCTGGCGCTGGTTGCGGCGGCGATTACGGTGCTGGGGATTGTGTTTTCGCCCTTTGTGGTGAAGGCGTTTACGTTCAGCTCGGGAGGAACGAATTGGAGCGAGGCCGTTGCGCTGAACCGGATTATTTTTCCGTACATATTCTTCATTTCGCTGGCGGCGCTGGCGATGGGGATTCTGAACTGCTTCCATATTTTTGGGTTGCCGGCCGCGACGCCTGTGCTGCTGAACCTGGCGATTATTTTATTTTCGGTGGGGCTGGTCTGGCATTACTTCAAGGACCCGGCGGTGTCGCTGGCTGTGGGCGTGCTGGTGGGAGGGGCGCTGCAGTTTTTGGTGCAGGTTCCGATGCTGGTGCAGAAGGGAATGAAGTTCGATTTCGGGCTTTCGTTTTCGCACCCGGGGATTCGAAGCGTGGCGCGGCTGATGGTGCCGCGATTTTTTGGAATTGGCATCGGGCAGATCAATTTTTTTGTGGATACGTACTTCGCGAATGCGGCGCTGATGCCGCGCGGAAGTTTGACGGCGCTGTACGTGGCGGACCGAGTGATGGAGCTGGTACTGGGCGGATATGCGATCGCGGTGGCGACGGCGATTCTGCCAATGATGTCGCACCAGGCGGCGGCGAACGATTATTCGGGATTGAAGAAGACGCTGACATTCGCGGTGCGGATCGTGGCGTTTATTACGATTCCCGCGGCACTGGGATTGATGATTTTGCGCGAGCCGATTATTCGAGTGCTGTTCCAGCACGGTTTGTTCATGGCGGAATCGACGAAATTGACGGCGCGGGCGCTGCTTTATTACGCGGTGGGTTTGCCGGCGCTGGCGACGGTCAAGCTGATTGTGCCGGCGTTTTATTCGACGAAAGACACGAAGACGCCGGTGATTGTGGCGGGGATTTCATTGTTCATCAATCTGGGGCTGAACATTTTGTTTTTGAACAACACGTGGCTGTTTCACAGGGTACAGAACGGCGGCCCGGCGCTGGCGACGGGGCTGGCGTGCTATTTCGATTTCTTCGCGCTGTTCATTATTTTCCGGCTGCGATATGGAGCGCTGGGAACGAAAGAAATTCTAAAGTCGTTTGCGAAGGTGTCGCTGTGCGCGGGAATCATGGGAGTGGCGTGTTACGCCGGGGGGCACTACACCGCGTTTACGACGCATTCGCGGTTCATCCTGCAGCTGCTGGTGTTTACGGGATTGATTGGCGGAGCGACGGCGCTCTATTTGGGATTGGCGTGGGTGTTCCGCTGCCATGAAATTGAAGAGATTTACGGAATCGCGACGCGGCGGAAGCGCGGCGGCGAAGCATACGTGGAAGGCTGATGGAACTTTCTAGCGCAATCTCGTCATTTTTGACACACGTGCAGGTCGAAAAGGGCCTCGCGGTGAATACACACGCTGCGTACAAGCGGGACCTGGCGAAGTTCGAAGACTTTGCGAAGAAGCGCAAGCTGGTGCTCGAGAAAATTACTCAGGACGACCTGGTCGATTTTCTGGCGGGGCTCTACCGGCAAAAGTTGGAAAGCAAGACGGTGGCGCGGCATTTGGTGTCGCTGCGGAATTTTTTCCGGCACGCGCAGGTTCATGATGCGATTGCGGATGATCCGGCGGCGAATCTCGAATCACCGAAGATTCGAAAGAGTTTGCCGGGATATCTGCGTCTAGAAGAAGTGGAGCGGCTTTTGCAGCAGCCCGATGGAAGTACGCCGCAGGGGTTGCGGGATCGCGCGATGCTGGAAGTGTTGTACTCGACGGGGCTGCGGGTTTCCGAATTGACGGGACTGAAGGTGAGCGACCTGGACGTGAAGGTTGGATGCGTGCGCTGCATCGGCAAAGGTGATAAAGAGCGAGTGGTGCCGGTGGGGCGGAAGGCTCTGGGAATTGTGGAGAAGTATTTGCGCGAAGGGCGACCAGAGTTGTTGCGCGGCGCGCGGAACGGATTGGTCAGTCCGTTTCTGTTTGTGAATCGGAGCGGCGCAAAGATCAGCCGGGTCGGCGTGTGGAAAATTCTCTCGAATTACGGAAGGCAGGCGGGGTTGCGACTATCGCTGACGCCGCACATGCTGCGACACAGTTTTGCCACGCACTTGCTCGAGCGTGGTGCGGATCTGCGATCGGTGCAGTTGATGCTCGGCCATGCCGACATTTCGACGACGCAGATTTATACCCATGTAGTGGAAGAGCGATTGAAGCAGGTGTACAAAGCGCATCATCCACGCGCATAGCGTGGGGGCCCGAAGTAATTGCGGGTGCAGGCCGGAAAGTCGCGGCCGCATCCTTACGGTGAAGGAGTGCAATGCCTGATTATATGTTTTTGCTGGAGAGCCGGCTGTTGCCGGAGCAGAGAGCGGCAATGTTGCGCGTGCAGGAACTTTCCGCAGCGATGGGCTTCAACATTTATTTGACGGGCGGGACGGTGCGCGACCTGATTACGGGCGCGTCTCTCCGGGATCTTGATTTCACGGTGGAAGGAAACCCGTCGAAGATTGCGCGCGAACTCGAAAAGGGCGGCGCGAAGGTACTGCATGAAGACGAGAAGCTGAGGCATGTGGAGATTTTGTTTGCGGGCGATTGCGAAGGGAGCATCGCGGCGGCGCGTGACGATCACTATGTGCGGCCGGGAACGCGGCCGGAGATTCGCTGGTCGACGATTATGGAGGATTTGCGGCGGCGGGATTTTTCGCTGAACGCGATTGCGATTTCGTTAAATCCCGCTTCGCGCGGGTTGCTGCTGGACCCGACGAACGGGCTTTCCGACATCGAGCGCGCGGAAGTGCGCGCGCTGATTATTCACAGCTTTACGAATCAGCCGGTACGTTTGCTGCGCGTGTTGCGCTTTGCGGCGCGCATGGGATTCAAATTGGAGCAGCGCACTCAGGAATGGTTTGACCTGGCGATTGAGCGCGATTTGCATCACACAATTGAACCGGAAGATGCCGGAGGGGAGTTGCGCGCTCTTGCACGGGAAGAGAGCCCAACCGCAATTCTGAAGGCGTGGGAAGAGCACGATTTGCTGGAGACGGTGCATCCGGTGCTGGCGAAAAAACACCCGGACTACGATTCCGTCAACCGGCTGAGCAAAGTGCGCGACGACCTGTTCATGGCGGGATTGCGGCCGCGGCTGGCAACGCCGATGATGCTGGCCATCCTCGGGCGGCTGAAGGATCGCGAAGAAGGAAACCTGCTGCACAAACTGGGATTCCGGTCGGCCGAAGTGGAGCACATCCTGGAATTCGAAGACCAGGCACAGGCGACGGCGAAGGAGCTTGCGGGGAAAAAGTTGGCGGCACCGATTGACGCGTACCGTTTCCTGGAAAGAATGCCGACGGATACATTGGCATATTTGCTGGCGTTCTCTTCGAACTCCGGCGCCGTGTCGAAGATCCGCGCTTATCTGAACAAGTGGCGGCCGCTCCGACAGGGAATTCCGGCGATCGTCAATGAATTGACGGCCATAGGGATGCCCGCGGGACCGAAGTTCGACGCGGTGGTGGATCAAGTGTTTGCGATGCAGATGACCGGGCGGGGAAAGACTCCGGAAGAGCGCGAAAAGATTTTGCGCAAGCTTTCTGGAATTAAGGAACAGCCCAAGCCGAAGGAACCGAAGGGCAAAGAGAAAAAGCACGCGGGGAAAATAGTTGGGAGGGCACCTTCGCCGACGACAGGGAAACCGGCTCCGGCAGCGGCCGCGAAGTCTGCGACGGCACATCCGCCGGCAGCGAAAGCGGCGGCGAAACCTGCGGCCGGCGCGAAGAAGCCGGAAAAGAAAAAGAAGAAATAGACGCGTCGCATTTTTGGGGCTGTTGAAAACGCGAGATTGCAGGTCGCAATTCTTCGTCAAGGGATTTAGAATCGAAATTCATGGGACGCCCTGAATTCGTTCACCTTCACGTTCATACCGACTACAGTTTGCTGGATGGGGCTTGCGAGACTTCGGAGCTTCTGGACGAAGCGTCCCGCCAGAAGATGCCGGCCGTGGCGATCACGGACCACGGGAATCTTTTCGCGGCGGCGAATTTTTTTAATGAAGCGAGCAAGCGCGACGTAAAAGCGATTATTGGTTGCGAAGTGTATGTCGCGAAGGGAAGCAGGCACGATCGCGGCGAGAAATCGCCCGCAGCCGCACTCGAGCGCGACGACATGGAACCCGGGCAGCGCGGCAACAATCATCTGGTGCTGCTTTGCGAAAACCTTGAGGGCTATCACAACCTTCTTAAATTGGTCTCCGCGGGATTCCTCGAAGGATTTTATTACAAGCCGCGCATTGATTACGACCTGCTCGCAAAACACAGCAAAGGGTTGATCGCGCTGTCCGCGTGTTTGCAGGGCGCTGTGACGGAAGCGGTCGTCGAAGAAAAATTCGACCGCGCGAGGGAAAACGCTTACCGACTGCGGGACATTTTCGGAAAACAGAATTTCTTTTTGGAGATTCAGGACCAGGGCCTGGAGATCGAAAAAGGCGTGAACCCGCACCTCGTGCGGCTTTCGAAAGAGACGGGGATTCCGCTCGTCGCGACGAACGATTGCCACTATCTGCATCACGAAGATGCTCACGCGCAGGAAGTGCTGCTTTGCATTCAAACCGGCAAAACGATGAGCGATGAGCGCCGAATGAAGTTTCCCACCGACCAGTTCTATTTCAAGACCGCCGACGAGATGTTCCAGATATTCAAAGAGATTCCGGATTCGTTGCAGCGTACGGTGGACATCGCGGCGCGCTGCAACGTGAAGATCGAGCGCATTCCGAATCCGTTCCCGGAATTCAAAGTACCGGAAGGCTTTACGGCGGGTAGCTATTTTGAACGCGTGGTGCGCGAAGGATTTGCCACACGCGTGCCGCAACTGGAGCGGTTGGCGAAGGCAGGCGCGCTCGCCAATCCGCTTTCGGAGTATGAACGGCGACTGACCAGCGAAATCCAGATGATTCAGAAGATGCGTTATGAAGGATATTTTCTGATCGTTTGGGATTTCATTCATTACGCGCGAAGCCAGGGAGTTCCGGTCGGACCCGGACGAGGTTCCGCGGCGGGAAGCCTGGTGAGTTATGCGCTGCGGATTACGGATGTGGACCCGCTGCAATACAACCTGCTGTTCGAGCGCTTCCTGAATCCGGAACGCGTTTCGATGCCGGATATCGACATCGATTTCTGCATGCGACGGCGCGGTGAGTTGATTGAATACGTCACGCAAAAATACGGCCGGGACAACGTGGCCCAGATTATTACGTTTGGAACGATGGCGGCGAAAGCTGCGATCAAAGACGTGGGCCGGGCGATGGATATCCCCTACGGCGAAGTGGATCGCATCGCGAAGATGGTGCCGGCAACGATTGGCATCACACTGGATCAGGCATTGGATGAGGCGCCACAGCTGAAGTCGGCGATCAATGCCGATGAGAAATTGAAAGAACTTATGGCCGTCGCGCAGCGGCTGGAAGGGCTTTCGCGGCACGCTTCGACGCACGCGGCGGGAGTTGTAATTTCTCCCGCGCCGCTCACCGACCTGGTTCCGGTTTACAAAACGAACCGCGACGAAGTCACGACGCAATTTGACATGAACGCTCTTGAGCGAATCGGCTTGCTCAAGATGGATTTCCTGGGCCTGACGACGCTGACCGTTCTTAAAGACGCGGTGAAGATGGTGGAGCAAAACCGCGGGATTTCCGTTGACCTCGAAAATCTGGCTCTGGATGACGAGCCGACCTACAAACTATTTTCCCGCGGCGATACGACAGCGATTTTCCAGTTTGAATCGCACGGCATGCGGGACATCTTGCGGCGCTACCAGCCGACGCGCATCGAAGATTTGACGGCACTGAACGCGCTGTACCGCCCGGGGCCGATTCAGGGCGGCATGGTCGACGACTTCATCAACCGGAAGCATGGAAAAACGAAAGTCACTTACGAACTTCCGCAGCTGCAGGACATTCTGGAAGAAACGTACGGCGTCATCCTGTATCAGGAACAAGTGATGCAGATTGCGAACCGCCTGGCGAGTTTTTCACTCGGCGAAGCGGACATTCTGCGCCGCGCCATGGGCAAGAAAAAGAAAGAAGAGATGGCGGCGCAGCGGGCCAAATTTCTGGATGGATGCGCGAAGAACAAGATCCCCGAGAAGAAGGCCGAGAAGATTTTCAATTTGATGGAAGAGTTTGCGGGATACGGGTTCAATAAGTCTCACTCCTGCGCCTACGCCCTGCTCGCGTATCAAACCGCGTACATGAAAGCTCATTTCCCCGTGGAATTCATTGCAGCGTTGCTCACGTCGGAAACGGGGAATGCCGACAAGGCGGTGAAGTACATCAACGAAGCGCGCGGCATGAGCATTTCGATTTTGCCGCCGGACGTGAACGAATCCGATTTATATTTCACGCCGGTCGGCGAATCGATCCGCTTTGGCCTCGCTGCGATTAAGAACGTGGGCGAGAACACGGCGAAGGCGATCCGCGAATCGCGAACCGGGCAGGGACCATTTCAATCGCTTTACGATTTTTGCGAGCGCATCGAATCGCGATTCTTGAACAAACGCGTGTTTGAGAGCTTGATCCGATCCGGCGCAATGGACTCCGTCGGCCCGCGCGAGGCCATGCTCGCCAGTGTGGACGATGCGCTGACATCGTTGCAGCGCGCGTCGCGAAACAGGGAATCGGGGCAGCACGGTTTGTTTGGCGGAGGCTCGACACCGGTTGCAACTCCGTTCGAACTCCGCGACGCGGCTCCGTGGAGCGAGGAAGAGCGGCTCGCGAGCGAGTACGCGATGCTTGGATTTTACGTCTCAGGGCACCCGCTGGAAAAATACGGCTCGAAATTAGCGGAATGGAAGGTTGTAAGCCTCGGACAGGTCGAGGGCGAGCGAAACGGGAAAGAGCTTCCGGTCGCTGTGCTGATCGTGGGCAGCCGGCCGATGCGGTCCAAGAAAGGCGCGCGGTGGGCGATTTTTACGATTCAGGATATGACTGGAATTCAAGAGTTGCTGGCGTTCCCGGAAAGCTTTGCGCGTTTTGAGACAATTCTGAAGCCTGGCGCGCCGCTGCTGCTGAAAGTTCGCGTGCAGGTGGAAGAAGCGGGGACACGGCTTTCTCTGCAGGAAGCGCGCCGAATTGAAGATATAGTGGAGAAGGTTGCGAATCAGGAGCTCCGGGTGCGACTCGATGTTCAGTCGTTGAACGAAGCGACGCTGGATCGGCTCGAGAAGTTGTTTGAGTCTGCGCCCGGGATGAGCCAGGTTGTCTTTGAACTGGTTTCGCAGGATGGTTCGGTGGCGACGATGGCTTCGCAACAACGCGTGAAGGTGACGCCGGAATTGGTCGAGGCAGTGCGGAAACTAAAAGGGGAACAAGCAGCTGCTTAGGAAAACGAATGAGCGCGAAAGAACATAGCGCCGAAGTGAGCGCGCAGCGTCAACAGGAAATCGAGCGTCTCGAAAAGGATGTGGAAGATTTGAAGCGACTAGCAGGAAACGAAGACGCCGACGCGGAGCTGGAGCGAGTGCGGCAGCAAGTGGCGGAGCTCCGGCGGGAATTTTACGCACACCTGGGGCCGTGGCAGCGGGCACAAATCGCGCGGCACCAGCAGCGGCCCTATCTGCTCGATTTCGTCCAATATCTGTTTACAGATTTCATCGAATTGCACGGCGACCGCGCCTTCGGAGACGACAAAGCGATCATCGCCGGACTCGCCAAGTTTCACGGGCGACCCGTCGCCGTGATTGGCCATCAAAAAGGGCGCGATACAAAGCAACGCGTGCTTCGGAATTTTGGCCAGCCAAAGCCGGAAGGCTACCGCAAGGCGTTGCGCGTGATGCAACTGGCCGCGAAATACAGCCGGCCGATTCTGACGTTCATTGATACACCCGGCGCTTATCCCGGAATTGACGCCGAAGAACGCGGGCAAGGCGAGGCGATTGCGCGGAATCTGCGAGAGATGGCTCGGCTTCCCGTGCCAATCCTTGTCACAGTGACGGGCGAAGGCGGCTCGGGCGGCGCGCTGGCCGTTGCGGTTGGAGATCGCGTCAACATTCTGGAGAACAGTTTTTATTCCGTGATTTCACCGGAAGGTTGCGCGGCGATTATGTGGCGCGATTCGACAAAAGCCGAAGCGGCTGCGGAGGCAATGAAGATTACCGCAAAGGATTTGAAAGACTTCGGAATCGTCGACGAAATCGTGAAGGAACCGGAAGGCGGAGCACACACCGACCACGAGGCTGCTGCGCGGTTTTTGGGCGACGTGCTCGATCGCCAGCTTGCCGAATTGACGCTGACCCCTCCGGACATCCTGGTGGCAGGGCGCTACGAGAAATTCCGGAAAATGGGCCAGTTTTTCGACATTCATGCTTAGATTTTGAAGGTATCGTGGCGCCTCCGCTGAGGGAAAATTGTTGGACATAACTCCTCCACAGTGCCTGTCCCAAGATGGGCATGTTTTCGTAAGTCCATTTAATTCAATAACATAAATATGGTACTAGGATTGCTGCTATCGGTCTGAGCCTGCGCTTCCGCCCGTCCCAGCGTAAGAAGCCGGCAACCGTAGCTGCCTAGGATGGGTCTATGCGTCGCATTTTGCTTGGGTTGGGATTTTTGGCGTTAGCTTGTGTGGCGAGCTCGCCGGTTTTTGCGGATTCCGTGCAGATTCAATACACGGTTAATGGCGCGTTCAGCGCGGATGTGAACTCCGCACCTTTGAGTGGCGCGAACGGCACCTATTCGATGTCTTTCTCGTTGCCGCAAGATCCGTCGCCCGACTTCTTCGATACAACCGCGGGCGATTTTGCGATTTCGAATGTGCCAATCTCGTATTCGTTTCAATGCCAAAGCTGTTCTTCTGCGACGACTTTCAGTGGAACGGCGCTCGACGTTGATTTCGCCGGGCCGAGCCTCGGCGGCATGTTCGTGGTCGAACTCTTGACGGGCGGTCACGATTATTTTTTCCAGTTTGGGGGACCGACCCTGTTTAGCGGATCAGTGAGCGATCCCACGCTGCTCACTGGAGGTCCTTTTAACCTGACGAATGCCGGCTATTTCGAATTGGACGACAATGAATTTGTGAATCTTGGCAGCGCCACGGTGCAAGCTTCGCAGGTCGCAACGCCGGAGCCTTCCACGCTCGCGCTGCTGCTTGCCGCGATGCTCGCAGTGGGAGCCATCGCGTTTTGGAAATCGCAGCGCTCTTAGCGCCGACTGATTTTTCCCCCGTAGCAGATAGGAAACTTAGCATTCAGGAATGTGTGGGCTCGGTGTCCATCCGGAGCTAGTCTGAAAGTGTCTTCGGAGAGCGAATTGGTTCTGGGGGCCGGCTTGCCGGCGGCCGGTTCGCGGAAAATGGAAACCGTTATGTCCGATCCCTTCCGTCCGTACGAAAAACTGGTGGAAATCACTGTTCTGGGCAAGAAATTCAATGTGCCCGAGCGGAATTCCTTGTTGCGGTGCTTTCAATTCATCAGTCCGGAAACGATTCCGTACGGGCGATTTTGCTGGAATCAGGATTGTCAGTATTGCCGTGTAACTTGCCAGTTGCCCGATGATGATGAGCCGCGCGAGATGCTTGCATGCAAGTTCATCGTGATGCCGGGAATGGAAGTTTCCGAGTTGAGCCAGGAATTGAAGTGGTGCTTGCGCGCAAAATTGCCGCAGGATGCGACCGTAACGCATTCCCAGGAAGTTTGAGTCTCCACCCAGCCCCCAAAAATAATGGAAGCGATTCGCCCCGCGGAACAGTGCTCGATTTAGCTCTGTTTGCGCTGCGCGAATTGCTGCACTACGATGGAAGCGATGACTCCGGGCGCAACAGCCGTAGCGGGGAAAATTGTCTGCGATGGGTGCGGGCAGGGAACCTCGCCTGAGCACATCGCGCGGCGACTGCGCCGCCTGGAACTGGCGACTCGCTACCGGCCCATCCACATACAAGCTGTGTTCCTGAACGCCCAATCTCCTGTGCACGAACAGGACTTCTTGTACGCTGCGGATGGCGATTTTCGCGGCGAAGCTGCCGCCTTGCTCAGCGCGCTGAAGATTGAAACTGTGGGCCGCGACAGGGAAGCGGTGCTCGCCGATTTTCAGCGAAAGGGATTTTTTCTGACGCATGTTTTGGAGTGCGCGCCAGAGGGCGTGCTCGACCAAGCCAGTCTTTCCGAGGCGCTAAAGCAACGCCTCCCGAGTGTGATTCGAAGATTGCGCGGGTCGCTCAGGCCGAAGCGCATTGTCCTCCTTTCGGCGGCACTCGAGCCGATTTTGGACGATCTAAAGCGCGCCGAATGTGGCGGCGAATTGGTGCTGGACGGGGAAAAGCCGTTTGCCCTGAATGACAACGGGAGTGTGAGCCGGCTCACATCAGCGCTCGGGGGCTTGTGATAAGCTTGTTGAAAATTTGGCGGTTGAGGCGGCAGCGATGAAAAAACAGGCGAAATTTGGCATCGGTATCGGCGTCATCGTCATATCCATGGCCTGCCTGGCTTGGCTTGGCTACGGCGAAAGCAAGACCTACTACCACACGATTGCGGAAATCGAGTCCTTGCACGGTTCAGCCGCGGCCCACAGAATGAGAGTGGGCGGTACGGTGCAACCGGGAAGCATTCATCACGTAACCGGGCGGACGGATTTTGTGCTTTTGGGCGAGGGAAAGTCCCTGAACGTGAGCTACACGGGAAACGACCCGCTGCCGGACTCGTTCATTGACAATTCGCAGGCCTTGATCGAGGGCCGGATGGGCTCGGACGGAAAATTTGTTGCCGAGCATGTTCAGGCGAAATGCGCTTCCAAGTATGAAGCGGCGCCAGGCGAAGCGCCCCGTTCGGCGGTACCGACGGGCCGGTCCTAAGCCGTTCGCAAAAAGTTTAGTAACCCAGCGCGCTCAGAGTTGTAAACGGAGGCTGTGTGGACGTATTCGGTTCGTTTGCACTATTGCTCGCGTTTGTTTGCGCGCTGTATGCCCTTGTCGGCGGAATCGCTGCGATCCTTACCAGACATCCTCTGCTGATCAAAAGCGCCCGGCAATCCGGTATTGCGGCATGCGTTTTGATTTTTATGGCGACGCTAAGCGTCGTCTACCTGTTCGTCACCGACAATTTTTCGATGGCGTACGTGGTTTCGCACAGCAACCGCGACCTGGCCACGTTCTTTAAGGTGGTCGCGTTGTGGTCCGGGCAGGAAGGATCGCTGCTGTTCTGGTGCTTCCTGCTGTCCATTTACATTTTCTCGGTACTCGTTGCCTACCGGAACAAGCACGGCGAATTGATGCCCTACGTCGGTACGATTCTTGCCGGCGTGCAGCTTTTCTTTCTGACCATCAGCAATTTCGTCGCGAGCCCGTTCAAGGCTCTTGCGATCGCGAACGCGAGTGGCGGCCTCGATTACTACATGCGCGGCGACGGCAACGGTCTGAATCCGGTTCTGCAATATCCCGAAATGATTATTCACCCGCCCAATCTTTATTCGGGCTACACGGGATTTACGATTCCGTTTGCGTTTGCGCTGGCGGCTTTGCTGGGGCGTTACCCGGGCGAAAAATGGATTCACCTGACGCGCAAGTGGACGATGATCGCGTGGTGCTTCCAGACCGTGGGCATTTTGCTCGGCGCGCACTGGGCGTATGCCGTACTCGGTTGGGGCGGCTACTGGGGCTGGGACCCGGTTGAGAATGCGTCGTTTTTGCCGTGGCTTACGGGCACGGCGTTTCTGCACTCGGTGATGATGCAGGAAAAGCGCGGCATGATGAAGGTGTGGAACGTGTGGCTGGTATTCATCACGTTCATGCTGTGCATCCTGGGGACACTGCTCACGCGAAGCGGCGTGGTGAGTTCCGTGCATGCGTTCGCGCAATCGAATATTGGGAATTGGTTTGTCGGATTTTTGCTGATTGTGATTGCGACGTGCCTTTTTGCGTACTTCAAGAACCGCGACTATTTGAAAAGCGAAAATCAGCTCGACTCGATGGTGTCGCGTGAATCAAGCTTTCTCTTCAATAATTTGGTCCTACTGGTGGCGTGCATCGCCATTCTTTCTGGCACGCTGTTTCCCGTTTTTTCCGAGTGGTTTACGGGGAATCGAATCAGCGTGGGCGCGCCATTTTTCAACAAAGTCAATATTCCGCTGGGCTTGCTGCTACTTTTTCTCACCGGAGTGGGCCCTTTGCTGGCTTGGCGAAAGACTTCCGCGGAGAGCCTGAAACGGAATTTTCTTTGGCCGACGATTGCAGGTTTTGTAGGAGCGGGGATTGCGATTGCTCTTGGCGCGCGGGATTTTTACGCGATTGTTTGCTTCCTATTGAGCACGTTCGTGGCGGCCACGATCGCGCTGGAATATTATCGCGGCGCAAAGGTTATAAGGATGCGCAGCGGATTGAACTGGCTGTCGTCCGCCGTGGAGTTGACGCTCCGGAATACGCGGCGGTATGGCGGCTATATCGTTCACTTTGGCATGGTGATGATTTTTGTGGGCCTGGCCGGACAGGCGTTTAACAAAGAAGTGCAAAAAGAGATCGGCATCGGCGGCACGGTGAAAATCGGGCCTTATGAACTGCTGCTGCAGGCGCTCGACCAGAAGCAGGAGAAGAACTACATGGCCGAGCGGATGATCGTGGAAGTGATGAAGGATCACAAGCCGGTGATGATTCTGTTTCCAGAGCGGCGAAATTTCCCGACGAATCAGGAATCGGGAACCATGGTCGCGATTTATTCGACGCTTCGCGAAGATTTGTACGTCGTGTATGCGGGCGTAAATCAGGGAAGCGATGTGCCGACGATTCACGTTTTTCTGAATCCGCTCGTCAAATGGGTTTGGTATGGCGGCATCGTCGTGGTGATGGGAACGATTGTCGCGCTGGTGGCGCCGCGCCATGCGGTGCTGGTGCTTTCGGGGTCGAAAGCGCAGGAACCGGCGCCGGCATTCGCCGGAGCCGTGCCGAGCTCGGTGACTTTGCGAGAAGGCCATGACTAAGACAAAAAAGATTCTGACGTATCTCTTTGTGGCTTCGCTCGGGTTGGCGCCGATTGCAACGCTGAATGTGCGCGCTGAATTGGACCACGCTCATGAGCTCGGGAAACAGGTGAGATGCTCCTGCGGCGGATGCGAACAGTCCGCCGGCACTTGCTATCACGTCGGCGGAGCGTTTTCCGGGCCTTGCGAAATGGCTAAGACGATGATCAAGGAAATTCAGGGTCATCTGGACAAAGGGCTCACCGACGATCAAGTCATTCAGGCGATGATCAAGGAATACGGAACGGCGGCATACGTGGAGCCGCCGAAAGAAGGATTTGGCCTGGTCGCATGGCTGATGCCGGGCGTTTACTTGTTGGCTGGAGCAGGGCTGGTGCTTTTTGTGATTAGCCGGTGGCGAAAGCGTGGAGTCGCGTCGGAAGCTGTAATCGCGAAGCAGAGTCCTGTTTCGCCGGAAGTGCTGGCGCGCGCAAAAGCGTTGGCGCAAAAGGCGATGGAAGAATGACGCTCATGCTTGCAATGTTTGCCGCTATGGACGCGGGAGCGGGTTCGTGGCCGATTCTCGGCGCTTGTTTCGCGCTCCTGGTGGCAGCGATGCTCTTCATCTTTTTTATCCAGCCCGATGCGTCGGATTTGGCGCCGCATCGCTCGAAGCTCGACCAGCTTCTGGAACGCCGTGACACGATTTACGACAATTTGCGGGACCTCCGATTTGAATACCGGGCTGGAAAATATTCCGAAGGCGACTACGAGGAAATGAAAAACTCACTGGAGTTGGAAGCCGCGCAAGTGCTGGTGGAAATCGATCAGGTGACGGAAGCACAGACGAAGCGGCCACGCGGCCCGAAAGCGGCGGCAGCCGAGGGCAAACGATGACCTCGGTGCTCCGGAGGATTCTGGTTCTCGCTGCTTTTAGCACGCTGCTGGCCGGTGCTGCGCACCCTGCCACGCTGCAGGGCAAGGTCACCAACGCCACGACAGGCAAGCCCGCCGCGTCGGTGGAAGTGATCCTCATCCAACTGCAGGGCGGCATGCAGCCGGTAGCAACCACCAAGACTGATGCGCAGGGACAATTCACGTTCGACAATCCCGGAGTAGGCGCGCAGCCCATGCTGGTTCGCGCCGTGTACAAAGGCGTGAATTTTCACCAAGCATTGCCTCCAGGCAGAGATTCGGTCGAAGTGAACGTCTACGATCTTTCTACGGACGCCAAGACCGTGAGCGTGCCTTCTCACCTGATTATTTTTCAGCCGAATGGCGCGACTTTGACCGTCGCGGAACAGTTGCTTGTCCGCAACGAATCGAAACCGCCGGTCGCCTTCTTCCGGACCGATGGAAACTTCCAGTTCACGCTCCCAGAAAAAGCGGAACTGAAACAGATTGCCGCGGCCGGCCCCGCCGGCATGCCCGTAACGCAGACTCCGATCGAGTTGGGTAAGAGCAAGTACGCATTCGCGTTCGCGTTTCGGCCCGGAGACAACGAAGTGCGGCTCGCGTACGAACTTCCCTATGCGGGAGATACCGCGACGATCAAGTTGACGGCGTCTCATGGCGAACAGCGCGTGATCCTGGTCGTGCCGCCGAGCGTTACTCTTGCCGGCGATCAACTCAATTCGGCAGGGCAAGAGCAGGGAATGAATCTGTTCGAGCACACGATTGCTGCGGGTACTCCCTCGTTCACGGTAAAGCTGTCCGGAACAGCGCCAGCGCCGCAGGAAGCGGCCGCAGGAAACGAAGCGCAAGGTACGAACAGCAGGCAGGGCGGCGACGAAAATGGCAGCAGCGGGGGCGGAATTCCGATTCAGGTTGTTCCCGGCCGACTGGATTCTTTGAAGTGGCCGGTGGTGGCAATTCTGCTGGCGGGATTCGGCTTCGGCGGTTATCTTTTGTCGAAAAAGTCGGTCGTTGTTGCGGCGACGGATGGCACTGTCGCGGCGACAGGCGCTCCGGCAGGGAAGTCGGCGAAGTCGAAAGTGGAGACAGCGACTACGGCACCCGTTGCTCCTCCCGCGCAGGCGCCAACGTTGGCTGCTTTGGATCAACAGGCCGCGACGAGTCTAGATGGTCTGAAGGAACTGATCTTCAAGCTTGAACTGCGCAGGCAGGCCGGCACGATCAGCGAAGAAGACTACGCGGCCGAACGTGCGCGGGCGGAAAAAATCCTGCGCGATCTGGTGCGAGGCTGACGCGGTGAGCGAGCGCATCGGTCGCCCTGCCGGATTGAAGTTCACGAAAATCGACAAGCGATTTGGAGCGTTGTACGCGCTGCGGCGCCTGGATTTTGAAATTGCGCCCGGCGAGTGCGTTGCGTTGACTGGCCGCAACGGCTCCGGCAAGACGACGCTTCTGCGCGTGGCTTCGCAGTTGACGCGGCCCACGCGCGGCGACCTGACGTTTCCCGGTTTGAGCACCGGCGAAATTCCCGCAATCGGCTACGTTTCCCACGCCATCATGCTGTACGAAGAACTGACTGCGGCCGAAAACTTATGGCTATTTGCCCGGCTTCTTGGAATCGCCGAACCGGAAAAACGTATCGCGACGTTACTCGAAGCCACGAATCTGGCGAACCGCGCGAGTTCGCTCGTGCGGACATTCTCGCGGGGCATGAAGCAGCGGCTGGCGATTGCGCGCGCGCTGTTGCACTCGCCGGGCGTCTTGCTGCTCGACGAACCAGGCACTGGGCTCGATACAGAAAGCATGGCGTGGCTTGCGAACGCCATCCGCGGATTACGCGATGAAGGGCGCACGATTGTGATGAGCGTCCATGGGGAATCGGCGCTCTCGCAACTGGCGACGCGCGCGGCGCGGCTGGACGCGGGTTCGCTCATCGCTGACACGCGCTCCGGCGCCACGTTTCAAAGTGTCTTTGCGACGGGTGTCGCCTAAATGCGGCTCCTTTCCAATACGGCCGCGCTCGTGGGGAAGGAATTGCAGTCGGAGTTCCGCTCGCGCGAGCTTCTGATTACCACGATCGTGTTCGTATTGATCGTGATCGTGCTCTTCAGCTTCACGTTTGATCCAAGCGTTTCGGAATCGCGCCGCTTTGGGCCCGGACTTTTGTGGCTTGCATTTTTGTTCTCCGCTTCTCTGATGCTGCAGCCGTGTTTCCTGAAGGAGCGGACGAACGATACGCTCAGCGCGTTGCGCTTGAGCGTAGGCGACCCGTTTGCGATTTTTCTGGCAAAGCTGATTGCGAATGCATGCCTGCTCCTGCTCATGCAACTTCTGTTGCTGCCGATTTTCGCCGTGCTTTATAACGTCCGTGTGTTTCCGGTGTTTCCGCAATTGATGCTCGTGTTTTTTCTGGGGAGCCTCGGCGTGTCCATTACGGGAACGGCTCTGTCTGCCGTCTCTTCGCAAGCGCGTATGAGGGAATTGCTTTTGCCGTTGCTCCTGTTGCCGCTGCTTGTGCCGATCCTGATTTCGAGCACGGAAGCGACGGCCGAGTTACTCGGTGAAAAACCGGCATTGCGGTGGGACTGGATGGGAATCCTTGCGGCGTTCGATGTCGTTTTTTTGACGGCGCTATGGCTTTTCGGCGAATATCTACTGGAAGAGTGAAGCGGCGATGGCAAAAACTGGCGTTTATGCGTTTCTTGTTTGCGTGCTGATGGGCGTCACGGCGTGGGCGTCTTTTTTTTATGCGCCGACGGAAGTGACGATGGGTTTGGTGCAGCGGATATTTTATCTGCACGCGCCGAGCGGTATGGTCTCGCTGCTGGCGTTCTTGATTTCCTGCATCGGCTCCGTGGGATACATTTTGACGCGTAAGCCCCGCTGGGATTGGCTGGCGGTTGCTTCGGCGGAAGTGGGCATCGCGTTTTGCACGGTAGTTTTGCTCACGGGACCGATTTGGGCGCATCCGGCCTGGGGCGTTTGGTGGGCGTGGGACGCGCGATTGACGTCCACTCTGGTGCTTTGGCTGCTGTACGTCGCATTTTTGATTTTGCGTACGATGATGGAAGATCCGGATCGCCGCGCATTGGTCAGCGCGTTCTTCGGAGTGTTTACGTTTCTCGATGTGCCGCTCGTCTACGGATCGATCTGGTGGTGGCGGACGCAGCATCCGCAGCCGGTTGTTTTTACCAGCGCGGGCCTCGACCCCACGATGCGCAAGGTTTTTTATCTCTCGTGGCTGAGCCTGACTTGCCTGATGGCCTTGTTGATTCGGCAGCGCTACGAACTGGAATCTTCGCGCGAAGAGTTGCGCTCGCTCGAGCAGGAATTGGAGGCAAATTGAAAAATCTCGAAAGCGTCTTTGCGGCCTACCTCATTGGATGGGGAATCTTTTTCGTGTTTTCGCTGAGCGTGGCGAAACGCGCCTCGAATTTGAAAGAAGAGCTGGCTCGCCTGAAAGAACGGCTACAGGATTCCGCGCGACACGGTAAGTAAAAGAGGGAAGTGACCGAGGGAAAGCGCGTTGAACGAAAAAAAACGAGTAGGACTGGTGTTGTTCCAATTGGGCGGACCGGATTCGCTGGACGCGGTGGAACCATTTTTGCGGAATCTGTTTTTGGATCCAGACATCATTCCGATGGGGCCGCTTGGATTTTTGCGGAAGCCGCTCGCCAATTACATTGCGAAGAAACGGTCGGTGCCGGTCGCGGGTCGTTACGCGATGATTGGGCGGCGGTCTCCGATCGCTATTCTCACGGAACGCCAGCGAAAAGCCCTGGCGGCGGCACTGGCGCCAGATCTGGACGTGGTCGCTGTGACGGCGATGCGGTATTGGAAACCGATGACGGAAGACGCGGTCGCGGCGTTGCGTGCTGCGGGGCCGCTCGATGAAATTGTATTGCTGCCGCTCTATCCGCATTTTTCGTTTGCGACCACGCTTAGCAGTTTGAAGGAATGGCGGCGAGTCTACGGGCCTGCGAAGAAGGAATTGCCGGAGCGCACGATCGGGCAGTTTTATAATCACCCGCTTTATATCGAAGCGTTGGTGAAAAAGATCGGCGTTTGCCTGCGCCAGTTTCCGGATAGCTCGAAGATTCACCTGCTTTTCAGCGCGCATGGGCTGCCGATGAGCCTCGTGAAAAAAGGCGATCCGTATCCCGGGCAGGTGGAAGAAACCGTGCGACTGACATGCGAATTGGGTGCGCGGAAATATCCGAATTGGCCAAAGACGCATCTGCTTTGCTACCAGAGCCGCGTGGGACCGGCGAAATGGCTGGAGCCGCCGTTCCTCGGAACGATGGAGCGGCTGGGGCACGAGGGCGTCAAGGAGATGCTTGTGGTGCCGATTTCATTCGTGACAGAACATATTGAAACGTTGCACGAGATCAATATGGATGGACGAATCGACGCGAAAAAGTACGGAATCGAGCGTTTTCGCATGATGCCGGCGGTGGGCGATTCACCGTTGTTCATCGCCTGCCTCAAGGATTTGGTGTTGACCGCCGTGACGAAGCAAGCTTCGGCGGAGATTCTTCAACCTACCGCGTGACGCCTGCAGATTCGTTCGCCTTGCGCTATACTTTTTTGGCCAAGAGCGACGCAATGACTACAACTTACAGACCACTGCTGCACCGTTACGCGGTATTCGTATTTTTCTGGACGATTCTTTTATTCGTGTTTGGCGCGCTCGTGACGTCGAACGGGGCGGCGCTTTCCGTGCCGGATTGGCCGAAGTCGTTCGGCACCTGGTTTCCAACGCTGCGGCAATTGATTCAGAATCCCGGATCGTTTTTTGAGCACACGCACCGCGTGATCGCGGCCGTGCTGGGAATTTTGTTGCTTGGCGAAGCGGTTTTGATCTGGATGATGGAAGCGAGGCGGTGGCTGCGGTGGTTTGCGGCGATTGCGGTGGGCGGAGTGGTAGTGCAGGCGATCCTTGGCGGGGAAGTTGTCCGCAAGGTGCTGCAATACTGGCTGCCGGAATTGCACGCAGGATTTGCGCAGATTATGTTCGCGGCGATTCTTGGGATGGCGGTGTTTACGAGCAAGTGGTGGGTCAGTGAGCGGCCGGCGCTGGAAGATTCAGGTTCGCCATCGGTGTTCAGCGTTGCGGTGATCAACGCCGTGGTTACGTTCATCCAGGTTTTTCTCGGCGCTGGATTTCGTCACCAGGGATTGCCGATTTGGCCGCACATCGCCGGGTCCGTGGCGGTTCTGGGCACGACGATTTGGGTCGCAGCGATTTTGCGGCGGCGATTCGATGAATCTTCCGAACTCACATTTGCGCGAATGCTGCTGCATTCCGTGATTGGCACGCAGATCCTGCTCGGCATCGCAGCGTACTGGTCGCGGCTGAGTACGGCGGACGCGCCGCATCCGATGCCGGTGATGATCTGGCTGACCGTAGTGCACACGGTGTTTGGTGCGATCGTGTTTGGGATTTCGGTGTTTGTTGCGTTGATTTGTTATCGCATCGTGGCGCGGCGCGGAACCGTGATGGTCGCGAAAGGGCAGCAGGTAACCGCGGGATGAGCACAGCACAAACGACACAGATGACGCTGGCGTCGCGCGCGGGGGCGTACCTCACGCTAACGAAGCCGGACGTGTCGTTTCTGGTGCTGATGACGACGGGCGCGGGATATTACATGGGCGCGCGCGGGCCGGTGGATTGGCTGCGGCTGCTGCACACGGTGTTTGGCACGATGCTGATTGCCGCAGGCACGGCGGCGCTGAATCATTACATCGAGCGGGATTCTGATCGTTATATGCGGCGGACGGCTTCGCGGCCTTTGCCGAGCGGGCAATTGCAGCCGAAGGAGGCGCTGTTGTTTGGCGTTGGGTTAGCGATTGCGGGCGCCGTGGATCTTTGGCTGGCGAGCGGGTTTTTGGCGTCGGTGCTTGGCGTCGTTACGTGCGTGAGCTATCTGCTTGCGTATACGCCGCTCAAGAAGCGCACGGTTTGGGCGACGTTCGTCGGCGCGTTTCCCGGCGCGGTGCCGCCGATGATTGGCTGGGCAGCGGCGACGGGATCGCTGGACCGCGGCGCGTGGGCGCTCTTCGCAATTTTATTCCTGTGGCAGTTTCCGCATTTCCACGCGATTGCGTGGATGTACCGCGAAGATTATTCACGCGCGGGAATTTTGATGTTGCCTGTGGTGGATCAAGACGGCTCGCGGACTTTCCGGCAAATCATTTTGACGGCGATTGGATTGATTGGCATTGGACTGCTGCCGTCGTTGCTTGGACTGACGGGCGTTGTGTATTTCTTTGGCGCGCTGGTGGTGAGCACGGGTTTGCTGCAAGTTTGCTTGTGGGCGGCGAGTTCCAAGTCCAATGTGCGCGCGAAGTGGCTGATGCACGCGACAGTGCTGCATATTCCCATCCTGCTTGGCTTGATGATGTACGACAAGGTTGCGCGTTGATTTCGCAAGCGGCGTTGAACGCAATCCTGAATGGAACCAGCGGCGTGCTGCTGGTGTGTGGTTATGCCGCGATCCGAGCGGGGAAGAAATCCGTCCATCAATTTTTCATGGTTTCGGCGTTCTTCGTGTCGACGGCGTTTTTGATTTCCTACCTGATTTACCACTATCGCGTGGGGCATGTCCCGTTTCAAGGGCAAGGCTGGATTCGGCCGGTCTATTTCGCGATTTTGATTTCGCACACGATTTTGGCTGCGGTGATTGTGCCGATGATTCTTGTTACCTTGCGCCGCGCCTGGCTGGAGAAGTTCGACAAGCACCGCGTAATTGCACGATGGACGCTGCCGCTGTGGATTTATGTGAGCGTGACCGGCGTCATCGTCTACCTGATGCTGTATCAAAGCTGAAGTTCGCAACCTCTGAAATGCGGGTACTGGAACGGCGACCCACCCCCTCCCCCTGTTTTTTGTAAGTGCACATTCTAAATGACTTGAAGTGGCGCGTTTTGTTGCAGATCTGTAAGTGCTCATTCCAAAGGGGGTTACGCAGAAATTTTGCCGGAGAAACACGGCAAAACGCGGAATTCGTCCACAAGTGCTGATTCTGCGGGAGTTACAAATGCGTTGGCAGAGCGGCGATGAGGGCGTCGGTGAATTCGGCGGTGGTGGCTTTGCCGCCGACGTCTTGGGTGGTGTGTTTCTTTTCGCGGTAGACGGTTTCCAGGGCGGCTTCGATGCGGCGAGCGGCGGAGCGTTCGCCGAGATGATCGAGCATCATGATGCTGCTCATCAGGAGGGCGGTGGGATTGGCGAGGCCCTTGCCGGCGATGTCGGGCGCGGTGCCGTGGACGGCTTCAAACATGGCGGAATCGTCGCCGAGATTTCCGCTGCCGACAACGCCGAGGCCGCCGACCAAACCCGCGGCGAGATCGCTCATGACGTCGCCATAGAGATTGGGGAGAAGAAGCACGTCGTACTGCTCGGGCTTCAAAACCATTTGCATGCAGGCATTGTCGACGATGAGCTCTTTGTATTCGATGTCGGGATAGTGGGCGGCGACGGCGCGAATCGACTTGAGGAACAGGCCGTCAGAAAGTTTCATGATGTTGGCTTTGTGGATGGCGGTGATTTTTTTGCGGCCTTCGCGTTTGGCGTATTCAAAGGCGAACTTTGCGATGCGCGTGGAGGCGCGCTCGGTGATGATTTTCAAGCTTTCGACGACGCCGGGAACGACTTCGTGTTCGAGGCCGGAGTAAAGGTCCTCGGTGTTTTCGCGGACGAGGACAACGTCGACATTCTCAAAGCGCGATTGGACGCCGGGCATGTTTTTTACGGGGCGGAGGTTTGCGTATAGATCGAGCGTCTTGCGAAGCGCGACGTTGACGCTGGGCGCGCCGCCGGCGATTGCGGTGGCCATGGGGCCTTTGAGGGCAACTTTGTTGCGCCGGACGGATTCGAGTGCGGCTTGATTGAGCAACTGACTCTTGTCGGCGCCTTCGGCGGCGCGGGCGTGAATCTCTTCCCAATCAATTTTTGCGCCGGCAGCGTCGACGACTTGCCGGGTAGCGGCGGCAACTTCGGGCCCGATCCCTTCGCCGGGGAGCAACGTCACTTTGTGTCTCATGGTGCATCCAAGTTTACGGGAGAAGGGCCCGTTGTGGAACCGAGCGGGGAGATGGCGTTTCTGATTGGCAACATGGGAATGCAGTCGACGCCCTGCAACGATGGGGTGATTTTGTTATACTTAGAGAGGCAGATATCCCGCAGCGATAGGCGCGGGAGGAGGACAAGGATTCCATGATTCGATTGACGCCGGTTGCAAGCACTAAAGTGAAGGAAATCATGAGCATGCAGAGCCCTGTGCCTACGGCACTTCGTGTGGCTGTGGTGGGCGGAGGCTGCTCGGGATTCCAGTATCACATGGCGTTTGAAAACCAGACCAATGACAGCGATGAAGTGGTGGATTTTGACGGGCTGAAGGTGGCCGTGGACCAAATGAGTTCGATGTACCTCGAAGGCGTGGAAATTGATTACATCGAAACGCTGGAAGGCGCGGGCTTCAAGTTCAACAACCCGAACGTGAAGAGCACTTGCGGCTGCGGAAGCTCGTTCAGCGTATAAAGCCATTTTGGACGGTATTTAAAACTCCTGGGATCGCGGTAAAACGCTGAATCTCAGGAGTTTTTTTGTGCGCTGACTGCGGGCGTTTTGCAGAGGACAAGTCGTCCGGTTCGAGAAATTTGCGTCGCGAGGGAGCAGGCGGTATTCTGAAAGCCGAGCATGAAAATAGCTCTCGCGCAGTTTAATCCCACCGTAGGCGACTTCGCAGGAAACTCCTCACGCATTGTCGCGCTCTCCGAAAAAGCAAAACAACGCGGGGCGGATCTGGCCGTCTTTTCCGAGCTTTGCTTGTGCGGATATCCACCGCAGGACTTGCTGGAGCGGCCGTCATTCATTGACCGGAACCAGAAGGAATTGAAAGCGCTGGCGAAGGCGATTGCGCTACCGTCGGTGGTTGGATTTGTGGGCCGCGTTAAAAATGGAACGCTGAAATCGATTGCGAATAAGGCAGCTCTGCTTTGCAACGGCAAGATTGTGTTCGAGCAGAGCAAGATGCTGCTGCCGACGTACGACGTGTTTGACGAGTCGCGGTACTTTCATCCTGCCGACAAACAACAAGCGATCGAATTTCACGGCAAGCAGATTGGCGTCACGATTTGCGAAGACGCCTGGAACGATGAAAATTTCTGGCCGAACCGCCGTTACGATCGCGACCCTGTTACCGAGCTGATCGGGCAGGGAACTGACGTGCTGCTGAATATTTCGGCTTCGCCCTACACGCTGGATAAACGCGCGCTTCGCGTGGACATGCTGCGATCGATCGCAATTCATAACCGGAAGCCGGTTATTTACGTAAACCAATTCGGCGGAAACGACAGCTTGATTTTTGACGGCGCAAGCGTGGCGCTGACGCCAGATGGAAAAGTCGCGGCACAGGCACTGGCGTTTGAGGAAGATCTGGTGCTGTTCGATACGGAAACCGGGGAAGGCGACATCCACGAACAGCCGCGGCAGGAGATTGAATACGCGTACCGCGCATTGATTACAGGGACGCGCGATTACGTTGTCAAATGCGGGTTTAAGAAGGTGCTCGTGGGATTGAGCGGCGGTATCGATTCGGCGGTGGTCGCATCGATTGCAGTGGCCGCACTGGGAGCGGAAAACGTTTTGGGAGTGTCGATGCCCGGACCGTTTTCGTCGGAAGGCAGCAAAGCGGACGCTGCCGCGCTGGCAAAGAATCTCGGCATCGAGTTTTTGACGCTGCCGATTGGAGAAGTCTTTGATGCGTACCGGGCTGCGCTGAAACCTACGTTCGGACGGCGCAAGGAAGATGTGACAGAAGAAAATATTCAGGCGCGCGTCCGCGGCAATTATTTGATGGCACTGTCGAATAAATTCGGCTCGATGGTATTGAGCACGGGAAACAAATCGGAGCTTGCCGTCGGGTATTGCACGCTGTACGGCGACATGGCGGGAGGACTCGCGGTAATTTCGGACGTTCCCAAATTGATGGTGTACGAGCTGGCGAATTGGATTAACCGCGAAAGGGAACTGATTCCCCGCTCGACAATCGAAAAAGCGCCTTCCGCGGAACTACGGCCGGATCAAAAGGACGAAGACACGTTGCCCCCGTACGACGTGCTGGACCGAATCCTGAAGGCGTACATCGAGGACTTGAAAGACCCGAAGGAAATCGCGGACAAATTCGATTTCGACCTGAAGCTGGTGCGAGACATCGCTTCGCTTGTGGACCGCAATGAATATAAGCGGAAGCAGGCGGCACCTGGGCTTAAAATAACTTCGCGGGCGTTTGGTTTTGGCCGTCCGTTTCCGATTGCACAGAAATTTATTCCATAGAGCGAAAGAGGTTCCCGGTGAAGGCAATCCAGCGATTGATTCTGGCGGCGCTCGCCGTCATTTTGCTGGCAGGGAAGTTCCCTGTCGTTGCGCAAAGCGCGCCGCAATCCGAACTGCAGAAGAAGATCGAACGGTACCTGCGGCACATCTATGCCTTCGGACCGGAGGTCAAGCTGATCATCCCGGAACCCAAGGACTCGGAAGTCGCGGGGCTCATGGTCACGACGGTCGAGTTGAACTCGGGCGAAAGCCACGATACGGCCAAGATGTATGTCAGCAAGGACGGGAAGTTTCTGTTTCGCGGCGAAGTTTCGGAAATGGCCAAGGATCCCATAGCGGAGATACGAGCCAAGCTCGACTTGAAGGATGCGCCGTCCGTGGGCGACGCCAAAGCGCCAGTCACAGTCGTGGAATTTGCCGACTTCGAGTGCCCTGTGTGCCGGCAGCTTCATGAGGAGTTGCGTTCTCTGTTGCCGAAATATCCGCAGGTGAAGTTTTACTTTAAGGATTACCCGATTGAGCAGATTCACCCCTGGGCGCGCACGGCGGCGCTGGCGAGCCGGTGTGCCTACATGCAGAAGCCTACGGCGTTCTGGAAGTTCTACGACGATTTCTATGACGGCCAAGAAGTGATCTCGGCGGCGAACGCCTGGGACAAGGCGGTCGACTTCTCGGGGCAAGCCGGGCTGGACCAGGCAGCTTTCAAGTCATGCCTGGCGGCGCCTGACGCGGCCGCAGCGGTCGACGCCAGCGTGGCCAACGCCAAGTCGCTGGATGTATCGAGCACACCGACGGTCTTCATAAATGGACGGCGCGTGATCGGAGCGGATGCGGCGTCGATCGAACGGTTCATTCAGTATGAGATTGCGAATCCAACGACGGCGACCGCTAAGCCGTAAAGAACCACAGAAGGAAGTCCCCAGAGGAAAGTTCAGAGGGAATCGAGCCGGGAGGCTTATGCACAGGGCGTCCACAGGGGTGGAAGTCAGGCTCATTTGTTAGTTAACATAATATAACTTATGGGACGCGCTGTCAAGAGGAATTTTCAGGAAAAGGCTGGATCTGTGGATATTTGTTGGGGTTGAGGGGCTTTTAGGGGCTTGGCTCCTGTTGGTTCCCTGGCTGGCGCGGGGGGTGCGCCAGCCAGGGCTTGGCGGGGCTTTAAGACCGCGATTCCAGCATGCCGGCAAAACGCGCGGCAGAGTAACGGTTCGCCTAATGCGACTTCGCGGCGGCGGTTCCTACGATTGCTCCGATCACGAACCACTTTAGGGCCCGGGTCATGCGCTGGCGGAGGGAACCGCCGCGTGCGAGTTTTAGGGCGGCGTCCCGTTCCCTGCTGAGGTTCTGGGTCTTGGTCTTTTCGTCGGCGAGGTCGGAGGCGGCAGTGGCTAGTTTGGCTTGGCAGGCTTTGCAGTCGACGGCGAAGTCGTAGAGGGGCTTCAGGTCTTCGTTGGGGATGGTTGTGCCCTGAGGCTGAGGGGCAGTGGGCTTTTGCGCTGAACCTGGCGGGCCGGATGGCGGTTCAATTTCAATGGTGGCAAGGGGTGGGGCCGAAGTTTGGCGGAGCGGCGTGGGGAGAGGCAGGACATCGGGGAGATGTGCCAGGACTTGCTGTTGCGAGCGAACGGTGGACTTGAGGGTTTCGAGCTTTGCGACGGTGTCGGTGAGCTGCTTGTCGCGTAGCTGCTGGCTGGCGGTGGCGCGCTGAATGGATTGTTCAGCGGCGGCGAGGGTGGCCTGGAGTTGGGCGCGGTCGTGGCGTTCGCTGCGCCACTCGAAGAAGAGCATCGTGGCGACGAGCAGAGCGACTGCGGAGATGGCGAGATGGATTGAGTTTCGCATTCGAGTTTGAAGAATTTGTGCGGCCAGGGAATCAGGCGGTGCGAGAAAGATAGCTGCCGCGGCGCGCGAGGACTTCGACGGCGTATTTGGGATTGGCGCCGCCGTTCCAGGCGAGGAGACCCTTGGCCGTGTCACCTGACGCGGAGTCGAGCTTTTTGCGTAAGACTCGGCAACCCATGTCGACTCCCACGGCGGGATCGCAGAGGCCGCTCAGGTAGTGATCGGTGAATCCATTTTCGCGGGCAACCTGACCCATCACCTGCATCAATCCCCAGGAGAATCCGCGTGCGTAGGCTTCTGACGCGGAGACCTTATTATTTGTATATAAGGACGCGACATATTTTGCGAAGAAGAGCGGTTCGTAGCGCATGGCCCAGGGATTCCAGGAGGATTCCTGTTCGATGACGGCGCAGACGAGCGACGCGTCGAGTCCATGAGCCTGCGAAATATTTCGCGCGAGCGAAACAAGACGTTCGGCGGCGGGAGTCATGCGGGCCTCCGGTGGCGTTCGCGGCGGCGTTCATTTAAATCGATGAAGCGGACGGACGGCGGAGCATCGAGGACAATTCCCTGCTGTTCGGCGATGGCGCGGAGCGCGTCGTAAATGTGCGGCAGATGATTTGTGGCGACGTCGTGAACGAAGGCGCGGTGGATTTCGTCATCACGCATGCGGCGATGCAGCCAGCGAAGAAACACGACAAGCTGCACGCCGACGGGAACAAGAACACCCAAAAGTTGCGGCAAGTAAGAAGGCATTTGCGATTCCTCTGGGCTCGAAAGCGATGCGCGACAAATCGGCGATCAGAGGAACGCGCTCGGCAAAGCGCCGAGAGTGCCGCCGAGCGTGGAACCGAGCGAAGAGAAAAATCCGCTGGGGCGCGAAGCGTTTGCGCGAACGTTGAGAAGATCCGCGGGAATGCCGAGGCCGCGCGCGAGCAAGTTGGAATCGACGCCAAACAAACCGGAGAGGCCCTGCAGGGCAGCCATCTGGCGCTGAAAGGCAGTATTGGTGAAGTCGAGCTGATTCCGCTGCGCCTGGCCAGCTTCGGCAATTCCCTTCTGGCGCGCGAGGTCGTCGGCGAGTTCGCCAAAGCCGGCAGAGTTGCGCGTGCGTGCGGCGCGATTGGCGGCGGCCTGCTGCAGCGAATCGAATGCGCTGGCGAGCGCGCCCTGCGACTGGCCGGTGACCGCGGCTTTGTCCGCGGGACTCAGGCCGGGATTGTTCAGAATATTTTGAAACTGCGGCACGAGCGTGTTGCCGAGCTGCTGCTGCTGGCCGAGAAACTGCTGGTTCAGCGCGTTGATGTTGGCAAGCTGCTGGTCGGTCAGCTGCCGAGTTTGATCTTGTGCACCGCGTCCCATGGGTTCACCTCGTGAATTTTTGGACTAGCGAAAGGTTGCGTGTGGCTCGAGCCGTTTGCAGTAGGGCGTCCAGGAGTCGTCGCGGAGCCAGCCTAGTCGCTCGATGTGGCGGCCGAATTTATTTGCGATGGCGGGTGGCAGCCACGCGTGGACGTCTTCGAGGCCGCGTTGCCAGGCGTCTTGCCAGGCGGCTTCGTGCAACGCCAGGAGCGATTGCCAGCGCCGGCGTGGCGAGCCGTTTTGCGGATCGAGCAGGAGAAAGGCTTCGGCGGTCAAGCGAAGGAGTGCCGCGCCCAGAACTTTTTCGCCGGCTGGCTCGCCATCGGCCAGAACGATTTTTGTGACGAAGAGCGGATTTGCGAGATCGGGAAACGGGTACGGAAAGTTTTGCGCCGTGTGAATTTTTTGCAGCGCAGCGAGATCGCTCTCCCGGTATTCGCGAACTTGCATGATTGGAGTTTGCGCGGTCTAAATCGTCAGGGTGACGTTAATCGTTGCGTTGTCGGTCTGCGTGAGCGTCACGTGCGGCGTGCGGCCCTGGAGCGTTGTCAGCACCGAGGCGACGGTTTGCGAGTCGTTCGGGTCCTGCAAGTCAAACGTAAACGTGGCGTTGACGGTGACCGTGTCCGAGGGATTGAAGTCCCACGAAGCGGTCTGTGTAGTGAGAGGCATGAACGTTCTCCTTAAAAACGAGATTCTTGGCGGCTGAAAAATTCTGCGTAGCGCTACGCGTTGCGCGTGACGCGCGTGCCGGGATGAATGCCGAATCCATTGCCGCCGCGCGCGATGCCGTTCGCAAAAGCGCCGCTCCCTTGCGAAGGAAGCGGGGTTGGCCCAGAGGCGCCGCCGCCAGAAACGGGCAACGCGGGAGTGCCAAACGTGATGGGCGCCGATGGAAGCGAGCCAACGTACTGCGAATAGGCGCGCCAGTAGAGCGATTGATTGCCGAGCTGTACGTACAAATTGCGCGACGAGCCCATGAAATAAACGCGCGGCGCATTGAAGCCGGGCGTGACGTCCGATTCAGCAAAATAAAACAGGCCGGGCCGCTCGTTGGACGGGTCGGTGATGGAAAGATCGAACCAGCCATTGGAGGCGCGGACGGTCAACGAAGCGATTGCGGACGGCGCGGGCGATGGCGTGCTCGGGTCAACACCTGAGCGTTGGCTGGTAGCGTTCACGGCCGAAATGATTTTTGCGAGCGTTTCGTACAGATACGGGTCGCGATCTTTCAGCGGCGCGAGCTGGGCAACAGTAAGCATTTCAATGAGTTACGCCTTCCCTACCCTTTCGGATACGCCTGTCCTTTAGCCTAATTGACACCGGCTATACTGGCGGAGACACTAGCGAGAATGCGCGCCACAGGTCCCGGCGCGCCCGCTATCGGGCGCAGTGCCTGGCAATCGCGCACAAACTGAATGCGGCGACCGTCCCCTTCTGAGATTCGCGACGCCGTGGGTCCATCTTTAGGCACGACTCCCGCGGCACGACCCGCCACGCCTGCAATCGTTCCCAATGAAGCGCTGTACCGCTCGCTGATCGAGCGCGTCCCGGGAATTGTGTACATCTCGCAATTCGGCTCCGATGCGCGCTGGCATTACGTCAGCCCGCAAATCAAGGAGTATCTCGGTTACACGGCGGAAGAATGGCTTGCGGATCCCACGCTGTGGTTGCAACACGTCCATCCGGAAGATCGCGCGCTGGTGCTGGCCGAAGAGCAGCGTTTGCACAAGACGGGTTCCGCGTTTTTCGCCGAGTACCGCATGGTTTCCAAGGATGGCCGCGTCATCTGGTTTCGCGACGAGAGCATGATCATCCGGCCGGAAGGATTCGAGACGCCGGTGCTCTACGGAATTTTGTTCGACATCAGCGAACGCAAAGCGACCGAAGTGGCGCTGCGCGAATCGGAAGAGCGTTTGCGGCTGGCGCTGGAAGCGGCGCACCTCGGTATGTGGGAATGGGATCCCGAAAGCGACGCCGTTTTCTGGGATGACCGCCACTGCTCGCTTTTTGGGCTGACGCCGCAGGCGTCGCCGGCCACCGCTACAAAATTTATTGAACTGGTCTATCCCGAAGATCGCGAATGGGTGCGGCATGCTGTGCGCGAGGCGCTGCGGCATGACGAAGCGTACGGCGCCGAATATCGCGTGCGCTGGCCCGACGGCCGCGAACACTGGCTGGCGAGCGCGGGGCGCGTCCTGCACCGCGACGGAAATTCAAAGGCACGGCGCATGCGCGGAATCACGTACGACGTGACCGACCGGCGCGGGCTGGAAGAACATTTGCGCCGCGCGCAAAAGATGGAAGCGATCGGCCAGCTTGCCGGGGGCGTTGCGCACGACTTCAACAATCTCCTGATGGTGATTCGCGGGCACGTGGAGCTGTTGCTAAACCGGCCGGGAATTGACGCGAGCGTGGCGCGCAACGCGGAAGCGATTCAAAAGGCGTCCGACCGCGCCGCGGGAATCACGCAGCAACTGCTGGCGTTCAGCCGGAAACAGGTTTTGCAGTCGCGTGTGATCGAGATGCGTACGGTTGTGAACGACATCTCGAGTCTGTTGCGCCGCTTGCTCGGACCGGTGGTCGATTTCCGGCTGCAACTGCCCCCGGAGCCGATGTGGGTGCGCGCAGACGAAAGCCAGCTCGAACAGGTCGTGCTGAACCTGGCGATCAATGCGCGCGACGCGATGCCGAACGGCGGAACAGTTACGACGATTCTCGATTACGTCACGGGCGATTCGCCGCTTGTGCGCCGGCGCCCGGGTATGCCTGCGACGGACTACATCCGGCTGCGCGTGATTGACACCGGCATCGGAATGGATGCGGCAACGCAAGCTCGCATCTTCGAGCCGTTTTTTACGACCAAAGAGTTTGGCAAAGGCACCGGTCTCGGCCTGGCCACCGTGTACGGCGTCGTAAAGCAGAGCGAAGGCTGGATCTGGGTTGATTCCGCGCTCGGCGTTGGAACGACGTTTGAAATTTTTCTGCCGGCTGTGGGTGAGCCCGAACCCTCGGCTGCGTCGGATTTGCAGAAACCAAATCTCGCAGGCGGAAGCGAAACGATTCTCGTCGTCGATGACGAAGAAGGCGTGCGCGAGGTCGCGACGCAGTATCTTACCTCGCGCGGCTATCACGTCTTATCGGCGGAATCCGGCGCGCAGGCGCTCGAATTGGCCAGGCAAAACGCCGGGACGATTCATGTGCTGGTCACGGACGCGGTGATGCCCGGCATGAACGGGCCATCGCTCGCAAAAACGCTGCTGGGCCTGCGGCCCGAGACGAAGGTGCTCTACATGTCCGGCTACGCGGAAGACACTTCCCTGCTGGAAGATGCACGGCTGCGCGGCGAAGCGTTTTTGCAAAAACCGTTCGGTCTCGATTCGCTAGCCGAACGAATCCGCGAACTTCTAGGAAAATAACTCCACACCGATGTGCTAATTCAAACCGCGGACGGGGGCCCAGGGATCGATGCGCACAGACGGAATGAATTTTTGCAGGCGGAACCAGGCGCCAGCTTGATTTGTGCTCACTTGAAAGGCCACGCGCTCGCCGAGAATATTGATCGGCAATTCCAAATCTTTTGTGGCAGGTGAACTCATTGGCAATGGTTGTTGCGCTTGCGGCGCACTCGACGTGTCGGTGAACGAGGTCAACCCCAGATTGCCTGCGCCTTCAACGTAAAGCGTTAAATAGCTGAAAAGTTTGCGGTGCGCGCCAAGGCCGAGATTCACTTCGACGGCGCGTTCGGGAAAATAGTGCGTCGTGTAGTAGCTCGGGATGGCGACACCGTCGTCGGAAAATTGCGTGTCGCTCAGCTGATAGATTTTCCCGGTAGCGCCGCCATTGCCTACGCCGGGGACGCCGCCGCCAAGCGCAACGAGCGCCGTTCCGTTGGTTCGTTCGAGCAACGCTGCACTATTCGCGGCAATGGTCCACGGCGACCATTTGCGCGTTTTGTCCGTTGCGGTTTTTCGCCCGGTGAACGTAATCGTGACCGGCGGACGTCCGGCGATGTCTCCGGCCGAATCGAGATCGCGATAATCGAGCACAAGGATTTGATTTGGCGAAGTCGCAGTGCCCATCGGAGCGCCAATCAGAATGCGGCGTTCCTTGGTATCGACGGCGACCCAAAGCGTGTGGCCATACTGCCAATTAATCTTGTTCCAGGTCGGCTGAATTTCCTGCGAGATTTTGATCGGTTCGCCGCCGCTGAAAATATAGAGCCCGGTGCGGTGTGCGATGACGACCCAGTCTTCGCCGATGCCCACGCCACGGACTGACGGCGTGCCGACTCTGCGCGTCACTTCGGAGAGCGACCACAGAGCCGGTTCGTTCGTGCCGTCGTCTTGCGTGACGTGGATGGAATGCTCTTTAACGAAGTAGAGCCGCTCGCGCAACTTGAACGCGGCGCGAATCGCCTGTCCGTCGTTTTCGCTGACGCTGAGCAACCCGTTGATGCCATCGTAACTTTCCGGATCTTCGACTCGGCTGGCGCGCACGAGCGAAGAATTGAGCGGTTGCGTAGTCGGGAAGATTTCGATCGAGTCGATGTAGAAAATGCCGTTGAGCGTGGGCGTGCCGTCGGCGTAAATCTGCAGTAGCAAGTCGGAAGGAATCGCGGTGAGCGGCGCGGTCAGCTCCGCGGTGTATTCGACGTAATTGGTCGTGAGCTGCGACGCAGTGAGTTGCAAGCCCGTTGTGCTGATGCCACCGGTCGCGCTGACGAGATGAATGTGCAGCGTGCCCTGCGTTAGCGTCGCGTTGCGCGCGCATCGAGCGCGAATCGTGTAGTCGGTTCCTGTTTGAATCAGCGGGACGCCGAAGCGATCGCTCACGGCCGTTTGCGCCATCATGCCGCGAATCGGCGTCGTGCCATTGCCGACGATGGCGAATGCCGCGCCCCACACGACGAAGTTCTCTTCGTCCGTTGCGCCCGGCGCCCACACTGCGTCCGGCGTCCAGCCAAGAGGGTAGTGCGGAAAAGTCGGGCCGGTGAAGCCGCCATCGAAGCCGAGATTCACCCAGTTGTTCATTTTATTGCGCTCGCCCCACCAGAAGAGGCGCTCGGCATAGCCGAGCACGCCGGCGTTCGGCGCAAGCTCGATGAGGCGAAAGAGATCGTCCACGTTCGTGGCGGCGAGCAAAATTGCGTCGGAGAAATCCACAGTCAGCGTCGTGGTGACGTTGTCGCCGAGAATCATGTTGCCGCTGAAAAGCGTCGCGCCATTGCCAACGTAGAAAAAGCTGGCGCCGCCTGCGCCGGTGAAGCACAGGATGCGCGCGATGACGTTCGATGGACCGGTGGGAATGTTGGTCAAGACGACGCGCTTATTGCCGCTGGCGGTCCACGATGCGGCAGGACCCGGCTGCGTCAGATAGCCCTGGCGCGTTTTGAAAATCACGCAGACTTGGTGCACGCCCGCCGAAATGCTGCCCGCAGCAGCAGCCGTGCCGGCGCCCGACGCTGCGAGACCGCCAGTGGCCGCCGTGAATGTGAAATGCGTTGCGTCGGGAACGGACGATACGGTGAATGTGCCGTTGTAACCGGCGACGCCGATGCCGGAGGTTGTGACAAGCTGGCCGAGGGAAAATCCGTGCGGGATGGAGGTTTGAATCGTCGCGGTGCACGAAGCGGAAGTGCCGCCACCGGATGCCGCCAATCCCGAAACGCCCAGGATGTACGTAAATTGTGTGGCGCTCAAAACTGCGACGATCGGAAATGTTCCGTTGTAATTGCTGACGCCGACTCCGGCGATCGTTGTCGACTGTCCTGCAATGAGGCCGTGCGGCGCGGAAGTCGTGATGGTTACGAGGAATTCGCTCTGCGTTGCTCCCGACGGGCTCGCTGCGATGGCAAGCGCCACAGGCTGGGTGGCGCCATTCGGGCTTGCCGCAATTGAAACGACGACGCTTTCTTCCACCGCGGTGGGAGCAGCGCCGGGGCCGCCCTGACTGACGCGATCCAGATTTGTGTCGTCATACTGACGCGGCAAGTCGTTGCCGGATTTTCCGTCGCTGAAGGCGAGATATTCGCGACCAAAGAGTGTTGCGGAATTGGCGTAGTTGTTTGGAATGAGGCCCGTCGCGATCGAAGAGAGCGTGCCGGGAGTCGATTCCTTATAGAGCACGCCGCTCGAATCGAGCGCCATCGAGCGGAGCGTGCCGTTCGGCGTTTCGTACGTTTTCAGATAGTTGATCGTCGGATTTGCCGCGAGCGGGCCGAAGAGGGTCTGCAAACCGGGGCGAGTCGCCACGCCGCCAGAACTGAAGATTACGTCCTGGCAATCGGGCGAAACGCCGTGCGGCAAATCCGCCGGAGCCATATCCGTCACGAGCCCGCTGAAAATCTCAATGGGCGCGTCAAATGAACCTGCAGTGGTCATAGGAAGTTGTCAGTTGTCAGCTATCAGGATTCAGTTTCTGTAAGAAAAAAAGATGCGCATTTCGTGCCGCAGATTCGCACGACGAGACCGAGCACCGCAGGGCGAACCCGAAAGTTAAGTGCGCTGCTTGCCCGGTTCAGCTGGAGACTCGGGAGTTCTGACGTTTTCTTTGCGGGCCGTTGCCGCCACCAAACCAAACTGTGCAGCTTTTTCCCTGTCGAGAATTGCGCCGCAGGATTTGCATACGGCGACGCCAGGCTTGATGCGTTCGGCGCATGCAGGACATTCCGTGGCGGGCTTCGGGTCGTAGAGCCACGGCTTTTCGAGTTTCAATTCG
>Ga0070734_10000725_pt1 | contig 60845 bp, 52 predicted proteins | sample Coa_R1_8_FD_66444 | JGI IMG/M metagenome (GOLD analysis project Ga0070734, IMG submission 66444) | Surface soil microbial communities from Centralia Pennsylvania, which are recovering from an underground coalmine fire - Coalmine... | ecosystem: Environmental > Terrestrial > Soil > Unclassified ...
CGAGGGCTGGGTCCGAACGATTCATCCCGATGATCGCGGTCCCTGCTTCGAGAAGTGGCAGAAGTGCATCGCGCAGAGGGACGGCGCGATCGAGATACCAATGACAAGGGAGCCATCCAACACTGGTTTGGTACCTGCACCGACATCGAAGAGCAGAAGCTTTATCAACAAACCCTCGAACATCTAATCAAAGAAAGGACGGAACAACTGGCCGAGACGAATACTCGGTTGCAACAGGAAATGTGGGAGAAGGATCTGGCCCGTCGAACGCTCGACGAACAGACCGCAAAGATGCTGCAGACTTTGGAAGAACGTTCGCGAAGGGCGACACTACTCGCAAAAATGGGTGAGCTATTGCAGAGTTGCATCTGCCGGGAAGAAGTCTTTACCGCCGCTCTGGGATTTGCTCCTAAGATTTTCCCCTCCTCTCGAAGAGGCGCAATTGCCCTATTCAATGCTGAGCACAATTTGGTGGAGGTTGCTGGACAATGGAACGATTGCCAGCTCCCGGTAGCATCCTTTGAGGGAGACGCGTGTTGGGCGCTACGCACGGCCCATCAACACCTGGCTCCGGCGGGCGACCTGACAGCTCGCTGCCAACATGCGAATGGAGTGAGTAATACCTATTTGTGTGTCCCGATCCTTGCTCAAGGAGAAGCTCTGGGCATTCTTCACGTCCAGACCACGGATGCCGATCCCGAAATAACCGAAGCCGAAATGTCATTTCACACGACATTCGCAGCGCAGGTGGGACTATCTGTCGCAAACATCCGGTTGCGAGAGGCACTCAGAACTGAGTCGATCAAGGATCCGCTTACCGGGTTGTACAACCGCCGGTATCTTCAGGAGGTGCTGGATCGTGAAATCAGGCGTTCGATCCGTTCTGAGCAGCATCTGGGAATCGTGATGCTAGATCTGGATTACTTCAAGAAATTCAATGACACGTATGGGCACCAGGCCGGTGACGCCGTATTACGCGAGACCGCATCATTTTTGGTCCGGAGCGTCCGGGCAGAAGATTTTGTGTGCCGGTACGGAGGTGAAGAATTCGTGATGGTCCTCCCGACTGCTAATCTGCGCGCTGCGGAAGCGAGGGCTCAGAGGATTCGGGAAAAATTGCGGGATCTCGTTATCATGGACCACGGGCGATCTCTCGGAGTAATCACAGCATCCATCGGTGTGGCAGCACTACCAGACCAAGGTATGAACGAAAAGGAACTGCTTCAAGCGGCCGATGCGGCGCTCTACCGAGCGAAAAGAGAAGGACGCGACCGCGTTGTGGTAGCGGACGTCCATACGGCCCAAGCAGCACCCCGCGTGTCATAAGAGAAACGCTGAGCACACATCCGGTCGCTATATTTCTCACTGACGTCGCCAACGAAAGCCAGAGAAACTCCCGAGCGTAGCAGATATTGCTCGCCTGAGAGGTTCATTCCACGGTGAACACACTTATCGAGGCTAGTTAGGTGCAAGATGTTTCATCTTGTACGTTTGATTCAGCCCGCATATGATTTCCCGCACCTTCTGTTACTTCCCTCCACTCGAGGAGTTTATCCGTGAAGCTGAGCAAACTCTGGAACACCGCTCTCCTGAGCGCCACTTTGTTTCTGGCGTTCTATGCCCAAGCCGCCGACAAAGAAAGAACAATTTATAGCTTCAACCGCGCCAGCGGTAGCTCCGGTCCAGCTGGTGGGGTTTACGTGGATCAATCCGGCAATTTATATGGATTTGGTGGAGGTTTTTTTGAGCTGAGCCCGAACGGTTCTGGGGGCTGGAACTACAGCTTGCTCTCGAAGTCCAATTGCGGTTATCCCACCGGCCCATTGGTGAAAGACGAGCTGGGCAATTTTTATGTGGGCGATTTTTTTAGCCAAATTTGCGAATTCTCCCCCGACGGTTCTGGAGGATGGGTGGCGTCGGTTATCTATACGCTCAATAGCGTCAGCGGTTATGGGCCTAGCACTCTTGTGGTCGACGCTGCGGGGAATTTGTACGGCGTGAACGGAACCAATGGGGCCTACGGGCTTGGATACGTGTTCGAATTGTCTCCCTCTTCCGGCGGATGGTCTTTAACCGACCTGCATGATTTCAACGGCAGCGACGGAAATGCATCGGCCTCTGGCATGTCAGGTAGTGGCGTATTGGGAGGACTGACCATGGACGATTCAGGGAATCTGTATGGTGTGACCTTCGCAGGAGGATCCAGCACAGCCTGCGGTTCCGGGTGTGGAGTTGTGTTCAAGCTGACCAACAACTCGGGTACCTGGACGGAGTCCGTTCTTCATTCCTTCGATGGCACGAACGGCGCACAACCGGACGCACCATTAACCATGGATACCGGCCGGAAATCTGTATGGTACGACCACCGCTGGTGGCGCGGCAGGGTTTGGCACGGTGTTTAAGATTTCCGTCGTTTCAGGGAAACCGGTCGCCCGCATCGTTCATAGTTTCACTAATGCGGGTGGAGACGGCGCATATCCCCAATCCGCGCTAATACTCGACGCTGCCGAAAACATCTATGGCACTACGCAGGTCGGCGGGGGCCGTGGTGACTGTCAAGTGGAGCAGGAACAAGGGGGTTGTGGTATGGCCTTCAAACTTTCGCCGGTCGGCAACCAATGGAAGCAATCGCTTTTGCACTCCTTTACCAGCTTCGGCGACGGTGCTTTTCCCAGCGGGTTGGTGATGGATGGAAACGGCAACTTGTATGGCGGTTCCTTCATCGGTGGTGCTGCCAACCAAGGACTGGTCTTTGAGATTGTGCCTTGAGGGCAAGCGCGGACCGGGCCGTAGCGCCTCTTTTCAACGCAAAACGCCCAGCCTGGGGCTGGGCGTCTTCGTTTGAGCGAACCGAAATCAGTTCGCGTGATTCTTGCTTCTCTGGTCGCTGGCGATCACGCCATCTTTGATGTGGATTACTCGGTGTGCGTACTCGGCGATATCGCCTTCGTGGGTCACCAGGATGATGGTGTTGCCTTCAGATTGGAGCCGGTCGAAGAGCGCCATAATCTCGAGACCGGTTTGCGAGTCGAGGTTTCCAGTCGGTTCGTCGGCCAGGATGATCGACGGCTTATTCACCAGAGCGCGGGCAATCGCCACACGTTGCCGTTGACCACCGGAGAGTTCGTTCGGCTTGTGGCTCATACGGGAGCCCATACCGACAGCGGTCAGGGCGCCTTTGGCGCGCTCAAGGCGTTCCTCCGTCGGGATGCCAGCGTAGATCAAAGGCAGTTCCACGTTATGGAGCGCGGTGGCACGTGCAAGCAGGTTGAAGGTCTGGAAAACAAATCCGATTTCTTTGTTTCGGATGCGCGCCAGTTCATCGTCATCGAGTTCACTGACCAATTGACTATTCAGCCAGTATTTGCCCTGTGACGGCGTATCGAGGCAGCCGATGAGGTTCATCAGCGTCGATTTCCCTGAACCGGACGGTCCCATAATGGCCACGTACTCGTTGCGCTGAATGCGCAGGTTCACACCGCGTAACGCGTGTACCTGCTGCTCGGAGCCCATGTCATAGGTCTTCCAAAGATCCTCGGCTGCAATCATGCAGGATTCCGGCGGAGCATCCGCCGAGGTGTTCGGGATGGTGGTGTTGGGCATGCTGATGACTTCTGCGGTTGCCATGTTTTTCTCCTGGTCCGATGCCACTGACCTCTCCGATCTATTGGCTCAGTTTCTTACTATTTTGGGCTCCGATTTCTGAGACCTCTACCGGGCGTTCCTTTTTGGACGCTTCAATCCGGCTAACGTTATGATTCTTCTTCTACTTTTTTCGGCGTCGTATTGTCGATCTTTACGCTGCTTCCGGGCCTCAAAGTACGTAGCACTTTGTAACTGCCGGTGATGACCTCGTCCCCTTCTTTGAGACCATCGAGCACTTCGACATCGGTAGTCCCGGTAATTCCGGTCGTAACCGGAACGAACATCGCTTTCTTGTTCCTGATCACGAACACGCCCTGTAGTTCGTCGTCTTTCTTAGACTTGGATGCGACTTCCTTTGCAGGTGCAGCCGCATGTACTGATCCCGGGGCATTATTCTGCTGGTCCATCTGCTCCTTGGTGCGCAAGGTGAGCGCCTGAATTGGAATGGACAGGGCACTATTGCGGGTCGCGGTTGTGATCTTCGCGGTCGTCGAAAGCCCCGGCCGCAGCTCAGTTGGAGCGTCCGACAGAGTAACCACCACCTTGAAATCTTTGGCTTCTTCGCTGGCGGTCGTCTGCTGCGAAGTTGAAACCCCGCTAGAGCGGACGATCGCGTTGTCTCCTATCTCAGACACCGTTCCATGGAAGATCTTCTTCGGAATCGCATCGATCGTGACCTCGGCTGGCTGTCCGAGACGCACATTGACGATGTCAGTCTCGTCAACCTTTACTTCAGCGGTGATCACAGACATATCAGCGATGGTCATCAGCGTGCTGCCTAGCGCATTCTGAATCCCGATCACCACGGTTTCGCCTTCGCGAACCGGAAGATTCGTTACTACGCCATCGAATGGCGCAGGATAGGTTGTCTTTTTGAGCGCGTCCGCATAGCGAATCAGCGTAGCCTGAGCCTGAGTGATATGGCGATCTGCCGAATCCTTCTGAGCCTTGGCTTGGGCGAGCCGGGCTTCAGCCTGCGTGAGTCCCGCGTCTGCCGTGGCCCAGGCGTTCTTGCGGCTGTCGAAATCCGACTTCGCAATCAGGCCGTCTTTGAAAAGGCTCTGCGCCCGTTCCCAATCGAGTTTGTAGCGGTCATGGTCGGCTTGTGCGCGGACCAGATCGGCCTGGGCAGTCTTTACTGCCGCATCCGCTGCCATCGCGTCGGTTTGCGCAGCTTGCAGCGACGCCTGATTCGCATTTACGTCCGCCTCAGGCTGCACATTCTCGATCTGCGCGAGCATTTGACCCTTCTTCACGTGATCGCCTTCCTTTACGTACAGGTGCGTGATCTTACCGTATGCATTCGCTCCGATATTTACGTATGTCTTAGGGCGAATCTCGCCCGATGCGCTTACAACGGTTGCCAGATCCTGCCGCTGTGCCTTTCCGGTTTGCACGGTGACCACGTTTTTCTTGCTCTGGTAAACCGTGAAACTGACGATGCCTATTAGAAGAACAGCGACCCCTACGCCAATTGCGATCTTTTTCCAAGCTTTCATATCGCCCCATCAACCCGGAAGACTTGTTTTTCAGCGGCTAAATACCGCCAAAACGTTATTTTACGGGCAAATCCCGAATTCCCTTCATTTGGGGTGACGGGCACACATCCTCTGATACGATCTTGCCCTCTAGAAAGTTCCGAACAAGTTAGATAGGAGTGCCCGAGACCCGTTTACCTTGGAAACTGCTAATTGCCGCCCCGGAACCCCATATTATAGCCTTGCCATTCGAGCGATTGCACCGCTTTTGTAACAACGCAGGTTGGAGGAGCATAATGGCCGCCTGACAGAATCCAACCTCACACGTCTAAAAGACTTGCGATCTCAGTACAAGGAGAAAACCATGCAGAGACGAATCGCCCTTCTAACTGGCCTGATTTTTAACCTCAGCATTTTTGCCGCGTGTCAAGGAGGGAAACCCAGCCCGGCCGCGTCCGCCACTTGCGATCTCGGTGGAGGTAAAACCGTGAAGACGGCTTACTCCAGTCCCCGCATGAAGGGCAGGAAAATCTACGGCGGGCTTGTGCCCTACGGAGAAGTTTGGCGAACTGGCGCGAACGAGGCGACCACTTTCGTAACGGGTGCCGACATCACCGTTGGCGGAACTAAGGTGCCAGCCGGCAACTACACGATCTTTACGGTTCCCACAGCCGACAAATGGACTCTGATCGTTAACAAGAAGACCGGCGAATGGGGCATCCCTTACAAGTACGAGAGCGACGAACTGGCTCGGATCGACATGAAGGTCTCAAAGCTCCCCTCGCCCGTCGAGAACTTCACAATTTCCTTCGAGAAGTCAGGGAGCGGATGCACGATGAACATCGACTGGGAAACCACACGAGCCTCGGTCGACATCAGTAAGTAGGCTCCAGGTAGACGGTAGTCTCTCGCTCTAGGCGGGCCTGATTTTCAGGTAGCCTAGAGCGTTCGTTTGAAGAGAGGAATCGCGATCCCTAACGTCACCATAGCAAAGAGCGTCAGGAACAGCATGTCTGGCCAGACCGCCGAGAGAGCCGTTTCTTTCAGCAATAGACATTTGAAGCCATCGACCGCGTAAGTGAACGGATCGAACCTTGCGATTGCCCGCAACCAGGGCGGGAACGCCTGGATGGGGTAGACCGAGCCGCTGGGGAAGAACAACAGCGTGTTGAGGATGCCGAACATCGCACGAGGCACGAGCGGATCCTCGATGCGGACCATCAGCAGGAACATCATCGTGTTGAGGGCGAGCGAAGTCAGCACGATCATGATTACGAGGCCGACGACGGTCGCGGGATTGAAAATCGTCCCGACTCCGGCAAGCATGGAGCCGATGCCGACGATGATGACTCCCGTCATGACTGCCTTGATCGAGCCGGCGAGATTGAGGCCCAATACGAGCTCAAGCTTGGTGATCGGCGTAACCAGGTATCCTTCATGCACGCCGCGGGCCTTGTCGTCGATGTAAAGCATGCCCCCGCCGATCATGACCGACACGAACATGGCCAACACGAGCGAGCCTGGCAGGAGATATTTCATGTACTCGATGTAGGGGTACAACTCCACAACGTCGAGTGTTTTCTGCTGCAGAATCCGCGGAGAAACCGTTGGCTCATTGAGAGCGTTGGTTAGATCGGTCAACTCCGACTCGATCGCCGAGCTCATGAAGTTATCGCTGTTGTCGACGACTAATGCGATGCGGGGGTGATTCTCTTCGTAGACATGCTGGGAGTACTGCGGAGGAATGATCACGGCGCCCTGTAGTTTTCCGTCGCGGACATCTTCTCTCGCCTGCACCTCGCTGTCGTAGGGGATCGGAGTAAACGTGCGAATGTTCGCCTGCACCGAATCGAAGGCTTCGTGGATTTTCAGCGCCTGCGGCCCACCGTCCTGGTCGACGACCGCAATCTTGGCGTTGTGAATCTTTCCGCCGAAGGCGTTGCCCAGGATGATCAACTGCACTAGCGGAAAGATCATCGATGCCAGCATGAGAGCCGGAGAGCGGAAGAACTTGCGCATTTCGCGCTCGACGATAGCCATCATTCGATTCATAGTTAGTCTCGAGTCCTGAGCCCCGAGTCCTGAGTGCGCTCGTGCTCTTTCAAAGAGTTAATTAGCCCACTCAAAATTCGTCCGAGTTCGTCTAGTTTCTGTGTCAACTGCGTCATCGTGATGTCAGTCAGATATTTGCGCTGACGTGCGATCAGAACTTGTGTTTCGATTTCAGCGAGGGATCCGCGAGCGTGGCGGAGGAACCTCGCAAAATCACGGTTGGAATAGTGAGCTTTGCCTTCGGCAATGTTGCTGGGAACCGAGACGGCAGCACGACGCAGTTGGCTGACGAGACCGTACTGCTCATTTGAAGGAAGTGTCTGAGTGGCGTCGTAGATCATTGCTACAAGTTCCATTCCCCTCTGCCACGCAACTAAATCTTTGTAACTACTCTGACTCATAACGTCGATGCTCCGTGCCCGGGACTCAGGACTCCCGACTCAGGACTATTCACGGTTGTAGGCCCGGCCTCTGCGGCATGACGAACGCGTACGCCTTCTGCAACTCATCACGAAGCTGTCTACCCGTGTAGTGAACGAAGACGTCATCGAGCGTCGTGTTCTGCACCGAGAGCGTCTTCACCTGAATGCCGTTCTGCACGGCCATTTCGACCAATTGCGTTGTCGTCCTCGAACCGTTGCCGGTGAGGACACGGTACATTCCTGCGCCTTCATGCTGCACCGATGTGACATCTTCGAGCTTATGCAGCTTCTCTTCCCAATCGCTAGGAGCATTGTCGAATTGAGCCTCGATCACGTTGGATCCCGGCACGCTAGCTTTCAAAGCCATCGGTGCGTCGAGGGCGACCAACTTCCCGTGATCGACAATCGCAATCCGGTCGCAGAGCCGGTCGGCTTCATCCATGTAATGCGTGGTAATTAGGATTGTGAGCTGCCGATGCTCTTTGATATTTCCCAGCATTTCCCACACGGCAACGCGAGAGACCGGGTCAAGACCGGTCGTCGGCTCGTCGAGGAAAAAAATCCTGGGGTGATGCACCAGCCCGCGAGCAATTTCGAGACGCCTCCGCATGCCTCCGGATAGCGTTTTCGTTGCTGCGTCCCGCCATTTCGTCAGGTCGACTAACTCCAACAGTTCGTCAATGGATGCCTTCCGCTCCTTCGCGGGAACGTCGTAGAGTTTGGCGTAGATATTCATGTTCTCTGCGACCGTAAGATCGAGATCGCTGGTCAAGGCTTGTGGAATGACGCCGATCATCCGGCGCGCGGCGTTTGGCTCTCTTGCGACGTCGTGTCCGGCGATACGCGCCGCGCCGCCAGTAATCGGGATCAGCGTGGTCATCATTCGGATGAGCGTTGACTTTCCGGCGCCATTTGGACCGAGCAGGCCGAAGATTTCGCCTTCCTTCACGCTGAACGAAACGTCATCAACTGCCGTGAAGTCGCCGTATTTCTTAATGATGTGTTCGACCTCGATCGCTGACGGGGCTTTGGGATCGTAGACGGGCTTCTCGCGCGATCCGTTCCCATTTCCCGTTCTTGTGTCTTGCTGCGTCATTGCTGCTGCTCCGAGGCCTTTGCGCTTTGCGTGCTGCCGTTCTTGATTTGATCTGGCGTTACGAGTACTTCGGCCGTCATTCCGGGGACATAGGCACCCTTTGGGTTGTCGAGCCGCACCTTCAAGACGATGGTCTTGATATCGCGCTTCATGCGGCTTACGTCGCGCTGCGTGGCGAAATCTCCTTCCACGCCTTTGAAAAACACCTTGCCGCTGGTAATCGTGCCTCCAGGCAAGCGCACGCGCAGAGTGTCCCCGTAGCCAATGTGGTCCGCATAAGTTTCGGGAATGGCGGCGCGCGCCCACGTGTCGGTGAGATCGACGATCGTGACGATGGGAGCGCCGATGTTGACGACTTCTCCCTGTCGGGCAGCACGCACTGAGACTGTGCCAGTGACCGGAGCATACACGTTTGTGTAGCCGAGTCGCACCGCAGCCTGGTTCTTTTGCGCGATTGCGTTCTTGAGATCGGCCTGCGTGGCAGCGACGGTACTCTTGGCCGCGCTGGCCTGATAGGTGCGAGCGATTGCGGCCTTCAAATCCGCCTGGGCAGCGGTGACAAGATCCTGTTGCGCTTGAACCGTCGCCTGTGCGGCGCGCAGATTGGTTTCCGCCTGAACGCGTTCCTGATCCGAGTCGATTCCGGCTTTGGCCAACTCAATCGTTCGTCGGCTGTCGCTTTCAATGCGCTCCAGCGAAGCTTGCGCCTGCAACAGTTGCGCCTTCGCAGACGAGACTTTCGCGTCTGCATTGGCAACGTCGCTGGTGGTTGAGCCACTAGTCGAGCGCTCCGTGTGCTGCATCTCCTCGACCTTTTGCTGCAAGCTTGCGATGGCCGCAGTGGCTGCCGCCTCTTGTGCCTGCAATTCAGACGGGTCGAGTACCGCGATCAGGTCTCCAGCCTTAACGGGAGTGCCTTCGTCGACGAGCAGTTTCTGAATGCGACCCTCAACCTGGGCGCTGGCGATGACCTGATTAGCGTCTACCGTGCCAACCAGCACCAAATCCTTCGAGTGGTCTGTGGAGAAGTAGTAATACGTCGCGGCAATCAGAAAAATGATGCCGAGAAGCATAAAGAAGCGGTTACGCGCACTCATGACCGTGCTCCTTGCGTGGGATGTGTCGGCGCGAATAAAGCCGCAGAAATGAAATCGAGGACCGCTGCCCGCCGTTCGGCAATGCGTTGTGGCGATAGCGGGTTAAAGCCGACGATCTTTTGCATCATCGGCGCGCTGCTGAAATAAAAAACGATGATGGCCACCATGGAGGGCACAAAATGCTCGGTCTTTACGGGACGAAACTCGCCCTTAGCAATGCCTTCCTGCAGAACCTGATTCACGCGAACAAAGATGGGCTGGATGTAGGTTTTGATGATTTTGTCGATGTGCTGCGACTCGCCCTCCTTCGCCCTCATCATCTCGCGTTGCATGAGGCGCGGATAGAGTCGATTCGACGCGATGAAATCGAAATAAGCTCCGGCATACGCCATGATCTTTTCTCGCGGAGAGAGGGTACTGTCGAGCGCCTGGAAGACGGTGTCCTTGAGCCCGGAGAACGCACTATCGAGGACTGCGCTGTACAGCGTTTCCTTGTCCTCAAAGTAGTAGTAAAGAAGGGCCTTGTTGACTTGCGCTTCGCGGGCGATGGTGTCGGTACGGGCTCCGGCGATGCCATGCTCGGCAAACTCGCGGGCGGCGGCCTTGAGAATGGCGGCGCGGCTTTCTTCCGGCTGGCCGCGGGTTCCCATGTGGCCCTGCCAATCTTGACGGCGGTGTTGAAACAATCGAGCCATATTAATTAACCAGTTAGTTAGATTATATCACGACCGGTCAAGATGTTTTTTCCTTGCAGAGGCGTCCGAGAGTTCAGCGTGATGGGTTCAAGCAGAAAGTCCTTGTCCCTAGCTGAGTTGCCTAGGGACAAGGACTTTGAGTGATGCGGTTAGAAGGTGAAGTGGATGCCGAATTCACTCCAGATCGAGCGCGGAGTGAACGTAGAACTGGGGTTGATGAATCCAACGGGGTGACCGAACGTTGAACTGCTAATGTCGTTTCCAAAGTCGTTCCCGTAGTTAGCTCTGTTGGTGAGGTTGAACGCCTGCGCCACTAATTGAATATTCAGGCGTTCGCCGATCTTAATATTCTTGGCCAACTTGGCGTCGAGTTCGAAGAATGGATCTCCGCGCAGCGGGGCATACTTGGCGATGGTGCATTGCCCCGTGTAATAGCAGGTGGCGACATTGCCTTGTGCAGCCGCAGTCGCGTCGGCCTGAATATTCGGATCACGGTTAGCTAGAGGGTAGGTGCCATCCGCGGCAATCGCTGCTGCCACGTACTGGTTGATGTAGTCCGTCCCGTAGGTGTAGTTCTTCAGGTCGTTCTTCGGCACCACAACAGCGGCGGCGGTTCCACCGCCGGCGTTGATGGTGTTGTAGGAATTGGTCAGGTTATAGGGACGAGCCGTGCCGAATTGAAGGATCGGTGCAAACTGAAATCCCTTGGGCAGGTCGATCAGGCCGGCCACTGTGACGTGGTGACGCTCGTCGTTGATCGACGGACCCCACTCGTATGAGGCAAAGGGGTGATAACCGTCGCGAGCATAGTTGCGGAAGATGGTGGTACCTCCGCCACCGGCGTCGTAACCATATGCCCACGACAGCGTGTAATTGGCGTTGAGCGTGAAGTGATGGCTCATACGCTGACGGAAGCTCAGATTCACGCCGTCGTAGCGGCTGCGGTTGATGGACTCGTCACTGCGCAAGCTGTTAAGCACCGGTTGTCCAGCTGCAGCAAAATCGGCGCTTAGAGGGCGCGTCAAGGTGACGTTCCCGTAGTTCATGTTGCATCCGAAGGGAGTGTCCGGACTGGCACAGGCAGTTCCGCTGGTATCGGTGCCCGTTACAACTTTCTGGTCGATATTGATGGTTTTGTCCTCGTGGAGACTGAGCGCATGTGTATATTCCGCCTCAAAAACAGAGTTGTTGTTAAGGGCCCACGAATAGCCGAGGTTGAATTCCTCGGATACGGGGTTGCGGAAATTCGGGTCCATGAGTCGGCCAACGCTGCCGTCCGCAGCCGTGGATGAGGGACCGGGCAAGCACGCCTCCTGAGCCGCAATGTTCGCTTGCGTATAGGAGAACGACCCGAGTGTCCCGCCGCACGGCAGTGGATCGGTGGGTGCCGAGAGGCTCAAAACGGTCTGGAAGATGGTCGGGTTTGCGAGTTGTTCCATGAACAAAGGAACGTTCTGGAAAGTATTGCCGAAGTAGAGCCCGAAGCCGCCGCGTAGCACATGCTTGCCTCGTCCGGTCAGATCGTATGCGAATCCGACGCGCGGGCTGAAGTCCTTGGTGTCGTCCTGCGCTACGTGCCTGGTGTTGTAGGCCGCAATTGGGTTGACGGATGCGATGGCAAGTAGCGACTGATACGAGCGGCTCTTGGAAATGTCAGAGGAACCGAACCAATTGAAGTCGCGGTCCCAGCGTAGACCCAGGTTCAACGTCAAGCGACTGGTGACTTTCCAGTCATCCTGACCATAAAATCCAAGCTGTTTGGTAGGTACGAGGAAGTACGGGTCGCCGTTCGAGAACGACATGCTGCCGATCAGTCCCGGTGTTGCAAAACCTTGGGGATACTTAACCGTGTCGCCTAGAATGACGCTTGGATCCACAAGGAAGTCAGCTTCCAGGGTTGAGTTGAATTCAAAGAATCCGCCTGAAACTGGGTTGTAGATGTAGTCGACGCCAGCCCTGAGTGTGTGTTTGCCGATAGTTTTCGAGATGTCATCCTTGAACTGCCACTTGCGCTGGAACGATTGCTGGGGAACGTTGCCGTTGGTTCCGAACGAAGCGTCTGGAAAGGTAACCAGTGGGGCGTTGATCTTACTGGCAATCAGGTTGTTCCAATACTGAAATCCTGCCGTAAAGGTATTGATCGCGGTGGGGGAAAGCTGTGAAGTTAGTGTGAAGTTCGCAATCTGCAAATGGTTCGTCGTGAAGTTGCCTTCTGTCAGGTCGCCGGTGCCGCTCGATTGGTCATTCAAACTGTCATTCGCCTGTGAGCTGTAGCTGAGATAGGCGCTGTTCCGGTTGTTAATAGTCCAATCCAAACGGCCGTTGTAGCGCCACTCGTGGAATGGACGAGGAATGGTCTTCGCGGGCTGGGCAGCGAGCCCTGCCTGCTGTGCGACGACGAGTTCAGAATACGACGTACCCGACTCAGACAATCCCTGGCTCTCGCGCTGACGCTCCATCGCCCAGAAACCGAAGAGCTTGTCCTTCTTGAACGGGCCGCCAACCGAGCCGCCGAAAAATTGGCGGCTGTAATCAGGTTTGTTCGCAGTGGAGGTGCCGTCTCCGTTCGCAACCTTCTCATCGGTATCCAAAGCTGAATCGCGAAAGTAACCAAACACGGACCCGTGGTAATCGTTCGTCCCGGACTTAGTGATCATATTGATCGCGGCACCCTGCGAGCGCCCGTTTTCCGCGGAGAAACGCTGGGTGCTGATCTGGAATTCTTGAATGGCCTCGAGCGGCATCTGCATGACCGCACCGCCGACGGTGTTGTCCTTGTTGTCGACGCCATTGATGGTGGTATTGATGTTGCGACCATCCGAACCGTTTATTGAGAGAACGGCGTAACGGTTCTTGGTTGGGTCGTAGGAGTCCGTCGCTTTCACGCCCGGAGCTAGATACGCCAGATTTGCTGCATCGCGGCCTACGAGAGGCAGCTCCGATACCTCCGTTGGAGTGAAGTCTTGGCTAACGCTCGTCTTGGCCAGGTCGACGAGGGGCGCTGAGCCGGTTACTTCCACCACCTCTGTTGCTGCGCCGGGAGTGAGAGTCACACTAACCGTGGCCGACTGTCCAACGAGCAACTCTGTGATTTCGACCACAGGGTGGAAACCATTCTTAGAAATCTTCACTTGGTATGTGCCGGCCTGAGCGAAATCAAACCGGTAGCTGCCGCTGTCGTTGGTCGTTGCTGTGCGGGTAGCGCCAGTGGCCTTAAAGGTCGCCACGACTTCGGCGCCGACGACAACCGCTTGCGACTCATCGACGACGACGCCCTGAAGCGTACCCGTCGCAGTTGCCTGGCCGAAAACATGCCCGGCAGCCAAGATAACAACAAGCAGTGTTGAGAGCGTTAAATGGAAAGACTTATCCGGTCGAATCATGGATTGCTTCACCTCCCCGAGTGATTTCAAGGTTTTCTTCGTTTCTGCCTTGCCCAAAGTCGAAGTGACGCGAGTTGTCGGGCCGTTGCGCCGGATGGCTTAATGCAGCCACCCTCAAACAAAACAGCGAAAAACAGGGTTGGCGCACAATACGCAATCACATATCCCATTGTCAAGATATGTAAATCCTTTAGGAAATCGATTTAGGCGGGCGAGATTAATGGGAGGCAATCTTTTGATTGCCAGAAAAGAAGGGCAAATTTCTCAATTTTGGGAGCAGGAATGCCGGCGGAGGGCGGCGGAGGGACAGTCTCAGCCCATAGATCGTCTTATGGTCCGGGAGAAACGGTCATATTCCCGGCAGCTCCTCTTAGGAGGACAAGTGCAGAGCAGACCCGGCTAGCTAGGCTGCGTTACTTCAATGTCACCAGTTTCTCCACCAACTCCGAGTAATCCTTCTTCTCGATGCCGTGAACTTGCTTGTTGTATTCGTCCACCTTGGAGGAGTAGTTCATCGAGCAGAACTTCGGGCCGCACATGGAACAGAACGCTGCCTCCTTGTAGTAGTCGTCGGGAAGGGTCTCATCGTGCATGGATCGCGCCGTCTCCGGGTCGAGCGAGAGCGCGAATTGCTTTTCCCAGTCGAACTTGTAGCGGGCGTAGCTGAGGGCGTCGTCGCGATCACGTGCGCCGGGGCGCTGGCGCGCTATGTCGGCCGCGTGTGCCGAGATTTTGTAGGCAATGATGCCATCCTTTACATCTTTCTCGTTCGGCAATCCGAGATGCTCTTTCGGCGTGACGTAGCAGAGCATCGCCGCGCCGTACCATCCGATCATGGCCGCACCGATCGCCGACGTAATGTGGTCGTATCCAGGGGCGATGTCCGTCACCAGCGGTCCTAACGTGTAGAACGGCGCCTCGTAGCAGTATTCGACTTCTTTGTCGACCTGCTCTTTGATCTTGTCCATCGAGACGTGTCCGGGACCTTCGATCATGACCTGGACATCTTCTTCCCAAGCCTTCTTCGTTAGTTCGCCGAGCGTGCGCAATTCGGCGAATTGAGCCTCGTCGCTGGCATCGGCTACGCATCCAGGACGGAGACCGTCACCCAGTGAGAAGCTCACGTCATATTTCTTGAAAATCTTCACGATGTCATCGAAGCGCTCGTACAGAAAATTCTGCTTGTGGTTGTAGGCCATCCATTGCGCGAGAATCGCGCCGCCGCGGCTGACGATTCCCGTGATGCGCTTCGAGATGAGTGGAAGGTATTGGATCAGCACGCCGGCGTGAATCGTCATGTAATCGACGCCCTGTGCTGCCTGTTCTTCAATCACTTCCAGCATGACTTCCGCGTTCAGGTCTTCGACACGTTTTACGCGGGCGATCGCTTCATAGATCGGAACGGTACCAATCGGGACTGGCGAATGGCGCAGAATCGCTTCGCGAATCTCGTGGATGTTGCCACCCGTGGACAGATCCATCACCGTGTCGGCGCCGTAGTGAACGGCGGTATGGAGTTTTTTCAGTTCCTCGTTGACCTCTGAAGTAACCGCCGAGTTGCCGATATTGGCGTTGATCTTGCAAAACGACGCGACGCCGATCGCCATCGGCTCAAGCTCGGGATGATTGATGTTGGCGGGGATAATCATTCGCCCGCGAGCGACTTCGTCACGCACAAGCTCAGGCGTGAGCTTCTCTTTGTGCGCAATGAACGACATCTCGTCCGTGATTACGCCCTTGCGCGCATAGCGCATCTGCGAAAAATTGCCGTCCGCATTTTCCTGCTTGCGGCGGGAAATCCATTCTGCGCGTGGTTTGGGGACGACGTAGCCGTTTCCGTTAGAGCCATTCGTGGAAGTCATGGGGAACCCCAGGTTTCGAGAATTCTATAAACCCTGATTATAAACATGTTGAGCGCGTGCGGCGTCCGTTCTGAACACGAGGTCTTTAGGGTAATTACCGGCGCATTCTGAGTAGATCTCGGTTTGCTGATCCATTGACTTGAGGCTTAGAATCGGTCGCATTCCTTCCGAGGAGATTTGCATTATGCGCCGTTCCGCTCTTGTGCTGTGCTTGATCTGTGTAAGTGCTATCGGCTTTTCGCAATCGTCTGCCAAACCCGCGCCGGGCTTCAGCATCGACACCATCGACAAGAGCATCGACCCGTGCGTGGATTTCTATCAGTACGCTTGCGGGAACTGGATCAAGAATTCAGAGATACCCCCGGACCAGTCGCAGTGGGTGAGTTTCGTCGAACTGCACGAGCGCAATCTGGATATCGAGCACGGAATTCTGGAAAAGGCGGCCGCTGGCGGCGCTGGTCGCAACGCGATCGATCAGAAGATTGGCGATTTGTACGGTTCGTGCATGGACGAGAAGACGGTCAACGGTAAGGGCATCCTCGCCCTGAAGCCAGAACTCGATCGCATTGACGCGGTCAAGGACAAGCAAGGACTGATCGACGAGATTGCCCGCGTTCACATGATCGGCCCGAGTCCGCTGTTCAGTTTCTATTCCAACTCGGATATGCACAACGCCGACCAGGTAATTGCGTATATCGATCAGGGCGGGCTCACGCTGCCGGATCGCGACTACTACCTGAAGGACGTCGGCAAAAACAAAGAAGTGCGGCAGGCGCTGGCGGACTACATTACTCAGGTCTCCAATCTAGCGGCGAAAGATTTGTCGTCGCAGGCGGCTTCCTCTCAAGCCGCCGATACGGTGCTGCGCATTGAAACCGCGCTTGCCAAAGCAGAAATGGACCGCACCGCCCGCCGAGATCCGAAAAACCGTGATCACAAAATGACGCGTGAAGAGGCTGTGGCGCTGGGGCCGAACTTCCATCTTGAGCGCTACTTTCAGGAGATAAACGCTCCGGCCTTCAAGGAATTGAACGTCGTCAATCCTGACTTCTTTAAGCAAGTCAACGCAGTCCTGGAAACGGAATCGCTGGATTCATTGAAGACCTATGTGAAGTGGCACTTGCTGCATGCTTCTGCGCCGTGGCTTTCGCAGGCTTATGTAGACGCGAACTTCAAGTTCCAGCAGGCGCTGACTGGGCAGAAGGAAATCCAGGCCCGGTGGAAGCGCTGCGTCAATCTGGTGGATCGCTCGCTCGGCGAGGCTTTGGGTCAGCGCTATGTGGAAGCAGCATTTCCTCCCGAGAGCAAAGCGCGCATGCTGAAGATGGTCGGAGCGCTGGAAAAGTCACTTGCAGAAGACATCCAGAATCTGTCGTGGATGAGTGAGGACACCAAAAAGCAGGCGAAAGTGAAACTGGACGCGATCCACAACAAGATCGGATATCCGGATGTGTGGCGCGACTATAGCTCCGTAGAGATCAAGTCTGGCGACCTTTTGGGCAATGTCCAGAGAGCGAACGATTTCGAATCGAAGCGGGAGATCGCGAAAATCGACAAGCCGCTCGACCGCAAAGAGTGGGGAATGACTCCGCCGACCGTGAACGCGTACTACAGCCCGTCATTCAATGAAATTGTGTTCCCGGCAGGAATTCTGCAGCCGCCATTTTTCGATCCGAAAATGGATGATGCCGTGAACTTCGGCGGCATCGGACTGGTCATCGGTCACGAGTTAACGCACGGGTTCGACGATCAAGGGCGCAAGTTCGACCCAGAGGGAAACTTTCATGATTGGTGGACCAAGGAAGACGGCGAGGAGTTTGAAAAACGGGTGAGCTGCGTGGCCAACGAATATTCGAACTTCGTTGCCGTGGATGATTTGAAGCTGAACGGGCGGCTGACGCTGGGCGAGAATACTGCCGACAACGGCGGGGCGCGTATCGCGCTTATGGCGTTGGAGAAGATGCTGGCCGAGTCCGGTAAAGAATCTCAGAAGATCGATGGTTATACGCCGCAGCAAAGGTTCTTCCTGGGCTTCGGACGTGTGTGGTGTGAAAAACGGCTCCCAGAAGTGGCACGTTTGCGTGTGCAAACCGACCCGCACTCGCCGGGGAAGTATAGGGTCGATGGAGTTGTCCAAAACATGCCGGAATTCCAGAAGGCTTGGAGCTGCAAGGCGGGGCAGCCGATGGTCGCGGAAAACGCCTGCCACGTTTGGTAGGACTTAAGCTCAGCCCAAGCGATTTCCGAGAACGCTCGGCCCAGAGGACGGTTCTGCGAGAGATTCAAAGGCCCGACCTGGCCGAATAGACTCGGCCAGGTCGGCAATCGACTCTCACAGCGAATTGAAAATCGGCAAAGACACTGCCGCTTTGCTCGCGCGGGCTGCGTCTAAGACACGCATCACGTCTGCAAAAGATACGGTGTCGTTCGCTTCCACTTGCACGGTCTGTCCAGTGCTGTCTACGGCCTGCTTCAAAGTGCTATCCAGTTCCGTCCAGCTGACTGTCTGGCTGTTGATATTCAACGTCGCGGGTCCTTGTTCAGAACTCGACAGGCGTACGAATGCGGTTTCGCCACTCGTTGGCGGCTGGAGTTTCACTGCAATTCCTCTGGGAGCTACCACTGTTCCCGGCTGAACCGATTCGTGTTGCGTGCTCAACAGCACAGCTCTTTCAAAGTGACCTTCCCGCGCAGCGTAAAGAGCTTTCTTAACCGCAGAGAAAGGTGCTCGTGCGTCGGCTTTGATGTAGAGATTCTGATCTCGCTTTCCAGGATTGACTTTCATCTCTTCCAGCAACCCTTCCTCGGTCTCCTGATTTGCTCCGAGGAAGAGCTGCCCATCGGCCGTGACGGCGACGACCGAGGCGTCCATTTCATCTGCCGCAGGCATCGGTTGGGCGTTGTTGGTGACCGCCATCTGCACACTGACACCTTTTTGCAGAGCGGGCGTTTGGGTTCTTGCTTGCCACGCAATGGCGACGACCATTGCAGCGAGTAGAGACACGTAGGGTGAACACTTCATGGGAGTCGCTCCTTTCGAGCTTTAGTGAATGGTTAAGGCTTTACCCCACCGAGGGCGGCGGTGGCGAGGCTGCCACCGAGGCCCATGGTTTCAACGACGGACGAAGGTACGATCACCATCGATCCGCGTTCTTTAATGGCTTCGTAGAGCATGTTCATGGCGCGCAGATGCAAGGCGGTTGGATCGTTCCTGTAGATGACGGCTGCCTGTGCAAACTTGTCGGCAATTTCAGTTTCGGCCTGACCCAGAATGTTGCGGGCCTGACGTTCGCGCTCGGCTTGTGCCTGGCGAGACATCGCGTCTTCGAGCGCTTGAGGAATCTTGACGTCGCGAATCTCCACAGACTGAACAGTGATCCCCCACGGATTCGTTTTCTCGTCCAGAATTCGCTGCAGTTCGCGGCCGAGCGTCTCTCGCTCGGTGATCATTTGTGCAAGTTCATGGCGTCCGATCGATTCGCGCAGTGCGGTTTGGGCACTCATATTGATGGCGTCCACGAAGTTCTCAACTTCCAGGATGCATTTCTCTGCGTTCCAGACCATCCAGAAAACAATGGCATCGACGTTGACCGGAACGGTGTCGCGAGTAAGCGTGGACTCGGCGGATACGCTTGCAACTCGGACGCGCTGGTCGACATACGGGCTAAGGGTTTCGAGGATGGGCACAATGTGACAAAGGCCGGGGCCACGCAAGCCGACAAAGCGCCCGAGACGCAGTACGGCGACCTTTTCCCACTGGCGCACGATCTTGATGGCAAACAGGAAATAGAGTCCGACTAAAGCACCGGCGACCACGTAGGCGGGTTGCTGAGTGACCTGCGAGATCCAGACCCCAGCCAATATAGGGACAATGAACAGCAACAGAGCGACGCCGTTGGTTTCCTGGAATCGAATTCGAGCCATGACTATCTCCTTTGTGCGGGATGCGGAAGCAATTCGCGCATGCGGTCGATCAATTCTTCCAGGGTGAATCCGGCGGCTCCCGCGCGGGCCGCAAACTCACCGGCCATCTGACCAAGCTGGCGCTCACGTTCGGACGATTTCTTTTCGATCTTTTTGTCGCTGATAAAGGTCCCGGTGCCCTGGTGTGTCTCCAGCATGCCGCCGAGTTCGAGCTCGCGATAAGCCCGCATCACGGTATTCGGATTGATGGAGAGATCGACCGCGAGCTGCCGGACAGTAGGCAGCTGATCTCCGGCGGCCAATGTGCCAGAAGCGACTCCTGCGCGCACCTGATCGATCAGTTGGCGATAGACCGGGACCCCGGTATGCAGGTCGAGCGCGAATCGGAAGGTCGCACCGGGTTGAGTGCCGTTTCGCATGTGTCACAGTGTACTATAGAATTAGTACAATATGTCAAGTCTTTTTTGGGGGCGCCGAATTTAGTTGTTCGCACACATTACATGGTCAAGGATTGGGCGAACCCTGTCTCGGACGTTTGACAGGACTGTGACCAGAAATGACGTAGCAAAGACGATGCGATGACAACAGCCGCCGCCGATATCACTTATTCTCGCCTCATCTCAACGGCGTCTTCCCTGTGGCGCCTGTGACCCCTGCGAATTGAAGAGTCGGTCGTCCGCTAAGAACGTCTGGCGGATAAGTCGAGGAAATATCTCGCTTACGAGGTGAAATGTATGTCTCGCTTGTTTTTCGTGTTAACGATTGTCCTGGCAATAGCGCTTTGTTCGCTGCCGCGGGCTTTGGAAGCCGGGGCTCCGGCTACAGCGGGAGCAACGCTGCGCGGAGTGGTTCATTTTGAAGGGAAGATTCCGCCAGCGAAACAGATCAACATGGCAGCCGATCCGGTCTGTGCGAAGCAGCATCCTTCGCCAGTGATGGCGCAAGAAGTGGTCGCCGATGCGAAGGGTGATTTACAGAACGTCATCGTCTTTGTCTCCGACGGGCTGAATGGCCAGGTTTTTGAGGCCCCGAGCCAGCCGGCGGTCGTCGAACAGAAGGGCTGCTTGTACGAGCCGCACGTGATGGCCGTTCGGGCAAATCAGACTCTTGAACTGGTCAATGATGACGCGACTTCTCACAATATTCATCCCGTGCCGGCCAATAATCGCGAGTGGAACAAAGCCGAGCCTCCGGGATCGAAGATGGAAGACTCATTCGCCCGCGAAGAAGTCGCAATTCCCGTAAAGTGCAATGTTCATCCTTGGATGAAGGGGTACATTGCGGTTTTCAAGCATCCGTATTTCGCGGTGACGGGCAAAGATGGAAGTTTTGATTTGTCGGATCTTCCGCCGGGCACTTACACAATTAAGGCCTGGCACGAGAAGCTGGGCACGTCGACGCAGACGGTGACCGTCGGCGCGAACGAGACCAAGGAGATCACTTTTGCCTTTAAGTCGATGTAGCGAGTTCGAACCGTTCAGGGCTTGGCTTTAAATCCCTTGCGCCGCTCCTCGCTGTAACGGTGCAAGGCGTCGAGGATGACGGGATACGCTTCACTCGCAGGGCGTATCTCGTCGACTTCGACAGCTTTTCCCTCAAGTTGTTTGTAATCCTGAAAGAAGCGACGCAGCATAATCAGCCGATGAGGGGGCATTTCAGCAGCCTCGCGATAGCTGCTGAACTCGGGATCCTCCGTCGCGACCGCGATGATTTTGTGGTCCTTCTTTCCGCCGTCGATCATGGTCATGATGCCGATCGCCCGCGCGTGAATGATAGTTAGCGGCACCACGGTCTCCTGACAAAGGACGAGCACATCGAGAGGGTCGTCGTCTTCCGCCAGTGTTTGCGGGATGAATCCATAATTCGCCGGATAGTAAACGGCGGAGTAGAGAATACGGTCGAGGCGGATGAGCCCGCTCGATTTGTCGAGTTCATACTTCACACTTGAGCCAAAAGGAATTTCGATTACGCAATCGAATTCTTGAGGCAGTTTTCCGCCAGGGGTCACATCGTGCCAGGGATGAATCATAGAAGGGGTTCGTTCCGTTTTTGTGAAACCCTAATTCTACCGGAACGGCACGCGCATGATCCGTGGCCTTGGCGCTCCTCTCAAATCTTGATTCAAACCAGCCAGACGCGTAGAGTTTAGCGAGGGGAGCTTCCGCTCAGAGTGCTTTTATGTCAGGCCAACTAAAAACCTATCTAAAGTTCGGTGGAGCGACGTCCATTATCCTGCTACTGCTCGGATATCTCGCATATACGGGTGTCCAGGACAGCAAGAGCTACTACGTCACGATCAAAGAGCTCCACAAGATGGGCGATGGGGCCTATTCCAAGCGCTTGAGGGTAGCCGGCAACGTTCAGCCCGGATCGATCAAGCGTACGGGAACCCACGTTCAATTTGTGCTGGTGGAAGAAGATCAGAATCTGGCTGTCGATTACACCGGGACTGAAGGCCCGCCTGACACTTTCAAAGACGAGTCACAGGCCTTGGCTGACGGCAGTTTCGGCAAAGATGGTGTTTTTCACGCCAAACAGCTACAAGCGAAATGCGCGTCGAAGTACGCCCCGCAGCAGAAGGGCACGCCCGCGAATGGAACACAATCGATGGAACCAGCCAAGAGCATGACCCAGGTGCAGACCAACCCGACTACCCGACCGAACTAGCCGCTGACCTTCATCGGCTGATGATTCTGGACTGAATTAAGTGGCGTTGACTTGCCCGGCGGAATCGCGAGCCCGGGGGCACGCTTGCGCATCATCCAGCGGAGTAGCTGCGTGGTTCCGATGGCCGTTAAGAATGCGGCGACGGCAATTACCGGCACGAAGTATTTGCCTAGTAGTTCGTGCATCTGCTCGGGATGCGCCGGAACACCGATGTTGAAGCCCTCAGGGCCAATCCACATTCCAACTTTGGACGGCATGAACGGTTTCATAAAAACGGACCCAGTGAAAGCCACAGCCAGACTGTAGCCGATCACCGCAATAAAAAAGGCCAGAGTTCCTTTAATTCCCAACTTTGCCCACTGCCAGCACGTGCGCAGAATTAGCCACGGGGAAAAACTGCGGCTGGCTCGCTGCAGTTGGCATTCGGTCCGATAACGAGAGGCAAGTTCCTCGGGTGTACCAAGCAGGCGTAACACGCGTTCGACCGCGCCGCACGGATCGGTGCTGTGCTCGGCAGAATCCGTGATGTGCGCACGGATCTCACGAAGAATGTCGTCTTTGTACTCCGGTGTGACCCCACGCAGCGCAGACTCCAAACGGCTCAGGTAGTCTTCCATTCGCAAATTGATTGGTCTGGATGTCATCGCTCTTTCCCTCCTACAATCGGTTGCACCAGAACAGTTAGCCTTCCGGCGAATTCGCTCCATGCCCCTGCCATTTCCCGGATGCGACGCTGGCCGGGCTTGGTCAGCCAGTAGTATTTGCGCGGGTGTCCAGCTTCCGCTTCCACCCATTCCGAATCGAGTAAGCCCTCGGCTTTCAATCGCGACAGGATCGGATATAGCGTGCCTTCAGCAACCTCAAGTTGCGATTTCTCTGAGAGGGCACGCAGGATTTCGAGTCCATACAGACGCGATTGCCACAGGCTCGCCAGGATCGCCATTTCCAGGCACCCTTTGCGCAACTGCGCTTCCCAATTCTGCCCGCGATCTCCATTAGCATTGCCTGTCATAATACCTGGTATTGCTATGTATAGTGCCAGATAGAGTACCCAATGTCAAGCTCGCTACTTTGCAAACCGTGACCAAAATGCATAGATTCGCTATCGGGCAGATGACACGAGAAACGAGCGATCCTTCCGCTATCAAAGTCTCTGATGTGATCAAGCAGTTTGGGCGTTTTGCTGCGCTCCGCGGAGTCTCGGCCGAATTCGACGCTGGACGATTCCACGCCATCCTGGGCGATAACGGGGCAGGGAAGACAACCCTGCTTCGCGCGCTAGCGGGACTGGCGCGGCCGACGCAAGGCTCGATTTCAATCTTCGGGAAATCTCCACAAGATGCATGCCGCGAGATCGGGTATATGGCCCATCCATCGCTGCTTTACGACGAGATGAGCGGCATCGAGAACCTGCGATATTTTGCGCGGCTCTATGGCATTTCCGGTGACGGCCGCTGCGAAGAAGCGATCCGTTCGGTGGGCCTCGATCCGACTTTGATCCGCGGAGTGGGCCAGTATTCCCAAGGAATGCGCCAGCGCATGTCACTGGCCCGGGCGATCCTGCACGATCCGACGGTACTGTTGCTCGATGAGCCTTTTTCCAATGTCGACGTGCATTCTGCCAGGGAGATGGCTCAGTTGCTTAAAGGAATGCGCGATGCCGGCAAGACAATCTTCGTCGTTACGCATCAGGCGATGCTGCTGGAGGGAATCGCCGACGAGTTTATCTGGATGGAGGCTGGGCAGATCGTGGATCGAACTGCGTCCGTCGATCGCCGCGGGACTCTGCGCGGGAGCGTACTATGAACTCGCTTTGGAGTTTGACACTCGCGACATTGGTCAAAGACATTCGGCTGGAATGGCGCTCGAAAGATGCACTCAACGCCATGCTCTTCTTCTCGCTTCAGGTGGTCGTCATCTTTGTTTTTTCTTTTGATCCGCTTGCGGAAGAATCCCGGCACATTGTCGGTGGATTGGTGTGGATCGCTTTTCTGTTTGCCGCGGTCGTTGCGCTTAATCAAACATGGGCAAGAGAATTACGCAATCAGGTCCTGGATGCGTATCGAGTTTCCCCGGCGCCCGCGAACGCCTTATTTCTGGCAAAGTCTCTCGGTAATTTTCTTTTTGTGGTTGTGCTGCAAGCACTGATGGTGCCTCTGTTTGTGGTGTTCTATAACCTGCGCGCACTGGGCCCGGCGTGGCAATTGATCCCGATCGCCGTGTTAGGAACGTGGGCCCTGGTAGTGAACGGGACTTTCTTTGCCGCAATGTCGCTGCGCACTCGTAGTCGAGAGATCATGTTGCCGTTGTTATTGTTTCCGATTTCAATTCCGGCGGTGATCGCCATGGTCGCCGGCACGACAGCCATTCTGACGGGAGAGAACTCTGCTCATTTTTACATCGTATTGCTTCTCACCTACGATGTGGTGTTTACTACTGCTTGTTTGGGATTGTTCGAGACAATTCTCCACGCCGAATGAAACGGATCTTCCCCATCCTCTCGATTGTGACTGTGATTCTGCTTGCCTACGCTCTCTATGAGGCGCTGGTCGTTGCGCCCACAGACGCGTTGCAAGGGGATGTATACCGGATCATCTACTACCACGTGCCGTCGGCGTGGACCGCGTTCCTTTTGTTCTTCATCAATTTCGTTGCATCGATTCAGTATCTGATGCGTGCAAAGAAATCCACCGAAGTGGCGGCGAAGTGGATTGTGATTGCAATCGGCGTGGTCGGAGTAATAGCGACCTTCATTCCTGCCGTTCAGCACATGTTGCCGACGGGGATGCGTCCGAGCGCGGTGGCCACCACTGTTCTCCTGATTCCGATTTTCTATTTCCTGATCGGCCGCTGGTTCCCTGGAGACAAGCTGGACATACTCGCGGTTACCTCGGCTGAGGTCGGCGTTGTCTTTTGTACGATTGTTTTGGTGACCGGACCTCTCTGGGCACGACCCGTGTGGGGAATTTGGTGGGCGCCCGGCGACATTCGCCTGACCTCGACTTTGGTTTTGTGGCTGATTTACGTCAGCTACCTCGTGCTGCGCCGTTTTTCGAACAGCGCCCAGACGCAGATGCTTGCTGCCGCGCTCGCTGTCTTCGGAGCTTTAGACGTTCCTCTCGTCTACTTCTCGATCTGGTTTTTCCGAACGCAGCATCCGCAGCCTGTGATCGGCGGAGGCGGATCCATGGATCCGAGAATGCTTCACGTACTCCTGATCAGCTGGATGGCGTTTCTTTGCTTCGCTTTCCTTGTCTGCTGGTCGCGGTTTCGCCTGGAGTTGCTGCACCGCGAAGTTGAACAGGCCCACGCAATGGAGTCACTGGTTGGCGCTGGATCCACAAGGACCAGCTTGCCCCTGAGCAGGAGTTCCAAATGAACGCCGTCAAATTTCTGTTCGCGGCCTATATCGCCACGTGGGTGATCCACGGTCTTTATTTGGGCAGTCTGGTTCGCAGATTCAGCCGTCTGCGGCAGCAGGTGAAGGAACTGGGAAAGAAGTAGTCCAGATGGACTCCGTGTTAGGTCTGTTGCGTGCTTGCTGCAGGTTCGGGTAAACGCGGTTCCTTCCAGCCATACTTCGCCAAACACCACAGAGCCCGTAATCCATCCTTCCAGCCGATCTTCTTTCCCTCCGCATAGGTGCGGCCCCAATAACTGATGCCGATCTCATAAACGCGAAGCTGCCGTTTGGCAATTTTTACAGTGATCTCCGGTTCAAATCCAAACCGGTCCTCCTGCAACGGGATGGACTGAATCACCTCGCGCCGGAAAATCTTGTAACAGGTCTCCATGTCAGTCATATTCAGATTCGTGATCATGTTGGAAATCAGCGTAAGAAGCCAGTTGCCGACCGAGTGCCAGAAGTACAAAACGCGGTGTGGGCCGGCACCGAGAAAACGTGATCCGTACACGACATCTGCCTGCCCGTTTTCCAACGGCCCTAGCAGCGAACGATAGTCATTGGGATCGTATTCAAGGTCCGCATCCTGGATGATGAGGTAATCGCCAGTGGCCTGCTGAATTCCACGACGCAGTGCTGCTCCCTTGCCCATGTTTTTCGGTTGCAGCAAGACCTGCATTTCTGGATGTCTTTTCGCCAAGTCAGACAAAATCTGCCGCGAGCCGTCCGTCGATCCATCGTCGACGCAAAGCAACTCGACTTCGATCCCGACGGACAGAACCCGCTCCACAACCGTCTGCAGTGTGGATTGTTCGTTGAAAACGGGCATCACGACTGACAGTTTCATGGCGAAAGAGCTTACTCTATCAGAGCGCGCGCTGGTGACTTACTGATGGGCCCGCGAACGCCGGGACTTAGTGCGTGCTCTTCCACTCATTCTGCAAAGCAGTGAGAAAGTCTGAACTGCCGCCGGCCGAACGGAGGAACTGGTAGTCCTCAATCATGGCGGCGACCCCAACACGCGCAGAGGGAAGAGGTGCTTCGACTCGGATTACTCGCGCCAGGAAGCGCACCCGAACGGCATCGGTGAGAGTGACGTGGGGAGGGAAGGTAAGGGTTACTTCAAGCTTGGTGCCGGAGGACACTGCTTGGTCCAGATAAAAGAAAACGCCGCGGGCGCTGACATTCTGGGTCTCCGTATTAAGCTCATCGGAGCCCTCGAGTTTGACGATCGCAGGCAGCCGCATGTCGAAACGCCGCATGGCCCGCCGTTCCTGTGAATTGGGTTGCATAGTCCGCTGACAGCGCGAAATCGCCTACGAAACTCATAGCCAACGCCAACGATTCAGACTCCACAGGCCGCACGTCCGAGATTCAATTTATAAAATTCTTGGCAGTTTGCAACAGCAAAATGTGGCAAGAATTGAATCGGTTACTCGAAGTCAGTTGGAAATTGGGTGGCAAAACACTTGGAGGAGAGTGTCGTGGCGGAGGGCGTCGGAAGGACAAGAGCAATCTCGGTGCCACGCCGCAACTTACGAACTGCAAATTCAGATCTGCAGAATCATGAGCTTGCGGGGTACCTTCAGCCGAGATCTTACCCGGGGTGAAACGAATTGCATGAGGATGTGCAGTCCCACGCCACAATGGGATTCAAGGTTTTCATTGCTTTGTAACCCTTTCAACGGACAAACTGGGATAAAATCTGTGAACTCGGAAAAATTGGAGACCCTTCCATGAGACACAAGACTTCCATCCTTGAGAACGCGAAATTCCTGATTCTGATCGGAATCCTGGCGGGCGCGGTTGGAGGATTGGCGATCGGAGTTGTGACAGGCCGGGCACCCTCTTCTACAGCGACCAGCAGTTCGAAGTGACCTGCCGCTCTGTTCTTCCGTTCTAGATAGCCAGATTGTGAGGAGAAGGGTGTTCCACAACGAGCTCCTTTTTCATGGCCGTCGCGGCATCTTTCTTGAGGGTCGGTCGCATCTGACGAGACTTGGAGCAAGTGTGGGCGGAGGCGGCTTGACTTGCCTATCCGTAAGATGTTTAAGTAGTTATTTAATTTTTTCCGCCAGTTCCAGTGACCAGCGAGCAGAGGGCGAAAACTCGCCCCATAGACGTGCGTCGGTCTGCGGTCAAGTTCCCGTGCATCTGTCACCTCACCACTGATCTGAGCGAAGCAAATTGAGTGCAAGTACTGATCTGACATCGGAGGAACGAGTGAGCGTTGAGCGCCGTTGGTGGGCAACATCCGTCGTGCAAATTCGTGTTTTCACAGCCGGATTGGTTCTGCTGGCCGCCGGATGCTCGCTTTTCTGGTTTGGCTCCCGCCAGCGTCAAATCGTTGCCGGGTCTGCGAATGCTGGCCTTCCCGGGCAAGGTCGCACCGAGCCAAGCATTCTCCCGAAGAGTGTTGCGAGTAAGCCACTCAGCACCGAGGACCTCTCGTCAAAGGCTCCTTCGCTATTAGCCGGGCTGCCGCTCTATTTCGAGCCCAATCAGGGGCAGGGGAGCCTTGATCCATCGGACACGCGAGCAAAATTCATTAGCCGTGGCGCTGGATATAGCCTTTTTCTCGGCTCCAACGGCGCTATTCTGAGTTTGGTTTCTCGCGAACCGAAGAAGAAAGGTTCCTCCGGTTCCAGCAATACATCGACCCCGAATGTGGAGTTCCTGCAGATGCAGCTTGTGGGGGCGAATCCACAGGCTAGCTTGAGCGCAACCAATCTCCTGCCGGGGAAAAGCAGCTACTTTATCGGAAACGATCCTTCGAAGTGGCGTACCGGGGTGCCGCATTTTGCCCGCGTCCGCTACGAGAGTATTTATCCCGGGATCAATCTCGTTTTCTACGGAAGCGAGGGGCATCTCGAGTATGACTTTCAGCTAGCCCCCGGCTCCGATCCCCGCCAGGCTGAGCTGGAATTTGATGGAGCCCGGAAGTTGGAGGTAAAGGACGGAGCGCTGATCATTCACGCACGGCATGGAAGCGTTGCCTTGCAGGCGCCGCGAGTCTATCAGGAGATCGCGGGCAGGCAACAGCCAATCGACGCGAGTTTCGTTCTTCACTCAAATAATCGGGCAGGCTTTGCAGTAGCTTCCTACGACCGCTCCCGCGAATTGATCATCGATCCCGTTCTGAATTTTTCCACGTACTTTGGGGGCACCGGAGACGAGCACAACAACTTCGTTGCTGTAGACGGCAATTTGAATATCTACCTGGCAGGATCCACGACTTCTGCGAGTCTTCCTGGCATATCGAGCAGCTCACTGCAGCAGACGCTCAAGGGCGCACAAAATGTTTATATCGCCAAAATCACGCCGCCCCTTGGATCGATAGCCGCCACTCTCGATGACGTCACCTATCTCGGAGGCACCGGTACGGATAGTCCGGTCGGAATCCAAGTCGATGGTGGAGACAATCCCTACCTTGCCGGCACGACTTCGTCGACTGACTTTCCTACCACCGCAACCAACGCGTATCAGTCGACCATTTACACGGGCAGCACTGGAACCACACACGTCTTCGTCACGAGAATAAAGTCGGACTTCACCGCGCTGCAGTATTCCTCTTATTTGTCCGGCAATGGAACCGACACTGCCAGCGGAATGGCGATTGACGCGCTTGGCAACCTGTACGTCACGGGCACTACGACCTCAAACAACGTCGCCAGCAATGCCGTGCAATTCCCGGCGAGTACGGTTCCGAACGTGGTGGCATTTCAGCAGTTTTCGTTTGCTGCTATTCAGTTTTTTGTGACGAAGGTCAACACGAACAACACCAGATTCACCAGCATTCCGTATTCAACCTATTTTGGTGGGGCGAACTTTACTCAGGGAGCGCTTCCACCGGCAGTCGGTGGTGGAATTACGGTTGACACCAACCAGAACGTTTACTTTACGGGTACGACGAACTTCACCTACAGCGGGACAGCGATAGGTGCAGGCGATTTTCCGATTCAGAATGCGTATCAGCCATGTCTGAATTCGCCACCAGCAGCGGCAATACTCCCGCCGCAATCCTGCAGTTCAACGACCGATCCGACTGTACCTGACGCGTTTGCCGCCAAGCTAAGTACGACGACTGTGTCGCCACCGCAACAACTGGTTTGGTCGACCTACATTGGGGGAACGGGCACGGACTCGGGAGTGGGGATCGGAGTCGACCCATCAGGTGCGGCCAATGTATACGTGGTCGGTACTACGAACTCCCAGGATTTTGTCAACACGGCTTTCATAAGTACATTCGCGTCGTTCCAAAGATGCCTGAACAATTTGCCCCCGACTCCGTCGAACGGCGTCGTCACCTGTACGTCGCAGACGGGTCCACCCAATGACGCGTTTGTAGCTCGGCTATCCAATCCGGCCATCACTCAGGGATCAACCACGACTGTCGCGCTTAACTACTTCTCCTACCTTGGCGGAAGTGGTGAAGAAGCCGGAAACGCAATCACCGTAGATTCCAACAGCGGCGCGGTCATAACCGGATCGACCACGTCGCCCTTTACCGCTATTACTACACCTGGCACTTTTCCGCTCACTCCCAACCCAAGTTCTATCCAGAGCCAACTCACCGAGGCTCAAGCGGCATTTATCGCCAGGCTCAACACTGTGGCTGTAAGCGGGCAGACGACCACGGCCTCGTGGGCGACGTATTTCGGAGGAAACTGCAACCTTCAGGCTGTGCCGCCATGTACGCCGCCCGACCCGTTCGTTTCGTCTGGAACCGGCATTGCCCTCGACGTAAATCAAGATACATACGTATCTGGCGAAACGAATTCCCAGTATCTGCTAGTGGCGAAACCACTCGCGCAGGGCACGACGCTCAGCGGTGGGTATGACGCATTCGTCGCTCAACTGGTTCCGGCGGTCAGTATTTCGATCTCTGGTGTTCTCGGATTGGGAACCAACCAGAGCTTGATCGCTGCAGGTAACCCTGCAACGTTTACCTACACGATTACAAATAGCGGGCCGGACCTCGCCAGCAACATCACTATCCTGGCCGACATGAACGCTACAGGCGTCCCGCTGACCAACATCACCGGCAGCATCAGTACGGGGACCTGTGGCGCAGGAAGCACGGGCACAGGGATTAGTTGCGGACCGATCTCGTTGCAGGCGGGATCCACTGCCACCTTGACAATCACAGCGACTCCGACGTCCGTTAACGCACAAAACTCTGTGTCATTCAATGGCGGAACTATCCTGGCTTTGGCGCCCGGGAACATCGTTTTGGCGCAGACTTCTGTATCTGCAGCTATGTCGGACTTCAGAATGAGCGCCGCGCCGCTGAACCAGACTGTTCCCGAAGCTGGCGCCACGGCGCAATACACAGTTTCGCTCACTCCTCAACCGCTGTTCGGCTCCCCCATCACTCTGTCTTGCACTGGTACGCCAGGCGGTTCATCGTGTGTCTTCAGTCCAGGTAGTTCGGTCACATTACAGAGTTCGAGCGGTTCGACTGTCACCATGGATATACCGACGACGGCTCGGCCCGTGACTCCGACAGCGAGTCTTTTCAAGCGGCAGTTTTACGCGTTCTGGCTGGCGATTCCGGGAGTGGCGATCCTGGGAATCGGGAGTGATCGGCGGCGTCGCAAGATCGTAGGAATTTCCATGCTCTGCATGATCTTTGCGTTGCTGCTGTTCTTACCGGCCTGCAATCACAGTACGACGCAGACGCCGAGCAGCGGAACTCCTGCTGGGACGTACGTCATAACAGTCACAGCTTCATCGGGAACCAATTCGAAGAGCCAGACCGTGACACTGACTGTTCCGTAGAATCGAGTTTTCTTTCTATAAGAAAGCCCACGGTCTCAGGCGTGGGCTTTTTCTCTGCTGATGAAAGATATCGAGTCGGAACTTACGCGCCGGCCGAGAGCTTATGATGGCCGCGCGCCTCGGCGATTCCGTACTGACGAATCTTATACAGAAGCGCCTTATAGCTGATCTGCAGAATCGCGGCTGCTTGCTTGCGATTCCAGTTGGTTTGCTCGAGCGCGCGAGTAATGGCCTGGGCTTCAGCTTCATCCTTCGCAGAACGAGCCAGGGATTTTAATCCACCCGGCTCATTTGCCTTGGTGGACTCTCCCTGAATTCCTCCGTTGCCGTCGTTACGAGGAAGAAGTTCTGTCACGGCCAGACTCTCATCACCCAGAATCAGATAACGCTTCAAGAAGTTATTCAACTCGCGAAGGTTTCCAGGCCAGGTGTGGTTATGGCAAGCCTCCAACAGTGCCGGGGAAAGCGGCAGCGGTGGCCGGGCGTATCGCTCCGCCATTCGCGTCATGGAATGCTTCAGCAGGATCGGGATCTCTTCCTTGCGATCGCGCAGGGGCGGCAGGCTCAGCGTGAAAGCATTGAGGCGGTAATAAAGATCCTCGCGCAGACGCTTGGTCGCGAGTGCTTCGGGAATGTTGATGTTCGTCGCCGCCAGAATTCGGACGTCGACTTTGATCACCGAGCGGCTTCCGAGCCGGGAGAACTGCTGATCCTGCAAAACGTGAAGGAGTTTGGCCTGCAACAGAGGCGGCATCTCTCCGATCTCATCGAGGAGGATCGTACCTTTGTTGCACAGTTCGAACTTTCCAGGCTTGGCATGTGTCGCACCGGTGAAAGCGCCAGGCTCATACCCGAACAACTCGCTCTCGAGCAGATCCGCTGGAACCGCAGCACAATTCACTTTGAGGAATGTCCGATGAGCGCGCGGTGAGAGTTTATGAATCAATCGCGCCAGAACTTCTTTGCCCGTGCCACTTTCTCCAAGCAGCAGCACGGGGATGTCGACGTTCGCAACCAGAGCGGCCTGGGAACGAATCTTGCGCATGGCAGGACTGGCTGCGACGAAGAAAACATCTTCGGCAAGTTCCTCTACTTCCCCGGGAAGACTCTGTTTGCCATCGCCAAGGCTGAGATCGATCACCGCGTCCAGTTCCGCTTTCTGGAAAGGTTTGGTCAGGTAGTCCTGGGCGCCGAGTTTCATTGCCTGTACAACTTTGCGTGTATCACTCACGCAGGAGAGCATGACGACTTTCATGCTGGGCTGCTTCTGACGGAGTTGCTCCAGTGTCTGCAGGCCGTCGATGCCAGGCATCAGGACATCGAGCAGCACAAGATCGGGCTGCAGCCCTTTGTCGACGCGCTGCAGCGCTTCTTCGCCAGTCGTTGCCGTTTCGACCTTGTAGTCGTCTACTTCGAGCAGCGTCTTGATATAGCGCAGCATGCCCGGTTCGTCGTCTACGAGCAGGATCTTGGCCGTCCGCTTCATCGATGTTTTCCTTTGCTGCCAGCCGCAGCAGCCGGTTTGAATGGCATCAAGAATGAAAACTTGCAGCCCGCGCCGGGATCACTTTCAACCCAGATCTTACCGCCCATGCCGTGGACCAGGCGGCGCACAATGGCGAGACCTAATCCCATGCCGTCCTGGTTTTCAGTGCCGGGAAGACGAAAGAAATCGTCAAAAACTTCGAGATGGAACTCGGCAGGAATTCCCGGGCCCGTATCGGCAACGCTGACCTTCACCGAGTTGGGATGAGAGGTATTCTGCCGCCGACGCTCGGAAGCTGACGGTAATGATGCGGCACGCCGCTCCCACATGTACGGCTCCGCGTGTAACCAGACTGTTCCGGCCTGTGGAGTGTACTTGAAGGAGTTCTCCAGCAAATTCGAAATGACACGCTCGACTTTAGGTGCATCGAAGGGGAAGATCGGCAGCTTGTCATTTGCCAAAAAATACAACGCAATCCCTTTTTGCTGAAACCGATTGGACCAGAGCCGGCACACACCCGAGAGACATTCGTTCAGATCTCCCGTTTCAAATCGCATGCGTAACCCGCCCGTCTCCAAAGCGCTGTAGGTCAGAAAGTCCTGAATAAAGTCCTGCAGCCGCTTCCCGCTATCGCGCATGTCCTGCAAGACCTCGCGTTGTCGTTCGCTCAAAGGACCCAGCTTCTCGCTGTGCAGGAGCTCGACGTATCCATTGAGAATCGAAAGCGGTGTCTTCAAATCGTGAGCAGCAGACGCCAATGCGTTCGTAGTGCGGTCAAATCTCTCGCGAAGGTCTTTATAGTCCTGCAGCAGGTTCTCTGGGCTGGGTACGTCCCCGTCAGAATTGACAGGAATTCCTTGTGCCGGAGCGGTCTTCACTCCGGGTTCCGGAACGCAAGCGTTCTTGTGTGCGGAGGCCATTCGGAATAGCAAAGACGAATGCGGGGAGGAAAAATGCGGCACTCCAACTTACTGAAGAAGTGCCGGTTAGAAGAAATCGTAAGGCAGGGTCTCCCGGTTGTCAACGAAAAATGCAACGGAATTACCCAAGTGTAGCAAAACCTTGCACTTCTGAGAGGATAGGGCGTAGTCGCGATAAGGTCGACGAGGCGAATCTAAGGCGAATATAACAGCGTGAATTACCGGGTTTCGCTCTGATTTTTGGGGGCGGTCGATGCGAAATCATAGGGCTGCAGCCGTCTTTCATAGGGCATTCAACCGATAATTGGCCCATGATGTGCTGCCTACGCCGTGGGGAAGGGCGCTATGGAGAGGTCTGCAATGAATGGGGGTCGATCCGCACAGGAGCGGCGGAAGTGGTCGAGGTTACCGCTCGCGATTCCCGTTTTTGTCCGAAGTCGCGATCGGAAGGGTAAGGAATTTCTCGAGTTTGCGACATCGTTGAATGTGAGCGCAGGTGGGATGCTGGTTGCCATCCGTCGTGTCTTGCCTGCGGTTAGCCAGATACGACTGGAGATTCCAAGCGCCCCGGTCGCCGCAATGGCTCCCTTGCCGAGCGCCGCGAGAACGCTCCGCGCTAAGACACTTCGAACCACCCCTGCCAACGGATATTATCTTCTAGGATTAAAGTTCACCCATCCCCTCCCAGTAGGCGACAAACCTGCCCCCAAACAGAGGAAAGCCGTTTCAACATTGTGAAAAAGTTTGCGCACAGGTTACCGGGAAATGTTACTCTTGCGACCATCGCTTGGTGACTGGGGTGCGACTTCTCGGTTCTTTCGTAAGTTGATACCCTTCAAATACATACACTAGATTTAGTTATTGCCCTGCGGAAACCGCGAATTTTGGCGCTCGGGGTGCACCGCCGAATGTATCTCCCCCAGTTGGTAGACCACAATCATGACAAACGTAAACACGCTCGTGCAACCGCTGGGTGAAATGCCACCGGATTCGATCGTTTTCGGCCGTACCGAAGGGATGCAGGCGGTCCGCGACCGCCTTACAAAATTAGCGGGAGCCAACGTTCCAGTTCTTATTCAGGGGGAAAGCGGAACTGGCAAAGACATCATTGCCAGGATGATCCACGCAGCATCTCCTTGGCGGACCGGCCCGTGGGTAAAGGTGAACTGTCCCGCCATTCCAGGCACGCTGCTCGAAAGCGAGCTGTTTGGATACGAAAAAGGCGCATTCACCGGGGCGTATGGTGTGAAGCCGGGGCGCGTTGAGATGGCTCATCGCGGCACGCTCTTCCTCGACGAGATCTCGGAACTCGACATGTCGTTGCAGTCGAAGCTGCTGCAATTGCTGCAGGACGGACAATTCTGCCGGATCGGTGCGCAGGAAGATAAAAAGGTCGAAGTCCGAGTCGTATGTGCCACTAATCGCAAGCTCGAACAGGAAATCGAAAACGGGACCTTCCGGTCAGACCTGTTTTACCGCATCAATGTGGTGAATCTGCATCTGCCTCCGTTGCGCGAACGCGCCGCAGATATTCCTGAGCTGGTGAACTACTTCCTTGAATATCACAACCGAAAATATAACTGCCGTGCGCGCGCTCTCTCGAACGAGATGATGTTGACGCTGAGAAAATATCACTGGCCGGGAAATATCCGGGAACTGGAAAACCTCGTTAAGCGCTATGTAATCCTGGGAAATGAAGAAGTGATTTCAACGGATCTGGCACCGCCGAGCGCCGATTTCTTCAACACCGATATCCCTCTCGACGGGCCGATTTCCTTGAAGAAGCTGACTCGTCAGGCAGTGCGTGAACTTGAACGGAAGGTGATTCTAAAGGTTTTGCAAAACCACCACTGGAATCGCAAGCAGGCAGCACGGGCCTTGAGCATCAGCTATCGGGCTCTGCTTTACAAGATTCGTGACGCCGGATTGCCATCGAATCGGATGGCACGACGCGCTGACGAGGCATCGAAACAGCAAGTTGCTGCTGACTGAGATACTCACAAACTGACGCCGTCGAATTTTGCGTGCTCTGGCGCAGGCGTTTTCAATCCGCCCGTGATCGTCTGCAGTGGCTTCGTTTCTAGTCCGCTAAAAAAACGAACCCCGCTGCAAAACGGGGTTCTTCTTAACCAACCTTTAATTCCCGACGAGAGTCATCCGCTAGCTGCGAAGCTCTGCCAGAGCTTTACGAGCATCCGCATAGTCAGGACTGATCTTCACAGCTTTCTCAAGTTGTTGTCGCGCCTGCGACATTTGATTCGCTTTCTGGTAAGCCAGGCCGAGGTGGTAGTGCAGCACCGCGTCATCGGGTGCTCCAGTTTTTTCGTTCAGCTTTAAGGCTTCCTGAAATTGGCTAATGGCAGATTGGTAGATGCCTTTGTGATAGTAGGCCCATCCAAGAGTATCTGCGGCATTTGGGGAATCCGGCATACCGCGGCGCGCTGCTTGCGCCATATTCATCGCTACGTCCACGTTTCCACCCTGTTCCAGAATCACGTATGCCAGGTTGTTGGAGGCCAACGGATGATCAGGTGAGATGGCGAGCGCCTGTTGGTATAGCGCCTTGGCTTGATCCCAATTCTGCTTTGCTTCGTAGAGTTCTCCGGCAAGGATGTAGAAACGGACCTCGCGGGGATTGTCTTTTATCGATTGTACGTAGAGTGCAAGGGCCTGATCAGAAGCGCCTTCCTGAACTTGAACCTTGCCCAGTTTTTCAACCGCATCGGTATTGGTGTTGTCGAGATCGATTGCCTTCTTGAGCGCGACTTCGGCTCCAGGCAAGTCTTTCTTACCATTAAAGAGAGCAGTGCCCAGAAGATCGTAAAAATCGCTATTGTTTGGAGACTTGGCGATTTGCGTATTGGCCACTGTGATTGCCTTGTCGTATTCCTTTTGTGCGACGTAAGTATTCATGAGGCCGCTCAGCGCCTGCGAAGACGAGGGGTCCTTATCAAGGCCCTGTTGGTAGAACTTCTCAGCGTCGGCAAGGTGCTTTTGAGCCAGCTGAACATTGGCCAGTTCAATGTATGGAAGTGAATTTTCAGGCGCTCGATGCATCGCCTCGTCGGCATCTTGTTGCGCGTCGCTGTATCTCTGCCGCGCAAGATCGGCCATCCCTTTGACCAAGAACCCATCGGCCAAATACGGTTGTGTGGTGATGATCTGTTGTGCCGTCTGCAATGCGGCATCAACCTCCCCGCGGCTGAGTTCAAGGTCCGCGATGTTGCGCTGGGCGTCGATCAAATTAGGTTGAATCCGCACTGCTTCTCGCCACTCCGACTCCGCCCGTGCCAGGTCGTGCTCCTTCGCATAAGCGAGTCCCAGTTGGTAATGAGCGACCGCGTTACCAGAGTCGTTAGAGAGCGCGCTTTGCAGAGACTCCACCGCGCCCGCTGCATCATTCTGCCGGATCTGGATCTGACCTTTGTAGACCAGTGCCTCGACATCGTGAGGATTGGTTTTCAGGATTTCACCATTCAGCTTCGTCGCTTCCGTCAGTCGATTCTTCAGGATCAGGATCTGGATAAAGTTCTTCTTCGTCCCCGAGTCCCTGGGGTGCTCGTCGTACAGCGATGCATACTCGGCGGCTGCTTTGTCCAGGTCTCCGGAAGCGAAGTAATAATCCCCCAACATGCGGTAACCCTCGGGAACGTCGGGTATGTCCTTTTTTGTTTGTCGCAGAAACGATTCAATTCCGTCCCGTTTATTCTCCTGAATCAACACCCGCACTAAAGCAGCCCGCGGTGCTGGGTTCTTGGGATCCACGTCCACCGCATGTCGGAATCGCTGCTCCGCTTCGGTGAGGCGGTTGTGAGATTGATAAAAACCTCCCAACGCGAGTTGTGCATTCATGGATTTTGGGTCGGTGTCTACCGCCTTTTTCAAGCTGGCTTCAGCTTTATCGGGTAAATTGGCGCGAATCTGCAGAATTGCTAACAGCAGGTAAGACTCGGATCGCTTCGGGTCAGCGTTGATCGTCTGCAGGGCTTCCTGCATGGCTGAAGTGAGATCGTTTTGGGCCGCATAGTAATTCGCCCAAGCCTCGTGCGTTTCCGGATCGTTGGGCAGTTTTTCACGAAGCAGATCGAGATGGGGCTTGGCTTGTTTAAGGGCATCCTGAGACACCGATCCGTCGGTATTCCGATTCGTAACCAAAAGATTCGCAATGTCGGTATGCGCACGATAGTTATCGGGCGCCAGTTCGACCGTCCGACTCAATTCCTGGAATGCCCTGTTGGGATCCCCAAGTTTCAAGTACGTTTGACCGAGCTGGTAGTGTGCCTGAGCAAATCGCGAATCAATTAAAACCGCGTTGGAGTACTGAATGATAGCTTCACGGTACTTTCCTTGCGCAAAGTATTTCTCGCCGCTATCGAAGTACTTCTGCTTACGAACGTTGGGATCTCGTGAGCAACTAGTACAGAAAGCAACGAGCAGGCAGCAAAACAGGAGCAAGCGGTTCGTGGTAGCGCGATTCATGGTTGAATCTCCGGCGGAATCGATATAAGGAGAGGGTTCTGTGCGCGTGCAATATCATAATACTGCCCGTCTTGATGGGAAACCGGCGACCTGCCACTGGGCGATCTACACAATTTCGGAACCTCAGCGTGGAATGTAGTCATCGAGAAGGGGCAAGATTCCGTTAGTGAACGGCATTAACCGTTGCTCCGCGGCATCGGCGGTCTCGTTCGGATACATCGGGGCCATCACACGGACCAAGGCGCCGTCACTACGGTTCATCTTCAAGGAATCGGCAACCAGATAGAACTTTGCCCAGTACTCACTGGCGATCCCCCGATCGTGGGCCCAATACCAATACAAAACTATTTGCCGCGACTCCCCCTGGGCAATCACGTATCGATTCGCGGGAAATGGCACGTGTTTGGGCATATTCAACATCGTGCGGGTATTCTCCAGCGGTGTCCAGCCTGCACCCGGCAAACAATGGCGCGGCGAGTGAATCGTATCGCCGGCGCGTTGGCTCGGAAAGTACGCGATAAACAGATTGATATCCGGATCGGACGCTTGCTCAGTTCTGTAATCGCGAAGCAGAAACTCACCCGCCCCCAAAATCTGCAACGTATCATTGTCAATCGCGATGTCGGTTCCGGACCAGGAGTTAATCTGCCGGGGGAAAGTTTGCAGCGGCGACCGCGACGGGAAGACTTCATTGCGCTGGCGGGCTTGCAACACCATGGCAGCGGAAAAAATCAATAGCGCTGCGAGGATGAATCGAACGTTTCCGCTATTCATGAGTCCCGGCCTCACTGGGCCAAATCCAGCCAATTAAGGCATGAAGCGCATATAACATCAATAGAGAAACGACGAAAATGATCCAACCCCAGGAGGCGTGAAAATATCCTTCTGCCTTTTCCGCGTCCCAATATTGCACGAGCAGTCCGGTCCCGATGATTCGAACGCTATTTGCGGCAACGGCAATCGGAACAGACGCCAGAGCGAGCACCCAGCGCACCCACTGCCGCTTATCCATGAAATAACCATAGATGATAGCCAACGTCAGCAGTGAGAGCAGAGATCGGATTCCACTGCACGCCTCTGCCACCTCCAGCGCCATCGACGAGAGATTAATTACGTTCCCCTCGCGCAAGATCGGGACTCCAAACACTGGAAGAACGGCAGCGGAAACCCTGGAGGCAAGCAACTGTAGCGGAAAAGTAATCTGGTTAAAAAGCAGCGCCGGGATAGGGATCATCAAAAGCAGAAACGCCCAGGGAAAGAGTACGGCGCCAAACACTTTCCAGCCGAAGAATAGGATCACCAGCCCGGCGAGTGACAGAAGCAGGGAAGAGCGAGCCAGGAAAAGTTCAGCGCCCATCTGGCCAACAATCAGAATCGTCAATCCGAGGAAAAGCACTGCGAGGCCGGACCAGGACGGTTTGCGATCCAGCGCAAAAAGCTGTTCACGATGCTGCCAGATGACAAAGATTGAAAAAAGCGGAACGAAGAAACCGTGCGAAAAATTGGGATCGTGCCACCACTGGCCGAACAAATGCGCCAAGGTCGACCAGTAAATCCATACGGAAAGGCTTGCCAGAACTCCAAGTTGCCCGTAGGGAACGGATGCAAGACGCGTGGATTGCGGGCGCACGGCTGACAATTCGGTTTGCGCCAATTGACTCACCGGTTCCACTGTGAAATCCGGGCAGAAAGCCTAGCATAAGCGAAACGCACAAAAGCGCGCAATGAAACTTCTTCGACCAGCGAGAAGAACTTGCTGTCCAACCTCAAATCTGCAATAGATCGAGGGCCTGTTCGGCCAGCTTGGAAATCGAAGATTCTTCTTCTTTTCGCCGTTTTGTAACGTAGGAGTAACCTGAGTGGGATATTTTGGCTTGCGATGTTTGGGAACTTGTGAGCAAAACTTTTCCTATTTTCACGTGATACTATGACTGCCACAGCGATACACACCTTCGGACGATCCACCGTCCGGTGAAGTTCTAGGCTTGTAAATTACTGAGAATAATGCAGGAAAGTTCCCTTTTATCACTCGACGTGCTGGCTGCCTGATCGGCAATTCTCTTGCAGTCGGGTAATAGTTTTGCGCATGTTTCCGTTGCCGTAGTGGGAAGGTCAGGAATGAGCAAGTCACTCCCGAATACGAAAGAGGGTGCTCTGAGCTACCTGGAGCGAGCCTCAGCGCAGTCACTTCTTGAGAGCGTCAGCCCCAGTATGCGACCCGTAGAGGCTGTAATCCGGGAGCTTGCTCAGAGCGAAGTGACTGTCTTGTTGCTTGCCGAGCGGGGAGCGGGGAAGCATGCTACGGCGCAGCGCATTCACGAACTGTCGCGACGCAGTGCTCGGTCGATCGTCTGGTTCCGCTGCTCCTCACTGCTTCCAACAGAACTGGATGCCGTCTATGGCAACGGAAGTGCGGGAACGGTCTTCTTCGATGAGATTTCAGAGCTAAACCCGGCATCTCAACTACGCCTCCGGGAGGCGTTGCTTGGAGAGGGCGAGCAAGATTCGGCCCCAAGGGTCATTTGCGGCAGCTCAAGGGATTTAGAGATTGAGGTAAAAGCGGGTAGACTTCGGGAAGACCTGTATTACCGGATCAGCGGCGTATGCCTGAGACTGCCTCCACTTCGTCAGAGGAGGGAGGATATCCCAACGCTGACAACGAGTTTCCTCGAGCGATATGCCCGTGAGTATCGTCGTGCTGTCCCGGCATTGAGTCCGGACACCCTGCGTCTTTTTCAGGAATACTCATGGCCCGGCAATCTCCGTGAACTAGAAGACGCGGCGCGCGTATTGGTCGCTCTGGGAGATGAGCGACTCGCAATGGGCGGCCTGCGTGCCCTTCTCATCAAACAGGATAGCAACCAACACAACAGAATTTCGCTCAAAGCAATCTCGAGAGCCGCTTCTCACGAGGCGGAAAAAGAGTTGATCCTGAACGTGTTGACGCGTACGCGTTGGAATCGCCGGCGCGCAGCCCAGGAACTGCAGATCAGCTACAAAGCGCTTCTCTACAAGCTGAAGCAAATCGGATGTCAGGGATATAGCACGCCTTAGCTTCGCGGAGTATTTATGAACAGAAACATGAAAGCCGTAACTTTTCTATGCGTGACACTATTCGCACTCGGCGTGTCCGCACAATCGAATTTGAGCAGCGGAAACGCGGAAAAACGGGACGCCACGGTCAACGCCGAGGCCTCTGCTAAACCGCCGGAGGGTTCGCTGGATTATGTCATCGGGGCGGACGACACACTGCACATCTCGGTATGGAAAGAGCCTGATCTCTCGGAAACCCTGCCAGTTCGACCGGACGGGAAGATCTCGATGCCTCTCCTGAATGACATCAGGGCAGCGGGCCTGACTCCGTTGGAACTCAAGGATTCGATTACCGATAAGTTGAAGAAATACATTTCGGATCCTCGTGTCACTGTCGTGGTCACGGCGATGAACAGCCGCCGCATTTTCGTTACTGGTGAGGTGAATCATACCGGGCCGATATCTTTACTGCCACACATGACCGTGTTGCAGGCGCTTGCCCAAGCGGGATTTACCCAGTTTGCCAACCCCAAAGCGATTTATCTTCTGCGCACACAGGATGGCAAACAAGCAAAGTTGCCGTTCAACTACAAGGACGTGGTGAAGGGAAACCATCCCGAACAGAACATCGAGTTAAAGCCCGGAGATACGATCGTCGTTCCGTAAAGGTAGAGATGAGCCTACATCACAAGATCTGGATAGTCGGAATCCTGTTCTGCTCGCTGTGCGCCGCTTGGGCGCAGGACAATCCGACGCCACCACCCGACAGTGGTCAGCCGCAGGAACCGGTGCCGGCCTACGGTCAGGAGGGTGCGCCGCCGCCAATCAGCCAAAATCCGCCTCTGTCCGGCCTCGACCTGCCTTCGCTTGAACCGAACGCTGCCCCACTGAGTTACTTGCAGCCGGGTGCAACCGTAAGTGAGTCAGAGAACTCCAACATTGCCAACACGCCCAATGGATCGGTAACGAGTTCCGTGACCCGTGCGGTGGGAAGCATTGCGCTGCGAAGATTGTGGAGCAACTACGACCTCGCCCTCGACTACTCTGGTGGAGCTGCCTACTACAACTTGAACGGATTGGGATGGAAGGCGCTGCAGCAAATGGACGTAGATCAGAAGATCTCGTGGAAGCGCGGTAATATCTCGCTGCGCGACAGCTTCAGCTACTTGCCCGAAGGAAATTTTGGGGAATCCTATGGTGCCCTCGGTTCTGCGGGAATCCAAAACCTTGGAAGCACGGCGTTTGGCTCATTCTGGGGTGGTTCTGCTCTGGGAACTCTCGGCCTGGCCCCTCGCATTCTGAACGTCAGCCTGGTAGACGTTACCGAGAACCTGACGCCGAAATCTGCGCTAACTGCGGCCGGCGGTTATGCGTTCACGCATTTTTACGGGAGCCAACCCAACGGAGCTTCTTTTTTCGGCTCCTCGCAGATTTCCGCGCAAGGCGCCTACAACCGGATCCTCTCGGCACATACTCAGGTGGCGTTGGTGTATGGGTATCAGGGGTTTGACTTCAACGCCCTCGCTAGTTCTTTTCACTCTCACATTGTTGAGGGAATGTACGGGCACAGAATTACGGGCCGCATGGATCTCTTGATCGCAGCAGGGCCGCAGTTTACGAAAATCAGTTTGCCGTGCATTGCCGGCCAGACCGGTTGCCAGGCTGGCCCGAACGAACTCGTTGGTTCGATGCCAGACACCCGAATCGGAGCAGCCGGACAAGCGCGGCTAAGGTATCGCTTCCCGAAGACCATGCTGGATGTGAGGTACGAACATTTCCTGACCAGCGGATCTGGACTCTTCGCGGGTGCAGAAACTGACATCGCCCGCCTCGATGCAACTCGCCCGCTGAATCGAGTTTGGAGTCTGGGTACTGATCTTGGCTTCGCGCGAAATAGCCGCTTGCAGAGCCTGACTGCTCCGCAGTTGAAGAACTGTAACGAGCCGGGCCAGCAAAACCCGAATCCAAAACTCCCCACGTGTCCAGGACTGAGTGCCAATGTCTATGATTACGGCTTTGTGGGGTTAGCCGTGCACCGACAATTTGGTCGCAGCTTCCATGGTTATCTGAGCTACGAGTTCAACGAGATCTGGTTTGACCATTCCTACTGCGGCGCGCTTCCGCAGTGCAATCGGATTTCAAACCGCGATGTGATCACGATCGGATTGGATTGGACGCCAAGGCCGATTCGACTGGATTGATCTTTAAGGCTTGTAGAGTTGACTTTGCACGGCGCGGAAAGTGAATCGACGCCAGATTGGACGATGTGATGATTGCGAATCGCGAACTGACGATGGACGATTATGCTTCGATGTTGCGCCGCAGGGTGAAGGTGCTTCTGATCCCTGCGCTGCTGGCTCCGCTCGCCGGGTTCCTGGTTTCATATGTATTCCCCGCGAAATACACCGCCCAATCGACGATTCTGGTGGAAGGCCAGAAGGTTCCAGAAAACATGGTGCAACCTTTGGTCCCCGACGATCTCACGACCCGCATTACAACTCTGCAGCAACAGGTGCTGAGCCAGAGCCTCTTGCAGCCAATCATCGGAAAGCTTTATCCACAAAAGAACAACCAGGAAGTCATCGGAATGATCGATACGGTTCGCCAGAACATGAATGTCGAACCCGTGGTTACAACTCTATCCCAGATTGGCAATATGTCCGGAAAGCCGCTCAAACCCGGTCAGAGTCCGGTTCCCGGCTTCACGGTGAGTTACACGGCGCCAAGTCCACACGAGGCCCAGCAGATCTGCAATGAGCTTACGTCCCTTTTCGTGAGCGAAAACATGAAGTTTGTGCAAGCCACTGCGAGCGGCACGAGCGATGTTTTGAATCGAGGTCTTGCAGACGCCAAGCAAAACTTGGACGATTTGGACTCCAAGCTGGCGACTTTCAAAAAGCAATATGTCGGGCAGCTTCCTGGGGATGAAGAGAACAATCTGAAGATTCTCATGGGTTTGAATTCCCAACTGGAAGCCAACACCCAGACGCTGAATCGCGCGCAACAAGACAAAGCCTATACAGATTCGATGCTCGCCCAGCAGGTGGCGGCGTGGCAGTCTACCCAATCATCCACGAATCCTCAAGTTCTGGAAAAGCAGCTTTCTGATCTGCAATCGGAACTGCTGCAACTGCAGGCCAAGTACACGGACGACCACCCAGATGTGATCAAAGCGAAAGCAGACATCCGCGAGGTGAAAAAGAAGCTGGCAGATGTGAACAAGGCATCATCCGATACCACCGACGTCGGAAACGAGAAAGCCTCGGCGATGGAGCCTCCGGAGATCCGACAAATGCGGCTGCAGATTCATCAGTATAACGATCTGATTACGGCGGCGAACCGGGATCAAAAGAGGCTGCAGCAAGAGATCGCGACTTATCAGGGACGCGTCTCGCTCAGCCCTGCAGTCGAGGAGCAGTACAAACAACTAACTCGCGACTACGACATCGCCCAAAAGTCCTACCAGGACTTGTTAGAAAAGAAGGGCGCGGCCGACCTGACTGTGCAAATGAACAATCAGTCGCAAGGGGAGCGCATGTTCCCCATCGAGCCGGCAGAATTTCCGGATGCCCCCAGCTTTCCCAATCGCCTGTTTTTCGCACTGGGCGGCCTTGGGGCGGGACTAGGCCTCGGCGCCGTGCTTGCCTTCTGGCTCGAGTTCCGTGACAACTCGATCAGGACCGAGGCGGACGCGGAGGCGGTCTTGGAGTTGCCGATGCTGATCGCGGTGCCCTGGGTTGGCGTCACTCTCGAAGAGCCGAAAAATGGTAACCTCTGGCCGAAGAATGGAAAGTTCTGGCACAGGGATAAAGACAAAAAGATCGAAGGTCACAAAGAATCGCTGTCGGCATAGCGGGAGCCGGGGGCGGAAATCAACATGTACAAAGACTTTTATGGATTGCGAGCCAATCCGTTTAACGTAAATCCGGATCCGCGTTATTTGTTCCTGACGCGCCACACGGAAGAAGCTCTGGCCTGTCTGACCTATGGCATCCAGAGTCGTAAAGGTTTTGTGCTTCTCACCGGCGAAGTGGGCACGGGCAAAACCACACTGATCAACAAGCTCCTCGAATGGCTCCGGCTTCAGCAGGTGGCGACTGCATTCATCTTCAACTCCCGAATGAATGTTCCGCAGTTTCTCGACTACATGATGGCGGATTTCGGTATTCCAAGTGACTCCCGGGCAAAGAGCCAGGTTTTGTTGCGACTCTATAACTGGTTGCTTGACCGATACCGCGCGGGAGAAACCGCGGTGCTCATCGTTGATGAAGCCCAAAACCTCTCGGACGAGGTCCTTGAGGAAATTCGAATGTTGACGAACCTTGAGACCTTTACGGAGAAATTGCTCCAGATCGTCCTGGTGGGACAGCCGGAACTCGAGCACAAACTCAAGCAGCCCCAATTACGGCAACTTCGCCAACGACTGACTCTGCGCGCAAAAACGCACCCGCTCACTCTCGACGAAACGAAGGCTTATGTGCAACAAAGGTTGCGCATCGCAGGCTCGAATGGGCACGAGATCTTCGAGCCCGAGTCTCTGGTGGCGATTCATCAATATGCCTCAGGCATCCCGCGTGTCATCAATCTTCTGTGTGAACACTGTCTGGTGAGCGCATTCGTCGATCAGCAGAGGGTGATTGGTCCGGCAGTAGTGGACTCGGTCGCTCGCGATTTCGATTTGGGTGATAACACCACTTCGGCGGCAAAGACGATCCCACCCTCAACGCAACCGAACAAATTCGACCTGGTTGAGGCGTTGCGGTCTCTGGCTACGCTTGCTGACCACTTGCGTGAGCAGGAAAAAGAACTCCCCAACGAGAGGAAATTATGAGCCGAATTCACGAGGCTTTGAAAAAAGCCGAGCAGGACCGCACTGCAACGCAGGGGAGTACTGCTCCACCGGTCGCCACTTCGGCCACCGTTCTTGAACCGCCGCCATTAGCTGAAGCCGCTGTGGCGACCATGCCACCGCCCATTTCTCCTGGATCCATTCCAGCTTTCCCGGCTGCCCACGGCTTGGACGAGCTGCTCGCCCGTTGTCCCCAACAAGAGTGGAAGCCTGATTTGAGCACCATGCTGTTCATGAACGGGAACGATGGCGTGCCCGGTACCGAGCAGTACCGCACGCTTCGTTCTCGACTCTACCATCTGCGTGAAAGAATGAACCTCAAGGCTATCCTGGTGACCAGCTCTCTCCCGCAGGAAGGAAAGTCCTTCACCGCCTCAAACCTGGCGCAGGTGCTTGTGCGGCAGCACGGTCGACGGGTATTGCTTATCGATGCTGACCTTCGTGGACCGAGACTGCATCAGATGCTGGGTACCGCTCCCGCGCCCGGTCTCTCGGAATATTTGCTGGGTCAGAATGATGAGTTCTCTATCATGCAGCGCGGTCCGCTCGCGGACCTGTTCTTCATTCCCAGCGGCGTGCAGATTGAGAATCCTGCCGAGTTGGTTGGAAATGGTCGTCTGAAACTGCTGCTGCAACGCGTGGAGTCACTCTTCGACTGGATTATTATCGATTCACCTCCAGCCGTCCCTGTTTCTGATGCAAGTGTCCTCGCAAAATCCTGCGACGGCGTTCTGATCGTCGTTCGCGCGAATGTTACACCCTCAGATGTCGCCCGCAAGGCGCGGATGGAATTCCCCGACCAGTCTTTAATTGGTGTTGTCTTGAACGGGGCCGATAACCACGCCGCGCCATACTCCCGTTATTACTACGAGGTATACGAGAAGAAGGTACCGCAAAAGGTTTAGGGGGCCGATGTGATCCGGCTGTTTAGCGTTTACTATCCAGTACGAACCCTGGTGCTTTTCGTCGGGGAGGCGCTGATTGTCGGGTTGTCGTTTGTTCTGGGTACGCTCTGGAGCGTAGACAGCATCCTCAGACTCGACAACGCACTATTCATTGAGGGCGGGTACCTGAGAATTCTCGGTCTCACCGCCGTCGTTCTGCTCCTCTCCCATTGGTTCGACCTCTACGATTCATCGCAAGTCGGCGCCAAACTGGAGCAGGCGTTCAAGATCCTGTTCGTCCTCGGCTTCGTGGCGCTCATTCTCGGCGGGTTGATGTACTTTAAGCTCCGGTTCCTTCCAGTAGAAGATTCTGCACTTTCGGGTGTAGTGATCCTGGCGGTTTCATTGTTCTGCTGGCGCGCAGCCTATGCATGGCTCGTGTCTCAGCCACGGTTCCGCGAGCGTGTCTATGTGCTGGGAACTGGAGATCGCGCCCAACGTTTGCTTGATGGATTGCGGCGGCAAGCCTTCGGTATTGAAGTTGTTGGCTGGACGGGAAACGTCGAGGGTGATCTGACGCGCGAGGCCGTCGCAGCACATCTGGCGGAGTCCGCTCACCAAAAGGGTGTGCATCGAGTCATCGTGGCGATGCCAGACCGCCGGGGAACGCTTCCCGTTGAAGAGTTGCTTGCTTTGCGGCTGGCCGGGGTGAAGGTCGAAGAGGCGACGTCTTGGCTCGAAAAGATTAACGGGCGCATCGAAGTTGATCAGTTGTATCCCAGTTGGTTGATCTTCACCGAAGGCTTTCGCTTCCGTAGTTTCAACCGCATGCTGAGGCGGATGTTGAACTTCACCGCCGCCTTGATTGGCCTCATAGTGTCATTGCCCCTTTTGCCTTTCATTGCGTTGGCGGTCCGACTAAGTTCTCCAGGGCCAATTCTGTATCGCCAGGAGCGACTCGGTCGAGGCGGCACGGTTTTTCATTGCTATAAGTTCCGCACCATGCGGCAAGACGCAGAGGCGGACACTGGAGCCACCTGGGCAACCGACAACGATCCGCGAATCACTCGCGTGGGCAAGTTCCTCAGAAGCTCACGGCTCGATGAGATTCCCCAGCTTTTTTGCGTGCTGCGTGGCGACATGCATTTCGTCGGTCCGCGGCCCGAGCGTCCCGAATTCGTCGAGTGGCTTAGCCAGGAAATCCCGTATTACGGCGTTCGCCACACCGTAAGACCTGGGATTACCGGCTGGGCGCAAGTTCAGTACAAATACGGAAACACGATGGAAGATGCTCGCGAAAAACTGCAATACGATCTCTTCTACATCAAGAATGCTTCGGTCGGGCTCGATTTCTGGATCATCTTCCAGACCATCAAGATCGTGATGTTGGGCCGAGGTGCGAGATGAATTCTATCCGGCTCTCAAGCGGAACATGCGCCTCCGGACGCACGATGGATTTATGCCGATGAGCGAACGAGTGCTCATGATCTGGGTTTTCTGGATAGCCGCCGGCTCGATCGCCTACACGTACATAGGATACGTGTGCTGGTTGCGGCTCCGGATGTTGTGGCGGACGCGTCCGGTCCTGCGCGGTTCCATGATCCCTTCGGTTTCTATAGTCATGGTTGTGCGCAATGAGGAAAATGCCCTCGAGTCGAAGCTGCAGAACCTGACAGAACTTAACTACCCTCCGGATCGCTGTCAGATCGTCGTAGTCTCCGATGGATCAACCGACAAAACAGAAGAAATACTCCGTGGCTGGGCACGTGACCCGCGAATCACCGTGATCCTCAATCAGATCTCGCAAGGAAAAGCTTTGGGGCTAAACGATGCTATCCAGGCTGCTTCCGGAGAAATCGTTCTATTCACAGACGCGCGACAGAAGATCGAGCCTAATGCATTGCGTCTCTTGACAGAAAACTTTGCCGACCCGAGTGTGGGTTGTGTGAGCGGCGAACTGATGCTTGGCGATCCGAAGAAAGGCGAAAGCGGGCAAGGCTTGAGCCTTTACTGGCGGATTGAAAAGCAGGTCCGCGAGCTGGAAGCGGAGTCCGATTCTGTGGTCGGCGCAACCGGGGCTATCTATGCTGTTCGACGCGAACTGCTTCCAAGCGTTCCACCCGGAACGATTCTGGATGACGTCTATGTTCCGATGCAGGTGGTGCGCCAAGGCAAGCGGGTCATCTTTGATTCCCGAGCCCGCGCCTGGGACTTACCTAATCTTGGCGCAGCGCGTGAGTTCTCAAGAAAAGTGCGCACGCTCAGCGGAAATTATCAGTTAATTCAGTTAGCACCCTGGCTGTTGACCGGTGAAAACCCGCTACGGTTTGAGTTTGTGAGCCACAAACTAATGCGTTTGGTCATCCCATTTGCTCTGGCGGCGTTGCTGGTCAGTTCTTTGTTTCTCGACGGATGTTTTTATCGTGCTGCACTGATTGGGCAGTTGTTTTTCTACGCTCTAAGTGCCGTTTCAATCGGCCGTTTGGCAAAGAGCGGCATTTTGGCGCGAATCTCCGACGCAGCTGGCACTTTTGTATTACTGAACGCCGCAGCACTGGTTGCTTCGGCCAACTTCGTCGCAGGGCGCCGCGCAGCGTGGCGATGAAAAGCGACGGACGGGAAGCCGTAATCACGAAAGGATTCAGTATTCGCTAAATGACGACGCCAACCATATGGACGAGGGGCAGGTCTAGTGCACTCCCGACGGGCGAGAAGTCAGAGTCCTTGCCTGGTTCGGCGAGGAGTCCATTTGTCTATGCCGCGTTGGTGGCCTTTTCGTGGCTGTATTACTACCGCCCGGAAGATTTCATCCCAGGCCTCTCCCACATTCCGATGGCGAAGATTACTGGTCTTCTCGGTTTGTTCGCGCTCATCGTCGGGATGGCTAGTAGCACGAATAAGATGCCCAGGGCTGTCAAGTTTCTGTGGCTACTCGTGGTGCAGCTATTTTTGTGCGTGCCATTCGCAATCTGGAAAGGTGGAGCGTTTAATGCGGTAACCGAGAAATTCTCCAAAACGGTTGTCGTCGCCATGCTGATCAGTATGGCGGTCGTAACCGTCAAGGAATTGCGAAAGTTGCTTTGGATACAAGTGAGCGCGGTGAATCTCGTCGTTTTCTTTTCAATTCTCCTCCGTCACACGCACGACGGTCGTCTTGAGGGAATCCAGAAGAGCATTCTCGAGAACCCCAACGATCTCGCGATCAACATTGCCATCAGCTTTCCCCTGGGCTTGGCATTTCTTCTGCGTGCCCAAGGTTTTAAAAAGGTCATTTGGGCGGTTGGATTGGCCTTCATGGCCGTTGGCATCGTACTGACTTATTCTCGCAGTGGATTACTCGCTTTCATCCTCAGCCTTGCCGTCTGCGTCTGGGAGTACGGAATCAAAGGCAAACGCAAGTACATCGTTTGGACAACGGCCATCCTCCTCGTTGGCGGTCTTGGCATCGCGCTCTCAAGTTCTCACTATCGCGCTCGCGTAGAGAGTATTTTGGCGGGAAACATCGAGGGCTCTGGGGACAAAGGTTCCCTTGATGCGAGAAAAGCTCTTTTGAAAAAAAGCATCATCGTGGCGGTAACGCATCCCCTATTTGGTGTCGGGCCCGGATGCTTTGTACTGGTGGACAAGGGCTGGGTCGTTGCGCATAACACCTACACGGAATTGGCTGCGGAAGCTGGTCTGCCGGCAATTATCCTCTTCTTGCTGGCGATTGGCGCAGCGTTGAAGAATGTCACTTTCGTGAAGGGTTCTGCGAAATATCAGGAGGACCCTGAAGTCAGACTCTTTACTCAGGCATTGTGGGCCGGGCTGGTTGCGTATATCATGGCGGCCTGCTTCGCCTCCACGGAGTATAACCTTTACCCCTATTTTCTGATCGGGTACACGTGTGCCATGGTGCGGATTGTCGGCCCAACAAGGGCTGATAAGTCGCGCTTAGTAAAAGATTCCAAACGGAAAAGAGCTGCATATGACAGGTTCACCCGACCGCAACCTACCTGGGCTGGATAAACAAGTCTTGGCAGTGCTACGTTGCATTTCTTGTGGCAGTCCCCTTGAAGAACAGCCCACGGGGTTGAGGTGTATTGATTGTGGACGGAGCTATCCGATCTTAGACGGCGTCATTCGGTTTGTGGACGCCGAGCAATATGCTGGGAGCTTTGGTTTCCAATGGCATGTGCATGCTCGCACGCAGCTTGACACAACTGCCAGTGACCGCTCAGAGCGAAACTTCCGGGAGCGTACCGGATTCACACCCGACGATCTAGCTGGCAAACTTGTGCTCGATGTTGGCTGCGGTATGGGACGTTTCGCCGATATCGCGACCCGATGGGGTGCGCATGTGATCGGAATCGATCTCAGCCTGGCGTCTGAAGTAGCGGCACGAAATCTTGCCGATCGTAACGCAACCTTCCTTCAGGCAGACGTTTTCAAGCTTCCCTTCGCTCCAGAGAGCTTCGATCTCATCTATAGCATCGGGGTGTTGCACCACACTCCCGACTGCGAGCAAGCCTTCAAAAGGTTACCGGGTCTGTTAAAGCCAGGCGGGCGCATCGCGATCTGGCTCTACAGCGGCTACAACAAGTGGTACCGAATGAGCGACGTCTATCGCACGGTGACGCGCCGGCTTCCTCCCCGGTTGCTGCACAAACTCTGTTACGTTGTGGTTCCGCTTTATGGTGCACATCAGCTGTTGAAGAAGGTCCCGCTAGTGGGACGTCCGGCTAGCAGCGCGCTCGCATTTGCCTTTCCCATGGCTCACCACCGTGATCCCGAGTGGCGGATTCTCGACACGTTTGACTGGTATTCGCCTTGGTATCAGTCCAAACACACATATGAGGAAGTATTCCGCTGGTTTGAGAGTTGTGGCTTGGAGAATCTAAAAGTCGTTCAAAAGCCAATCGCAGTTCAAGGCCAGCGTCCCCTGTGCTCCGCAGCTCCACAAGGAACAAAGCAAGGAGAAATAAGTCAGTGTGTGGCATAGCTGGAATCGTTGGCCGCCCCGAAGAGACCGTTGACACTTCGGTAGTCCACCGTATGTGCGAAACGATCGTTCACCGCGGACCGGACGACGAGGGCATCTATGCGCGCGGCGCGGCCGGACTCGGTATGCGGCGTCTGAGCATCATCGACCTGGCTGGTGGAAAGCAACCCATTCACAATGAAGACGAAACGGTCTGGGTCGTTTTCAATGGGGAAATCTACAATTTCCCCACCCTTCGCCGAGAACTGGAGCAGCGAGGCCACCGGTTCTGTACACATAGTGATACGGAAGTCATCGTGCATCTCTATGAGGAAGTAGGCGCAGATTTCGTCAAGAGGCTTCGCGGGATGTTCGCGATCGCTCTGTATGACGAAAAGAAAGATTTGCTGATTCTTGCTCGCGACCGTCTCGGCAAGAAGCCATTGCACTACGCCATGCATAACGGTCGCCTCCTTTTCGGATCAGAAATCAAGGCTATTCTGGCGATCCATCCCGAATTGGCAGAAATCGATCTCGAAGGCTTGCTCCAGTACTTTTATTTCGGTTACATCCCCGATCCCCTGACCGCATTTCGCACGATTCGCAAACTGCCAGCTGGCCACTTGATGGAGTCTCACAAGGGCGAGATAAAAATTCGTCAGTATTGGGACGTACCCGAGTATGACACCAGTACTCTCACCGAAGAAGAGTGTTTAGAACAACTGGAACACCGTCTCGACGAGGCAGTCCGCATACGCTTGATTAGCGATGTTCCTCTCGGTGCCTTACTCAGCGGTGGCGTTGATTCTTCCATCATCGTTGCATTGATGGCGCGCGCCACTTCTAAACCCGTGAAGACGTTTTCTATCGGATTCGAAGCGGAGCAGTTCAATGAGTCCGCATATGCTCGGCAAGTCGCTGAGAAGTTTGGAACCGACCATCACGAGTTGATCCTTCAGCCCGACCTTGAAGAGACACTGATGTACCTCTCGGAAATGATGGAGGAACCGTTCGGGGACTCTTCCATGCTCCCCACCTACTATGTCTGCCGCATGGCACGGCGTGAGGTGACGGTAGCACTCTCGGGAGATGGCGGTGACGAGCTCTTTGCCGGCTACGATCGTTATCTAGTCGCGACCGAGAGGCGAAAACTTGATGCCATTCCAGAGTCGCTCAAGCAAGTTTACCGAGGGTGGATCCACGGTTTCCTGCCGCAAGGAATGTATGGAAAGAATCTGGCGTGGAATGCTTCGCTGAACGAGCGGGACCGCTATCTCGATGGCATTTCATTTTTTCCCGCGTTGCAGCGCGAACGAAAGCTCTTCACTTCATCGTTCCTTGAGAGTGCGAAGCGACTGCCAGACCCGCTTCTACAATGGCAACAGCTCTATGACTCCGCGCCGGCGCACAACTTCGTGAGTCGGTTGCTGTATCTGGACACCAAGACTTATCTCAATTCCGACATTCTGACGAAAGTCGATCGCATGAGCATGGCCACTTCACTTGAGGTGCGTGTTCCGATGCTTGATCACGAGTTTGTTGAGTTTGTCGCCTCGCTGCCGTTGGAGTGGAAATTCCGAGAAGGAAAACGCAAATATATTCTCAAGAAATTAGCGGAGCGGCTAGGGCTCCCACCAGCGCTGCTGCATCGCAGGAAACAAGGATTTCAGATGCCATTGGTAGATTGGATGCGCAGCGAGAGGAAACATCAGTTCTGGGGAATCCTTCTAGAAGAGCGCACGCTTCAGCGGGGATACTTCAAGCCTCAAGCCGTCCGTTCGCTGATTGGCGAACATCTTCGTGGACGCCGCAATCGTTCAGGATTGCTCTGGCGCATGCTGGTGCTGGAGCTATGGCATCGGAATTTCATGGAATCTCGGTCGAATTGGTCCAGCAAGCGTAGACCGCCTGAGGTACTCACGCGTGATGCCGACACGATTGTTCTTGCACCCGCAACCATGACCGGAATTTCACCAGCGGCGAACTCCGCGTAAAGAATGCCCGTTAGCGTGCCAATGACGACCACGTCAACGTTATCAGCCTCGAACACCGGGCACCGTACGAATCGGAGTTTGGCGCCTGTGTTTGTGCTTGGCTGCGGGCGTTCCGGAACAACCCTCCTTTATCACATGCTTTTGTCTGCCGGAAATTTTGCCGTCTACCGGGTAGAGTCCAATGTGATCAACCTCCTTGAGCCACGGTTCGGTGATCTGTCAGTTGCTCGCAACAAAAAGCGCTTGCTCGAAGCCTGGTACAACAGTCGCCTCTTCACACTTTCTGGGCTCGACAAGCACGAGATCGCTGAGAAGGTAATGGCTGACTGTAGGAACGGCGGCGACTTTCTGTGCATCATCATGTCGGAAATGGCGCGAAAGCAGGGAGTTCAACGCTGGGCCGACACGACTCCTGAGCACCTGTTGCATCTGCACCGGATTAAGGAAACGATTCCAGACGCGCTGGTGATCCATATCATCCGCGATGGCCGCGATGTGGCGCTTTCCACGGATAAACTGGGGTATATCCGGAGACTTCCATGGGACCGCACTCCCTCCACAATGGTTGCCGCACTTTACTGGGAGTGGATGGTGAATAAAGGGCGTCGCGACGGGCAGAGCCTAGGTGCTGACTACACCGAAGTACATTTTGAAGAGTTGGTCAGTCAACCTCGAGAGACTTTAGCGAAACTTAGCCGCTTCGTTGCTCAGGATCTCGACTACGATCGCATCCAGCAAGCAGGAATCGGTTCTGTCAGCGCGCCGAATTCGTCGTTTTCTGATGCGACCGGCGGCGAGTTTAATCCAACTGGGCGCTGGCGTACCGCGTATTCACCACAAGACCTCGCGATGCTTGAGGGCCTGGTTGGTCAAACATTGCAGGCAAATCGTTACGAGCTTTCAAGCAAGGATTTGAAGTCGTTGGAGCGCGGCAGTCTGCAGCGGATGCGTGCAATGTACCGCCTTTACTTTGACGCAAAACTATATCTAAAAGCTAACACTCCGCTGGGACAACTGTTGGTCACGCGAGATCTGTCCTGGATCTGAACGCGGATCCGATCCGCATTCCCTATCTCTTAAGCAGTTCCTGATAGAAGTCAAATACCGCTTGCAGATTTGTTTCGTCGGCGATGGGTGTCTTCTTGTTCGCAGGAGGTTGCAGCAATTCCTGCTCCACAGTAGCAAGCAGCGCTTGTAAGTCAGAAATGGGAGTCAATCGTACGCCGGCGGGCCTCATACCATTATCGGTGGCAATAACTGGTGTTCCCAGTTCTAGAGCTTCCCGTACAGACAGCGCGTCGCCATCATACAAGGTCGTCCGGAGCATCAGCCGAGATCGTCGAACCCCTTCCATGGTCGCCGCGTGGGGCACGTCTCCCGCCAACAGTATGTGTTCTGAGCATGAATTCGACTGAATCTGGGACCGCAGATTTTGTTCAAGGCTTCCCGAGCCAACCAATAGCAGTCCGGCATCTGGGAAACGATCCCGAATCTTCGGCAGGGCGGTTATTTGAAGAGGCAGATCGTATTCCGGCTCCAACAATCCAACTGAGATCAGAACCGGATCATGAGCGGCGAAGAAACTGCTCAACGAGTCTGGCAGTGAAGCATCCTTGATTTCACTTGTCACTGAGACGTATGGCGAAATAAGCCTTGTCCGGGACGTGGGCACACTCAATCGTTGCAGGAACGCTACGATTTCCTCATTGACTCCAATTACCCCGTCGAAAGCGCGAAGCACGAACGCCGCAAACGACGCCGGACCCAGAGCCTGACCTTCAGGGCTCGATGGAAACCCACCCGAATGAAATGTAAGGACCGATCTCTTGCCCGGCCATTTGGCGCAGATCAGTCCAAGCGCAAGAAGCCGGCTTGTAAGCATGCCTCCAATGTGCAAATGAAGTACGTCATACTGCAGTCGCGACAGGAGTCCCAGCAGGTGGAGTGGTCCCTGAGGGTAGTACACCTCGTCGGCCTCAGGTTTGCGGTGCCGCGTTATATTGATAACGGCACATGGCGTTTCGTGCTTTAAGAGAAAGGAACGAATGCCCACCAGGTTCGTCTGCACACCACCATGCGGAGGGGGATAGGGCCCCAGAAGTAGGACCCTCATGATTCGGCGGACAGATCTAAGAATCTATCAAGTTCAATCGGGCAAGGCAGATGCTCGCGAGCAGACTGGAGCATTCTCAGGCAGCCCAAGGTTGCGCGAACACCATCACGCACAGTTACTGCCGCGGGCTTACCTTGGCGCAGGTTGGCGAAGAAGTTCTTCATCTGGGTGTCGTAACCTTTTTCCGCAAACCAGCTGGATCGTTTACTCACCACGGCCTTCCGGACGATGGATTCTTTGAAATTCTCCGCCGAAGCCGCGACCCCAGGCGCGAATGCCTCGACACGCTCCCCTCCCGACGTGCGGCTGCCAATAGTGCAATAGGTAAGGTTACCGACAGATCCATCAGCAAACAAAAATGATGCGACGATATTATTCTGTCCGATCGGATCCTTCGAGCCAGTTGGCAACGAGTAAGCCGACACCTGCACCGGTTCCGAGTCGAGCAGCCAGTACATGAGGTCCACGAAATGACACGCTTCCCCTAGAATTGCTCCGCCGATCGCTGGATCAGCCATCCAATATGATCCCGAGATTCCCGGTGAATTGATGCGACAGGTAAGCACTGCGGGAGCGGATCGCCTCGCAATCTGCTCTTTGAGTCGAATATAGCTTGGAGCATAGCGTCGATTGAACCCAACCGTCAATTGTTTGCCGGACGTTTGCACCGCGCTATAAATATTGAGGCACTCTTCTTCCGTAAGTGCCATAGGCTTCTCGACAAAAACATGCTTGCCCGCTTTTAATGCGGCGAGCGCCTGAGATGCATGTTGAGGATTCCTACTTACGATGACCACCACATCGATGGCGGGATTGTCTAAAATCTGTTCATAGTCTGACGTACAGTACTGTGCGCCAAACCGCATGGCGTAACTCTTGGCGCGCGAGCCAGTGCCAGACTGAATTGCCCTCAAGCGGACGGCGGGCGTGCTCTTCAAATTCGGTAGGTGGACCCACCGCGCCAGATTGCCTGCTCCAACAAGCGCTACACCAAGCTCGGAAGCGGCAGTATGAAGCGGTTTGACATCAATGCGTCGGCCAGTCTTTATCTCTGCCTCGATCTTTTCAATCTCGGCGGCAGGATATTTCAGCAGTACCGCCAGGCTGTTCTGGCTGGCATCCATAATAACTTCGTACGCCCTCGGAGCATCTTCCAATGCGAATCTGTGAGTGATCAGGCCGTCGATGGCCAGCCGGTTCTGAGAGGCGAGGCGAAGGAACTCCTCCATATTGCGTTTTTCGGTCCAGCGCACAAATGGAAGTGGATAGTCTTGCCCCTGTCGTTCGTAGGTCGGATCGTAACTTCCCGGACCATACGCACGCGCCATGTAGACTTGCAGTTCTTTCAAATAGCTCTCGTACCATGGAAAACTAAGTTCCACAGCGCCCACATCAACAATGCGTCCGCGATCGCGGCAGAGTTCCACTGCTAAACGGCAGGGCGCATCCGACTTCGCGGCCGCCGCGATTATGGCGCAGTCTACTCCTAGCCCTTGCGTCAGCGAACGGACGTGCTGCGCAGTCTCGGAAGTTCCGAAAATTCCTTCGTCTGCGCCCAGTCGCTTAGCAAGGTCAACACGATCCGGTTTCAGATCGAGAGCCAGAACGAACCCACCTTGGAGTCTGGCTAATTGCGCGATCAATTGACCCACCAGTCCTAACCCGATGACTGCGATTCGCTCCCCAAGCGAAATATTTGCAATTCGAACAGCATTCAGAGCAATGCTGCCGAGCGTAGTGAAGCACGCTTGCTCGAAAGGAACATTTTCAGGAACCCGTGCCACCAAATTCTGACCAACCAGAATCGATTCCGCATGGCCGGTACCCTCGCCGCCATATGCGACCCGATCACCGATTTCAATGTCACGGACACTGGGGTGCTTCTCAATCACAATTCCCGCACCAGAGTAGCCCAATACCGCATATTCGCTGAACTTCGCCAGGACTTCGCGAGTGGTGCGGAACGGGCCCTCATTTTTCATCACATCCAGAATCTTGCCGATGTACGAAGGATTCTCAGCGACGGCTCCAACCGCGCCGCCGCGATGGATACTCGCGGTTTCGGTCCCACTGCTGATCAGAGAAAAGTGTGGCCGAACGATGACGTGATGCGGTGAAATGACGGGGTCGGGAACTTCGTCGACCACGATCTGGTTTAAGCCCCTGCGCAGAAGTTGCTTCATTCGTCTTGGTCCGATTTCCGATTGACTCGTTACTCTACTCCCGTCGTCGCGCGATCAATTGCGGCGATGTCCGCGCCAATATCCTTTTCATCCGACGCCGCTCCTTTGAACTTGCTTGTCGCCGAGAGTCGGTATTCGCCGCCATTGCCATCGCGGTAGTTAACGAAGCCGACTTCCGCAGCATTCTTCGGCGTCTTGTTTTCCTTGGGCCATTCCGCTGCGCCACCAATGACAAGGTTGTGCTGGAAAGCGAATGTTGAGAAACAATCACGGAAGACACTCTCGGCCGGCCTGGTCTTAGGCTGCGCGGAACAATTCCTGTCGATACCGCCGCCAGTTGTCGCGATGGGCTGAGCCCCTACTGAGAAAATACTGTTCGTGATGGAAAGCCCCGACATCTTGGGATCGCTGCGTGGGCCACCAAGAATGAATAAACTCTTTACAGGAAATGCCGTTACATGATCTATGCGGATATCGTGCAAGCGCGGAGAATCCGAGACTCCAGGAGTCATCGAAAGCTGGGCAAATGTCCCGAAACCGTTGTACAGCTCCGGGTTTATATCATCCACAATCACATCGTGAATGCTGTAGCGTCCCCCGTCTTTAGCTACGCCGCCATTCGAAGACAATCCATTCCCCATTTGAAATGCGCTGGCCACGTGCCTAATCTCACAGTTTCGGATAGTGACATCCGTGACAATGCAACTCGGGCAGACGTTTCGCTGTCCAATCGCCTGATTCTTTGGAGTCAGCAGGACCGCAAAGCCAGTTTGAGAAAATCCTCCCCAGGTATTTTCCAAAATGTTTCCGTCTAATAAAACGCGTTGGGCATTCTTGAGTTCGAACAGATTCTTGACGATAAACGGACTCCCGTCTACGCCTCCAACAAATCCGGGCTGTCCTTTCATCCAGATCATCGGTTTAAACATGTGATTCCGTCGAATCTCGATGTCAGTGGGAGTGGCAGTTGCTCCCGATCCACCGAGCTCAATTGATTCTGCGGCAGCTTCCAGAAAATTGTTGACGATCTTGAAGGGCCCCATCGGATCGTCTCCATTTCCTCCGGCAACCGCCTGCGAATCCACGCATGCGCCAGTTTTCGCCACACAATGGAAGTCGGAGAAGTATGAATCGATTACGGCTGCGTATCGGATGTGAGCCAGCATCACGCCTCGAACGGTTTCATTCTGGCGCGTACCGTGAATCCACATCCGGTCGAACACGAGATGGTCGGCTGTCCCTTTGTCCGGGCCAATCAGGTTGTAAATAATCGCATTCGATTCCGCTCGCGTAACCTCCAGTCCGATAAGGCGGTAGTGATTTGCTCCGGGCAGAAGAATAACCGGACCAGAGCCAGCTTTAGCATTGAACTCGATCTTCGCGAGTACATTCTCGGTCGATGAACATTGAAAAGACGGCCGACCGGGAAGGGAAGCCACTCCCGCATAACAAGGAGTCATGCGAGTTCCTTCAGGGGGCAGCTTGGAATCGGGGGCGCTCGTTCGAATGATAATCCAATGCGAGTCATCGCATTGTTTCGCGGGTAGCACCAATTTCTCGAATGTTGCGCCGGCTTGCAGTTGAATCGTGTCGCCGCACGATGCTCGAGCTACCGCTTGCGACGGGTCTTCCCCCTGGCGCACCAGTATCTTGTTTCTAGGAGCGGGTGTCGCAGATAACGAGCTGTCAATGTAAATTCTTGGCAACTCTGCCGGTCCGTCAAAATGGGAATTTGGATTGGATTCGGTCTGGGAGGATTCGGGTTGATACCGGGCCGCCTGCATTCTGGCTTCCTGCAGGCAAACCGTCAAAAGTGAAAACAACAACAAATTCCGAAGTTGCATGGGTGCTCCCTCTAAGACGAAATCATGAGAACTGCTGACGGTGTGCGATTGGGGTATGCGAACCCACTGTGTAGGCGAACTCAGTGACCTGCAATGAATTTATCAGACTTTGCACTGTCGGAGAAGACTTTGCGGAGTGTAAGATTTTTGACGAGCAGACGATGATGCGACGGGCGGCTACGATCGCTGGCACGGGGACATGGAAAAGATTCTGGATCTAGGATGTGGCACCGGCGATTCCTGGCGTGGTCTGGGGCTGGAAACGGATAATCAATCGGTCGTCGGCATTGATATCCAATTGGATCGCGTTCGCGCCGCCAACCTGAAATATGGAGGCCGCGGTTGGCGTTACCTGTGCGCGAGTGGTGAGAACATTCCTTTGCCAGATGCCAGCATGCATGGTGCGTTTTGCCAGGTGGCTCTACCCTACATGCATATTCCACGCACGCTCATCGAATTGCATCGTGTGCTCGTTCCCGGAGGCTGGTTCCGTGCGACACTGCATATCCCACGGTTCACTTGGCAGGAATTAGTTCGCGCGTTTCCGCGGCCGAGAGCAACGCTCTTTCGTGTGTTTGTCATGCTCAACGGGATG
>Ga0070734_10000727_pt1 | contig 60638 bp, 52 predicted proteins | sample Coa_R1_8_FD_66444 | JGI IMG/M metagenome (GOLD analysis project Ga0070734, IMG submission 66444) | Surface soil microbial communities from Centralia Pennsylvania, which are recovering from an underground coalmine fire - Coalmine... | ecosystem: Environmental > Terrestrial > Soil > Unclassified ...
GGCTCTATTGTGGTTCGTGGACGGAAGCGGGCGCACAGATTCAGCGGCGCGGCCTGGAAGATCCGTCGAACCTCGGTGTCTATCCAAACTATGCCTGGTCGTGGCCGGCAAATCGCCGCGTGATGTATAACCGCGCCTCGTGCGACATGAACGGCAAACCTTGGGACCCAGAGCGCAGGCAAGTCTGGTGGAACGAGGCGCAGCAGAAGTGGCTCGGCAACGACGTTCCCGATTTCAAGGCCGACTCTGCTCCCCGCGACCACATGGGGCCTTTCATCATGAATCCGGACGGTGTTGGCAGACTCTTCGTGCCTCTCTCTGCCATGGCCGACGGTCCTTTTCCCGAACACTACGAGCCAACCGAAAGTCCCACCGAGAACATCTTGCATCCTGAGCAGTCGAAGAATCCAGTTGCCAAGAGGTTTTCAAGCGACATGGATAAGTTTGGAACTCCCGAGCAAGGGTACGACATCGTCTGCACCACGTACCGCTTGACGGAGCACTATCACTATTGGACGAAGAACAATCCCATGAACGTTCAACTGGTTCCGGAACCGTTTGTGGAGATTCCCGCAGAATTGGCCGAAAAGATCGGCGTGCACGGCGGAGAGAAAGTGCGGATCTCTTCGGCTCGCACTCCAAACGCGCCTTATGTAGCCAAGGCAATGGTGACCAAGCGCATCAAGGCACTCATGATCAACGGCAAGAAGGTCTTCCCTATCGGGATTCCGATTCACTGGGGCTATCGCGGCATTTGGGAGGACCGCCAGCGGAAGGAAGGCGCTGAAATCAGAAATGTGAACGTCCTTTCGCCGGCGGCCATCGATCCGAACGCCTATACGCCGGAGTTCAAAGGATTTCTGGTCAAGGTGGAAAAAGTATAAGGAGCAGCCATGCCCAGCGACAACCTAGAGATCAAGGCGATTTCCGGACATCCCGGCACCGTGCCTGGGGCGAACGCCTCGCGCGACTATGACGTCTGCAAACTCGTGGACACCACCACCTGCATCGGCTGCAAAGCCTGTGAGGTGGCATGCCTTGAATGGAACGGTTACGAATTTCGAGAGACCACCTTCGACAACACCTATCAGACCATGCCGGAAACGGCCTGGAACTACTGGAACCTGATTAAGTTCAACGAGCACGAAAACGAAGATGGAACGTTGAGCTGGCTCATGCGCAAGGACCAGTGCATGCATTGTGCGGATCCAGGGTGCCTGATGGCCTGCCCAGCCGACGGCGCCATTGTTCAGTACGCAAATGGAATCGTCGATTTCAACCAGGAACACTGCATTGGCTGCCAATACTGCCTGACTGGATGCCCCTTCAATATTCCAAAGTTCAACTCCGCCACAAAAAAGGTGTTCAAGTGCACCCTATGTTCGGACCGCGTAGGGGCCGGCCTGGAGCCTGCGTGCATCAAATCCTGCCCTACCGGCTGCCTGCATTTCGGGAGCAAAGACGACATGAAAGCTCTGGCCGAGCAGCGGGCCGATCAACTCCGCAAAACGACTTCACATAAAGATGCGGGTGTGTATGATCCCGCCGGAGTGGGCGGCACGCACGTGATCTACGTTTTGCACGACGCAAAGAATCCGGAAAAGTACGGCGGCCTACCGGCCAACCCCACGGTGCCTTCGATGGTGCGCGTGTGGAAGCGGCCCCTGAAATGGCTTGGTAACTTCGCCATGGCCTTTGGAATCCTGGGAGCCGCGCTTCATTACCTCCGGTTTGGTCCCAAGACAATCGACGATAAGAAGAGCGACGGCAGTAATCGGGAAACAGGAGAAAGACTATGAGCAGCATTAGCGTGCCGCGTGAGGAGACGACAGTCCCAGCGGGCGAAGTCCTTCGCTACAACTTTAAGGAGCGCCTCTGCCATTGGTTGAACGGAGCAGCTTATGTCTATTGCCTGTTGACGGGTCTCGCCTTCGATACTCCCTATCTGTTCTGGCTTGCGTCCATTTTCGGCGGGGGCGCGACTGCGCGATTCTGGCATCCATGGTCAGGGCTTGTCTTTTTCGGAGCCACCCTTTGGATGCATGCGTTATGGAAACCCGACATGGCGCCAATTCCCGAAGACCGCGAATGGAACCGTAACATCCAATACTACGTGACCAACCAGGACGATCGTGTTCCCCCACAAGGACGATTCAACGCCGGCCAAAAGACATTTTATTGGGCGATGTTTTATTCAGCTATCGTTCTGCTGGCCACGGGCTTGATCATGTGGTTCCCGGAGAAGATGCCAAGGGATATGCATTGGCTGCTCACGGTTGTCACCTTCATTCATTCAGCCACCGCTTTGATCACCATTGGAGCCTTCATCATTCACATCTATATGGGCGTCTTCATGGTTCCTGGCGGGCTTCGCGGAATGACAACCGGCCACGTGCCAGAACGCTGGGCCAAATTCCACCATCCGCTTTGGTATAGGAAGATACGCAGCCAGAGATAACCACCGCCAAGAGATCAGTCCGGAAGACCAATGCCTACTTTGACGAATCGCGCACCTTTTACCTGGGACGACATAATTGCTCGCGGAGAGCATCTTTCCCGCAATCATCCACCCGCGCAAGAACTTCTTTCGCTCCTTGTGCAGATCACCAAGTTCCAAAGGGATGTGAGCCTGGGTCTCGCGAGCATGAATGGCGGATGCACCGGCGTGCAATCCATCTTACGATTCATACCCCAGCTTCAGGCGCTTCTCGATGGGTTGGCGTCCCAGCCGCTGCGAGAAGCCTTGTCGGAATTGGGGAGTCATCCGGCCAAGTGGACTGAGCTATTGTCGCGCTTTGAGGAACAAAGTTTCGATGAGGATTCACCTTCCCGGACGTTTCTAGCGTATCTCCTCATGCAGCCCTACGCACAGCATGTCACGGACAAGCACAAGCACGAACCAGAAGCCGCTTCTCCCCATTGCCCAGTCTGCCGCAATCGCCCCCTAGTCTCGCTCCTGCGTGAATACAACCAAGGGGCCAAACGGTCCCTATTCTGCTCGATGTGCTTTACAGAATGGGAATTCCAGCGCACACGCTGCACGGCATGTGGCGAAGAGGACCACGACAAGCTGCCGATCTATAAAGCAGAGCAAGTGCGGCAAGCACGCATTGAGGCGTGTGATACCTGCATGACTTATGCGAAGTGCATTGATCTCTCCCGAGACGGCCACGCCGTGCCCCCGGCGGACGACCTGGCGACGCTCGCCCTGGACGTGTGGGCGCACGAACAGGGATACCGCCGCCTGCAACCGAATATCCTTTTGCTGTAACCCCAAAATTCATTACACTCTTGTGGATGTTCGGATCTCTTCACTATTCACTTTTTAGTTTTTACTCTCTTGGGGGCCAATTCATGCTCAAAGGCATTGTTCGCACTTTGCTCGTCGCCCTGGCGCTGGGAACTCTCTCGGCCGCGCAAAATTCCACCAGCAACCAAAGCAGCACCGCCGCTGTTCAAGCGAGGGAAAGCGACGTCGATACTATCGAACACATTCTCGCCGCCACCTACGACACGATCTCCGGCCCGGCAGGCAGCCGTGATTGGGACCGCTTTAGGTCCCTCTTTTACGAAGGAGCGAGACTGATCCCCAGCCGACGCGACGCTTCGGGCAAGGTGGGCGCAAGCTCCCGCACCGTAGAGGAATACATCACTGCCGCATCGGGGTTTCTGGCCAAGGAAGGATTCTTTGAGAATTCCATTTCCAACCGAGTTGAGTCCTGGGACCACTTCGCACATGTCTGGAGCACTTACGAATCACGTCATGCCAAGGGCGAAAAACCTTTCACGAGAGGCATCAACAGCTTCCAGTTGATGAACGACGGAAAACGCTGGTGGGTGATTACGATCTACTGGGAAGGCGAAGATACGGAACATCCAATACCGGAGCGATACTTGAAGCATCCGTAGGATCGTAGTGCCGCGGGCGAAAAGCACTGAAGCGGACCGTTTCGCCGCGATGGCCAGCCGCGAAAACAAGGACAAATACTGCAGGAGCTAAGCAAAAGCCGTTACAACATTTTCTCTTACGCTGGGTTAAATTAGCTACGTTTTGTTTCCAAGGGGAATTCGTGTGGCCAAGCCAATCATTACCTTGATCGTCGCATTGTCCTTGCTCTCCAGCTCGATTGTGTCCGCTCTTAGCGACAAGAAAAGCAAGCCGCCTGCCAAACCCCTGGAACTTTCAGAGCATGACAAAGCATTGCATGCTCTTGAACGTCTCACGTTCGGGCCTCGCCCGGGCGACATCGAAAAGGTTGTCTCCATTGGATTGGACCAATGGCTTGAGCAGCAACTCAACCCCGGACAAATTCCCAATCCTACTCTCGATGCAAAAATTGGGCCTTATCGAACACTCCGGATGCAGCCGAAAGACATGATGCTGGCTTTCCCGAATGGAAACGTGGTGCGCGAAGCGGCGGAGAAAAAACGCCAGATGCCTTCGGAGCCAATCCAGTTCGGCATGTGGGAGGTACTCGTCGACAGATATAACGAGGGAGTGAAGAACGCCGCGCTAGCGACGGCCTCCCCAACGCCGACACCGGACGAAGCCGCGCAGAAGGCAGCCGCACAAGCAGCACAGGCTGCGGCGCAGACCGCCCAAGACACCGCTCGCCACATCGCAGACATGCTTCTCGCCCTCCCAAAGGCTAACCGCATGCCTTCGCTGATGAAGCTGCCGGTCGCCGATCGGCGCATTCTCACGCAATCCGTTCCGGGAGATATGCGCGACAAGCTTCTCGCGGATTTCAACCCTGCAGAAAAAGAGATTTATACGGCAATCACAGGCGCAGGGCCTGTGAGTATCGTGGTATCCGAACTACAGCAAGCGAAGGTTCTTCGGGCGGTCTACAACGAGCGCCAGCTTGAAGAAGTGATGACCGATTTCTGGTTCAACCACTTCAACGTGTTCCTGAATAAAGACCAGGACCTATATTTCGTTACCAGCTACGAACGAGACGCGATTCGACCGAATGCCCTGGGAAAGTTTCGCGATCTACTGGTAGCGGTGGCGAAAAGCCCTGCGATGCTCTACTACCTCGATAACTGGCTCAGCCTTGGGCCAAGCTCCCAAGCGGCTGGAGTCAAACCAGGGCAGCAGCCTCCACCAAACGCCGCCAACAAAGGACTCAACGAAAACTATGGACGCGAGTTGCTGGAGTTGCACACCCTGGGCGTCGATGGCGGCTACACTCAGGCGGACGTGACCCAAGCAGCGCGGGTGTTTACCGGCTGGACCATCACTCCGATGGACCAGGGATGGGCGTTCCAATTCGATGCCCGCCGGCACGAGCCAGGCCCCAAGGTAATCCTGGGCACAACATTCAACGACAACGGCGTGAATGAAGGCATGCAAGTCCTGGACATGCTTTCAAAAAGCCCGGCCACGGCAAAGTTCATCTCCACCAAGCTTGCCCGCAGATTTGTTGCGGACGATCCGCCTCCAGCACTAGTGAAAGCGATGGCCCAAAAATTCCTCGACACGGACGGGAACATCAAAGAGGTTTTACGGACCATGGTTCATGCCAAAGAATTTTGGTCTCCGGCTATCTACCGCAAGAAGGTAAAAACGCCGTTGGAATTCGTGGCATCGGCAGTGCGCGCCACCGGCACGCAGGTTCAGAATGCCGGGCCGATTGTGCAGGCCTTGAATAAGATGGGAATGCCGCTCTACCAGATGCAGCCGCCCACCGGCTACTCAACGAAAGCGGAAGCCTGGATGAACTCCGACGCCCTTCTCGAACGTCTCAACTTCTCGGTCTCGCTGACCAGCGGCGGCATGGGAGGCATCAACTTCGATCCTCTACGCGTGCTCGCTCTGGGATTACTGGCGCGCGCTCCCAAAGAGGAAGTTGTACCGGTCAATACGAGCGGCGGCACCGGAGCCGCAGTTACTCTTGTAGAGGACGCTTTGATCGGAGGTGACGTGTCAAAGAACACCGACACCGCAATTCGAAAGTCGCTTGACGATCCCCAGATCGGCAGCCACCTGCTTGACGATCCCGCCAAGCCTCTGGCCACCATTATTGGATTGACCCTTGGAGCGCCAGAGTTTCAATTGCGGTAACGGCCACCGAGCGCCATGTATTGAAGCGACAGGCCGCCATCAAGAATCGCTGCAGCCAGACGCATGAAGCCATGAATCCCGATGTCTCCGCGATAGAATCGCGCAAACACCGGGATTCGGCTTTCCCTCGATATTCTTGCTTGAAGCCGCTGCCCATGCGGACAGCTAGCCGGTGAAGCTTGCCTATTTCTTGCCCATCACCAGCAATGTGAACGATCCGGGCTTCATCGTCGGCCGTGCGCGTTTTTGTCCTTCGGCGGGTGGCGGCGGTTCGTCGAAGTCAGCGGTTACCAGATAAACATCATGATTGTTGGTATCGACCGCCATGGTTCTGGCACGCTTCTGCGTCTCCGCGTTTTGCACGACGGAGAATTTATCCGGGCTCTCTTCTTTTACCACGGTCAGAGTGCCGTCTTCGCCATTGGAGCTGAAAGCCAGTCCCGTCTTCGGATCGAAACCGGTAGCATCCACGCCGGGACCGATAGGAACGGTGGTCACCAGCTTACCTGTTTCGGCATTCACGATGGCCATCACCTTATTGCCGCATCCGGCAAAAAGCCGGTGATTCTTCTGATCAATGGCAAGGCCTGAAGGCTCTTCGCATCCAGCCATCGGCCAAGTATTCACAACCGTAGCCTTGCGCGCATCGATGGCTTGAATCTCATTCTTATCTTCGATATTGACGAACACAATTCCCTTGCCATCGGCTGCGGCAAATTCCGGCTTGCCTTCCAGAGCGATGTTGCCAGCTACTGTGCCGGTCGTTGCATCAATGGCGGTGGCATTCTTGCTTCTTCCGTTAAAGGTAAAAACACGCTTGGAAGCCGAATCGTAGAGGATGGCATCCGGATTCTCGCCACCCTCCAACTTGATTTTTGCCGTTTCCTTCAGGGTCTTCAAATCGAAAACGGTAACGGTGTTCTCGCGCCCGTTGCTGGTAAAACCCTTGCCAAGATCTTGCGCCAGAGCGATGCCATGAACGCCGGTTGTGTTGGGGATTTCTCCGATAACAGAGCCCTTCGCCGTGTCAACGACCTGGACCCTCGTGCCACGGGAGATAAAGAGCCGATTGTCGGCGGAATCGAAGGTCAGGTAATCCCATCCACCTTCTCCACCGAGAGTAAACTTCTGCTTCAGTTGATACTGCGTGCCTGGGGGCGCTGCAATGCCCATCACGACGGCAGCGCATACCAAAGCTGTAACTAAGAGAACTTGCCGCATCATCCGCCTCCTAATAGACCAAAACGCCCTCATTGTAACTGGTAGAGACAAGGCTTGTCTTTTTCTAAGGCAGTAGCTTTAGACGGCAGCGTACGAATGGAAGCAGATATTTATCGCGGTCTTACGAGCTTTAATGCGCAGGGCTAGTGCGCCGCGCAGGGTTGTGAAGGAGAGGTCAGCAGAGTCGTATCGGGAAAACTGAAAGCGCCATGCACGGCATCCGAAGGTGTTTTGCGCTGAAACCATTGCAGCAAGGCCTCGGTCTGCGGATGATACGTAAAACCGTCAATCGGCACCGGGAAGCCCGAGTTCGGAAACACCTCCATCGGATCGCCCGTTTCAAAAACATCGTCGCAGTCTCCACCGCCATTGGGTGCCTGCCACTCAGGAACAAGATTGGTGCCGAAAGGATTGTTCATCCATTCCGAAATCTCATGGCTTAACGGCGTAATGTCTGCCAGTGTGCCGCCAAAAACGCCAGTGTCGAGCCACGATGCCCAGGCGAACGTCTGCACAAACTGCTGATTCCCCAAACGGCCAACGCCATACGCCGTATGGAAACCCAAGGTGCAGCACTGATGCAGATCATGGTTCGGCGCGAGCAGTACATTTGTAGTGAGCGCGATAGGCAGAGCGCCTATGTCGAGACTTTCAAATTGAAGAATGGTATTGAGTTGCGAAATGAAGAATCCTTCGTCGACAACCGCAAATGTGGTATCGGTGGAGCGGACGTGATAGACCGAAGCGAATCCCTTGGGAACATCGATGGTCACAGAGGTCAAAGTGCGCGGCTGCTCTAGAAGAGTATGCCAGTCCTGGTTCATGGAACCCCAGAACTCGGCACGCTGTACGGCATCGCCAAATTGGGTAGGGCCGGTCTCATAGCTCGCGTTCCGAAAATTGGGTGAATTGCGCACTTTGGAAACGATCCCATTGGGATCAAGCAGGATCGGGCTTCCTTCGCGGTCCGCAATACCCTCAAAAACCAACGAGATCGGGATGATCTGCGTTCCAATGCGGGTGGTTTCGGCCTGCTGGGGAGCACCCCCCACAATCTTGATGGAATAAATCTTTTCACGATAAGTAAAGGCGCTTGTGAACGTGGGAATGGAGACTACGCGATTCAATCCCACTGCCAACTCGGCCTCTTTGGACATCTGATTCTTCGCTTCAAATTGCGGCCGGGCCCCGGTACCCCGAAAAGCATTTTCTTCTACTTCGATCGGCTGGCTATCCGAAGGCAACGGGGATGGCGTAGACGCATCCTGCGCTTTGCCAACGGCAGAGAAAATAGCCAAAAGCATGATGCCGACGCCGAGCATCCGGACGGTCGCATTGCGGGCAATCACGGTACGGAAGACTCTATGCTGCCTGCCAGCGCAGACTCGTGCCACCAACTTAGTCAGCAAATTCATCCGTAAGGCCCTCACAAGTTCTAAAGGACTGCGTGATCGTATCCCTGAATCCTTCCCCTGAATCTATCCATAGACGGATTTACGACGAAAATCTCCCGCCCAGGATCTCACTTTCAGAGGTCATTCATTGTCCCCTGAGTTGCCCGGCGTTGTCGAGCGGAAACAAGCAAAAGTTTTAGTGTTCCGGTTCAATCTCGCAAAGAAATGTAAACAGCAAAAGGCGCGTCGACCGAGGGGTCAATGCGCCTTATGAATGTTCAGGTTAGAACTCAACCTGAAGCTAGAACTGCAGCTTCAGAGCAAGTTGCATCTGCCTTGAAGAACCGGAGTCGCCCGCGGGGAAACGCGTGCTGCTAATCGCTCCGAGCGTGGTGGCGGTTGCGCTGCCCGAAAACAGAGCATTGGGCTGTCCAAAGTTCGGGTGGTTGAAGAGATCGAATGCATCGGCGCGGATTTGAACGTTCAGCCTTTCCGATACCTTCGTATTTTTGACCACCGAGAAATCGATGTCTTCAAACCCGGGGCCGACGAATGCATTGCGTCCCAAGTCACCGAAGTGGTTCGTTGGATTTACAAACGTACCCGGAGCAAAGCTCAACCACGCCGCCGGATTGCCTGTAACTTTCACAGGGCCAGTGATATCGGGGCGCATGGTGGTAATTCCGTTAAACAACTGTCCACCGTTGACGCCTGCGGTGCCTCCGTTCACCGTGAACGGATTGCCGCTCTGCAAGCTGACGATTGTCGCCAACTGCCAGCCTCCCACTAAACGGCTTTTCTGGTTGAACGGAAGGTCATAGATTGAGTTGATCACAAACCGGTGCCGTGCATCGAAGTCCGAACTCGCGCGTTCCGACGCCAGATTCAGGCTGTTCTGCAATTCCACACCTTCGGCATTGCGGGAATTGTCGTCAATCGAGTGCGACCAGGTATACGAAGCGTTGAGCTGCAGACCGTGCGACAACCTCTTGGTTGCAGTGATCCACAGCGCGTTGTAGTTCGAGTTGGAATTGGAATCGTGCTCCGTAATCGTAGGCGAAAGGGTGGTCCCAGCGGGGAAATTCCCGATCGTATTCGCCAAAGTGAGCAGCGGCTGGCTCTTAGGGTTGGTGGGATCCAGAGGCTGATTGATGTTGCGATCGATCTGAAGGTGCGTTCCCTTGGTTCCGAAATAGCCCACCATAATCGAGGTGCTGTGGTTAAACTCCTGCTGAATATTCAAGTTCCAGGATTGAATATCGGAGTTCTTAAAGTTAGGGTCGATGCTGGTGGGAGAAATGCTTGTCGGCGGCCCACTCAAGGTAGATCCAACCGCGGCAAGCGAAGTATTTCCAGTAACGCTTACCAGCGCACCAAAGGGCGGGTTGGAAGTCAGACCGGTAACGTACCCAGTAATCGGCTGATCCACCTGGAAGGCGTAGCCGCCACGAAGCACGGTCTTGCTGTTGTGAAACACATCCCAGGCAAAGCCCAGACGGGGCTGAAAGTTCTTGTTGTTTTGCGCATAAGGAGAAGAAACCGGGTTCAACAAAGCGGTCGTGGTGCCGCTCACCGGCTGGAATGCAACGAACCGGCCCACAGCTTCGCTAGGCGTCATGTTCCACGCGTACCGGATGCCGAGTTCCAACGTCAGGTACGAAGTGAGTTTGTAGCTATCCTGAGCGAAAAAGTCGAGCGCGTTCTCGTTGATTCGGTTGGCTATGGTTCCTGGATTTCTGGCAAACGAGCTGACTGTGCCGGACTCAAAACCCGCAAGGCTGCTAAAGATAAGCTGGCCGGGATCGTCATTGAAGTTGTCGTTCCGGAAATCGCGGAACTCTCCGCCAAACTTGAACGAGTGCCGCCCACGGATATAGCTCAGTGTGTCGCCTACAACGCCAGTTGTATCACCCCGACCTTGGGGGAAGTTGCGTTCCGCGCCAAACAGCAGGGGATTTTGAAAGTCCGTTCCATTCGTGATCCGGATGGTCGGAATGAATGTGGGGTTCGGACCAAGGTTCAGCCCTAGCGCACTGGCCAGCGCCGTATTGTTCGGAGAAAAGGTCAGGTGAATGCGATTCGCGCCGATTCGCGCCTCGTTCACAACATTGGGACTGAAAACGTGGGTTTCGCTCAGAGTGAGGACTTGACGGTGTCCATCGCGCGTATCGCCGAAACCAGGAATGGTCGCGCCCTGAGTTGCTTCCTGGCGCAAATCCCGCTGGTACACATAGTAGCCGTGCAAGCGGTCGGACTCGCTAAAGTTGTGGTTGATATCGGCGGTTCCCTGGTCGATATCCACAGGAGCCGTTGCCGAACCCAGGAAAGCCGGATGGCCGGCAAGAGTGGCATTCGACTGGGGAATAAAAGGCAGCAACGCCTTGGCCACCGAATTCGAGCCTGCTTGTATTGCAGCCCTATCGGGATCGCCAATCACATTGGCGGCGGTGTTCAGGCCCTGGCGATGACGCAAGCCTTCATAGCTCAAGAAGAAGTAGGTCTTGCCTTTCTTGATGGGGCCGCCAAAGTCGCCTCCAAACTGATTACGCTTGAAGGGAGATTGCGGTACAGCCGCGCCCTGACTATTGAACCGTGGATTGAAAGCGTTGCGCGCATCGAACCAGTTGTTGCGGAGATAGTCGTACAACTCTCCATGAAACTGCTCGCTTCCGGAACGGGTGGCAATATTGACGATCGAGCCGGAGTTGCGTCCAAACTCGGCGCTGTAGGTGGAGTTATCGACCTTAAATTCCGAGACCGTGTTGATGGTCGGCTGGAATGTAACCTGATTTTGCACCATGTCGTTCAGGTTGATTCCGTTGATCATGAAGTTGACGGCATCTTCGCGATTTCCCGCGGAGTTGAAGGCGAACGAACCCTGGCCGCGCAAAGGAGCCGTCAGAAAACCGCTCTGCGGAGGCGTAACGGTACCGGGGATCAGCAAAGCCAAATCCACAAAATGGCGGCCATTCAGCGGAATCTCCTGCACTGTGCGCTGATCAATCGTCTGCCCCACGGTCATGGTTGTGCTTTCGATGACTGGAGCCGTTGCTTCGACCGTAACAACCTCGACGGAGGTTGCGACCTTCAGGCTGAAGTTCTGAACCGAGTTCTGGCTGACCTCCAGCAAGAGATTATTGGCCAGTTGGCTTTGGAAGCCCGTCATCTGGACTTCGACGCTGTATGTTCCTGGGGGTAATGCCGGCACAGCATAGGAGCCAGTGGCGCTCGTGGTTGCGGTCTGTTCGATTCCCGCGGTGTTCTTCACGGTGATTTTTGCGCCTGCAACGGCCGCGCCGCTTGGATCGACAACCGTACCTTGAATGCTGGCGGTGGTTTGAGCGAACGCCGCCGCGCTAAAACCCACGGTTAGCAGCAGCATCCACAGAAAAAAAGCTACCTTCTTCACCATCTACACTTCCCTCCTCAAACAAATTCATGCAGTGGACCCGACAGCAACTGCTGACAATACGTGCTGGGAAAACGAGACTTACTTTGACATCGAAAGGTATGTGTCCGAATTCTCAGTCAGGATCTAGCATTCCTCCTTCCAATCTTGAACGCAGTGTAAGACTTTTTCTTTCAGCGAATTACATTAGCTACGGAAGGAGATAATACTGAATTTGGTAGGGAGGGAGATATCCCTATTGAATTTGAGAAAGAGTTTATTAAAGTTTATGCAAACTTAGATTCTCAGGCCTTAGATAATTAGAACTTACTAATTATTCGACGAAGATGGGACGAGAAACTCGGTGCCTTCCTTGGCAAGTAAAACCGTCGCATTCTTGATCTCTTGCGTCGATCTCTTAAATCATTCGGATTGATTTTTAGGCCAAGTTTCGAGAATGCAAAAAAATCAAGTGCAACTGCAAATCCTTTATTAGCAATGCTTTCAACGATTGATACCCGTCCATTGACTTGATTTCTGATTTATCGGGGCACCGGCATCCTGACATTGCCCCGGCGGGGGCGCACTTCTCTTGCAGCTTGCTCGGCCTGGGCAACATCCAGAGTCAGGGGACGCTGCAGCACCATTTCAAGGGAGGTTCCCGCCGGCAAGGTAACGTCATTCCCGCGCGTCAGCAAAACCTTGGCCAGGCCCACGACCGCACCCGCACCACCACCAATGGCCGCTCCCTTAAGTGTTCCTGTGGCAAGGCCTCCAATGGCAGCGCCTGTTCCAGCGGTTGCGGCCACTTCGGCAGCATCTTTTCCCTTTGTTCCGTTGGCTTTAATCGTGCCTTCTTTATCGGATACCGTATGGTTGTCGGCACCCGGCGCATCCTGGACGGAGCCGGGCAAGTCAACGGTGTAGCCACTTGGATAAATCAAGGTGGTGAAGTGGACCAGAATCTCGGCCCGACCCTTTACCCTGCCTGGCCGCTGAACATGGGTGATGCTGCCCTTCACGTAGGTGTAGGCAGGAATCACCATCGTGTTATCGATGGTCACGGGAAACGATGTCTCGGCATAAACGCCATCGCCGGGGTGGGCGCTCTTGGTATTCAGGGGACTCTTGAGTTGAACCAAAACCGTGGTTCCGGCGGGAACGGTAATTTCTTTGCCTTGGCCTTGGGCTTGGCTTTGACCCTGGGCTTGGCCTTGACCCTGCACATTGGAATTAGCGGCTTGATTGTTATTCGGACTGTCGCTATTGCGATTGTCGCTGCTCCTGTCGTCGTTATTCCTAGCGCCACTGTTGGTATTGTCCTGGGCGGCGCAGACAAGCACGGCAAAAAACACAACCGCAAAAAGACGAAGCATAGGGTCAGTCCTCGCTGAATCAGATATTAAGAGATTTCGGAGTTGCTGCACAATCCGATGCCGACAAAAACTGAAGAGTTGCTTTATGTGCCTTTGCTTGACTCATCGAACGATTCGGACAGGGCTAAAAGCCCCAAAACTACCGAGCCGATTCACGCGGTCCCAAGGGCCGAGCTTCTATATGTTAACCAAGCATATGTTACCTAACCACATGTTGGCCAACCACATGTTGCCCAACCACCAAATCTTGCCGCAGCCACTTTCGCCAAGCTTTCCTTGCGCAGAATCTTGGCCGCCGAAAAGTCTTAAGAATAAAAGGCTTGGCAAAAAGAGGCTTGGCAATAGAAGGGCTATCGCGAGAGTGCCTCTACATGATCCATTTCTTGCACAATGGCAGCTGCAGCCGCAGCAGGATCATCGGCTTGGGTAATCGGCCTGCCAATCACCAGATAGTCGGCACCCGCCCTTACGGCTTCCCCTGGGGTGGCGGTACGTTCCTGGTCGTTTTTTGCGGCACCCGAGGGGCGGATTCCCGGCGTAACAATGCGAAGCTCGTTGCCCACAGACTTTCTGAGGACTGCGATCTCCCTGGGAGAAGCCACCACTCCCTGGCACCCTGCCTCCCGGGCCAGAAGAGCCAGACGAACCACATGGTCGGCGACACACGCAGGTACCCCAACCTCATGCAGATCCTCATCGCTCATACTCGTAAGAGCGGTTACCGCAACGATCGCCACCCTTCCTTTGGCAGCTTCAACGGCAGCGCGAAGCATTTTGCCACCCCCGCCAGCATGAACGGTCAGCATGGTCGCACCAAGTGGGGCAAGCTGATCAACCGCTCTACCCACGGTGTGGGGAATGTCGTGAAGCTTCAGGTCAAGAAAGACTTCTCTGCCGGAGTTCGAGAGATCTCGAACAATCGCCGGACCTTCCCCGGAGAATAGCTCCAACCCAACCTTAAACAGGTTTACCGTGCTGCCAAGACGCTCAACGGTCTGCCGGGCAGCGGAAGCATTGGGTACGTCAAGGGCGACGATCAGGCGAGATTTCATTTCATGCATTTCGTTGAATTCAAATGATTTCGTCTTCCAGGTTTAGATCTAGATCAGATATGAGCATCTGCAGATAGGACGTGTCTGTTCAACAAAATTTTAACCCGCGCAGCGGGAGACAGGGAAAGCTAATTTCACCCTCAGCAAGCCGGAGCGCTAGTGCTTTCTGGTAATTGGCGGCCTGGCGTCGCAGCGTGGCTTTTTTTGGGGAGCCCCCGCCCTTCGTCCTTCTGTTCACCCACGCCGTTCACCACCACGTATACAAAAACAGAAGGGGGGATTCCCCCCTTTTTCTGTACCAAATCTGTCTTAGGCTTATTTTTGAGGCACGGGTTTTATTTTTGAGGCGCGGGTTGATCGTCGGCTGAGGCCACGGTTTCTGTTGGAAGCAGATCGAGGCGGACCTTTTGGACGCCCCGGTGGAAATCCAGCATCCTGGCGGCGCCATAGCTTAGGTCCACGATCCGGTTTCCCACGTAAGGGCCGCGATCGTTGATCCGCACCACGATCCATTTGCCGTTTTGCAGGTTAGTTACCTTCACATAGCTTCCGAGGGGAAGCCTTCTGTGGGCGGCGGTAAGCTCAAGCATGTCAAAATCCTCGCCGCTGGCAGTCGTCCTGCCGTGAAATCTCTTTCCGTACCAAGAAGCGTTCCCTACCTGATATGCCTGCTCTACCTTAGACTTGTCCCTGGGTGACAGTACCTTGGGATGATTTGGAATGGTAGTCGCCCCAACCGTGGCAGCCATTACGGATGCCGCCATCAGAATGGATAATCCTCGACTCATTCGCTCTCCTTTGTTGATCCAACATTCGAGGGCCCTGTAACTGTTCCTTGTAATTGTATGTATTTGAAGGACAAAATGACAACAGGCGATAAAATTTTAGAAACAAAACTGTTGCGTTTTTGACACTTCCATGATAGGAATTTAGCCTCCTATCGTGAGCCCGTCTCCGGCGCCGTTTGGAGTTCGATGTACCACTTCCCTCTCCGGTTGTTTACTTCCGATGAGCATTTATGCACCAGTACTTATGCATATTCGCGTTTACAGAGCCAAACAGCTCCCCGCTCCCTTCCATCGCTCACCGAATAAAACGTAAAGTGGCACCCCGAACCCTATATCCCGAAACCCTATAGAAGGACTTGCGGCCTCTATCTCAAGCTGCAGGGTAATATTTCGGATTCAATCCACTGATTCTTTAGGGGATCACGGCGCGGAATTTGGGCGGGCGTTTCTGACCTATATATACTTCGTAGGAAATGGCTTCCGAAATCGAAGTTGAGATCAAGTTTAGGATCGAAGACATCCCGGAGTTAGAAACCCGGTTGCGCTCGTCCGGATTTCACCTGGTGACCGAGCGGACCCACGAGTTCAATACCCTCTACGACCTGCCGGGAGACCCCTTGCGGTCCCGCGGCGACCTACTGCGCATCCGCAGGTACGGTTCACGCTGGACGGTCACGTTCAAGTCGAAAGGCAAGACGGACCGCTATAAGACGCGAACCGAGATTGAAACCCAGGTTGAAGATGGCGCTGTCCTCTCTCGGATGCTCGAGGCGGTAAGTTTTCAACCAACCTTTGCCTACGAAAAATTTCGTACAGAATGGGGCGATGGGCGCGGGCATGTGGTCATCGACCAGACGCCCATCGGAGACTTCGGCGAGATCGAAGGCGCACCTGATTGGATTGATTCGACCGCGCATCTCCTTGGACTTCACACGAACCAGTACATCACCGAGTCCTATGCCCTGCTCTTTTTCAAGTGGAAGCAGCAAACCGGGAGTTCGGCCCGAGACATGCTTTTCAAGCAAGGGTGAAACATCCGTCCGCCGGCCCGCCCGATTTTCGTGATGATTGGGTTCCCCTGTCCCACCTATTGAACTTCTTTTTCAAACGCTGAAGCTGCGCGCATGATTGATGGAAGCATCCTTTAAAATCCTTTGCGGCAGGCGACTCAAAGCCGATCTTCCCGTCCCAAGAAGATTCGGTTCCATTTAAGGATAAGAGATCAAAATGAAGCTTCGTAAACTCGGCCGCACCGGCTTTGAAGTAAGTGAAATGGCACATGGACTTTGGGGAATGGGCAGTTGGCCCGATTCGAGCGATACGGAATCGAGGAACTCCCTGCAACTTGCGGTCAATCTTGGCTGCAATTTCTTCGATACCGCCTGGGCGTACGGCGAAGGCAAGAGCGATGGTTTGCTGGGCGAAGCCCTGCAAAACAACAAGACGAAGAGGCTCTATGCCGCGTCGAAGATTCCGCCGCTCAATCGAAAATGGCCGGCCTCTTCCAAGGACGCCTATACCGACGTTTTTCCCCAATCGCATGTGCTGCGCTATGCGGACCAGATTCGGGAAAAGCTCCAAGCCGATACGATTGACGTACTTCAATTCCACGTTTGGGACGACACATGGGTGGAGAACCGGGAGTTTCACGAAACCGTAGAGCTGCTTAAGAAAAATGGGGTGGTGCGGTCGTTTGGCTTGAGCCTCAACCGGTGGGAGCCAGGCAATGGAATTCGAGCGCTACGCACCGGACTTGTGGACGCGGTACAGGTTATCTACAACATCTTCGATCAGGATCCCGAAGACGAGTTGTTCCCGGTTTGCCGAGAGTTGAACATCGGCGTGATTGCCCGGGTGCCGCTCGACGAAGGGGGCCTCAGCGGAAAGCTGACCGCCGATACGAAATTCGCCAAGGGCGATTGGCGGGCGGGCTACTTCAATCCCGAGAATCTGCGGGCCACACTGGCGCGGGTGGAAAAGCTCAATGAATTGCTCTCCGATTCAATGACCTTGCCGGAGCTGGCCTTGCGCTTTATCCTTTCCAATCCGGTGGTCACCACCATCATCGTCGGCATGAGAAAAGAGGACCATATCCGGCAGAACCTGGCTTTGAGCGGGGCCGGACCGCTCGATGCAGTGCTACTGGCGGAACTCAGGAAGCATCGATGGGAGCGCAGACCGACCGCATGGTCCGCATAACCTTGAACCGCGGACCATTCAAATATTGCCCGTCCAAACTTTCCCAAGGAGGAACTCCTTGAATAGCAGTCTCAGGCCGGCAGCCTACCTATTGGTCATGCTGCCGGCTCTTTCCCTGTTCTCCTACAGCCAAGTAAAAGTCACCGTGAACCTCAATACAGGGCTGGCAGCAACCCCGGCATTCAAATTCGCAGAGGTGCCGCCGCCAACACGAGACAATGCAGCAACCGGCGCCAAGCTGCTGCTGGTGGATGGGGAAATCGATCCGGGAAGCGCCGGACTTGGCGCACTTACCGATGGCATCCTTCCGGTGGAGGCCGACGATCCGCACTCCAATTTCTTCTTCACGGCCGGGGGCCAAGGCGGACGGGTTCGCATGGACCTGGGCGCTGTGCGCGAGATTCTCCAGGTCAACACCTATTCGTGGCATCCCGATTCGCGCGGACCGCAGGTCTACAAACTCTATGCCAGTGATGGGACAGATCCAAAGTTCAATGCCGCTCCCAAGAACGACCTTGATCCCTCGGCTAATGGCTGGAAGCTGATCGCCACAGTCGACACACGCGATTCCCAAGGGGAAGGCGGAGGACAATACGGCGTAAGCATCACTGACGCCAAGGGCACGCTTGGGAAGTTCCGCTATCTCCTGTTCGATTGCTTTGAGACCGAGGATCTAGACAATTGGGGTAACACGTTTTATAGCGAAATTGACGTACAGGCAAAAAAGTAGCAGCCTTGTCGGTTGGACTGAAAACTGCCGGGCGCGAGGCAGCCTCTCCGATATTCAGCTTCCTTGTTCAACTACCCTGCAATTCGACCACCGAGATCTTGACGGGTTGGAGCTTTGAGGAATCCTGGATTTTCTCGTCCTTGAAATTGTCCAATCCGGTATTCGACATGAAATAGAACTTCGAGCCTACGATGGCCCCGGTCGTCGGCTTTTGCACCAAGGGCGACCGATATTCCAGAACGGCAGTCGACACGACCTTGCGACCGTCCGGCGAGAGATGAAACTGGGCCACCCGCGAGGAGCCCAGACTATTTTGCACGGCGACCAAACTGTTCTTGTACCAGTAAAGGCCGTCGGCCCCGGAGACTGTGTTCGCCGTTCCAGCCACGACCTCGCTGCTGCTCTTGTCTCGCAAATCCACCTGCACCAAGCCGAAAGCATCCGCTACATAAAGAAGGTTCCCATCACCGGAGAGCGCAATGCCATTTGGATAAAAGATAGGACGATAGAGCGAAATTTCGGCAAACGCATGCGCGGCGCGATCGAATTTATAGACACGATTTGCCAGGCTGTCAGTTAGAAAGATCTCCCGATCGCTTCTCAAAGCAAGATCATTGAACAGGTGTTTGCCCGCTGTGGGCGGAGAATAACGCTCCGTCAATTTTCCGGAACCGTCAAAGTGAAGCAACTCCGCGCCGGAACCGCTATCGGGACAGGTATTCGCCCAAAGGCCGCCGTTGGCAGGTTCCACTTTGAGCCCACAGATGGAGGCCAACTTGTATTGACCTTCCTTGACGAAATCAGAGACCCTGCCGTCCTGGGCGATCCTGACAATCTTTCGACGATTCAAGCCTCCCATATATAAGACCGATGAACCATTCGCAGCCAGGCCCTCCGGTATCAGGTCATTCTCCTGAACGGTAAACGCCACACGGGCTCTATGGACGGCAGGATACCGCCGGTGAACCCGCCGCAAGAGCTTATTGAACTCAGGGTCCGCCTTGAGTGCGGCAAACACGTCGTCTTCCTCCGGATCAAATCCTTCATCAAGAGCCAAGCAATCCCGCAATCGAGAGAGAGCCTTATCCATGCGTCCGAGATGCGCGTATTCGTGAGCGATCAGAAAGAGCACAGGTCCCCGATCCGGCACCTGTGGAAGCATGGCTTCCAACTGCTGAATCTCCTGCTCTACTTCCACGGCGTCCGAGGGTAACGCTGGTGTTGACGAAGCTGTGGCAGGCAAAGCTGTGGCAGGCAAAGCTGAGGCAGGCGAAGCTGAGGCACCCACGCCGGATTGAGGACCGGCCTGACAAAACGCCGGTAGGGATAGAAACGCGCAACAAAGAAGAAGACAGAGTCGAATCCGAGACGCCATTGATACTCCAAATTTTCGACGCTTCCAATTTCTTCTTTAGACGACCGCAGCCGAATTGGGTCTCGGGATGCGGGAAAGATTTCTTCGTTTTCTTCTTTTATTTTGTTTCATTTAGTATTGATGCACTTTTCCGGAGGTTCCATGAACACCGTCTTGCAGCAAGCAAAGCAAGTCTTGAAAAGACTGGGTTCAAAAGAAATTACCTTCAAGCTGAGCGCTCTCCTCGTATTCGGCCTAGTCAGCGCTGTGGCAACCGCCCAGCCGGCTCCCGCTCCCGCTCAAGTCGAGCACCGCGTCGACTCGCTCGTGGCCCAGATGACCCTGGAAGAAAAGATCGACATGCTCGGCGGTGTAGACGACTTCTTTGTGCGCGGCCTACCGCGGCTGGGGATTCCCCGCTTCAAAATGGCCGACGGGCCGCTGGGCGTGCGGAACTATGGCCCCGCCACCACCATGGCTGCCGGAATTGCGCTAGCAGCTACATGGGACACGGAATTGGCACGGCGTGTGGGAGGCGAGATCGGCCGCGATGCGCGAGCGAAAGGCGTTCATTTCCTGCTGGGACCGGGCGTAAACCTCTATCGCGCACCCATGAACGGACGCAACTTCGAATATTTTGGCGAAGACCCGTTCCTGGCTTCGCAGATCGCCGTGCGCTATATCGAGGGAGTGCAGAGCCAGGGCGTGAGCGCCACGATCAAGCATTTCATGGGAAACAATTCGGAGTTCGACCGGCATAACTCGGATTCCGTGATCGATGAGCGCACGATGCGCGAGATTTATCTCCCGGTTTTTGAAGCCGCGGTAAAAGAAGCCTCGGTTGGCGCAGTGATGGATTCCTACAACCTGACGAATGGCGTCCATATGTCGCAGAACGCGTTCCTGAATCGCGACGTCCTTAAGAAAGAGTGGGGATTTGAGGGCGTGCTGATGTCCGATTGGTCGGCTACCTACGATGGAGTAGCGGCCGCCAATAGCGGCATGGACCTGGAGATGCCTTCCGGCGAATTCATGAACCGCCGCAGCCTCTTGCCTGCGATCCGAGACGGCAGAGTTTCGATGGCAACCATCGACGACAAGGTGCGAAGAATCCTGCGGGAGGCGGTTCGCTTTGGATGGCTCGATCGCGATCAGACAGACTCTTCGATTCCCCGTTACAACCAGCGGGGACGCGAGGCGGCGCTTCAGTCGGCCCGCGAGAGCATGGTGCTACTCAAGAATGAAGGCGGACTTCTGCCTCTTAAAAAAGATGGAGTCAAATCTATCGCCGTGATCGGGCCAGACGCCTACCCGGCGGTGCCGATCGGTGGAGGGAGCGCGCGCGTCGAGCCCTTCTCCGCAGTCAGCTTTCTCGAAGGCATCAGCAATGCCTTTGGCGGCGCAACGAACACCTATTACAACTCGGGCATTCCCAGCCTGAGCGAAATGGCGGAGGCCACAGGTTTTTCGACCAACGCCCAGAATGGGAAGCCCGGCCTGCGCGCGGAATATTTCAGCAATCCCGAGCTTCAAGGCAGCCCTATTTCGACGGGGACGGAACAACATATCAATTTTGGGCCTCGCTCCCGTCCCTCGACTCCTAAGGAAGCCGCCTCAGTCCGTTGGACCGGATATTTCATGGCGCAGCACCCTGGCGCTCACAGCATCTTTGTGGCATCCACCGGAGAAGATGGCGGATCGTACCGGCTATCCGTAGATGGCAAACCGATTCTCGACAACTGGAAGTCAAATCGAGCCATGACCGACTACGCAACTCTTTCCCTGGACTCCGGCCCTCACAAAATCGTCCTAGAGAAACGAGGAAGCGCGGAATGGCTTGGCCCACGGATGATGATGGGAATCTATCGCCATGACGACATTGTGTCGGCTGAAGCCAAAAAGCTCGCCGCCCAATCCGATTCAGTTGTGCTGGCAGTAGGATTCAATCCCGAAACCGAAAGCGAAGCCGCAGACCGCACCTTCCGCCTGCCTCCAGGCCAGGAGCAGCTTATTCAGGAGATTGCGGAGGCCAATAAGAACACGACAGTGGTCATCACTTCCGGCGGAGCGGTTGACATGACACCGTGGCTCGACAAAGTCCGCGCCGTGGTGCAGGCCTGGTATCCGGGACAAGAAGGCGGAACGGCGCTTGCGGAGATCCTCACGGGAGCGGTCAACCCGTCGGGACGGCTGCCCGTAACGTTTGAACGGCAGTGGGAAGACAACCCCGCCCACGATAGCTATTACCCAGAGCGAGAGGGCAAGCGAGTGGTGTATAAGGAAGGAGTTTTTGTCGGCTATCGCGGCTATGAACACAATAATAAGAAGCCGCTCTTCCCTTTTGGATACGGGCTCTCCTACACCAGCTTTCGCTACGCGAATCTAGAGGTCAAAACATCTACGGCGCCCAACTCCAAGGCCGGAGGAATTATCACTGTATCGTTCGACATTGGGAATACCGGCGACCGCGAAGGGGCTGAAGTTGCGCAATTGTACGTCGCGGACCGGCATTCCAAGACACCGCGCCCCGCTTCGGAACTGAAGGGCTTTGCACGCGTGTCTGTGGCCCCTGGAAAAGTCGAACACGTGACCATTGAACTCGTACCCCGCTCGCTTGCCTACTACGATGTGGGCCTGAAGCAGTGGCGCATTGAACCCGGGGATTTCGATATTCTCGTTGGGCGCTCTTCTAATCAGATCGAGTTGCGCGGCCATGCCAGCATACCGGAAACCATGGCAGCCGCATTGAAGCCTTAAGTCCAAGAACAGACCAAGACTAGAAAGCAAATATCCGAAGGAAATAAGTAAGCGACGCCAAAGTGAATCCATTATCCAAAACAATTGAGGCGAGGCCTCTCCTTGAAATTTGCATCGACTCGGTGGAGTCGGCCCTTGCATCGCAGAATGGCGGAGCCGAGCGGGTGGAATTGTGCGCCAACCTGCTGGAAGGCGGCACCACGCCAAGCCTGGGAACAATCTTGCGAGTGCGGGAACAAATCTCGATCCAGCTACAAGTCATCATTCGCCCGCGCGGCGGAGACTTTCACTACAGCGCCGATGAATTTGAGGTGATGCAAAAAGACATTGCGGCCGCGAAGCAAGCCGGGGCAGATGGAGTGGTTCTGGGCCTACTGCTTACGGATGGAAGCGTAGATAAGGAACGGACCCGGCGCCTTGTGGAGGCGGCCCATCCGATGAATGTGACCTTTCACCGCGCCTTCGATATGTTGCGCGATCCTCTTCAGGCGCTTGAAGACGTTATCGAAACAGGAGCAAACCGCATTCTAACCTCAGGCGGCGAAGCGAGCGCTATGCAGGGTGCGAGCACCATCGCCGCGCTGGTTCGCCAGGCTCAAGGACGCATCACGATCCTGGCGGGAGGAGGCATTCGCGCGCACAATGCGTTGGACATCATCCGCCAGACCGCCGTACGAGAGATTCATGTTGGCTTCAAAGACCCGGTACCGAGCCTGATGGAATATCGCAATCCGCGAATCTCCATGGGAACGGCCACGGACAGAGAGTATCAGCGGATTGTTGTGCTGGAAGAAAAAGTCAGATCGCTCAAAGCGGTGCTACTTGGCACAGAATCTTCCGTTTGAGAATGCGATTCAGATCTCAGAATTCGGTTTTCGTGTAGTACAACAACGGGTTCGAGTTACGTTGTTTGGCGGGAGTTTTGGCAATGCGAATCAACCTAAGATTTACTATTGAGTAGAAAAACTCAAAGAGGTGACTTGGAGCATATGTGAGAACTTTGTTCTCACATATGCTCCAAGTCATTCAATTTGTTACACACGCTTAACGTGGCCCTGAAGGGCCACTCTTCCACAGTTGCGCCAGCCTCATCGCCAGCCTGAAATATCAAAACTCCAGGCTGCGTGGATAATGCACGCTCTTCTTCAATTCGTAACCACTACGGATTGTGTTCGTAAATCTGGAATAACCACAACAGATAGCAATACCTAGTTCTCACGCAGACTTTAAACTAAAAGGGCCGCTCTTTGCTCATTACCCAAGACAGCTATTTAATTCCGGCATGGATCTTTTTTTATTTTCATTCCGGTTTAGCGACCCGAAGGCCTTATAGAAAGGGCTTAAAGCTACCCACTGCCAGCAACTCTGTCCCTTTCGTATTCAAGGAAATTAGGCCGGCAAGAAAAACTTGCCGGCCTTATTCATTGTCCCTATCTAGATCAGCAACAACGTTGGTCTAGACAACCCAAAAATCAGGCAGAGCTAGAAGCTCATCCTGAGCGCGAACTGGATCTGGCGGGGATTGTAGACTGCTCTGGGCGTGCCGTACGTCGGGTTGGGCGAGCCCTCCCGAAAATGCTGGGTGGGAGAGCAGCCTTGCGCCGTAGGATCGAAATTGCAGAAGTCCGCCGCTCCATAGACGGTGTTGAAGAACCGCACATTCACGGTGTTCAGCAGGTTGAACGCTTCGGCAATACCTTCTAGATTCAAACGCTCGGTAAGCTTGAAGGAGCGGGAAAGCCGCATATCCACCGACTGATAGTCGCCTCCCTTGAAGGTGTTGCGAGGCTCCAGTCCCACACGGTCGTTGTTCCCGAAGATGTCCCCATTGGCGTCAAAGCCCGCATACTTGGTGAAGTAATTCGGCGACTCCAGAGAGACGATCATTCCCACACGAAAGTTGTTCAACACGGGATTCAAGTAGGTTGGACCATCTACCGTGGTATTCAGCACCAAACGTTGGCCCACATTGTCGGACGAAATCGCGCGCTCGGCTTTGAGGTTCTGGCTGTCCTGGGGGATCAACACAAAGCTGGGATTCGGACCATCGTCGATTCCCTTGGACCACGTATAACTCACACCCGCGCTGAAATGATGGCTCAGCCGTTTGTTGAAGTTCACCAGCAGGCCATTCCACTCGGAGTTCCACCTCGACGCCGCTTCAAAGAAGACCGCGTACAGCGTGGGGAAGCCTGGGGCCGCGCTCCGCGATCCGGGAACTCCGGGCGCGGCAAAATAGGTATTCTTGAGGCCAGAGGTGCCCTGCGAGTTATGGACCAGGACTTGCCCGGTCGGGTTCGGCTGGTTCACGTTGAAGAAGCTTCCCAGGTGAACGCCTTTGGAGCGCAGAAAGCTTATATCCAGAGCCGAGTCGCTGGTCGGCTGAAATTCCAACCCCAAGCTGGTCTGTATCCCGTAAGGAGCCTGGTGGTTCTTGTCGAAGCGAGCAATGACCGCATCCCCAAAGAACCCGCAGCCAGACACGGTTCCCCCTGGACAGAAGCCCAAAGGAGCGGCGTCCGGGTAGGTCCCGCCGAGCAGATCGGACAGAGCGATCGAAGTAATGTTGGGTGCGCTGGCAAAAGCAAACAGCCGCGTGTTGGCATTCTGGCTGTTCTCGTTGGGACGGCCCGGATACGCGCCTCCCGTTCCTCCGCAGGAAGGCTGCTGGCACGCCAGCAACGGCATGGGAATGATGCCATGGAACAGCCCCGCGCCACCGCGCAGCACGATGTTGTACTTGGTGCCGATCCTATAGGAGAAGCCCGCGCGGGGATCGAACTCCGTTGGACTATTGAGGAGCGCACCTGGAAAGGTCTCAAACTGATAGCGCAGACCGTAGTTCAGGGACAGGCTATCGGTAGGCCGCCAGCGATCCTGCAAATAGAGGCCGCCATAGGTGTGCCCAATATCGCCTGTTGCCTGATTGCGAACCGCGTTCGAGATCCTGCCTCCCTGGAATACCGCCGGATCAATGGTGGGCTCGGTAAACGTTGGAGCCTTGAAGCGCTCGAAGAAAAGAACCTGCGGCGCACCCGCCTGAAGGCTGTTGGGACATTGGCTTGCAAACAGGCACCCGAAATCGGCCTCAAAAGGATAAAAAAGCGGAAACGATTCGCGCGTATCGACGTAGTTGAAGTCACCGCCGAAACCAATCTCATGCTTTCCCAATTCCCAGGTTACGTTATCGGCAATTTCTTCCCGGCCCTCTTGATAGAAATCCGGATTTCCACGATTCACGCCCACCGTAAACGTGTTCAACACCTCGAGATGCGGCTGGGTGGTGACCGTTGGAAAATCGAAGGTGCGGTGCGCGTACTGTCCCCGAATTTCATTGATCAGGTGCGAGCTGAAGGTGGAAGTCAAACTTCCCGCCAGAGACTGATCGCGTAAATTATTGTCCTTGAATCCGGAGGGCAGATCAAAGCCGTCATTCAGCGGTGACACATTGGTGAGCCGGCCGTCGTTGAAGAAATAGCGCAGGAAACCCTGTTCACGATCGGTGAATGAGTGATCGAGCTTGAGGAAAACATTGTCGTAATCGCTACGGCGATTCACATTCAACTGTTCGGGCGCCAGCCCAAAATTTGCCTTGAACTGATTGATGGCTGCGATGTTGTTCAAGATGATCGAGTTGTAAAAGGGATTCTCACTGCGGCGCTGCCCCTCATAGTTGCCGAAAAAGAAAGTCCGGTCTTTCTTTATCGGACCGCCCAGGGTGGCCCCAAACTGGTTTTGTTGCAACTTATTCAAGCCGGGAGCGGCCAAGATGCTCTTCGCATCGAAGGCGTCATTACGCAAATAATCGTAGAGCGCCCCATGCAGGTCGTTCGTTCCACTTTTGCTGACGATGTTGACGATGCCACCCACTGCCCGGCCTGCTTCCACTCCATAGGTGTTATTGATCACCCGAAACTCGCGCACCGCCTCCTCGGAGGGCGTCGTCTTCTGCACGCCGGAGGCGGTTGATATGTTGTCGGCACCATCAATGGCGATGAAGTTGTAATGGATATTCTGGCCCGCAAACGAGAGCTTGGTGACCGGTTCGATAATTACATCGGTGCTTCCGGAGGTTGTATCTCCGACGACCACGCCTGGAGCCAACAGCGCGAAATCAATGAACTGCCTTCCGTTCACCGGCAGGTTTTCAATCTGCCGCTCACCGATCACGGTGTCCGTGGAGGTGCGAGTCGCTTCAACCAAGGGCACCTCGGCCTCAACGGTTACCTGCTGTTCAATTTTGCCAGGACCAAGATAAAAATCCAGAGTGGGCAGTTCATCAATACTAAGCTGGAGAGTTCGCTTCTCTTCCTGAAAGCCCGCGGCTTTGATGGTTACGCTATACCGGCCGACCGGCAAAGCCCTGATGACCGCTTCTCCCGATAAATCGGTCACGACCGAGCGTGTAAGGCCCGTCTCTTGATTCACCACGTCCACTTTGGCCCCGGGCACCACAGCCTCAGATTTGTCGTGAACTCGCGCAATCAATCCCGACGTGAATGTCTGGCACAAACCTTCCATGCAAAAAAGCAACAAAAAACAGCTAACCGCAACGAGCCGACGACTGCATCTCATGCTACCCCTCCGCAAGTGCGGATAAATATACACGAGCGCAACGATCTTGACAGGCGTATGGGGTTGGGCACGCGGCCCAAAAGTAATAGGAGGTTTGCGGGAGCGGCCTTACGAAGAGAGCCAGAAAACGTTCCCCCAGCAAAAGCTGAAGGAACGTCTTCTCTTTGAATAAAAATCCAAGAACAAAATCCCAGTTACGGTTAATGCACAATCGCCGGGGGCTTCGATCCAGGCGAGCGTTTTGCGGCTTCGATCATGCGGCGAACCTCTCCCAAGGCGTGTTTGTGAATCTGGCTAATGCGCGCCTCACCGACGCCCATCCGCTCGCCGATCTCACGCAGGCCAAGATCTTCAAAATAGTAGAGGCGGAGAACCTCGCGCTCCCTCGCCTTGAGGCGATCAACATAGGATTTCAGGAATTTGAAGTCTTCGCGTTTGCTGCAGGCTTCAAAGGGACTTTGATCGCTCGACGGAACCCGGCTGAGTTCATCGAGAGGATCGGCTTCGCGGCTCTCGAATGCCGGCTGGCGGGCCGATTCCAGACGCTGCAGCGTGCGATCGTATTCCGAAAGCCCCATTCCTACCGCGGCGGCGATGCTCTCCCCGCTCGGCTCTTCGCCAGTTTTGGCGCGAAGAGTGGCTCTCGCACTTTCGATTGCACGAGCGTTCCTGCGGTCCTGCCGCGAACATTTGTCAAGGCGGCGCAGTTCATCGAGAATTGCTCCGGTAATGCGTGAATTTGCATAGCTGGAAAAATCAACGGCGCGCGAGGCATCGAAGCGGCTGGACGCCTCCAACAAGCCAATCATGCCGGTTTGCACAAGATCTTCGACCTCTACATGGGCCGGTAACCGGCGCTTAATCTTGCCGGCAATTGCCTGTACCAGATCGAAGTAATTCTGGATGACCACCTGGGGTGCGGCTGGGTTAACTGCATTTGTAGCCATTTGCTCTTCTCCTTGGATCTTTGGATCTCTGGGGACCTTTGGGCCTCTGGGACCTACTGGGATCTTGAACCTTGAACATCCTGGAGCCAGACCTTCCTTCAAGTCCCGGCTTGTCCCGGCGTCCCTTCTAAGGGGCAACTTACTTGACCTATCCACTGGCAAATGGACTGCCAAACATCAATACTGTTAAGTGCTTTGAAACAAAGGATGGCAATACTACAAACGTAACATTTTTAGTGCAGAATCTAGAAACAGGACAGCGTGAACTGGACACATCAGAACATTAGTAAAAACTAATCAAAATTCTGGCTCGCTGTACTTGCAGTTCGCGCCGACCTTGTCCAAGCAGGGGCTGAAGCTCCAAATGATTGAGATCCTTGACGGAGCCCTGAAGGGCCTCTCTTCCACGGTTGCGCGCAGTTTCAATTACTAGCCTGAATATCAAATCCAGTTCAGCAAATTCTCATTTCTTCTTTTTTCTTTTACTTCTTTGTTTCTGCTTTCTGCTTGCACGCCAAGAGCCATGAAAAACGCACGCCCGACATCCGTTGCGATTGGCATCTGGCGTTCGACCGCATCCAAGCGGGAAGCGGAAGCTTGTAAGCGAGCAAGCATCCTTCATGAGTTTTCGCTTTCCCCCTCAAACAGCTTTGGTCTTTTTGGTCTTTTTGGTCTTTTTGATCTTTATGGTCTTTATGATCTTTGATCTATTGATCCTTTAATCTTCTGATCTTCTGATCTTTTGATCTTTTGATCTTTCGATCTTTCGATCATGGGTCTTGGGTCTTGGGTCTTGGGTCATTTTTCATTGGATCATTCGTAATTGGTCAAATAACGCTTCGCCGATTTTTTCCCAAATTGGCGAAAGTCCACAAAAAATCTGCCGATGTAGTTCAATGCCGGCGGTTGAAAATTTGGAGTTGTCATGGATCACCTTCTCGTAGTTCCCGCAAAGCAAGGAGTCCCGGAGAGCCTCCTGGCCGACTTTCGTTCGGCTGGATGGAGGGTCACGGTTACTGTAGACATGGTTCGGGCAAAGCAGCTTCTACAGAAAGGAGACGTTTCCGGCGTCATCATGGAAATGGCTCCCAGCAACCACGACCCCGACAGGCTCAAAGTCCTGCGATTCGTGCACGAATTTTGCCCAGGCACGCTGGTCATCCTGCTCCAATCGGGAGCGGACTTGGGTGGAGGAAGCAAGCTCATTCAAGCCTTGAATTCCGTAGAGGACATCGGCAATCCCTCGCCGCAGCGCCAGACGCCCGACCTCTACCAACTCAGCCCAGCGCAGAAGCGTATCGCCGAACTGGTGGCGCAAGCCTATCCGAACCGCGAGATCGCCCAAAGGCTGAAGATCAAAGAGCAAAGCGTTCGCAACGAGATATCGCGCATCTTCAAACGCATGGGAGTGTGGAACCGCGTGGAGCTGGCTCTGCTCATGCGAGACCGCGAGAAAGCTACGTTGGAAGGTGGAGCGAGGGCGGAGTGGCCAACGCAGCTTCAACCTCCCGCCGAAGAACCTTTGCCGGTGACGCGGCCTTCCATGTAGGCAGCGTTTCTCATGTCATGTCCGGATAATTTGGGGGATCTTGATTCCTCGAATCGGAGATTTTGTAGGTCTTGATTTTTTGATAGAGCGTGCTGCGCGGAATTCCCAGCCGCAGTGCCGCCTGAGCTACGCTGCCACCTTCCGCCTGCAGCACTTGAAAAATTACGTGCTTCTCCATATCGGCAAGCGTGACACCGCCTGGAGGAAACACCGGCGACGGGCTTACCGTGCGCGCAGGCAAGCCAAGGTTGTGAGGCTCGACGATCTGGCTATCGCAGGTGAGCGTAACGCGTTCGAGCAGGTTACGCAGTTCGCGGATATTGCCCGGCCAATGGTAGCTCTGCAGGGCCTGCTCCGCGGCATGGCTCAACTGCCGCTGCTCTTTCGCCAGATCGCTGGCGAGACTGCGCAGGATGGTGTCCGCAAGGACTGGAATATCTTCTCTTCTTGACCGCAGCGGCGGAATGCACAGGTGGAACGTATTGATACGGAAATAGAGATCCTCCCGAAACCTCCCCTCCTGGCCCGCGCGCATCAAGTCGCGGTTCGTGGCCGCAATCACCTGAATATCCGCGGTACGCTCGCGCACATCTCCAAGGCGGCGGAACCGCTTCTCTTCGAGGACTTTCAGAAGCTTGGGCTGAACGGTAATATCCATCTCTCCGATCTCATCGAGAAACAGAATTCCGCGATGCGCCACTTCCACCAATCCCTGCTTAACGGAGGCTGCTCCGGTGAAAGCCCCTTTTTCGTGGCCAAACAGCTCCGATTCCAGCAACTCTTTGGACAAACCCGCGCAGTTCACATCCACAAAGGCATCGTCGGCACGCGGACCATTAGCGTGAATCCACTGCGCCAAAACGCCTTTGCCGGTCCCAGTCTCTCCCTGGATCAAAATGGGGCGCTCGATCGAGATTAGCCTGCAGACAGAATCTTCCAGGCGCTTCATCACGTCGCTCGTCCCCTGAAACGGATTTTTTTCGTACCGTGAATTCGTAAGCTTCCGGGCAAGCTGCTTGCGGCGATTCTGCTGATTCACCACGCAAGTACGAACGTAAGAGGTGAGCACGGAGAACTGCACCGGCTTGGTAATGAATTGTTCCGCCCCTTCTTTAATGGCTTTGACCGCAAGGTCAATGGTGCCATGGCCGGTGAGAATAATTGCCTGGGTCAACAGGTTCATGCTCTTGATGGCCAGAAGGAACTGCAGAGCATCGCCATCCGGAAGCTGATAATCAAGGATGGCTATATCAGGGGGATCGTTCTCAAGCGCCAAGCATGCCGAGTGTATGCTGGGCGCGGAGACCACAGCATAGCCTTCAAGCTGAAGGTATTCGCTCAAGGCGGCCAAAATAGCTGGATCATCGTCAATGATCAGGATCTTGGCTTTCGTCACAACCACTCCCCGCACGTCAGGCGAATGAATCAGAGGCCGCAAGCAATCCTGGGCCCACGACGATTCGCAATAGTTATCACATCCATCCGGCAAAGTACACCAATAACTTGCATTTCCTTGCAGCTTTGTCTCTTGTGTCGAGCTATTTGGTACTCCAAATCCCTAAAGGTGGAATCCCTACGCCCATCGGCATTAGAAGCCTTTAAGCTTACCGAGAGGCTTTCTAATCAGGGCCAGCTCGAGTATTCATCGCTCTATCTATCTGTATGCCGGGCAATCATCTTCTATCTATAATGCAGGCAGAGTAGATAGTTATTATAAGTAGGGGGAAGGATCGTTTCTATGGAATTCGAGAGATCGGAGCTATGACGGGGTTACTACATCCTGCTGACCGAATTTTGTGTGAAGCACTTCGTTAGAGGAGAAAGCCGGCTTGTAATTTAGCTTGACGCGGCCCTAAAGGGACTCTCCTCCACCGTTACGCAGGCATCATCGAAAACACACCCTTTGCTCTGAGCGCAAAGCCAAGAGCGCGCTCTCCGCAAATGATGGGGCGCCCACTTTCCCGTGAAAACTAGATTTTTCTGTGCAGGTTGTGACCGCCGCCATCGCGGAGCGCAGCCTGCTGTGAAATCGAGACCGCGCAAAGATAAAGGCCTGGCAGCGGATTCCCACCAGGCCGAACAAGCTTAACGACTAGTCAGTGTCTCCAGGGTCTCCATCCGTGTCGCACGGATCTTTTGAAAGAACCCGGCGATAATCGGCGAAGAGCACAAATGAACCTCCCTTGGGATCCTGTGCGCTCCGCTGAAGAATATAGTTAACCGGCAATAGACTTCCGTAAGCGGCGGCAGCGTTACCTCCAAAATTATTTACCGTTCCTGGAATGCTTCCTCCTCCCAATTGCCACACACACTGCCCTTTCGACTGGGTCATCGAGTAAATCGGGTAGAATGCGGCTCCCTTGGGCGGGTTGGTGCAACCGACTCCGGTCGCCAAGTCGCACGCAGGATTCGAGATGAACTCATTGCCCGGCAAGTTCGTTTCAAAGGCGATGCGTCCGAAGTCTTCCAACCCTCCGCTCTCAACATCGCCAACGAACCCTTGGGGCCGAAATCGAGGATCGGTAAAACGAATTGGAGTGGGCTTCAGCGCGGCATCCGTCGCCGGGCTTCCAGTACCTGGCCACTTCAAGAAGTAGTCTGCTGAGTCAAAATCGAAATCTCCCCCGATGCAAGCTCCAATTGGACGGAGTCCGAGAGAAGCGAGAAAGGCCGCGCTAAAACAGCCTCCATGCACGTCGTCAAAATCGAGCCCCTTAGGATCGGTCACTCCAGGTTTCGTGCAATTCCCTCCCTCGGTCTTTACTCCGTTGCAGAGTTCGTGATGGCCGATTTCGTCGGCAAAGGAGACGTTCATCGCGTGAGATGTCCAAACCGCACGCGTACGTTCGCTCGAAGTCGCGAACATGGGATGGAAAGCGATACGCCGCGACGAGCAGGTTATCGACGGGTTCTGAGGATTCGGATCAGGAGCAAACAACACTTGGGCAAATCCGTTGGCAACGCTGGCCGTCATCGACCCGGTAGCGCCCGAGGTAAGATCGTGGACTGCGGCAACCAATCCCGCAGGACTATCGTGAATACTGACCTGCACCGTATCGCCAGGCTTCATCAGGAACGTGGTTCCGGGAATCACATTGAATTTCCTCGAGGAACCGGTGTTCAAGGGATCGGCAGAATCCTGCGAGACTCCCGTGGCGGTCAGGAAGGCGAAATTGACCGGCTCGTCGCCAACTATCCGCCGGCAATCCGCGTTGTTAAGCTTCCCGGTGAGATCCTGGGCGCTAAAGCTATCGATGGTCATCGCGGCACACCACAGCTTCGGATGCGAGCATGGATTCAACCCGCCTGGGGGATAAAACTGAAGCTCCAAAATAGCCCCTCCCGGGTGGTGTCCGATAAAATCGGGCGCCGCAGGATTCGGATTCTCGAAGATGTTGGCATCCGAATCGGGGGTACAGACCGGCGTGGAGTTGGGAGACGATTGGTTATCGCACAGCACCATGCCGAACCAGAAGGCTGGATGCAGTTGAAAATTGAACGTGCCTCCTGTTCCATCCTGACGCGGCGCCGTCGGCGGATCGACAGGGATGGTGAGGGTTGTCGAGAGCGAATTTCCAGAGCCGGATTTACTGGAATAAAAGACGATGGCAGGTTCATCGTGCCCGGAATAGAAGCCAAGGTCGATGCCGCGCGACACGTCCGCACAAAGGCCCGTATTATTCGGGCAATGAAAGAGACTTCGCTTGATTGTTGAATCAAGGCGTTGTTCCTGAGCTGAGCTAACGGCCGCCATACAAAGACACGCCAAAAGCAAACTAACGGTGGCCCAATGGGTCCTGCGCATGATTTTCTCTTTTCTCTTTATCTTCTACGAAAAAGGCAGACATGGGAGTCGCCAGACAAATACCAAAGACATGCTCCAGAAGCCGCTATGGATTCCGGAGACGTCTCACTTCTTAACTCAGAGTAGCCAGGGCAAAGCCCGAGTTGCAGGACGGAGAATCGCAGGAGTCAAAGAATCTTTACTGACTGGATTTATCAGGGAGTAGAATGCGCAGGCCCAGGGCTGCAAGTGAGATGCCCTGGAGCAGATAAGAGAACTTTGTTCTCCCATCTGCTCCGGGGCATGAAATTTATTGCGCGTCCTTAACGGGGCCTACAAGAGTCTGTTACGAAACTCAGAAATGAAGTCACATATTGTGCGTCGGTGTTTCGCCTAGCCCGATATGTTGTATTCTCTTCTGAAAAAATCCGAGTTTCGTAACAGCCTGAAAAAGGCCCCTCTTCCACAGTTGCGCCGGCTTCATCGACAGCCTGAACATCAGGGTTCTAGCCCGCGTAGATGATCCGCGCGTTTCTTGAATTCGTGACCCGACGAAGGGTTACTTTTGCGCCACTTTCGCCGGTTCGCTAGACAGCGTTACCGGATGAAGGTTGTCCTCGGGAACCCGATCGATCAAGAGAGCAAACGGATCGACGCCGGCTTTCTCGGGCAGTTCATCGCTCACGAAGGTAAAGCTCGATCGCTCCTGTGCAATATGTACGCGCTCTCGATATAACGTTTTCCCGAATTTTTTACCCTTAGCCGGCGCAGCAAAGGCCCCGATGTCGATCCAGTCGCCCATGGCGACCTCGGTTTCGTTGCCCTTCGCGTCAGCCTTGTATTTATGCGTCTCCACGTCGATGGTGACGTCGTATTTGCCATCGGCACGCTTGCGTGCGGTGGCTTCAAGAGCCCGATTGGAGAAGATGGTGATGTCCTCAAACAGATCCTTGATCAGATATTGCAGCTCCGGAGGGGTCTCTTCCCGCAAGGCATCGACCAACGCCCATGAGGTGGGATACGGAGGCTGACCGTACCCATATTGGTGAATCAGTTTCCGAAGCGCACGGTTCACCGCCTCTTCCCCAATCATCTCCTTCAAGTAGTAGAGAACCACGCTGCCCTTGCGGTAGTGAATGTAGCCCTGCTGATCTTCCACCGTAAGCAACGGCCGCTCTTTCAGCCGCTCGGTGCCCCGGGAGCGCAAATACCGGTCCATCTCGTACTGTAGGAACTTGCGCATCATATCCCGACCATATTCTTTTTCCATCACCATAAGGGCGGAATACTGAGCCAGGGTCTCCGACAGCAGCGTGGCGCCCTGCATGTTGGCCCCGATTACCTGGTGCGCCCACCACTGGTGGCCCATTTCATGGGCCACCACGTAGAACACCATGTCGATATCTTCCGGATGGCTCAGGTCGGCGATAAAGCCGATGGACTCCGAATAGGGCATGGTGCCGGCAAACGCCTGAGCAAAGGTATCGACGCGGGGAAACTCGATGATTCGCGCCTCTTTATGGGCGTAGGGCCCGAAGTTCTTCGTGTAGTAGTCCAGCGACTTCTCGATGGAGTTCACCATGCGCGGCACGTTCACGGCATGATGCGGATCGTAGTAGACCTCTACTTTCACGCCATTCCACATTTCTCGCGCCACTTCGTATCGCGCGGAGATGAACGAGAAGAAAAGCAGCGCCGCATGGTCGAGCTTGTAATCGAAATATCGCCGCCCATTTTCCTGCCACTCCCTGACCAGCGATCCGGGGGCTACCGCAATCTGGTCCTGCGAGGTGCTGATAATGGTCTCAGCGTCAACCCAATCCGAGTGTCCGCCGCCGTAGGTGTCGCGGCAATCATCGGTGCAATTGCGCTCCAGAGCCGGCATAAGATCGCGCTCCTTCAGCCCATAGGTCCGGCGGTCGTTCGGGTCCGCCAATTCGCGATTGCGGGAGTAGCCAACGGTGGGGGCAACTCTGTTGTTGAAGAACGTGCCGTTTTGCATCCATTGAAGGACGCTCACGGAATTTTCAAATCCCTGCGTGCGGCTCTTTACCGCGAAGTGAAGGGTGCGGTTCTCACCCGGCTGCATAGGAGAGTCAAAATGGAGAATCCTATAGTCAAGGCGTGGATCGTCTTTTGCAACAGAGGCGCCGGGAATCTCAATCGAAGTCTCCACATCGCGATCGAGGGAAAAGTGGATCTCCGTGAGGGGATGGTCATAGGGGTTGTAAATGACCTCGTCACCCTGCATCGCGATGTTGCGGCTCTCCGGGAAGACATCGATCTTGTACTGAACGCTCTTGACCCTCGGTTGAGGAAGCGACTCGAAGCCCTTGTACGTTTTTTCATACTCGGCACGAAGTCTTTCCTGGGACTTGGGGCCAACTAACCGGTTGATCGACATGGTGTTGTAGACAATCCATGAAGCCGAGGCCGCCACCGCGGCCAAGCACGCGGCCGACGCCAATTTCCACGGCCCGGTGAACCGCAGACCGGCATTCCCCCAACGGTTGATCCAGCGATCTTGCTTGCCTCGAGGCCAAAGCATGATCGCGCCAATGGCAAGCAGGCCGCAGATCAGCAGCCAGTAAAAAGTGAACCAATTCCACGCATTCCGGAACGGAAGGTCTCCTGTGGCTAGGCGAATTAAGCCGGACTTTTGCCAACATTAGACTGGACTATACCAGAATTGGGCTGGACAGCAGTAGTAGCACTAACAGGATTGGGTAACGATACTACTGAGGACAAAGAACCGGGAGCCTTCATGAGGCCACTTATGAACGCCATTGCCTTGCTTCTGGACATGTGATTTTCTGCAACCCGCTGGACGTGCCCTTTAACTTCGGACAGCATTTCATCCTGCGACATTGAGGCAATATCGTAAAACGTGTGCCAGGAGCGAGTGTCTTCAAGTTTGATTGAGCCGTTGTTATGGCATGCCGGACATCCACTTCCTTGGCATGAAGAACAAACAGAGGTGCCGCCAACCCTACCGCAGCAGCTTGCCATAACGCCGATACACCCATCCGCGAAATGACGAACCTCTAGGGCTTCTGCCGTGTGTGTGTGGGTAGTCCCATCGTCGAGAGTTGCATTAACTGTATGCGTGATGCTCATTGTCATAGGTCTTCACCTCAGTAGTACGCGGCTAACGCTGCCGCCACCTGCTGCTCCGGTGCCACCGCCTGTGCCACTTCCACCGCCACTAGACACGGTTGTAATTGCGCCCATTGGAACGATGCCATCGTTGCTGGAAAGAACTTGGTTGGAAGGTGTGGCAAAAATGGGTTGCGATCCGCCAGCAAAGAAAGGATCGATTGCATACACGGCAAAAGTGCCGTACGAGCCTGGGTTCACTGATCCAGAGTTATAAGAAATAACACCAGCGCCGAACTGGTAGCTGTTTGAAGCAACCGCTATAGAGGTAGACGTGCCTATTTGCGTAAGCGGATTTGGTCCCGTTGGTGCCGCGTTTGTGTTTACAGGGTTGTTTTTGAACGAATTGAGAATCTGGCCCACGCCATTCAACCCGGTTATTGCTCGGCGCGATCCCGCTGCTACCTCCGAGAGTCGAAATCCGCAGATCTCGACCTGCTGGCCGACGCCCGCAGCATCTCCGGACAGGAAAAGGACCGCAGAAACGTAAGCGCAGCCAGAATTGAATTGCGTGGACGATGGACTGGTACTGAAACCGGATATTTCCGTCGACGAGAACTGCCACGTATTGCCGACAGTGGATGCCGCTAAGAGAAAGGAGCACCACATGGCAAAAGCGTTGCCGGGAAAGTGAAATATCTGATTTTTGTTGAGGTCATATTCCTGCAGGCCGCAGAAGAAACGGATGCCACCTGTGAACGGCGCGACGATTCGCAACCAGCACTCCATCAAATAGACCTTGTTAACGTCGACCGGGATCAATTCAACGCTTTGAAACTGAAAACCCTGCGATGTGGGGTTGATCATCAATTCCGACGATCCACGAGGAAGGCCGGGAATGTTGTGGCGAACCTGAAATCCGGCGTTTGGTATGACAGACGACCAATTGCCCATACCTTGCTCGAAATCGCCATTGCGTATGAGATTGTCGGTAGGCAGGGAGAGCGGCAGATCGCCGCGAACTATGGATGAACCCAGCGGAACGTTGCCAACTGACACATCCGAAAAAGCACCAGGAATAAACTGCAGAAGCTTCACTTCGACAGTTGCTACGTTTATGGACGAGGAACCGCTATTACTGCTGCCGGAGTTATTACTAGACGAACTCGACGGATGATTGATCGTGGCATCTACGATCTCATAGTCGCCAGCAAATTCCTCAGAAATGGAGCGATCGATCGTCAGCACATCTCCCAAGAGCTGCTCCGCAAAAGAGCGCCCTTGCGAGTCCACAGCGTCCCAGTAAATTGTCATTTGGGCAGTCCATGGAGCGTTATATGGAGACGCATCAACGCCGAGGTTGCGAACCTTCAAGAAGTTGAGAATGCGGAACGTGCGTTCACTTGTGTTGTTTCCAAGCGAGATGTTCAACGGCACTCTACGGAACGCCGCATTTAGCTTCAGCCCCCTCTGGCCAATAGCGTTCTGATGCTTTTCGTGATCAACAGTGGTGGATCTGCTGATGAAGCGGCTTTCTGGAGTGCCACAGTAACCGTTGCCGCTGGTTGCATTTGGTCCGGGCTGGGCAAAAGTGAAATTGACCGACGTCGGCACAGATGCCACGGTAAAGACGCCAAGAAAGCTGGGATCGTCGCAATTCAGAATCTGCACGTTGTCGTTTTGAAGGAAAGGAAGCTGTCCCTTGGTTTTGACGGTGACTATCCCGCCATTACGTACCAGTCCATTGTTAGCTGCCGTCTCGATATCGGCCTGATCCATAGGATTCAGATCGTTGTACGACGCAATGATTCTGTTGCTTGTTCCGTGCAGGTCGATCTTGTCGAAGTTGCCCGTGCCGGGAACAATGTGATCCGTGGTGAGTGTAAAGGTGGATACGCGTGGTTTATCGGCGCGAATGAAGATACGCCCAGCAGCTTCGTGAACAAAGAGCTGCGACATTGTGAGGAGCTGCGCCAGAGCTTGCTGCAATTTGATGGTAGATGGAAATGCAACGCTGGATTCAAAGCGTTTGATGCCCGTTGCGATATTGAAATCACACCATGCCGCTGAATCGACAACAGAAGGAAAGTCGATCCTAGCTTTTTCATCTGCTGTGAGGTCTCCGCCTGCCGAGGCGGCCGCGCTTGGAAGCCAGTCCGGCTTGAGCACCTTTCTCAAGATCAGATCGAGCGCCTGCCATGCTCCGTTGGTGGAAAAACCATAAGCGGTCTGGTTGCCGTTTATATCGAACTGTCGAACCTTACAACAGCGAAAATCTCCTACAACATCTAGAGTGGCGCTTGGGGCGGCCGGATCGGGCTGCACATGGAGAGCAACATAGGCTTTACGTGAATACGTCACGCGCTGAAAATTACCGGGTAAGAGTGAGAAAAACTTATCGACTCCCTGGTCGCCACCAACAGAGGTTGGATTGAGTCCTGAGCCAAGCACACCATCAATACCGGGATGAAAGTGAAACACGGATGTGTCGGCGGTATTAGCAAGCTTCCGATTGATCCAGAACCGCTCCGGTCCATCCCACTCACCCTCGGCGTAGATATAAAACGCCACAGTGCTTTTATCTGTGAGCTGCTGCAGAAGAACATTATTTCCACGGACGCGGTTGTATCCGTAGGCCAGCGGAAGAGCAATACCGAGCTGAGCATTCGCGATCTGAGAGAACGCTGGCGATCCTTGAAGTAGTGCAACTGATCCCATAACGATTACCTAAGCACCAATGGCTGGCGGAGCCTGGGAGGAACGCGGCCGCCGCCACCGCCGCCACCAAATTGAGTTGGCGGCGTAGAGACGGTCACATTAGGAACAATGGTGACGATTGCGTTGAACCGCTCAACAGCGCCGTGCAACACACAATCAGAAAAGAGCTTTGTACATGTTGTCGCAGAGTCGGTCGCGCCGCACTGTGGGCTCTTGTAGCGCCACGTGCATATTTCCGACTGTACGTCATCGGCAACGTCGTATTGAGACGTGTCGAAAAGCTGCAGCATCCGAAATGAGACCTCATCCTCACGCGGACTCTCCTCCGACAGGGTCATGTGCAACTCGTCGCGAGATGCCGCTATTAACGGAGACCAGAAACGCACGATTGCCAAAGCGCCTTCGAACTCATGGTTCTTAAGTGCCGCTGCAACATCCCGATCAATCGTATTTCCAGAAAGATTCTGCACAACCAAGTCTCCACTGTCTGTGGAGAGATCGCGTGTGCGTTTGAAAGGACCAGCAGACTTTACCCACGGCACATAGAATTGATTGCCTGCAACGATTCGGGCTGGATACACGCCCTCTACATCCGTCCAGAAGAACGTGCTGCCATCTGCAGTCTGGATGTCTAGCAAGATTGCATCGACAAACCCACCATGCTTCGCAAGCTCAGCCTGCATTCCTGTTGGAAGAGTTCTAGGCATCTATTGCATTGCCTCCACTGCATCAGCAGCGATGATGAAATCGGAGCTGCCTGCATTCTTTGTGTTGGTTGGAGAGATTTTTACCCGGTGAAGTCCGAATTGGATATTCTGCACGGTAAGCACCGGCGCAGAAGCAGTTAGCACAGGCGCGAACATGTCGACGTTGCCAACGCCAACTCCATCAATGAACGCCTGGGCGATGCCCATGTCCGTGTTGCGAGGAGACCAGAGACGGAAGCCATAGCCCAGGTAAATCCACTCTGCTGCATCGGCTGGAGACGTGCCCGGAGACCAGTAAGCGAAGCCATTGAAGTAAGCCGGGTTGGGATTGGGAGCGGGAAGTTCCACGACAGCATTGGTTGTGGATGTGTATACACTCGGTGCAGTGCCGGATTCCAACTGCCAGCCCCATGCAGTAACCTTCGTGCCGGCAGCTCCGGGAATTGTGAGACCGGCAAGGATCAATCCGCGATTATTGGCCCCGAAACCGGATGAGGTAAAGCTGAATCGCTGCGGCGCAGTTGTGAGTGTCAAAGGTATGGAATTCGTGGCTATGCTGGTATCCGAGAAATTCAACGTGACGCCTGGAAGTGCAGCCGCTCCTGGAGGAACTGCTAGATAGCATGACACCGTGAATGATTGAGATGGGCGCGGGAAATAGGCAACTGGCTGAAATATGCTGGCAAAGTTAATGAAAGATCCACCACCCTTGGTAAGCACGTCGGCCAGTTGGCCACCATTTGGATCTGGCGCGCTATCGGCTAGAACAGAACTTCCTCCGTCGAAAAACCAACCTCCCGGCGTATTGTTTACGGGCGTCGTGTTTTCCATGTCTTGAGAAAACAAGAGCAAGTTCTTAGTCCTATGGTCCCAATTGCCAGTGAGCTTTACAAGGTCGGCACCAAAGCCGTCGCGCTCATCAAACATGATCGAGTCGATTCCCCATGTGGACGGATACTGAAACATAGGCAGTCCGGGAATCACCACAAAGGTTGCCGTGATGTTCACTTTGTCGTTGCCGATGATTTCATATTGAGGCTCGTCCTGAAACTGACCGCTGTAATAGCGCCCGCCATCGATGTCGTACAGGGTGAAGAAATCCTGCGAGTACTGACGGAACCATTGCCGCAATCCGTTGTATGTGGAGAATTGCCGGTTATTCCATTGAAGAGAAAACACCGGGCCGCGAGCCACAACACGCTTGGCAAATACGCGCCCACTGCGCGCCTGAGCCCGGGCGACCGTGCTCGGATCAACTATGCGAAGCGGATATTCGGGATTAAACACGCTTGATGAAGTTGGGTTGAGAATATTGTTTTGGCTCATACCTTACCCTCTTGCTTAGCGCGGTTCAGCGCGGCAAGGATCTGGTCGATGCCGCCGTTACGCAACCATCTTTCATCCACGCTCTGCGCTTGAATGAGAGAACCGTGAATGTGAATATCGCCACCAACGGAACTGCCGCCATTAATGCGTTGCAAGGTTTGCAAATTATCGGCAGTGGAAGAAGCATTCACGACGAACTCGCCCTTACGAAGAACAGCGTGCAGTTCTCCTGGGACAGTGGCGAAGCTGGAATAGGACGAAGACACATAGCCTCCATCATGAAATTGTGGAGGTCCGAAAAGCAGTCCGGATCTGCGCTGGCGCTCCACTTCGAACGAGTCGATATCTTTGTCGGCCGCCAAGATCGCTGGATGTACCTTGTTTTTCCAGACGCTCTTTCCTTCGTCCTTTAACTTCTTCAACTCATCTTCGGCCTGCTGATCGAGCTGATCGAGTTGCTGGTGTGCGCTCAGCGAGTCAAGCTGGAAGCTCTTGTACTCATCCTCAATTTTTTGAATTGCTGGCTGAATTTGCTTAGTGAAATAGTCGTTGGCTTCGCGCTTGCGCTTGCTACCCCCAAATAAGCCGCCAAAGATTCCTCCAAGCAACCCAACAATTCCACCTACCACCAAGCCAATGGGACCGCCAATGCCGGAGATAAGGCCCAGCAGTGCGCCGATCCCAATGCCGCCGCCAGCTCCAGCAAGAGCGCCAGCCAAAGGTCCGTGTTGCAATCCAACGCCAAAACCAAGTAGACCGCCACCGGCGGCCGAAGCCAGACCCAAGCCAAGCGCTCCAGAGATGAGGCCGGATGCAAGCCCGAAAGGATTCAACGCCGCGAACAAAGGCAGCGACGCACCCAGCAGTCCGAGCTTTCCGCCAACAGCGTTGCCTAGCAATGGCAACAGTCCGGCAGTGAGACCGATGCCAGCGCCGCCAGCGCTGAATAGATTTTTCAGCCCACCAAGCAACCCGCCCTGCACCTGGGGAGCGCGCAAAGGTTGAGTGATCGTGTCAGCGAAGCTAGCGGTGCTAAGTGCGCCCGATGGTGTTAGAAGGCTACTGCCGAAAGAGGATGTGGAGCCACTTGGAGCAAATGGCGGAGTTACGCCGGTTGTGCCACCGCCAAACGGAGCGCCACTGAGACCAAACAGCGATGAAAGATCGGGGCCGGATGACGCTGCGGGAACGGATGCCGTCGATCCGCCGCCCAGCGGAAGTCCACCCAGACCAAACACACCGGGAGCAGTTGCGTTGGCTCCGGACGAAATGAATGGTGGAGTTCCTGACGCTGTGCCACCACCGCCAAATAGAGGACCGAGCAAACCACCAAGTGGATTTCCTGCACCGCCACCGCCGCCGCCGAAGACTCCAGCACCGACAGAGCCTTGTCCGAAGACGATAGAACCAAGAATGTTGCCAGCTCCGGACTTCATGGAACCCATGGTGAGAAGCCATTGCGCAAGAATCTGAAAAAACAGGTGCTCCATGTTCTTCAAAATCGTTTGGCCGATCTTGCCTGAACCAATGTCGTTAAAAACACTCTCAAGTTCGCTGCCGAGTTGTTGCGTGAGCTTTTCGTTTTCAGCAATGATCTTCTCGTTTATTTCGGCATGGACTGCGGCGCGCTCGGCCTCGGCAGCAGACTCAATCGCAACGTACTCCTGGCTACCGGCCTTATATTTACTGAGCTGCGACTGCTCCTGCTTATCGATGGTCAGCAATCGCTTATTACTCTCTACTTGAATTTGGGCATAGGCTTTGAGCCACGGTGGAACCGTTGCCAGCGCTGCAGCGGCTTCAGCATCTCTTTGCCGCTCTGCCGCTTGCTCAAGCACCTGCGCCCTTTCCTCGGCAGCCTGATTTCTTCCTGCAGTAATCTCAGCATCAGTTGCAGTCCAAAGCGCTTGTTCCTTCTGGGTAAGTGAGACAAGACGTTCAAGCTCAAGAGATGTAAGGTGTTCACCAGCCTGCGAAAGAATATTTTTGCGCTCATCTTCGAACTGTTTGATTTTGAGGTTGCGCTCCGCGTTGAGGCGGTCCTCACCCTGAAGCGTAGAGAGTTGCTGTTCAAGGATGAAGTCCTGAGTACTCTGCTCTACCTTGGAGATTTCAAGATTAAGAGCACGAATTTTGATGGCGGCCTGCTGATGGATTGCGACCTCACGTTCCTTAATGTCTTTGAGGGTAATTAGGCTGCGCTGCCGTAGCTGTTCCACCTCTCGAATCGAGAACTCCTCGTCGGCACGGATCTTATCTTCGTCGTGTAGTGATTCATCTGCCACTTGGTGGCGCAGAGCGAGAGTTTGCTCTGTTGCCTGGCGCTCAAGGTCAACGATCTGCGCGGTGGAGATCTTATGGGCTGCAGCAACAGCTCTTTGGTATTCCTGGGAGTTACGAGACAAGACTCCGAACTGGTCATTTAGTGCTTTGAGCGCCTGCTGTTGTTCGACAGCAATCTTTGCAAAGCCAGTCTTACCTGCCAATGCAGCTTGCTTTTCGGTAGAGATAACTATTTCTTCCAATTGTTGTCGCTCATGTTCGAGCAGTTTCTCCTTCTGTTCTTCAAGACCCTTAGCCTCAGCGTTTAATCGATTCAACTGAGTCTGAGATTCAAGTTCGGCACCTTGACTCGCATTGCCTTCTGTAAACGCATCCAACTCGGCTGCATCGGCATTACGTTGACCTGATTGATCTGAGAGTTGTTTTTTCTTCTCTTCGATATCGGCAAGTCTAGTATTGATCTCGTTCAAGTGTTCTAAGCTGGCACCGAGAGTTCCCGGTTCAATGAAATTCTTCCTGCTGGCCTGGATTGTCTCCTGCTCCATCCTCTTGATTTCTTCCGTATAGCCGCCCATGTCGTCGGTGATCTCGATGATCTTTTTGCCGATTTCACCGATAACTGGAATAACAGCAGCGAAAATGGATGCTCCAAAGGCCGCTTTAAAGACAGGCCCCAGAAGAGAGCTATGCGCGATCACGTTTTCGAGAGCGCGAGGCATCTCTACGCCTAACGTGCGGGTAATAAGTTGACCGGCGATATGTGCTCGCCGTTCTTCGGACTCAATGCCCTTGAACGCGCTTTCAGCCTTGTTATCCGCAGCCGCAAGACCGAATGTTCTGCGGAAGATCTCTTCCATTTTTTCTGCTTCGGTTTGCGTCCCTTTCAGGGCATTGCTGGTTTCATCTATGGCGGACTTGCTGCCGGTTGCCCAGGCTTTAACACCAGCAAAGAAATCAAAAAACTTTTTCTTCAGGTTATCGATCAGCAAAGGTGCTCCACCTGCATCAAGATGGAATTCAAGCTCCAACTGTGTAGACACTTAGCGAAGCTCCTTTCTGCATTTGTGGCAACGCATGCTGACTGTGCTGTACTGGAAATAGCCGCAGTAACGGCACGGCGGGTGCTTGGTTACAAATTCCTGACGCGCAGCTTCTATTGCGCGAAGTCCCTCAGCTTCGCCATCTGTGAGGTCAAATTGGACTCCGGCACCGATCATGGATTTGAGCCACAGAACATAGACGACAAAGTCTCTATACCCAGGGGACAGGCTGCTGTTAGGAGACAGCTTTGCCAGCAAGGCGTCATCGATGTCACCGGATATCAAGGCGTTGGCAAGAGCGCGATCCGCGTCGTGGCGGTGGAGTTGCTCTTCGAACAACTCCAACGCCGCTATGCGCACTCCGTCATGATCCTGCGAGACGGTGATCATTCACCCTGCCCGGCATCTGCAGATTTAGAAGCTCCAGCAAAGAGAAGCTCAACAGCCTTGACTTTGTGAAATCCATCCATATCGTTACGGATATCGTTCAGGTCGGTTAAAGGCTGATCCCGGACCTTGTAGCCGTCGACGCTCAGAATCAACTCATCATAAAAAGAGAAAAGAAGCCTGTGCCGCAGAGCATGGATGGTTTTTCCATTGCGGCTCCCACCAACAACACGGCTCTCGCTGCTGGCTCGGTAAAACTTACGCCGATGCTCTGCGGTCACTGGAGCAAAGCGGTGAATCAGCCCTTCATAGCCACTCATCTTGCCGGGTTCCGTAATTCCCCACGCGGCCGTGAGTCCAACTTCTATGCACTCAGGATCAAAGGGGCGATCCTCGCCGAACCCATCACAAGGGCCGACGAACCGAAGCAGCCATGCTGCTGGCCGCAAATGGCGCGGCATGATCTTCGCCTGCCATCCAGGCTTAGAAGCGAAATCTCCGCGATATCCCTCGACGCGGATGAGTTTTTGCTGGACAAGATCAATGCCGGGATTCTCCATATCCAGCACGGTGAGTTGCGATTCCCGCTGGTTCTGCGTGGTGTATACAACCCCTTCAAAATAGGTTTGCCAATCGCCCTGCGTTAGGCGAGAGAAATAGAACGTGTAGGGAAACTTGCCATCAATAAAGGACACAGCCCTCTCGCCATCGAGCGGCAACAAGGCTCCATCACTGATTTTTTGCAGCACCGGCTGTGTATCTTCCATTTGATTCGCTCCAAGTTGTAAATGAATGATCGGAATTGTTCTGTCGAGCTATCTATCAAGCAGGTAGCGAAGCGATGCGACCTGCAGGCCGCGAAGCAGTGCGGCCAATCCGGAAGCGAAGCGGTGCTGCCGGTACTTCAAGAAGGAGGGACACGGCAAAAAATTGACGTGCCCACAATTGTTTCAGCAGATCCCGTCAAGAGCGATGGCAGCATTGGCAGTCATCATGGACTCACGTATCTTCCTGATAGCTGCTGTCTGGTCTGCGCACTTGGGAGTGTTTTCAAGCACTGTCTTGGCGTATTGGTGCGCGGCCTCTCTGATTGCCGAATACTTCGGCAACTGATCCTCGCGAGGCGAGTGGTACTGGAAAATGGTTTCCAAGTTTTGCATCATTCCTCCTTTCTACGCCGCGATCATGTACGCGGGAACGTTATTGACTACCGTGGCCTGAAAAACCTCGTTCACGCCATTCTTGATGACGTCCTGATCTCCTGCGGTGAGTTGCCACGTCAGCTCGACTCCCTGCGACGCAAGCTGAGTGGTGAAGTAAATGCCAGGAAATTTCATCGAGAGCTGCTGAGAGGGCCCGCTGTTGATGTTGATTTGAAGCTCTCGCGGAGTGTCGTTGATGAAAAGAGTGCGGATGTCATCGACATCCTTGGCCGCAACCTGCAATGTGCATGTTGCCCGCTGCTTTAGCACCTTCATGAACGTGGCGAATAATCCGCCACCTGGAGCACGATGCGGAGACATGTCCATTGCCAGATGTACTTGCCATTCACGGACACGCTCTTTGATGCTGCTGAGAGCTGTGGTAGTCAGCGGCAACGCAGCTCCTGCAATGAGCCCGGCTGCAGGAAGCTGAAAAGGAGCACCGATGGCGTTGGGGGCGACATTCTGCTTCGTCTCCGTGCCTGTGGCGTTGGATAGATAACAATTCCAGCCAGTCGCTCCGGGCATGGCTGCAGGAGAGCCAACTTGCGGCACGCTGTTCGCTGGAATGACGATTGACGCTTCAGGCCCGGCCAGAGTCTCGCCGGCGGCCGTCGTGTACGTGATTCTTACGAAATAGGTCGCGCCAGCCAGCGCCCCATTGACCACAGCGCTCAATACCGGCGCGAGCTGCGGAGAAGGAACGCCAATCAGAATATCCGTATCGGACGCCAGCAAATATTGAGGAACCGTTGTGGGAGGAAGCTGCACAGCACCGTCGACAAACTTGCCGGACCCAACCATCTTGAATTGTGCCTGGGCTGTGCCGGTATCCTTGCCTGTAAGAACAAGGTCGGAGATCGCCAAGTCCGGCATCTGATAAAAGATGTCGTTGGTGTCCTGAAATAACAGGCTCGTAACGGGCATCTGATTTGAGGACTGCAGAAACTTGAACACGTGAGTAAACGGGCCAGCCCCACTCACAACCACCGATCCCATCGAAAAAGCCATCAGCCAGCCAGCAAGAAAATTGTCCAGATCCCAGGTGGCATCGAAGCCGGTCGTATATTGAGTGGGAATTCTCACTGTAGGCCACTGATGCCCTTTGTTGGCCAACTGCTCATCAGAAAAATACGTCTTTTGTATCTGAGCAAAGCTTGTGCCGGGAATGCGAGGCCGTTGCGTGTAGCTGGCCAGCGCCACGGGCTGCTGCAGTGCCGCCTGTTTGTTGGGCGCAAGCGCCACGTTTCTGACTTCCAGTAAATGTTGCGGCTCGTAACTCATGAATTACTCTCCCTTTTCTGCGCCTTGGCGGGCGCGATCTTTTCACTAGGTGGCTCTGGCTTTGGCGCGATCTCAAACAGCGGGTGTCCATCGATCTTCTGGCGGCTGAGCACGACAAGCCAGTCGAAGGCTCTGGTGACGCGCTGAGATTGACCCGGCGAGAAAGCAAATTCATGTCGGCCTTCATGGACGCGCACCATCGTGCCACCGGACCATTTAGCACCGAACTCACTGAGTTGCACATCGACAAAATCTTCCCCTGACATCATTCCTCCTCAAAACTGTGCGATGGCTTCCACGCGCACACGAACTGAATACCAAGTCCCATCCTTGCCAAACTGCTCAGCGGTTGTGCCAGCCAACTCGATTGGTCCAGAGAACGATGAATCACCATCGAGTGGAATTCTTTGTCCAGCCAGGGCTGCACGGACTTTTTGAACAAGGTCTTGCGCGCCGCCACGCTCGGTCGACACATCTCGCAGATCCTCAGAACCAACGAAAATTACCCAATCCTGATATGTCTGATAGGTCTTACGAGTGATATCGCGGCTTTGGTCTTGAGTGGAATCAAACATCACTAGCGCAGCAGGAGGCACGGCCAACAAAGTGCCTTGTTCGTCGAAGTCTTTGCTGCTTAGCGCCGAAACCTGCACAGCTTCTGGCAGCGATGCTTTAAGCAGAGCAATCAATCCGGACTCGCAATCATCCATCCTGAATTGCGTTGGCATTTCTATTTCGCTCCTGTCTGCACGTACCGCTCTATCGCGGCCTTGATCTTGCCGGGATCTTCAGGACGAACCACAAGAAAGGGACGGGCTGGAATTCTCACCTTACGTCCTCGTCCGGCCAATCCACCTTCCTGCTGGATGCGCGCATAAATAAGGTTGGAGCCAATACGCAGCACATTGCCGGAGATCACATAGGCCGCATTGTCTGTGACTGAGTTGCGCAGCCTGCCGCTCTGAATAAGGGTCTTTCGTCCGAGCCCGCCTTTGCCACGCTTCAGAGTTGCCGGAGACAGCGGCCGCCACGATCCCGGTGGAGATCCCTGGTCCTGAAAAGTGCGGACGATAGAGCTGCGCATGATCTGGCCGATAATCTTCAATATGGGTTGCGGATTGAGCCGTTGATTGAAGTTGCGCAGAGCAATCTGCACCTGCTGATCGTTGATGGCTATGCCGATTGTAGGGATATAACTCACACGTACCCCGCTAGGTTGTCGTCGCTGAAGCGCTCAACGGTTTGTGTGGGTCTGACGTCTCCAGCTCCGGACTGCGGAGCGGCAGCTACGGGTTGATCGAGAGATGCCTTCCCTGAAGCCACGTCGCGAAGGAACTGCACCGCATAGTCGTAGGCTTCGCTTACGTCCTTCTTCATTTTCTTGCGGCGCTGATAAAGGAACCACTCGGCAATCGTGAGCGTAAGTCCTTTGACTTGGTTGGACGCCTGTAAAGGGATGGTGTATCGCTGACGGCAGTACGAGTCTATCAATGCAGATGACTCATTCAAGATGTCGGAGACCATCACCGTGTTTACCTTCCCGGAGTTGGTGTCATCGGTCAACTGAACCAACTCCAGGGCGGTAATACGGCGCGGCGACAGGTCGTCTTGTGTCGCGTAGGCCATTAGTCCTCCTTCACGACGCGCTGCAGAACCTCAGCGCCGATTGACGATACTTCCTGCTGCGTCAACTCAAGCACAGATCCAGCGGCATGATCCTCACCATCGCGGCGCAGTGGAAACAACAGGCGATAAGCATTGCGAGTTGATTGAGATTTCTCGTTAGCCACGTTCTTTGCTACTCCTTTCACGGAAGAGATGTAATGACTTGCGCTTAGTTGAACAACAGGCGCACAGATGTAGTCGAGGCGTCCGTCTGAATACACACGTCCTGCCCGGACGGAACTTGCGCGCCAAGGTAGTACGTCTGCACAGGCGGATTCACAACCGGACCAAGCAGTACGGTTGTTCCTGTGCCGCAATTGGTTCCGGTGCCAAACTGGATGGTGAATGATCCGGCTGCGCCGGTTGATTTCTCCACTGCCACCGAACGAATGTAGGTCTGCCCCGTAGCTGGAGCGGCCACTACACGAGTAAGGGTGGATGAGGCGACGGCAGGCGAAAGAATACTCAGGTCGCCGGTCTGAAGGATGTTCAGCCCTTGAGGGCTAGCGCCTGAGCCAATGAATCGCAGCTTGAGCAAGTTCTGCTCTCCAACTTGCTGCGCAATCACGTGGGCTGATGGAGCAGTCATCAATCCCACAATTACCGCTAAAACGACTACCACCAAGATGGCGGCCTTTCTCATAATCGTCCCTCCTTTGAAGGTGATTGTTGATTGTTGACGCCGTCCAGGGATTGCTCGCCCTGGACGGCAGCTCTGGCGATTCTCCGCGACCTCCATTAGTTTGAATTTCCGCCGCGTGAATCAACGGGCGGAGCTTCAAGCAACCGTGTTGCGTAGCAGATATGCGCTTATGTTCGACGTGACCTGCTGGCCATAATAGAAGTGGACCGACAGTTCGTCGCTTTTCGCGCTGGCCGGAGTGAGCCTCGCAATCTCCGTACTGAATCCTCCCACCGTCCCCGGAGCGTTCTTCCAGACAAACGTCTTTCCGAACGATGGATCTTGCGGAGTAGGATTGGGTTGGGCGTAAGCAAGAATTGCATTCTTACCCCAGACGAAGTTCGAGTTGCCATTGACATCGATCTGTATGGCAGATGCCAAGACGACACGTGGCACTCCGAACACGGCTGCAAGATCATCGAGCGTGACTTGGCCGCCTTTGGTGTACACGAGCCGCTGCACAATGGCCGGATGCACACGGAGCTTCTGATACACCGGATCGCCGATGATCATCAGATTGGCTTCCTGGCCGATCTGCCTTATCTGGCTCTTAGCCGTCTCGACATCGGTAATTGGAGTGGAGTTTGCGGCATCACTCCACTGCGAACCACCGGCAAGCGTTACAACGTTCGTTGGCGCGTAACTCACCGGGTTGGTGGCAAGAGATGCGGCGCGCATTTCCTCGCGCAAAAACAGCTTGTCCAATATGGTCTGCGTTGCCCATTGCTCCAGATTGCCTGCAGAAAAGTTGGAACGCTCTTCGTCCGGAATCTTGCGGGCCAAGGCGTGGTCCGGGCAGAAATATCGGTTCTTCGACAGCGTCTGCTGGATGCCTTCGGCGGGCGATCCCGGGGCGCGAACGTCGTTTTCACGCACCATCTGGTTTTCACGGCCAAACAACCAATAGAAATCCGACTGTTCTTCGACTTCGACGCGCGGTAGAAGCAGCTCTGCGACCAGCGTGTTGTTCCGGTAGAGTTGGGCAAACTGACTTAAGGCGACATCGATCTTGCCCTGGACGGGGTTGACCATAGCGCCTGCAAAATTGATCGGGCGTGTTGCCATCTGCATTTCCTCCTGATAAATCCCGCCCAGGCGGGGAATCAAAATCGACTAGCGCTATGTTTAGACGCGCTGTGGAATAACGAACAGCAAGAACTCGTCGCCAGCATTTACTGCGGCCTCAAGCGCCAGCCCAACAACCTCGGTGCCAAGCACGGCCGGTGCTGGGGATAACTGTCCGGTTGCATCGTTGACCTGCACCCACTGCAGTCGGGCGATAGGCACGGCGGCTATTGCCGTGACTTCACCCAGCTCGATGACGGGGACAGGATCGCCAGGGTTGATGGTGGCAAGAGCAGTCACTCCCACTGCGCGGGAGCCTTGAGCACCGGGCAGTGCCACCGACGCAACAGCCGCACCAGCTCCAACAGCGACACCAGCGGACAGGGCAACGTCACCGGTATAGGTGCGAGTGATATTCGGCTGCAGAACTCCAAACTGCGATTTGGCCATATTGCCTTCCTTCGCCCGATCAGCGGCGGCGGCCCGCAAATAGATTGATATGTGACCGCTGATAGATCAGCGAGACTTACACGTTGCCGGCTGCTGAATAACCGGGATCGTCATACTCTCCACTGGCACGCAAACGGGTTAGAGCTTCGCCGTAAGGAATCTTCTCTTTTAAAGAAAGCTCTCTTGCGGCTTCGGCCAAAGCAACAGATTGCTGATCGACTACAACGCCAGTTCGCGCTGAAGGCTCAGTGAATTTGACGGACCTGCTGTTACCTTTGGCAGATCGTGTTGTAGTGACGGCAATTTCTCCTCCGGGCACCATCTTCGGAAGGGCTAACAGGAAATCGGCAAAGCATTCGGCGAGTGGCTTATCGACTTTCTTGTCGCCTTCGCCAAAACTTACTTTCGTGTCCGCCAGCGCCAGGTCTGAGAAGATCTGCGGGATTCCCATCTTGTCGAATGCCGGTATCCAACGCTGTCCGTCTTTGACGCGCTTGATTTGAGCCTCGGCATAGTTTGCGGCAGCCTTCTTCGTTTTCTTGTCGGACTTTGACTTGTCGTCGGGTTCGTCCTCGTCCGTGTCATCGTCGTCGTCGTTGTCAGGATCGTCTTTCGACTTTGCTGCGAACTTCGCCAACTGCTCTTCAAACTTCTTGGTCGACTCCGCAACTGCATCGGCGATGCGTTTTTCAAGCTCCTTCTCGTTCATCTCTCCGATAGTCTTGGGCTTGACTAAATCGGAGAAGAATTTCTTGAGCGATTCCATGAAGCTCTTCTGCATTTGCTCTGGGTCCATCTCATCCTCCTTGAAATCAACTGCGATTGCGTCACCAGCGCCGAAAGAAGCAAGCTTCACATCAGCGAGGCCTTTCACCTCGGGCGGCATCGCGCCGAGGAAACCAACGTGCCGCAGTGCCGGTCCATTGGCAGTGCGGTAAAAACTGATCGAGCGTTTCTTGAAGCTGCCAGCGCGTACTAGCTCCTCAAATGCTGATGGCACCTGCTTGAGCTTGCCCTGCAACACATCTCCAACCCGGCGAAGCTTCTCCACCCAGCCGTATGCGGGCGCGTCGTCTTTCGGGTGACCAACAACAACGGGTGCTTCGTGCTTTCCCGGATCGTAGAGAGCGATCATCTTGTCGATGTCTGAGGTCGTATACGATCCCTTGTCGCCGTAGTCTCCAGCGCGAAACAACTCGATCCACTGTCCATTGAGAGTGCTCATTCTTCTGGTTCTCCTCCAAACCCATCGTCAGGCACTCCTGCTGCCGCAGGCGGAATGCGGCGCAGCCCAGGGGTGTCTGCTTCTTTGTCGACATCGTCGGGACCTTCGGCGGTCACGAGGCAGCGGCAGTTGTAGCCCAATGGCGGATACAGCCGATTCCACACCGGGTCGTCGTTGCGGGCCGCAAATCCATTCAGCACAGCGTGAGACAGGCGGACGCGATCATCTCCAGCAGTGCGCAACACCCAGTACGGGAGAACGGCCGCAACGTCCGGATCGGTCATCTGCTCGTAGCGACCATTTCCGTATGCCGTCATCACGTTGGTCTGAAAGACCGTGTCGATTTGCACCTGCGATAGCCGATCGATTCCAGCCTCATCTGTGAGCTCGTCAACGGCTGCGCGAAAATCGTCCGCGGTGCCGCCGCTCTCCAGCACATCCGCTAGAGCGCTCTTGATCTGCTGAATCAATTTCAGGTCGCTTATCCCTGAAATGGTGAACGCCTGTTTCTGATACTTCTTAGCAAGGCCATCGAACGCGTCACGCTTGATTCCGATCAGCTTGATGATCCGATCAATGGCAGCAGTGAAAGGAACATTCTCGAAGCCAAGTTCATCGGCGAAGCTGACCGTCGTCGACGCACGAAATTGCTTGCCTGTCTTTTTCCTGGCATCTTGGAGCACATGGGCGCGGCCCATGATGTCAAATGCGGCAAGGTAGCTGGCATACACGCCGCCCAATTCCCTCTGGAATGTATCGGTAAGCAGATGAGGCGCCACGCTTGCCAGAGCGCGATGGTGAACGGAGATCATTCGATGCTGCCTCCCCTCAGACCTTCGGCGACCTCGTGGATGCGCTTCTTGTAGAGAGCGCCGAGACTGCCCTGAAGTGAACCGAGCAAGCTGCGGACCTCTCGAAGATTGTGGCGTGCAACTGCGTCACTCAGACTGCTGATCGCGGCAGCACCGCTCGAAATCGCTGCGCCAGGGGCTCCCGATGGCGCCAGCACAACATCCTGCGGACCCGGCTCTGGTATGCCATAGCGGGATTGCATGTACTTTTTGGGAATTGGCACGCCCATGGCTTGTGCCTGGGAGTCGATGCCGATGCGCTGAACCAAGTCTTCTTCATCTTCCTTATCGATCACGAACTTCGGCGCAGGGACGTTCGGGCCAAAGTTCCAGATGGTGAGCCGTCGCAGCAGTTGATTGGTAATGATCGTCTCAAGCTGTCCAGCAAGCTCGATGTCTTTCAGGAAAAACATTTTGCGGTGTACGTCGCCCTGGCTGCGCGATCCTGTGCCACCTTCATTGCCGTAGCTGGTAAGCGTTTGACCCAAGATCACACGGGCGATCTTGTAGTTCATCTTGTCGTGCAGCTTTTCGTACACGGCTGGATTCTGCGTCCTCGACGATGTCAGCAATTCCTTCACGACTTGAAAATTGGAGGGAACGGCAATGGCAACCTTCTCGATCATCGCTTCAGCGGCGGCCAGGGCTTTACTCTTTTCGTCATCCGTCGCTCCGGGCTGATACATCACTGCCGCTGTGCCTGGACCCTTCTCAGCAAAGCGAAGCCAGAAGCGCACAGTCTGGCGCTTAAACCAACTCGGCCAGAACACACGGCGCAGCAAAGGTCGCCCGCGCCGATTTCCGCTCCTGGGGCGAAAACTGAAGATCAAGAATTTTTCTTCTGGTACCAGATCGCCCGCGTCGACAGCGTACGGATTTTTGAGCAACCTCAAAGGGCCGGTTTGCAGCAAGTATTGAGGATTGAAGCTGAATAACTCCTGGGGCAGATCATGAATGGATGCCAGCCCGGCCTGCCCGGCGCTCACGTCATATACGATCTCCGAGATCGACAGACCGTATCCGGCAGCGTCCAGCAAGGATTCCAACACGCCGCGAAAGTTTGCGAGTCCTTCCACTTGCTGCTTGCAGAACTGCGCAGCGTCTTGAGCGGGTCCAGATTCGTCGCCTGGGAGAATCTGCCATTCACGCGACAGCACCGCCAACTTCAGCATTTCGAGCGCAGAGCCTACGTCGTCGTCTTTTTCTTCCAGCTCTCTGTAAAAGAGGAAAGCTGTGCGGAAATCCCGGATCATAGCCGTCCAAATCACTGTGGGATCGCTGACGCCCACGAATGCGTTTGCCAGAGACAGCGTGGTCCTGGCTGCGCCCTCCAACACATCCGGCGTGGCCAACTCTCCCTTGGGGGGACTGGACGGCAGATCTGCCGCAGCCATGTTCACGAATTGTTGTTCGTTCTGGCTCATGCGTACACGTGCGCCTGGCTCGATGAGCTGGCAAGAAAATCGGTTGATAGATTGGGACCGGATGCGGCGGCGGCCGCCAGCGCCAGGGACCAAAATTCGTCCGCGTGTCCCTGTTCGGTACGAGCCGCGTCAAAACGAAAGTGTCCAGTCGTACTGGTGTAGCGCTTTACCGCGTTAATCGAGCGTCGCAACCCGGGGCATGAAGCGATCCGGATGCGTCTCTCCTCGAACAATCGCTTCAGGTCGGTAGCCATCGCCTCTTTGTTCTCTATGTTGAAGACGACTTCTTCGACTTTGGTCCCATGCTTAAGTCGCAGATCTTCGGCCAACTGAGCGCCGATACCCGTAGCGTCGATGCAAGAGCGCCGAGCGCGGCGGGTTACCGGCTCGATGAGATCGAATTGCGCGCCAAAAGGAGTGCGTTCCATCACGTTCATGCGGCGCATCCACAACACGTCGCCAACCTTTTCAAGCGCGGTATCTACCGTGCGATCTTTTTTGCGGCCAATATCGACGCCTTCATAGATGTGGCCAACCAAATTCTCTACAGCCAGATCGACAGTAGCATCGGCACTCTCGCAGGAGACCACCAACTCCATGGGGATGTAGTTCTGTGCATCAGCAAGAAATGCGCAGCAGTACTCCTGCAGCCACGTGTCCTCATCTCCTGCAGCTTCTCGGAGAGCGGCAACGTCGACCGGACACCCTTCTTCCACGGCCGAGTAAATATCCAGCCAATGAACAGACCAGATTCCCTTCGTCCAGCGGCGCTCTTTCATGCCGCCGAGAGGATCGACACCAGCGGCACGGGCGATGTCCCAATATTTCCCCGATTGGCCGTTGGGGGTGGAGATCACCTCAAGGCTGTGGCCACGGCTGATGATCGCCATAGCGCCGCGCCAGATCTTCATGGCGTCCCTGTGGAACGCGAACTCATCTAAAACCACATCGCCGGAGAAGCCGCGAATCGTGTCCGGATTGGCGGGCATGGCGATGATGCGCGATCCGTTGTGATGAAACGTGATCTGATACGCCTTTTCCGTCGTATCCGGAAACTCGATTTCCTCAAAACTGAAGGCCTCTTTCACCGCTTGCAGATGGACTTTGCAGTATTCGATGGCCTCCTTCGATTGACGCTCCGACGCCGATATCCATACGGTCGTGCCTTTGGTAGCAAGACGACGGCGCACATGGCGCAAAGTGGTTGAAAATGTCAGGCCGGTCTGGCGGCCTTTCACCATCAGCTTGAATCGAGACTCATCCTGTATCCATCTCTTCTGGTAGGCGTACAGCACAACCAACGCCATCAGCGTGGCCAGCACGCCAGCTTTTTTTCTAGCGCTCACTGCCACTCTCCAGTCTCAATCTGCTTGGCAATGCGAATCGCCCTTCCGCCAACCTGCTCAGCCCAGGATGATTTCAACAGTTGCTGCGCTGCAAGCGTAAAGTGGCCGGATTCAATGGCAGCAAGAGCTTTCCGGAATTTGAGTAGTCCTTTCAGTCCAAGATTGAAAGACATGTTCACCAGAGCTGATTGCCGGGAATCATCAAGGCGAGACACCCATGGCAGGGCCGCGGCCAGAGCATTGAAGTGCCTGCTGATGTCGTTGCACAGAAGGGATTGAGCCTCATCTTGTGTGATCCCAACCGACTCAAGGTTGCGCCCGTATCCGATTGTTAGGACTCCCCTAGAATCCCTGTAGGGCTTCAAGCGCAGACCTTCATCTCTGGCAATCTGCGCAATCACGTTGCTCGACTTGAGTTGTTGCGATTGATCCTTCATTAGTCAAGCCCGTAAATTTGGTCGATCTTTCTCTGCAGGTCTTCAGGAGAAAGGTTCTTTTTCTCCTGGATCTCTTTCTTGAGAGCTTTGGCTTTCTCCTGCATCTGGGAGATCCGCATCTCTAGCGCCTTCTCGCTGGTCGACTGTTTGCGCTCGTTCGTTTCCTGGGCGCGCTCCATGATGTCCAGCTTGCGCTGCTCGACCAGCAGCAGGCCCAGCTTCAGCAACTCGCTGCGAAATCTCTGCTGGTCTTTGGCGTTGGAGGATTGCATCAGCGCGAAGATCTGATCTCCGAGCGCGTTCTTCACGGCGTCCGGCAGCTTGTCGAATCCGCGATCAGCGAACGTCTCGGCAAATTCCCGCGCCACTTGCGCCCGCGCCATTACTTCGGCCCTTACCTGGGAGACCCTTATGTCGTACCAACGATGGAGCGAAACTTTAGGAAGCCTTTTGCCTGGGAATAGCAATTGAACTTCCGCAGGCACGTTTTCCCATTCCTTAAACGATGGAGATAACTCTTCGATCTCGTCCCATGTTCCGCCTTGGGCGCGCTCCACCTGAATACGGTCGCGCAATTCCACCGGCAGCCGATCTATCTTGAGCGGTTGCTCGGTCTTGCGCTTTTCTCCAGTGTGCGGACGCTTGGCCACTAGACCACCTGTACCAGAGGATCAGTTGCGATCCGGGCTACGATCCTCAAGCCCAGAGCTGTGATTTGAATTTCGCTAATACTGACTTCGCCGGTCACATCGTCTTTGTGCTGGGCAAACTTCAAATAACCCAACTCGCAGAGGTCTTGCAGGAGAGTCAGCACATCGTTCTTGCTGACTGGATAGCCGAGATCTTGCATAAGTCCCCACAGCGACAAATCATCGAGACGGCTTTCCTGCTTAATATGGCCATTGCGCACAAGCGACAACACCACGCCGCGCCAACGCTTCATCTGTGCTTCCCGCTGGATGCTGCTCATGCCGATCAACCTCTCGTTCTATGGTGATTCTTCAACTCATCTATCGAACTGCGCAGATCGTCTTGCGACTCGATTACGCGCTCTAACTGGCTTCCTACATAACTGAGCAACCGGCGCTGCTCTGTCCGTTCGCGGTCGTCTTTATCGGTTATCGACCGCACAGCATCCGCAAGCTCCTGCTGCGATGAGGCCATCTTCTGTCCGACATCGAGTGCCTTGCCGAATCTGCTATCGACCAGCACCGCGATAAGGCCAGTGAACAACCACGCCGGACCGAAATGCTGCAACGTTTCGAGAAGCAACCGTGGCTCTTTCGTTGCCAGCGCCAGGGCAACTCCAGCACCAACCCCGGCACCGCCCAGCAGGAGATTTTTTGCCGACATCGCCCTTTCGACCGTCATGCCACCCCCAAAATCTGACTTTTGGGGGTGGAACCGGGTTTTAAAGTGCCTTCGTGCCATGGCACGAAGGCTGTGTGCCATGGCACGAATTCGGGGAAGGTATCTGGACACCCCTCAAACGCTCTTAGGGCGTTTAAACGCGAAATTCGGCCAGTACCAAGTTGGGTATTGACTTTGCGAGATTCAGAGTGGTTAAAGGCAGCCAATACTAGCTGTGCGTTGGCTCGTGGGCGGCCGCCTGCAGCTTCTGCAGAAACGCCTGCACTCTGGCTTGAGCCGCTGAGTTGATCTGAGATGCTTTCTCGATCAACTGTGCATCCGACAGGCCAGACTCCGCTCGAAGCGTATGCACGAGTTCGGTCGCGTTGGTCACGGTTTGCACAGCCAGATCGAGCGCTTGCACGATACGGTCTTGGTTCACTGATCACCTCACTGGTTGTTTTCACGGCATTGACGGCCGCGTTGATTGTTTGAATTAGAAGAGGCACCGACGCAAAAGCTCCGTTGAGCCGCTGCTGCGCCGCCGGATTCTTCACTCCCAGGACACCCTGAGCATTGAGCCTTGCAAGGCCAGCAGATAGTTCGCCCACCCAAGCGATGACTTGCTGCTTGTTAGAGACATCGACACTATTGAGCGTTTTGATGTGGTCGATAAATGTTTGATTGAGGCTGATGGCATTGTTGGCTGCGACGCTGGCCGCAATCGACTCGTCCACCGAAATCAGATTTGCGGCATACACTGCCTCAATCTCTTTCTCGCCGGCATCGAGAATGGCTGCCATCTTGTACGCGGCTGAATCGATCTGGCGCAGGGGAGTCTGCGGAGATGGCGTCACCGGAACCTGAGTTTGAGTATTGCTATGTCCAGCGCAACTTATGAGCACTGCGCAGAACGCGATCATGACGACGAGAAGGGCTACTTTCATTTGCCCTCCTTTAAGCTAACCGGATTCTTGGCATGGTGGATGTGGAGGACGTGAGCGACTGGCTTGACCACATGCTGATTTACAGCATGTGCCGTCTTCTTCGCTCCATACCCTACCGCGCCAATTGCGGCCGCAAGAACGATGATTCCTGCAGGTGGCATGTTTTTTCCCTTTCTGTTTTTAGGTTGGGCGGCCCCTTCCGTGCGGGAGAAGGAATTTCTTGGAAGCGGCCGCCCGCCGCGTCAGTTGTGCGAGTCGAGATATAAATCAACTGCGGGCGATGGAGTGTCTGAGCTAAAGAAGAAAAAGCACCTGAAGAAGATGATGATTATGACGTTAATAGAGAGAGGATCTCTTGGACGTTAAAAACAACAACGCGGCTTGGAGTTTATCCCAGGCCGCGTTGAAATTTCTATTACCTTGCTGTTCACCCTGCAACCAGAACATGACCTATCGCAGTCGCAGGGAGTAGTTGGCGATCAGCAGCTCACGCTTCTTTTGGTGCGTCCCACGCGCCAGCGAATAGGAAGTGCTTACCGTTCGCACTGTCATCTTGTTCAGGCGTGCAAGTTTGCGGATGATTGCCGCGTCGTCGAAACTCATCAGGAATTTTCCCTGGATGTGGGCCAGCAGATTGAACAGCTCTGGCACACGGTCTCCAAGAGGCTTATATCGGCTGTTTGGTGCGAAGTTGGTATAGGGAGGATCAAGGTAAAAGAATGTTTCCGGGCAATCGTTACGGCGGATACACTCTGCAAAGTCCCTATCCTCAACCAGCACGTTCGCAAGCCGCGCCGAAGTTTGATCGAGCAGCGCACTCACGCTGGCCAGGGAACGGCGCAGAGCATGTTTGGAGCCCAGATGCTGCACCGTGGAACTCGCAAACGTTCGCCCCATGCAGCCAAATGAGTTCCACGTGAGATAGCCGAAACGTAAGGCTCGTTCGATCTCGCCTTCGGTGTCGCGGATCGCGGGGCAGCCGGACTGCCGCAGCAGATCGCGGAAGCGTTGTGACGCCACTAGGTCTCTCTCAAGTAGCTCGGCCAGGGCGGACGGCCTATGCTTGGCGACACGGAAGAAATTGACTACGTCACCGTTGATATCGTTCAGCACTTCCCATTCGCTTGGTGGTTTAGAGAAGAGGAGTTTCGCTGAGCCGCTGAAAACTTCCACATAGGCTCTGTGCTGCGGAATGAGGGGAAGAAGGGTCTTGATCAGCGAGCGTTTGCCGCCCGGCCATCCGAAAGGTGCATCCATACTGCTTTTGGGGAAAATCGCCTGAACTATGGAACGAGCACTGGAGCAGGATTTTGGACGATCATGAAGGAGATTTTGAAGATGGCGAAGAATAAGGGAAACTATTCAAAAATAAGTCTGGGCTGGATGAATCAATCAAAGATCGTTCTTGCGCATTTTTGATTTAAGTGCGGAGTTAGCTGAAACGTGCTGCTTCCATAATTCATCGCACAAAAAATCGATCTCTGTGTACCTGCTGAAGCGGGAAAATGTAAGCGTAGTAGTATCGTCATGCCATTTCACAATCTTGGAGGTGGATTCGGTGGGAGGTCCATATTTCCTTTTTAGATCTTCCAACACCTGCGGATCTTCCCATCCAGCGATTCTGTAACTTAGGCTCATCAACCTTCCATGAAAGAAAATGGCGGAAGTGTCCGCCGCAACGCCAGCTATAGTTGTACTTCCTATGCAACTTTCATGATCAAATTGACAATCTGCTGGATGCTTTTGTTTATATTGGGAGTAAGGCATTCCCATCACATTACCTTTGACTTCAGACAAGGGAGCCGAGTGGGCAACCGGAGTTGGTTGTGCAAAACCAATCATGCATCGCAATAGAAACATGCCAACGAGAAACGTGTTCTTCATTCTTGCTCCTGCTTAGACCAATTCGGGCTGCCAACCAATCCCCGTTGCTGATCAATCCACGTAAGTCGCTCATGCCGGACAAAAGCTA
>Ga0070734_10000729_pt1 | contig 60552 bp, 73 predicted proteins | sample Coa_R1_8_FD_66444 | JGI IMG/M metagenome (GOLD analysis project Ga0070734, IMG submission 66444) | Surface soil microbial communities from Centralia Pennsylvania, which are recovering from an underground coalmine fire - Coalmine... | ecosystem: Environmental > Terrestrial > Soil > Unclassified ...
AAAGTACGAGCGTCATGGTTCCCGGGGCGGCCACACCTACATCTGCCATTTTGCGCTGGTCACAAGCTAACTTGGTTTGCGGAGCTCGCACATTTCAGTGAACGCTTTCCACATTCGTCAGTGCACAGGGCACTGCGCACTGTGCAAAGCGTATCGTGTGTTCGAATCCAATCTTCTCCGCCACCCAGTCGGTCGGAATTCGAACCCCCGATACGGTTCGGTTGGATACCGCGCTTTTCCGCCGAAAAATCGCGCTTTCGAGTCTCACTTCAGAGTCTCAATGGGCTCGGTCGGACGCCCTCGCCGCATTTCGGGACAAAAGTCTCAGTTGCTGATTTCGGCGGTACGGTTCGCGATGTGCAACATGATGCAGATTCGCATCGTGGGTTCGAACCCGATGGCTCGCTTAAGAGTGCGCCCGACGTTCCCCGCGCCCGTTCCGTGTCGATCGGAGCTGCTCCAATCAATAGGTGGGTCGAAGCTCGATTCGCCGATTGAAGGCGCGCCCTGCTTCGGTATCGCTGGGAACGAGCTGATGATAGTTGCCTAATGCGAAGCTGCTGATGATGCGTGCTTGGCTTATCCCGGCAGCGCGAAGATACACAGCCGCCGACTTCATTCGCTCCGTCGAAAGCTTGACGCTCTCGTCCCGCGTACAAGGATCGTCACCGAAACCTTCGATCACGACATTCAGGTGGGCCCGCTCGTGCAAGAGCCTGGCGACCGTGTCGAGCTCAAGCTTCGACTCGCGGCTCAAAGTCGAATCGTTGACGGCAAAGTGCAGGCGATAAATCGCCTTCGCGCCGCCGGTCACATGGCGGCGAAGTAAACGCTCATAGGCGGGCCACATGCTTTCCCAGATGTCGCTTGCGAATTGCTCGGTCTCCTCCTGCGAGACGTTATCGACGAGACGCGTGAGCCTTCCGAGCCAACCCATGAAGCCTGCAAGCATCATCGGGCTCCAACCAAGAGGTCCGCGTTTCAACGTCACGACGAGTCGGCAATGTCCGGAGTTCTCTGTCAGCTCGAACCTTATTCCCATATCGAGCTCGAGAAGCGTGGGAGGCTCGAGGGACACGATGCGGCCGCCCCACGCCAGGCCCTCGTCTTCAAATCTGTAGGAACCGCCTTTCCTTGCCTCGAAGAGCACACAGGGCCAGAACCAGCGAGTGATCTGCTTCGCGTCGGTGAGCGCTTCCCATACGAGCATTGCCGGATGCGCAAAGTCGCGGACGAAGCGAAGCGTTTCGCGGTCAGTGAATTCGCCGAGGATGCAATCGTTCGAGGGACCTCGGGGCATCCTTCGCTGCACATCGTTCATGGCTTCCTCCCTTTACGCTTTTTCTTCGCCATTGCATCCAGATGCCGCCCGAGAGCGTCTAGGCGCTGGTTCCACGTTTTGCGGCACGCCGCCACCCATGCATCGATTTCATCAAGGCCCTTCGGGTTGAGGCTGTAGACCCGCATCTGAGCCTGCTCTCTGACCTGAACCAGATTCGCCCTCCTGAGGACGGCGAGGTGTCGCGACACGGCAGGACGGGAGACCGGAAAGCGCAATGCGATGTCACCGGCCGGCATATCCCGCGCCGCGAGCATCTGGACGATTTCGTTGCGGACCGGATCGGCGAGCGCTGAGAAGGCCATCATGCGAGTTATGTAACTACAATGTTACGTAACTTGCAAGTGACATATGACCGGCGGCAGAGGTACGCGAAAAAGGGTCACGTTGCTCGCCTCCCGCACGTTCGTGCGGTCAATATTTGGCCTATTTGGCCCTTCAGGTACGGGACTCACCGCCTGAGTCAGTGAACGCTTTCCACATTCGTCAGTGCACAGAGCACTGTGCACTGCGCAAAGCGTATCGTGTGTTCGAATCCTGTCTTCTCCGCCACCCAGTCGATCGGGATTCGAACCCCCGATACGGTTCGGTCGAATATCGCACTTTTCCGCCAAAAATTCGCGCTTTCGAGTCTCACTTCATAGTCTCAATAGGCTCCGTCGGACGCCCTCGCCGCACTTCGGGACAAAAGTCTCAGTTGCTGATTTCGGCGGTGCGGTTCGCGATGCGCAACAGGATGCAGATGCGCGTACCCAAGCCGCCTGACCTTGGTTCAGTGCCTATCTCTTCGAGACGAAAGACGAGCCCATCACACCCGCGCGTGCATCGCTGAAACCAATGCTGCCTTCGCATGCCCTCGGTTACCGCTATCGCCCGGATTTTCTCCTCTGGTCGACCGCCGAGGAAAGTGCCGCAAAAAACTTATCTATTGACCCGTAGTAGCCAAACACGAACCGCGACATGAAACGGAAGAAGGGATTGTAAACCTCTCCGCGCTCCGTAATTGTCAGTGAGGTTTGATTTCCGCGCGGCGCCAGCTCGTAGCGCCACGTGCCGCCGAAGGGCAAGCCCTTTCGCGCGATTCCCGTCACGAGCACTTCATGTGGTCGGGACTCCAATATGGAATACGTTCCGTCGTTCGTGCGGCGGTAGTTCTCCATCGTCAAGTCCCAGAGAACGCTTGCGGGCACTGCGAATGTCCGGCTTCTTGATACTTCATGGCGCACCGGCAGCAATGAGCCAACAACCAGGATAATAAGCATCGCCGCTATAGCACCGCCAAGAATTCCAGCTCCCCACTTGAGGATCGTCTTCATTTCGCCTCCACAATTCTCCGTATGTGCCGGTTCGCCGCGCGACCCAGCAATTCGAGCCCCTCCAAAGCCGCAGAGCGCTCAGATTTAGTCAGGTGGGACAGCATCGCCTCCACCTTCTTCGGATCCAGTACGGAGTAGGCTTCGCGAATCTTTTGACCTTTCGCTGTAAGCAGCAGCTGCAGGCGGCGCGCATCAGCACGGTCGCGTGCGCGCGTCACATATCCGTCGGCTTCCAATCGGTCGACGCCGAGCGACATGGTGGAGGCGGTGACGCCCATATGCGCGGCAAGCTCTGTCAAGCTCGTGGGCTCCGACCTGCTCAGATGATCGAGGATGCTCACCTGGTGTGAGCTCAGACTTCTTCCAGTTTCCGGGTCGCGTACATGGCGCGTGTGACACGCGAAATAGACGCGTGGATACCATTTCAGCACGGCAGCAACTTGCAGCGTAAGCACCACTCCTTTATGGCGAATTCATTTTACTTTGTCAAATCAAAGTGATTCGCTCTGATGAGAGGAATGTTGGTAAGGGCATCCGGAATCCTCACAGGCGGCTACAAGACATCGCCGATGGCCTGGGACCTCTTTGACCTGGAGGCCGCGATCGCCCCCGCCCTGATCTCGTGATCCAGCCCGTTGTTGCAATTTTCACTGAGGCTCGGGGAAAAAATTCCACAACCCAGCGAAACCGGCGCGATAGGGCCAAGCCAGCATAACCCAAGCCAACGCCCAGCCGCGAAGGGCGATCGCAAACTTGGATGGTTTATTACGAATCTCGCCGTCAAGGATCTCGAGCAGTCGCTCGGGTTTTACCAAAAGCTTGGTTTCGAGCGTCAGCCGGGCAGCCCTGACCCAAGCCATGTCGCGACACTCGGCAAGGACGATTGCTGGATCGGTCTCTACCAAGGCATCATCGAGCCCGACAAACTCCAGCTGAGTTTCTGGCAAGGCGATGTCGAAGCGATTTGCGCCGACCTTGCCAGCAAAGGACTTCGCTTCGAACGCGGTCCAAGTGCGGATGACAAAGGCACGGGTGCGCTCCTTAAGGATCCGGACGGCCATACCATCCACCTCATCAATGTGGTTCGTCTGAGGCGCGCGGAGTCGAGGTAGGCTTCGATGGCGTGCTAGGTGCCGGTACCTATCGACTCGACGTACCAGCCTTTCGGACCCAAATTCATCGTCGCCAGCCGCATGCGAAACGCGTGAGTCTCCGCCGGCGCAAACTCGGCCATGTCTGCCAGGTTTGGATAGCGCGCGAGCTCCTTTCCGAGCAAGGACAGGCGTTGATGCTCTGTAAAGAGTACGTGTGCCGTCGTCGGCGATTCCAGCACCAGATCGGAGATCTCGATTTTCAGCGGCACGAACAGGCAGGCCCTGAGGACGATCTTGTCGGCGCGCGGTGTGCCTGGATAGTGCAACTCGGTCAGGACTGCGCTCTGCCTGTCGTCGCCTTGCTGCACTGTCAGCTTCTCGGTCCTGTAATCGCCGAAGTCCGAGTTGACGCGACTCTCGTCCTTGCGATCGACATGCGCTTCTTTCAAAAGAACCGCGATGATGCCGGCGGCGTCCTGCGCGCCCACATCGGCTGGCTGGATCGCCCTGCTGACCATGTTGCAGTGATCGGTGCGGTATTGCTTGATCAGCGAGGCAGCGTCGTCGTTTGAAAGGACCGGCCTCCCACATCCCGACAAAGTGAGAAGTACAGCGGCGCAAGCCGAATGTCTGAGAGACGGCGTCGCGCTCACAGTCCGCCGAACCCGCGCATGACCTGCCTCGCTGATCGCAACGGGAGGATCGTACGCGGAGTGGGCGATCTCCCGCCGGGGACTGGTCCAATCAGTTGTCGCGAAATGTCGCGAAACAATGCGCGGGCGACGCGATGAGACTATTCCGTGGTGCACGCTCATCGCCGCGATTTTCCCCACGAGCACTCGGTAGCCAACGCTAGCCAAGGCGAAGCCACCGGACCTCGTCGATATTATTCCGCCGATCTTCGATCGACTTGTTGGAGGCGGAAAACCCTAGAGTTCGATCGACAGGCGCGTGAACAGCGAGTTCTCTGAGAACCGTCGGACGATTGACGCCATTCGCTCATCTACGGCGCCGTGTGCGAGATTACCCTGTGCTCCTGCTGCGCAACCAGCGCCAGAGATCGGGCGCGCCAAAGAAATACCAGATCGCGAGCACAGGATCGCAGATGGCGCATCCGAACGACGAGTCGGGCGCGAAAGGCAGGATGGGATTGCCCCACAAATGGTGGGCGATATCCCAACCGCTGTGCAGGAGCCACGCGACGCCAATCGCGCGATAGTCAGTTACGCCGCGATAGGCCAGCACCGTTACGACAGCGCAGAACGCGAGTTCCCACAATCCAAAACCGCCGGCCAGATAAGCCGCACCCGCCCCGGCGACGAAGATCGCACTGAACTTTTGGCGCGCGAGCTCCCGCAGCAGGGAGATAGCAGCCACAGCCAGAATGCCAACAGCTATCGGCGATACGAAGCCGAGAAAATTGGCCGGTAGAGGCGTCATTTTCGTCCCCTCTTTCTTTGAGTCTCAACCGCAGCACCTTCGCGCACGAACAGTGCCTCGATTGCAGTCTTGGCGCGCGACCTCGCTTTGGGATCGCGCAGGAAGCGCGCCGATGCGTGATGCGAGAGGTAGATCCCGCATAGCTCCCACACGATCTGTTCAGGATCACTTTCAGTACTGAGATGACCCAGGGCGATGGCGCGTTTGGTATGCGCGAGGAGAAGGTCCCGCCACCTGCGCTCAAGTTCGGCGACGTGCTTGCGTACCTTGCCGTCTCGATCGTCAAGCTCAAATAGAGCGGCGGCAATCGGGCAACCGCCCTCAAGACCAGCGCGGGCCGACCAGCCAAGCCAGCGGTCTAGCAGTTCGCGCAGGCGCGGCAGTCCCTCCGCGTACGCCATTGCCGGCGCCACGACATACTCCTGAGCCAATTGCGCGGTGGCACCGAGCAACTCGTTCTGGAGCTGCTGTTTGGAACGGAAATGCGCAAAGAATCCGCTCTTAGAGAGGTCGGCCGATGCTGCGAGTCGTCCGATCGTGAGGCCTGAAAGCCCCTCCTTGCTCAGCGTCTGGAGGCCCTCCTTCAACAGACGGGCATGCGTTTCACGGTCGACCATCTATTATTAGTACGACCGGTCGTTCTATAAAGCAAATCGGCTGAGCACAGAGTCGGGGAGAAAGCCATCGATCCGGCATTCGAAGATGACACGCTGAAATCGACCGGCGGGCTTGAGCGGTCCATCGGGCCGCGGTGCTGGCGATGGGAAAAAGGAAAGCGAACGGTGCGCGCGGTGCTGAACGTATGGATCGAGATCTGCTGCGGCGTCCGTGCATTCCGCATACCATTTTCTTGTCGTAGACAGTGGCCAAAAGGACCAACGGCGACAAATTACGACATTCTCGACGAACACTATCGTAGCGGCAGGGATAAAGTCTCAAACCCATCGCAACCTCTCTCCCTGGGTTACTCGATGGCGTTCTCGTGGAAAGCCCGGCCGCGCCCCGACGGCCGGGCTTTCATTTGGGCAAGGCGAATTCCTCAATGGGATGGCTGTGCTCGCTCAACATTTCCTGAGGGACGGAAGCCAAGACACATGCCGAAATTGATTGCACGCAACCGATTGCTAGCGGTAGGCGCGGCACTCGTTCTCCTGTCGTGTGCATCCGAACCCAGGCACGGCGAGCGCCGATGGAATCCCAATGGCACGAATAGTGAAGCCCAGCCGGCCGGTGTCGGCATGATCATGAAGTACGACGTGAACCACGACGGCACGTTGACACGCGCGGAGCTGGAGGCCGGCCTCAAGTCGGATTTCGACGCCTTTGACCGCAATCACACCGGCTGTCTCACAGAGGACCAGGTCCTGGCGATCAATCAGGCGCGCACCAGCATCGAGCAAACGGCGTTCACACCGTTGATCGACTTCAAGCATAATGGCTGCGTCGACTTTGAGGAGTTCGCTGCCGCACCACGTTCCCTCTTCGAGCAACTCGATACGAACGGCGATGGCAAGCTCACGCCAGACGAGCTTCACTTGAAGCCAAAAGGCCAAAAGGGCGGCGGCGAACAACAGCACCGAAGGAGAGGCTCAGGACCGGGCGGCGGACAAAGTCAGAGCTGGTAACGTCCACTTTCCGCCGCTCGAGGGTGCCTGAGCGCGACGTTACTGCCTGGGAGACACATTTGCGTTTACGGGCTATCTGCGCGGCAGTGCTATTGGCGATGGCAATTGGAAGCCTTTCGGCTCGTGCTGAGACGATTCGCTATCCGGCAGAAGGCATTCCGGCATTCGTCCTCACAACACCGAGCGGTTGGACTCACGGGCCCGGCGGTGGCGTTCTAGTCGCAAGTGATCGTTCGGCCTCGTATGCGCTGACAGTGACGAAATACCCCGGAACACTGGATGAGCTAGCCGCTAGGATGATGATGAACAGCGGCGCGGCGCCACCACGATCGGCAGGACCAATTCAAATCTCGGGCTGCCCGGGGTTCTCCTACGATTCTTCGATGATCACGACCGAGGGTGTGCCGACGGAAATTCACGTGGTCATGGTCCGATGGGCAAACGACACCATCGCTTCGGTCATCCGCCTTACAGCCAAGACGATAAGTGCCGAGGATTTCTCCATGGCCGCGGTTGTGCTGGCCACAGCCAAGCTTGTTCCTCCCTGCGCCAAGTGACGCGGTGAACCTATACTCGGACCGTTTTTGGAATTTCCGACGCCAGGAATTCGATGAATGCCCGGACCGAAGGTAGCAGGCCCTGCCGATACGGCACCAGAGCGGTTATGGTGGAATCACCCGCAAGCCAGTTTGGCAACACTCGTCGCAATGCGCCTGATCGAACTTCTTCGCGACAGATATAGCCCGGCAGTGCGACAAGGCCGAGTCCGGCAATCGCTGCTTGCTTCAGCACGACCATGTCGTCGCTCAGGAGCCGTGGCGAGAGGGACATGACCATTTCACGTTTCGTCGTCGCATGACGCAATCGCCAAACCGGCGCAATGCCTGTGCGCATCATGAAGAGGGAAGGGTGCTTCTCGAGGTCTCTGGGCGTCTCCGGCGGGCCGTGCTCATCGAGATAGGCCGAGCCCGCGAACAGCAACCAGGGTGCAGGCGCCAGAGTTCGCTGCACCAGAGTTGAGTCCGCCAGCGGGTCGGAATGGGCTCTGATCGCCACGTCGTAGTTTTCGCCGACGATATCGACGTTCAAGTCTGTCGCGTGCGCGACGACGTTGACCTTCGGATAGCGGATGAGAAAGTCCGTGAGAATGTCGCGCATCGCAAACTGCATGGTCGCCATTGCAGCGGTGCAGCGCACGGTGCCCAGCGGTTCGGTCAGACGATGCCGGATGGCCGTCTCGGCCTGTTCGGCCTCGCGCAACATGCCAATCGCGTGACGATAAAATTCCTCGCCGGCATCGGTCATCGCGAAGCGCCGTGACGTGCGATTGAGCAGGCGGACGCCAAGATTCGACTCGAGTTGCTGGATACGGTGACTCAGCGTTGATTTCGGAATGTGGAGAGTCCGACCGGCGGCCGTAAAGCCGCCACGGTCGACCACCTGCACGAAATAATAGAAGTCGTTGAAATCGAGCATGACCATCGTCCATTGCATTGGACGCTTGGTCCCTACCTTCCTGTCTTTTCGGCTGATAGTCCAGTTGGTACGGTCGAGCCGCGACCAAATAGTGCGGGCCGAACTCCGCCGCAAAACCCGCTTCCCTCTGAGCAGGAGAGCTTCATGTCCAATCCGGCGCGCCCCTACGAACCGCTCACTTCGGAAAATGCGGCACTCATCCTCGTCGATCACCAGGTTGGACTAATGACCGGGGTCCGCGACTATTCGACTGGAGAGTTGAAGCACAACGTGGTTGGGCTGGCCAAAGCGGCCAAGGCGCTGAAGCTTCCGATCGTCGTGACCACGACCGCGCGCGACAGCATGTGGGGACCGACGTTTCCGGAACTCGTCGAGTCGTTGCCCGGGATCCCGATCATCGATCGCTCGTCCGTCAATGCCTTCGACGATCCGCGTGTGGCCCAAGCGATCGCCGCGACCGGGCGCAAGAAGCTGATCTTTGCGGGTCTCTCGCTTGAGGTTTGCGCGGCGTTTCCAGCGATGACGGCTATCGGCAGGGGTTTCGACGCTTACGTCGCCGTCGACGCTTCGGGGACATTCAGCGAGACGAAGCGGCAGGCTGGTCTCCTTCGCATGCTGCAGGCAGGGGTGATCCTCTCGGATTACGCTACCCTGATGGTCGAAATCCTGAAGGACAATGGACGGCCGGAAGCGACAGCAGTTTACGACGCTGTAGACATGGCTTGGGCGAAACTGGTTGGTCAGATCGCGACGACGTACAGAAAATAGGAAACCCGATCGGCAAGCGCGACTTTATTGGGCCTTTGCAGGTAAAGGCGATGGGGCGATGGGTTAGTGTGCATGATGAATGAGACGCGCCCGGCCGCTATGCAAGAATTATCGCCTTCGGTTCCAGAAATTCGTTCAAGCCGTAGATGCCACCCTCGCGGCCGATCCCCGATTGCTTGAACCCGCCGAACGGCGCAAGGGGATCGTGGCGCAACGTGTTGATAAGCACGCGTCCGGCCTGCAATTGGCGCGCCACGCGACCGGCGCGTTCCGGATTCGATGAGCTGACATAGGCCATAAGCCCATATTCCGTGTCATTCGCCAGCTCGACGGCCTCTGCCTCGGTGCGATAGGTCAAGATCGAGAGAACCGGACCAAAGATTTCTTCGCGTGAAATCTTCATCTCCGGTTTTACGTTGGCGAAGACCGTAGGCTTTACGAAGTTGCCGCGTTCAAGGCCCTGCGGATGGCCGACGCCGCCGATCACTACTTCTGCGCCTTCATCGATCCCCGACTGGATGTAGCCCTGGACGCGATTGTACTGCCTTTGACTGACCAACGGTCCCATCGTGACGCCGGTGTCGTTCGGGTCGCCGGCTTTGATCTTCTCAACCGCGGACTTGGCGAGTTGCTTCACTTCTTCAAGCCGGTCCTCGGGTACGAAGAGACGGGAACCGGCGATGCAAGCCTGACCATTGTTGAGATAGCAGGCCGCGATTGCCATCGGGATTGCTGTCGCGAAGTCGGCGTCATCCAGAATGATGTTCGCGGATTTTCCGCCGAGTTCTAACGAAACGCGCTTCATCGTATCCGTTGCGCCTTTGGCAATAAGCCTGCCGATCTGAGTCGAGCCCGTGAACGAAATCATGGCGACATCGGGACTGTCGGTCAGGGCCGGCCCGACAACCTCGCCCAACCCGGTCAGAATATTGACGACACCCGGCGGTAATCCGGCCTCGTGAACGGCCCGCATCAAGATATCGGTTTGCATGGCGCTCATTTCGCTCGGCTTGATGACAACGGTGCATCCGGCGGCAATCGCGGGCGCGGCTTTGACGGCGATTGATCCGGCGCTCGAGTTCCAAGGGGTGATGATCCCGACGACTCCCACCGGCTCCTTGTAGACCCGAGTGCTGCCGATGACCTCGCTCAGATCGAATGTCCTCAGAACTTCCATGAAGTCCTGGAAGGTATTGGCGGCGCGAGCGTTGGAGAGCTTTGCCCACTCAAGCGGCGCCCCGTATTCCAAGGTTGTGGCTCGAGCGAGACTATCCACGCGCTTGGACACGGCATCATGCAGGCGCTGGAGGCATTCCATCCGTTGCTCTTTGCTGGTCTGCGAGAACGTCTTGAACGCTTCCTTGGCAGCGGCAATCGCATCTCGCGTGTCTACCGCATCCGCCAGATTGACCTTGCCGATCACTGTGTTGTTGGCCGGATTGACCAGGTCGATGATCTGCGTGCCATGGGGCGCAACGAATTTCCCGTTGACGTAGATCTTGTTGAACCGGCGCATGACTGGCTCCTCTTGTTGGTCACTGACAAGAGAGATAGCCCCTGTTCATTGCAACGATAATCACTATAATCATTCATTCACTGTTGCAGAAATCCGTATAATGATCCGCGGCAGGATAAGCGAGCTTGAGGCCGTCGTTGCAGTGGCAAAGCGTCGGAGTTTTCGCGCCGCCGCGTCAGAACTTGGCTTGTCGGCAACAGCGCTCAGTCAGGCGGTCGCCGAGCTCGAGGGCCGCTTGGGCGTCAGGCTTTTCAATCGCACCACGCGAAGCGTGTCGACGACAGCGGCAGGAGAGCAATTCGCTGCGGAGATCGAGCCCGCGCTTGCCGCCATTCGGAACAGCATCGAAGGTGTCAATCAGCATCGGGCAACTCCCATTGGCGTTTTGCGCCTCAACGTTTCAGCCGGCGGCGCGCGTCAGATTCTTGCGCCGATCGTCTTTGAGTTTATGCGCCGGTATCCGGAAATGTCCGTGGACATTGTCACGAACGATCGTCTCGTCGACATTGTGAAAGAAGGCTTCGACGCCGGCATAAGGCTGGCCGAGCACCTGCCCGGCGACATGATCGCGGTGCCCCTTGGCCCAGACCAACGTCTGGTCGTTGTTGGCGCGCCGAAGTATTTCAAGATCCGCGAAAAGCCGCAGCATCCAAACGATTTGGGAGCTCATGAATGTATCCGCAGACGTTTGGCGAGTGGCTCTATCTACCGATGGGAGTTTGAGCGCCGGGGTAAGAAGCTGGAGGTCGATGTCCCGGGAAGGATTTCAATGGATGACACGGGTCTCATGCAGGAAGCTGCGCTCGCGGGCCTTGGGTTGGCATATATTTCGGCCTGGCAAGCGGCCTCCGACATTCGTTCCGGCCGGCTCATTCAAACACTCGAAGAATGGACGCCCTCGTTCCCCGGCCTCTGCCTCTACTTTCCGGGTCGCCGGCATGTGCCTTCGGGCCTCCGAGCCCTGGTCGACCTCATCCGCGAGCTGAAGACGAAATCGCCGTCGTCTTAGCTCCGCGATGAGCACAGCAACATCTGCTGCCGCGCAGGCGTGTTGTGGGTTCTTCTGCCATTCAGGATGTGACAAACCCCCGATGGCTGTTGAATATCCTCAACGCCTGCAAAAAAAGGACGAACCATGGCCGCGGCAAGCAACATACAAAGAGTGGCCTTCATCGGCTTGGGCAAAATGGGACAGCCGATTGCCGCGCATGTTCTCAAGGCGGGGTTCCCGCTCACCGTCTGGAATCGTACACCCGAAAAAGCGCAAGCTCTGATCGCGTCCGGCGCAGCGTTGGCCCAGAGCCCTGCCGAAGCCGTTTCCCGCGCCGACATCGTCGTTTCAAGCTTGATCGGTGATGAGGCCGTGCTGTCCGTCACGACGGGCAAGCGGGGCATTCTCGCCGGCCTGCGACCCTCGGCCATTCATGTCGGTGCGAGTACGATTTCGCCTAACGCGTCGGAGAAGCTTGAACGGCTTCATCGGAGGAAGAGCATGCACTACATCGCCGGCCCCGTTTTGGGTCGGCCGACGGCGGCCGAGGCCGGCCAACTCACGACCTTCCTTGCCGGCGATCCGGCGAGCATCGAGCGGGTTCGCCCCGTGGTGACGAGTTATGCGCCGACAATCGTGGCGGTCGGCGAGCATCCTCGCCTGGCGAATGTCGCTAAGCTGTTTGCCAATTTTCTCCTCGTCATGTCGCTTGACGCGATTGGCCAGTCTTTGGCCTTGGCGGAGAAGTCCGGGCTCGATCAGAAAATCGCCGCCCAGATGCTGTCCGGCTTCTTTGCCCATCCGGCTCTCAAGGATTACGTCACCAGGATTGCCGCGCGCGAATTCTATCCGGCGGGGTTCGATATAACCGGCGGAATGAAGGACGTCGAATTGATGATAGATGCCGCTCGAGACGTCGAATTGAAATTGACCAGTGCCGAGGCGATACGAACCAAGATGCGCCGGGCGCTGAAATCGGGGTTGCGCGGGAGCGATTGGAGCAGCTTCACCGAAATCGATCGCAGGCCGGCTTCGCCCGGCCGATCCCCTTGAACTCGGCGGGATCGCGAGATCGCATCGCTCGCGGGTGCGGCGCGCTCGAAGTTGTCTGTTGGGACTGTGTTAACTCTCGACGCGTAGCTTGACGCAGCGTCAATGCCAGCGCGCAGGACTGTGTCCGGCACAAACATAAATAAGGTGTCGTTTGAAAGCGGTCCGGTCGCAGTCGAGGCACCGGTGCTCGACTTCTATCTTCGTTTCTGGCGGGAGAAGCGTGGCTACAACCGGATGCCTTCCCGCTCGCAATTGCGCCCATCCGAGATTCGAAGTCACATCGCCTCCATCACGCTGGTCGAGGCGCTCCCCGGCATGGATGACTTTCGGTTCCGGATCGTCGGGACAAAAGTCGCCCAATATTTCCTCGCAAACGCGACCGGAAAAACCGTCAGGCAGCTTTATGCCGGGGCGGTTAAGCCAGTGATCGATGGCATCGTTCGGCTCCATCGCTCGCCGATAGAGACAGCAGAACCTCTTCTGATCCATGCGAGCGCCACGTTGGTCGAGGGGCGTTACTTCACTCCGTTCGATGTCCTTTACTTGCCCCTGGCGAATGAGGCTGGTGAGGGCGCCTTCGTGGCTGCCGCGTATTCCTTCCCGAACCGGCCGATAACGGACTCCAAACTTCGCCCGTCAATGGCACCCCCGATGCACGGCGCGCCGCCGATGGTCGACGCCGACCGGTTCCAGAGTCCGGCCCGATGAGTGTTCGCGACGGCGCAAATTGAGGCCGACCGCGCTGTGCTGACGTAGCTCGCGCCAAGGGAGTCGAGCAGGGCGTCCTGCATCAGCCAAGCCGCGGCCACGGACTTATCTCAAGTCTGGCTCGCAAGGCTTCTGACGAATTCGGCCGCGTTTTCGCTCTGAATCCTTTTGAGCCGGCTCTGGCTGACACAAAAGTCGACGAAGGTCCTGACTTTCGCCGACAGGTATTTGCGGCTGGGATAGACGATGTAGAGCGTGCCGACCCCTCTCGCAGTGCCGGGGAGTACGGCATCGAGGCGACCGTCGGCGAGTTCCTGCTCGATCAATATCTCCGGCACGAAGGTCAGCCCCATGCCGTGAATGGCGGCCATGCGCAAGATCGTTTCGTTCGAGCTCTTCATCACCGGATCGAGATGAACCACCCGCGGACCATCAGGGCTCTCCAGCGTGATGGTACCGTCGGCAGATACGAAGCTGTAAGCGAGGAACGGCCGTCCTTCCAGGTCCGCGAGAGACTGCGGCCGACCGTTGCGTTTGAGAAATTCTGGCGACGCGACAAGATGAAAGTGAACCTCGCTCAGACGGCGCGCGACGAGGCTGGGATCGAGCGCCCCCTGCGTCATGCGCAAGGCAACATCGAAGCCTTCCTCGACGAGATTGACGAGACGGCCGCTGAGATCGATGTCCAGACGGACTTCAGGATACTGCTCCCGGTACTGACTCAGTATTTCGGCAAAGATTGTATTCGCCATCCACACGGGCGCGCTGAGCTTGAGCGTTCCGCGCGGGGTCACCGCGGTCTTGCTGACGGCCTCTTCCGTCTCCTGGAGAGCATCGAGCATTTGCCTTGTCTGCTCGAAGTAGAGCGCGCCCGATTCGGTCAGGCTCACATGCCTGCTGGTGCGGTTGAGCAGGCGCGTCTGCAACCGGTTTTCCAGATGCATCACGTGCTTGCTCGTCATGGCTGTCGAGAGGCCGAGGCGGCTCGCCGCCGAGGCAAAGCTCTTCAGTTCGGCCACGGCGCAGAAGACGCGAATGCTGACCAGCGTGTCCATTGATCATCAACTCACAGGAAACGAATGATCAACATCTAACACGATGATCAAGCTCAAGGAAACTGCCAAATAGCCCTCAACAGTTTTGAGGGAGTTTCCAATGTTTGAACGCAGGACAATCGCCAACCAAGCCAGCCGGGGCAGGACGAGGATCCTGCACATCGATTCCAGCATTTCGGGCGGGCCCTCCGCATCGCGTCAGCTCTCGGCGGAGATCGTCAATGAACTCGAAAGAGCGCTTCCCGACGCCGAGGTGATCCGGCGCGATCTCGAGGTCTACCAGCTTCCCCATCTCGACTCGAAAATGATGGCGGCAGCCTTCGCCGAGAAGGATCAGGTCGATACGGCGACCGGCGCCGAGCTCGCGAGAAACGAAGCGGTGCTCCAGGAATTCCTGGGCGCGGACATCGTCGTCATCGGCGCACCGATGTACAATTTCACCATCCCCACGCAGCTCAAAGCCTGGATCGACCGGATCCTCGTCGCCAACCGTACCTTTGCGTACAGCGAGTCCGGACCCAAGGGACTTGCGGGCGGAAAAAAGATCATCGTCGCATCGTCGCGCGGTGGCCTCTACGTAACCGGCACGCCGATGGCCGCCCTGGACTTCCAGGAAAACTATCTGCGCACTGTCTTCCGCTTCATCGGCATCGAAGACGTCGAGTTCGTACGCGCAGAAGGAATCGCACTCGGGCCGAAGCAGCGGGCCCAAGCCATTGGTGCCGGTCTTGCGTCGATCCCCGATACAGTCAGACGCGTCGTTCATGCGCCGGCACCGGCGCACCACTTCGAACCAGGTGAGGTTTTGCGGTCGGCATAGGCCGTCCGTGCGCTGGGAGGGGCGGGCTCTGGTTGCTCCCCTTCTCCTCGGCCCGCTCCGTCCCGGCGCGAAATTCCAGCACAGAGGAGAATTGAAATGAGCATCCGTGGGATCATCCAGAACAAAGGCAGTCACGTTGAGACCATCGGTCCGAACGAGACGGTCAAAGCGGCAGCCGACCGTATGCACAAGAAAAACATCGCGGCCCTTGTTGTGACCGAAGGCCGATCGATCGAGGGTGTCGTGTCAGAACGCGAGATCGTTCATGCGCTCGCAAGACACGGCGGCGCTCTGCCGTCACTCAAGGTCGGGGATGTGATGTCCAGGGAACTGGTGGCGATCGAGGTGACCGATACCGTCAAACGCGCGATGCGCCTGATGACGCTGAGGCGCGTCAGGCACCTTCTCGTGAAGAACGAAGGTGCGAGCGCGGGCATCGTCAGCATCGGAGACCTCGTCAAGAACCGTCTCGAGGATCTCGAGCTGGAGACCAACGTCCTTCGCGACGCCTGGATCGCGGCGCATTGAGGTGACGGCCATGCACACCATCCTGGATCCGTTGTTTATCGTTCATCTTCTCGCCGTCTGCTTCGCACTTGCCGGCATCACACAGTGGCTTGGGCCCGGCTTTGTTCGCCGCGCCTACCGAAGGTGGAATTTTCCTCCAGGGCAGTATCGCGTAACCGGAACCATCGAGCTGGCGGCAGCAGTTTTCCTCGCTATACCGAACACGCGCCCCTGGGGCATCGGTCTTGCGGGTCTCCTCTCATTCGGCGCCGTTGTGACCCTGCTCAAGAACAGGCAATACGCTTGGGCGATTCCGGGTGTGGCGGTGCTGATTGCGCTGGCGCCGGCAACGCTCGCAGCGACGTGATAGCAGAAATGCGAGTCTGATAAGGAAGGAACTCCAGCAGGCATAATTGCTCGCGGCGCGAAAGATGCACGAAGCCGGTTGTCTCATCCAGCATTACGGCGTCCTCGTTGTCTTCCTCACGATGCTCATCGAGTGGGCCGGCGCGCCCATTCCCTCTTATCCTTACTCGTCGTAGCAGGCGCCTTCAGTCTATCGGGAGGAGCTTGCGCTTATCTGGCAGCGGTAGCGGCAGGCGTCTGGCTTTCGCCGAGGCTCAAGGAAGCTGTCGCGCTCGCCGTGGGTCACTGAACTCTGGCGGCGCTTCGAATTCCGCGAACGTCTCTGACCACCGCTTCATCGACGGCTTGAAGCAAGACCCGCGCGCACGACTGGGGCGACCACACCCAGATTGTCAACTGACAGGAAATGGTCAGTCAATATTTCGATGGATGATAAACCACGTTCGAATAATCAGGTTCCTCGGTGAGTTACCGAGGGACCCGTTCATGTCGGTTCAAAGAGCACTCCCGGCGTTAGCGCTTTTCATTTTGTTGGCTCCCTATTCCGTCGCATCCGGGGCGTCCATCGGTACGCCGCCCAGCCGCAGCATCGGGGATGCAAGTGAACGCAGCGCGGACTCCTGCTCCATTCCGGAGCTGTCTATTCCGCGTGATGATCTCCTGTACATCTCCCGTCACATGGCAGGGAAACCGGCAGACTATTTCAATGTTGACGATCGGCTGGCGTCCGCGCCGGAGACTCACTGGAATGCTGCCCTGGATCGCGCTGCCGGTGATCTCATTGCGCCGCCGGATGGTGTTCACTTTCGCATGACGCAAACAGGCGGAGATCCGCACAGCGGGCTTGAAGGGGAGAATAACCCCAACGCGACGCTGGCCGCTTTCGAGCTCGTGGTTCGGTAACCTCCAGATGCGCCGCCGACGCTGGAAGCGTCGCACCATATAACAGACTTCGCTCTGCCTCTCCTACGATTGCCCCGCGGCTGCGACGCCTAGGCACGGTTCAGCGATTTTTATCAGGTAGTCCACAAATGCACGCACCCTTCGCCGATGGTTTGGGACCCGCGGGAAAAATCGCATGCACCTCCACGTCATCCAGCCAATCAGGTGGACGCCAAACGAGTAATTCAATTTCCGGTGGCGCCGTCGAATCCAAACATGCGCCTCTGCGTAGGCCATCCAATCGGAAAGTCCGCGTCGATGATTGTTCAAGAGTGAGTCCTTCGGGCTGAAGACCTCGGCCGTCGCGATGTCTGCAATGGTTTGGACCTCGCCGGAAACCTTGGCGTATTAGTGCATTTGTCATCAAAGCCACCATTTAACTTGTGAGTCGACATCCTTGGACTTTCAGCACACGCGGGTAGGGAATCGGCCGCTGCAGGTTGGCTACGTCCGTTCACAAGGAAGCGACCTATGCGCGTGGATCTCGAGCGGAGATTTTGGGACAAGTTCGATAGCGAATCACATGAGACGCAATGGGCGGACAAGGCGTCCGCGCTAAGATCGGAATCACGTTGAAATTTCAATCGCTTGTTCATTGTCGCCTTCACCGATCCACAAACCTGCCAACAGTAGAGTGGCTAGTGGGTCCCAGTCGTGGTCGCTGGCGCGAAGGAGACCGACACCTCTACCAAATCGAGACTGCGCTTAAGCGCGGCTGGAAGAGACGCACGTTTCAAAGAGACGGGAGTATCCGGCCGGCCTCCCGCGACGCGATCGCTGACGCTACAGAGACTGTAGCTCTCGACTGTCGACCCGACTCGCGATTCGATCTGTCTCGTGATCGATTTCAACAAAAGAAGATACCGATGAGTGGTGCAGGCCAGCCTCCGGACCCCCGCCAAGTTTATCGTGATTACGTTGCGGACTGGGATCGCTACGTCGCCGCCGCTATGAACCGCGCTCTCGAGTACGGTAAGTTCTCGGTCGAATTTGGAAAGTTGGCGCTGCAGTCTGGGTTCATCCTCAACGGCGGTGCGCTCGTCAGTCTAGCACCACTAGCACAGACCGTCCGGGACACGGGTGGCTTGGCCGCGATCGATACTTGCGCGCCCTGGTTTATTTTCGGTCTGATCTTGATCGCTGCCGCGACTGGCTTTGCTTATTACAATCATGCGGTCAACAAGGAGGCGACAGAGCTGCAAGCAATTGTCCATGAACTCGAGCTCCGTGCGAGTTATGGCTACAGTTTGGCCTCCTACGATCCAAAGGAGAAGATTGAAGCGAAGGTGAAGCTTCGTAACAAGATTCTCACGGGGACAATGATCGCCTCGATAGTGTTGGGCATCGCTTCGTACGCCCTATTCTTAGGAGGCGCCCTCGAAGTTTCCTCCGCGCTCGGGTCCGTCAACGCGATTCATTCAACGAATCCCGCTCATCTTACGAAAGAAGCGCCGACAAAGGTCGCGCACTAGAACGCGATGAGGCCTCATGTGCAGCGATCGAACCCGGACAGTCCGCTTGCGGATTAAGCGCAATCGAGAACTCGCCGCGTGCGCTGGCGCCGCTCCGCCACGCGCTATCTGATAAGCTCGACGTATGACGCAGCGACCGACCGACCGTCAGCGCATCGCGACCGCGATGGAGTTGTATTTTCCGAACAATCAGATGGCACCGCCGCACATGACCGCGCTTCTTGGCGAGTACCACGAGTCTGGAGTTGGACCATCAAACTTGGTCAACGAGATCGAGACCCGAGAAGATGAAAAGGTTTGGCCGTTCATCTGGGAAGCGATGCTGTACCGGCACCTTCGCCGGCATGACTACTCTCCGACCGGTGGTCGACAGCGCAAGCGTCCCGACTTCCGGATCGAGCATGATGGTCGTGTCATCTGGATTGAAGCCGTTTGTCCAATGCCCAAGGGGATTCCGCTCGAATATCTCAAGCTGCTGCCCGGAGTCGTCAAGACAAAGCCCGATATCGAGCGCGTGCTCCGTTGCTCGACCGTCATAGCTACGAAGCGCGAAAAGATGGCTTGGTATCGTGATGAGGGTGTCATTGGCGCCGATGATTGCGCCGTGGTGGCCCTCAACATTTGCAAGCTCTCGGAGCACGCATTTGATGATTCAGGATACTCGAGATACCCGCTCGCCATGGAATGCCTGTTCGGCCTCGGCCCGCTCGCCGCACCGATCGGAGCTGATGGAAAGATAGGCCCCCTTCAAAACACGCAGCGCATTTCGATCAAGAATCCAAACGGCGTAGAGATCACGACGACAGCTTTCCTGGAACCGCTATTCGAAAACGTGAGCGCGGTCATTCAGGGACATCAGGACTTCGTCCCTGATGGGGACGATTTGCTCATTACGGCTATACACAACCCGCTGGCGCTCACGCGCTTGCCGCGCGGGCTCCTTGGCCCGCGCAAGGAATTCGTCGCCAGGCCAGCGCCGGACGCCACCTTCGATCTCAGCGATTTAGTGCTCGTAGCGCGGATCAAAAGTCTCGAAGAGTCAGTGCTTCGGAGGTTTCACGCCCGAGAGGATCGTGCCGTCAGAAAGCTGACCGCTACCGAGGCCGGCGACTTCCGAGGCGAATACAACCAGTGCTTCAAGAACGTTTGCAATTGGGTCTTCGTGCGCGATCACTACACACATTTAAAGGTGCCCGGCTGGCTTATCACGAGCGATGGAGTCCTGGACAAGCACTGGGTTGTTGACATCGGCGAGGGCGAACTTGTCGATGTCACGCCATTTCGTGACACCGCCTCGAGAACTTTTCTGCGTCACGATGGGACAGAGGACGAATTCTTTTTGATGAAGACCCAGTTTGTCGAAAGTCGAGCTGCGCGTTCGAGATTGCACGAATGAGCACGCAACCATGTCAGCAGCCCAGCAATGCCTTCCGCGAAATCGCCCAGTTTTCGCGCAGCCATGCGAGCGCCACGCGGCTCTTATACGTAGCCACCCAGGACTACTCCGCTGCGCGCTGTCTGGCCCTGAACCTTTTGATACCGAGCTTGGTGATGGGTGCTCAGGCTGCCGAGAAGTTCCTCAAGTCGTATCTCCTCCTGGTAAATCCAAGCCGCAACGTGCGGGGCCTCAACCACTCGTTATCCAGACTACTTGACGAAGTAGACAGTCACGCGCCTTCACTGGGATTCTCCAGATACCGTCCTTTGCTCGAACGGTTCGAACGTCATTACGGGACTCGCTATCCCGACAATGCAAACGCCTCAACATCGATGACAACAGCGGACATACGCGAGCTGGATGAATTCATAATCCTCCTCAACGAGAACCTGCCGTGCCCTTTCAACGTCAGATATCGATCTGGCCTTTACGCCGCCATTACGTTTTCGTTGCAGCATGGCGCGGTAATCACGCCGACAGAGCGCTGGATTAAGGAAGGGAACGCGGCGCTCGCTCCATTGTTGCCGCGCATCGCAGCCGATTACCACGCGGTGATGACCGCGCTGTATCCTCCAATACAATTGTAACATTGCGTCAGCGCGTTTGGCCACGGCCAGAACCAGTGTCTGTCCATTGCCACTCTATACTTGCCCAATTGGATTCCTTCAGGAAGGTCGCGTTTGAGAAGCCTGCGGACATCCAGCAGGCACGCGCACTCGATGCATCCAACTTTGGTGGATCTTCGTCGAGTCGCTCAAGTCGGTCTAATGCTTGGTCTTCGCGTGCTTCGTCGCCATCGAGTCAAGCTTCGTGACACTGCTAAAAAAAAGACTCCGGTCATTTACTCGCTTTGCCCACGCGGCCGCCTGGATAATCCGGGGCGCTCCAGCGACGCCCGCAGCCAATCCTAAGACGCCGGCAATCACTGGCCAATGCAAATAAGTTCCGGCGAAAAATGCAGCTCCCCCAACCCCAATAGCTACCTCCGAGCCAAGCACAGCCTTTGTCGTCCTAAGTTGAGTGTCCATCTCGCGACGCAATCGATCCAACTCCTTCATCGACTCCGACTCAATTTCGCCTTCGGACAACTTCTTTGTTACCGCCTCATTCAGGTCCCAGATCAGTTGCGTCCGCTCGCGAAAATCGTGACTGAGGAGGACTCCGAGAGCATCAGTGGGAGTTAGCGGAAAGCGATCAACCCTGAATTGCGCCCGAATTGCCGACTCGTAAACGTACTTTACCAGCTCGCGTTTTTCCTTAAGAACGCGAAACTGGTTCGCCCACTCATTAGAGTCCACATTTTTATCGAAGAGGTCTCGCGCATCTCGCGCAAACTGAGGCCATATGAAATGTCCGCCTAACGCGGTCGTCAGAGGCGATGCAAACGCGTGCTTGCAAACGCGAATGAGCTTGAGTGCCTCGATTATGTCTCTGGGGATCCTAGATGTTAGCTTTAAGCGGACGAGGTCGCGAATGGGCTGCGGCGCGAATGCTTCCAGATATCCGTAGTTGTACGCCACCGTGGTTGCGATTCCATCCACGAAGCCATTTAGGGATTCGGCTGCGAGGGACTCGATTAGATTCAATCCACGTGCGATAGCGCGCAGCTGATCCTCAGGTACGTGTGTGAGAGCACGATTTAACTGTTCGCGAACATCCCCCACAAACGCAGAGTATGAGCGGCCATCATGCGCACGTTGCCTGAGGTCCAGATACGTGTCCGTAATCTCTCCATTGACGATCGCGTGATTCAGCAGTTGACGATATTTCCGCTCGATGTCAGGGACCTTGGACCACTCCGCGGGGTTCCGTTCGTAAATGTTCGGAATGATGACGCCCTTTTCAGCAAGTGTGGTCATTTCCTCGATCGAAAAGCCCCACATCTCTTTGAACTTGTGTTCCTCCAACGGCCAAATGTTGACAATCGACGGGGGCCCGATCAGGAGCTGATGTGTGAGACTGATGTCCTTCGAAAAGTTCGCCCAGTGGCGCACCCGGCGGCTCATGGCGCTCGAGTAGACTCCGCGTATCGTCTGGGCTGCAGCCAGTATGTCATGTTTTCCAATATCCTGAATTGAGTTGAGGCTCTCCCTTGTCAAAAGGTTCGCATATTCGATTTTTCTCTCGATGACAGACATAGTTGTGCTCTCTCTTGACCGCGATGCTCCCGAGTACCGTCTAAGCACGAGCCACACTGATAGCACTTGCCGACTACGTACCCGAGACGTACTACGCGGTGACGATCACTGGACAGGGGTCCGGCGGAGGAGTCCTCCGCGCAACGGGCGAAAATAAGCACGATATTTCATTCGACCACGTTTACTCCTCAGGGTCGGTCCACAAATGCGGCAACAAGAGCTCGTTTTACCGCGTCCGCAGCGACCACACGTGAGCCCCGTTACTGGATCAGAAGAACGCTATCGACCAGCCTACTCGCCGGATCTTTGTGAGTGCGCGCTGGTATGCACCCCCCGATCGCAACACCTATTGCGGTCTGTAGGCGAGGACACGACCCATAGCTCTACTCACGCGTGGGCGAATCACGCTGCACTTGTCGGATGGCGAATTACACAGCGCGAGACGAGAGGCACGCCAAACTCGCCGCGCTCATGGGCAAGCGCGCAGCCGAACAGCCACAGCGCAAGAAATGGCGAGCCCCGATCGGTCCACCGCCGACGCTCCGCCAGGAGCTGAACGGCGGAGACAAATGGATGTGGTTTTGGTGCCCTGTATGCCTGCATCACGGGCCCCTCGCACTGGCGCCACTCGCCATGGTGTTCGGAATGGAGATCGCGACAGTCGATGCGGCGAAGTACGTCACATGCTCGGCTTGTGGGCATCGAGGCGCCACGCTCCAGCGACCGCATCTCTCCGGTACCGCCGGCAATCTCGAAGCAGAGCGTTTCCCGATTGAGATCGCGAGCGCCGCTTATGATCTCTGGCGCGCGCGCAATAGGCGGCCGCCACGCCCTACTCCTTTACGGGACGAGGGACAAATCACATGACATGGCTTGACCTATATTTCTGGTTTCGTGATCAAGGGAGCGCAGTAGGCGGCGGGTTGGCGCTGGCAGCTGGCGGAGCGCTCTATTACGCCGGTGAGCGCCAGGCGCGAGCAACGCGCGACGCCGCGCAAATGCAACGCGAAGACGCCGCGAAAGCGTTGCGCAGGGCAGAGCGCCGAGAGCGACGAAATCTTGCGTATCTGCTTCAGCAGGAGGCCCTGCGCATCGCGAGCGAGGCTCGCCTACGCATCGAATTGCTTGGAAAGGCGTATTGGTCAAACGATGAAAATGCGATCATCAATCCGGGCCTGCGCGAACCCCACAAGATCAGAGCCAGGCTCGTGCTTCGCGCCGGACAGAACATTCCCAATCTCCTGAAACCTGAGACTTGCGATGCGCTCGCGGGACTACTTGCCAGCCTCGACCTGATGAACTCCCGGCTCGAAATCCTGACTCAGACCGAGCATCTCTTTGTCGCCGATTTCCTTTCAGCCCTGAAGACCGTCGAGCAACGTGCTGACGCCGCGATCAGCCAGCTAGCCCAAGAACTGCGCACTGATGTCTCTCAGGGCCCTGTATCTGAGGCCTAACATCAAACCCTTTGGAGCGATGGCTCAGGCCTTCGACACCGGCTGCAAAGCCAGATGCTCACTAGTCATCGACGTCCGGCACGGCGACCCGCGAAAGGTACGCCATCGCGCGTTGGTGAAAATTTTCGCGCCACACGTCGGTCAGCCGCGATCGCCTGCGCGCTCCGTTCGCCGCGTTGCATTGGCGAACAATCTCGTCGGCGGGTAGCGAGAAATAGCGCTTGAAGTTCACCAGGAGCTCCGGCACGCCCACTCCTCCGCTATCCAGTTCCACAGGCACAGATTTGAGAACATGGAACTGTGCGACATGATTTTCTGCGATCTGTTTCCACTCCTTTCGGCCTTTACCCATTTTCTGCCTAGCGGCGTCTGCTTCATCTGCCTCAAACAATAACACCTCGTTCAGCTTCTTCTGCGCCGCCTCCAAGTTGAAGTCCTGAAGTAGGTCGCAATCCGGTGTGGCAACGATGACAAAGGGAAGCGGAATAGCGTCGACGTCGCGCGCGTCGGGATCACCACCCGGTCTCGGTGTGACCACATACTGTTCGAGATTGGAGATTATTTCGCCTTGGCGTAGCTCGCCAACAACGTTACAGGTTGCGTAGGGACAAGGCCCGACCGGCTGCGGCACAACACCAGCGTTCGGATTCATCAACTTGGGTTGCCGTGACTGCAGCAACCTGAATAACCGGGTGATGCTCCCCCACATCACACCCCGCTAATAAGCGAACGACGGTCTTGGCCGTTTCTTGACCGTTGCGACACCCCGGGACTTCGCTGCCGGTTTTTCCAGAACCAAAGCCGGGTTCATTGCGTCCATTTGAGAAGTATAGATCTCTGCAAGCGACTCGCTCGCCTCGATCAGCGACTCGTCGGAGAGGTGTCCAACAATCGTGTAACAGAAAGCGCGACACTGTGTAGCGACGGGCCACTCCGTGACGCCCGGCCCTGGCGTCACACGAAACGCGCTCCAAGTATGGACCACGCCATCAGGCCCTTGATCAGTGTGTAGGAAGGCACACGCGTTCGGTGTCTCAGCCGACAGGCTCGATTGGCCGGAGAAGGTCATGAAGTTCGGGGCTGATGGACCAATGGAAAGCTCTGCTGGCAAGCTCGTGGTAATCGTCAATGACTTTCCACTCATTTCCGCTCTCCGTTTTGCCTTCATTGTAGACGTCATAGTCGAGGATGTAATGCGGGGTCGCCGGCTGCGTCGGAAGATCCGGAAATCCGCCAAACCCATGCCGAAATAGAAGAGCTCCCCGCCCGCCCGGCAGTCTCAATGCCAAGACCCGAAAGCAGAGGCCTGACAGCGCACTCTCGAATTTCGGGTTGGCGATCTCGCCCAACATTTCTCTGTTAAGCAGCCTGCTCCAATGGATCTCTTTAAGGTCGAGATCTGCGGGCACGACTATGTCGGTGTATCGGAGACCGATGCGCGTGAACGCAGGAGGCTTGTACACGTCAATGAGCGCTCGGGTCGCAAGATCACACAGGGGTCGAAACCAACTCCAGCCTTTGTAGAGCGTGGTCGAGATCGAAATCGCATCCGTAGTCAGTGTTATTGTTGTCTTCGAGTCCTCGGAAAAGAATTGGTGGGATGGTCGCAACTGCAGAAGCGCCGCGACGCTGACCGGCAGCCGCATTCCATTATCCGGAGCGCCCTTCTGGTACCGCGGAAACTCGGAGCGCACGCGCTCCTGGAACTCGGAAGGAATATCGCTCTCGATCTTGAGGATCGGTAAGAACTTCAGTTGAAGGATCACCTGCACCAACGGAGAACGTCCGTAGACGTACCGCTGCGCCGGCGGGAACAGATCTTCTGGGGGAGTCTCATTGGGCATGCAGAAAGGCTATCAACGCACCGTTAGCGACCAGATAAGAGGCTGATGGATGGTCACAGAGCGCCTCATCCGAACCCCCTGGGCGGCCGCGTCATTCAGCTCTCGATACTTTGAACTCAACTGCTCCTCCAGATCAACGCCGCCTTGGGCCGGCTACGTACTTGCTCTTGTGATTTAGCAGAATTGAGGCAGCTCGTGTCCACGAGCCTAGCCGTACCGGTAAACCGGGGCCTTTTACCTTGGCCAAATGATGGCTGCGAACAGAACGTCGCTCCTGAGCGCATGCGCCTGGGCGTCTGGGGACTAGTCAGCCGGCCGAGATCACTCCCCAGCTAAGAAGCACTGAGGCGATCAGAGAGAAGGTCGACCGCCTCCTCGAATTTCGTCTCGTAGTATTCCCACCGAGCTTTTGGTTTCTGATTCTTCGGTTTGTCGTGCAACAAGTTCGTCCAGCCTGCGTGTTTTGTCAGCACCTGAAATCTATAGTGCGCATTACCAACGTAATAGTTGAACGTCCACTCACGCGCGGCGCGGTCTTGAGGGTAGGTGATCGCGTTGTCGAGAAGCATTCGACCGAGAATGGCTTCAGCATCGTCCACAGCCCCGCCTTTCGCGCCGCTCTTGTCGGCCAGAAACGCACCACGCCAAAGAGAGAACCCTATCGCCACCATCGCTTCGGCAAGAGCGGCGTTCTGTCTGTTCCTCAATCGGCGCGGATATTTCTCGAATAGGCTCAGGAGCTTTAGCGAAGCTCCCTGATTTCGTGCACGACTCTCGACCAACCATTCCAAATGGGAAATATCACCACCCTCAAACTTCGACATCTTGCATACCTCGCCGCCCCCACCTTGGGTCCGAATACAGTACTATCAGCCTTCGCATCTGGTCGGCCAAAGCTCGCAAGCTCTTTGAGCAGGCATTTGTACCGGACACCACGAGGAGACTTCACGCGGCTGTAATCCATTCTTCGGGCCACCCGCCGTTACGCCATTCGGCAAGTCCGGCGGACGCGCCCTCCGCGCAACGGGCGAAAATAAGCGCGATATTTCATTTGACTAGGTTTACTCCTCACGCCCTGTCCACAAATGCGGCAACAATTGCGGCGGCGAACGCATCCGGCAACTCGAGCGCAACCGGCCGCGCGCGATAGCAGCGCGAGAGTGGCTACGAGCACCCCCTCTAAGAAGCGATCTCGCCGGCCCCATCTGCAGGCGCATCCAACAAATCTGGAATGCTTTGATCGCAAATCGTCTTGAATCACGGTCTTTGCGCGATTCTCCGAGCAGGCACCTCGGGCACTGCTTGGCGTGACGCTGCAGAAAATTTCGCGAAGCCTGACAGGTTAAGCGGTGAACTGATGACGTTGAGGACTTGGCCTATGGTTGGGAGGGCATCGTCCTGAAACAACCGGTGCTATTTAGATTCTGGATCGGGGAGGGTCCATTTCCCGCATGAGGGCTTCCCAGTCCCGACGGTCCTGACAATCATCGAGACCCAGATAATTTATGACGCGAGCTATCATCTGATCGCGCCATCCCTTGTCTCTGACCATTGGCGTGCCTTCGCCTTGTCTTGGGTCCCAAGATCCCTTCATGTTGTTGCAGCGACTGCATGAGCTAACCTTGTTCTCCGCCGCCTGATCGCCGACACGTTGAGACGGGAAAAAGGTGATCGATTAGAAAATTTCTCCACACGTGAGCGTCTTGCGAGCCATCCAATCCGCCATAAACGCATCGCATGCGGTCACGCTTGTAAACGTTCCAGTTTGTCTGATCCCAGCCTGGTCCCATATCGCGCTCCCCGTCGCTTGTTTGCCACATATCGAGCAGATCAGGTCGAAAAGACAAAGGCTGGAACAGCTGCGCCGATGCGCCCAACCGTAGAGCAGCCTGCCTACTAGAAGCAGACGCCGCGGCTGGGCCGGATTTGTGGACAGCTAGTTGAGCATCTCCGCATCTGCGGCCCCGTACGAACACGTTACCTCCCCGTATGGCGTCACTGCCCGCGCCCCGTCACTAGGCTCGAAGCGCCATCGCTCACCATTCTGAATGAGCTCCGCTTTTATTCGCAGCAAAAGGCGCGCAATAATCGGCGCGACGACGGAGTAGTTTTGTGAGCAGTACGCTACTGCGATTTCACGTAGACCAAGGAAACGTAAAAGGCGCGCCTGAAGATAGGGCGACGGATTCATTACGCTACATACTAACGGCGTACCATGGACGCAAATTGTTGAATGAAACGGCAAAGACAGTACTACAAGACCTATTGGGCCTTCCATTTCGAGACGAGCTGTTCAGCAGTTTGTGTCGCCTAGAGGTCCGGCAGACTTTAGCCAACGGCGGAAAACCAGATATTGCTGTGTTTGCAGACGAAGGTTCACAGCTTTCTCTTCTGAGGTTACCTACAGCGTTTTTGGAAGCCAAACGCTACACGGGTTTTACTGAACGTCAGCCCTTTGCGTACCTGGATGGTTTGCACCCGAGCAAGCCGGGCATCGTGTGCGTAATCGCGCCAAAATCGCGGATCGGGGCGGTCTGGGACGAAATCTGTACGAAGGCGATGGCAACGAAGAAGTCGATCAGCGCTGTCCAGAGTCGGGAAGGTCTGAGATGGTCCTACATTCTCGACGGAACCTTGCCCCTTAAGCCAGAACGAGTTGTGTCGCTCCTGAGTTGGGACGATCTGCTTGAGCGTTTGCGGCGTGCGTTTCTGTTAGCGGGGGCACACAGCACGGTGAGCGACATCGACCAGTTGAAAGGGCTCTGTGACGTCATGGAAGACCGATGGGTGGACCCTTTGACAGAAGCCGAGATTTGTCGGGGTCGCGCAAAGGAATCGAGAAACCTGTTGGCAATACTTGATCAAATTCGGAGCAAGATTTTTGAGCATGAGCCGCAGGGCTCCCCGGAGGAGCTCTGGGCGGACCTTGACGAGTTGGGTTTCGACATTGTTCTCCCGGGCCTCCCGCACCTTTGGATTGGTATTCAGTGGAAGTATTGGGCCCAATACGGCTTGTCGCCATTTTGGGCAGCCGCGCCGCTGCAAGCCAATGAAATGGTGATGAGTATGTTGCGGACTGCATTCAAGGAGTCTGTACCTGCGCACGACGATAAGCAGGGAAAGGACTGGATGTACGTGCCGCTAATCCCGAAGTTCGACACAGCGCCCGCGGATGTCATTCAGGATTTGGTCCAACAATTTGGTAGATTCTGCACGCTAGTGCGAACTGCTCCATAATCAAACGGCTCTTGGGTTTCGTATTATGATAGAGCGTGGCTAGCGCGCCTGATACACGCTTAGTTTCCAACGAAATTCCTTCTCGCACGGGATTGAGCGCTTGCTTACGCGCCTTATTCGGACAGTGAGGCCGTCGAACCCGAAGTCGTATCTGATCAAGTCCTCAATCCGCTTCAAATTACTCTCAGTCCAGTTCTTCCAGAGTTTGCTCCTTGTCGATAGTCCCAAAACAATCGTCCGTCTGGCCGTGAAGGGCACGACAGCGTCAGTTAGATCAACCTGGCGCTCACGCGTAGAGCCAATGCGACTGCCATTTGTGCGATAGAACGCAATCTTGCAGCGCGGCGGGAACAAAAGATGTTTGTCAATCCGTTGCTTCTTACGCATGCCAGAGCCGTTTGAGCGCCGTCACCGTCGCGTCGGAACGAAGCTTCTTGCCGGTCGGACCGACAATTTTTATGCATCCCTGTGGAAGACCAAGCTTGCGCTCCCACGTCTTCACCAAAGATCCGATCGTTCCATCGCGCCGAACTCTCCGGAAGCGAATCGGGTTTTGTGTCCGCTTAGATCTGGCTCGCTTTGGCATCGCCTGCCCCCTTGGCCGGAAGATTCACTTTCCGCCGGAACGTAGGCGGAGTCTATGGTGGGCCATGTACTGTTCTTGCTTCATTGTTAGGGGGCGTCGGAGATTGCGCGGTATGCCCAACTCTTTGCGCTGCGTCTCAGAGACAAGAGGCGAGATCAACATTTTTCCGTCGCGCTCAAATGAAATGAGGTATTTGTCGAAGAGTGCGTCCAGATTTGCACAAAGAAGTAGTCCATTCTGCGGATCTAGCCGCTCGGTGTCGCTCTCGCAGTCGCTCCACGCTTTCACATGGGACGCTCGAAGCGTCGCCCGAAGAGAAATGGGCATTACAGCGCATCGGTTCTCCCAGCAGGCGTCGAGCGCCTGCCTGAAGCTGCCCTGGCCCAAGCGTGCATCGATCAGCTTGCGACGAGTCGTCGAGTCACCAAGCTTTTCGATTTCCTTGATGTCTTCGTGGATCTCTTCTGAAACCCACAGCTCAGACGGCACTTGCGAATAGCCCGATTCACACACCCCCTTCCACTCGACGCTCTGAGGCTGCTCGCGACGAATATCGGAAAAATGCACCCGCAGAATACCAAGATCGCAGCCTTCATTGAATTTAGAATAAGCTGGGATTTCGTAGTCACAATCGGCAGTCGCTCCATTACAGCTGACGTCGCACTTGGCTGAATAGAATTTAGGTAGTCCGGCATTCCTGGATGACACTCGGGCTCTCTTTCGGGGTTTGAAGAAACTGTGGGTGAGGCCACACTTCTCTTCATCCCCAACAAACCAATCGAGCGGGATACGATCGACCCATCCCTTGGATTCACCCTCCAACCACTCGATCATCAGCAAGCTTCCCATGTCTCAATCCCGCTCCCCATTCGCGTAAGCAGCCCCCGCAGCTCTCTTTTTTGTACAATTTTTGTTGGCCCTGTGCTTCACAGTACTCCGCGCTCGAACTTCCTTCTCGTCGACTTCTGCGACGGGGCTCACGTCTTCTGACAAATCTCCCTTAGGGTTTTGTGTACCTGGAGCATGGCGAGCGTGTCGACTTTGCAATACGCAAGCAGATTGTCTCGAATTTGCCTGCTCGTTCCATCTTCGCGGCAGCTGCCGGTTACCAATTTCAAAAACGCATTGGACGCAGTTTCACCGTCTGATACACCGTTCAACTCCGCATAGGAAATTTGCGGAGCAAGGGCGGGCGCGACGGTCTTGATTGAGAACGAAAACGCGAAATCCTGATGATATACATGACTTCGAATGACGGGCAGCAAATCCCATAGTCGCTCTGAGATTCCCGATAGTGGGCGTGCGAGTGACGGAAGATGGGTAATCAGATCGCGAAGTATGCCGGCCTCGAACGCCTGGTTGTACACCACGACCCTCTCTGTCCCGAACCCGATCTGCTCAATAAGCGATTGAGCGAAGGCCCTTCGGGGATCGTCGACGCCATCAGCCAGAAACTCGCTGTGCTCAATTTGACCCTGACTGTTCTCCCGATGGACCGACCACTGGAAGGGGATACGCTCGAATGGTCGCGTCCCCTTCCATAAGGGGACGCTCGGGCTGATCGTCTCGAAGTCCATGTAACATGTCGGTCGAGACAGTTCGGCCAGACTCGTGCGAAGCGCGGAATCGAAAAACGGCTTTCGGGCCCTCAGCACATCACGAACGCGCGCCTGCTTTTCGCTCAATGAAAAGTTGTCCGGGATTCGTCTGATGGATTCTATTCCGAGCTTTTGCAATTCGGCATAACGCCGGCTCGATAGCGCCGGAAGGTAGAAAACCCAATCGGGGGGTTTTTTAGCTGTGCACCTGTCCCAGAACTCGCAAAGGTAAGGGGCGCCACAATGGCCCCCAGGGGGCACAATGGGTTTGTCTCCCGCCACCACGCGGTGCTGTGTCCTAATCCGACGTGCGGTCCGCTGTATCTGCTTCTCAACAGCCGCGGTTCGGCGGGCCAAAGTGAATAGACGCTTCGGCTCGATCTCGTCGCCACGCACATAACTCTTGTTGATGTAGATGATACCGGCTTCGTCGACGTCCAAGCCGCTGCGGCGTGCGACGTACACCTGGAATGCCACGTCAGGAAGGTGGTGATCCTTGACTTCGCCGGTACTCTTTACTTCGTAGACTGCGAACTTTCCCGAATGCTTTCGCTTCAGCACGTCTATGCGCACATGCAAGCCGTTGCAGCTAAATCCAGCCTCGAAAATGGCAGGCACGGACTCGTCCGCAATGAGGGTGTTGGTGCGCTCTACCGATTGATCTCGTTCCCAGGGTTGAGCGCCAACCAAGACACCGTTGGGGAATAAGGCTCGCGCGAGCTCGCCAATGCTTGTACCTGCGCGCATAACGATCGTCTCGTCACGGTCTTCGTAAGGTATTGGCGCGTGGTGTCGATTCCATAGATGCAGGCGGCATTGTAACCCCGACAGAAAATCAGTCTTGGTAATAGGACGATGCGTCGCCGCCTTGTGCGTGCGCCTCGTATGGGGTTCGCTCGGTTTGTGGCCCAGCACTATGACCCCACTTGGCGCAGCAAGCGTGCAAGGCGTGCAGGTGCGATGACCTTCACTTCCCTCCCCCATATCGCCAAGTGCCATGCCATCTCTTGCAGGCCGCCAGCACGGAAACGGACGATGAGGGAGCCGTCTTTCTGCGGCTCGAGTTTCTGAGTTGGATGAAATAGGTACTCTTGTGCGTCCCTCGCGGCTTTGCGCGAGAATCTCCAGACGACGCTCACAGGCTTTTCCTGGTACACGCCGAACGAACGTTCGGCATAAGTCCTGAGCGAGAAACCTCTTCTTCGAGCGAATGATCGGTTGAGCACGTCTACGCGTTCGATATTTGATAGAGCGTAGTTGCGGAAATCGCGCGCCAACTCACTCTCACTCCACGCCACGAGGTAGTTGCGGTGCCCGTAGAGAAAGCCGTAAGGCTGCACGATCTCAAACCCCCGCTTGCCTGAACCCCTGTAGACATAGTGGATGCGCACCTTGCTGCAGGCGAGGATAGCGTCGCGCAATTGCATCACGATTTCGGGGTCGATACTGGGCTTTGGGCCGGGCCTCATCGCCAGACCTTCAGCTTCAGTCAAAACCTCTAGATCCGTCTCCAGCTTTCTGAGCGCCGATGGCTTCAGCACCGCCTTCAGTTTCAGGATAGCGCTCTCCGCTTCCGCCGCCCGAGAGGTCATGTTCTCGCGAGCGAGCAGCGTTGCACCCGCAGCGAGCGCGGAGATCTCCGTGGCACTAAGGGCTGCGATGCTCCCCAGCGTGCCGGTCGGCAGCCGCCATCTCTTGGGGACGTCGCCGGGATTGGCGACCTCGACCTGCGGGAAGACGCGTTCGACGGCATCGCGCAGGCGCTCGGCAGTGCGCCGACTTAGGTTATTCCCGGCGATCCGACGCATCTCTTCTAGTGACACACCTTCCGCGCTGCCTTGCATCGCGAGCGCGAGCCGCAGAACGCTTTCGGCCTTTTCGTAGCGCAACACCTTCCTCTTAGCGCGCACCGCTCGTCGAGCACTGCGGCCCCGTCGGATGCCTCGCCGCGAATATAGGCCGGAGTTCGCCGGGAGGGTGAGCACGGCTGGAGCAACCTCAGGCGACGAAGCCGATGCGCATCTTTGGGCTGCCACCGCGAGCGACCAGCTCTTGCTCGAGCCGGTCGACGAGGACTTGAGGGCGCAGTTCACCCAGAATCCTGACGCGCCGGTGCACATTTGCGAAGTCACCAGGTGTGAGCCCATCGGGCAGAGGCCGCGGCACCTCCGAGCCGAAAAAGCGGCAGAAAGCGAGCGCCGCCTGCCGGGTGGTCAGCGGCTCGAACTGCAGCTTGATTGTAAACCGACGGAGCGACGCTGAGTCGACGCGCTCCATTAAGTTGGTGGTGCAGACGAAGGGAAGTGGGTGCCACTCCATCCAGGTCAGCATCTCATTCACCTGGCTGACTTCCCAGCTCCGCGTCGCGTTGCGTCGGTCGGAGAGAAGCGAGTCGACCTCGTCGAACACGAGCATGCCCCGCTGCTCGCGCGCCTCAGCGAATGCACATGCGATATTGCGCTCGGTTTCGCCGACGTACTTGCCGAGAAGATCGCTTGCCCGTTTCTGCACTGGTTCGAGTTTGAGGCATGACGCCAGATACTGCGCGAATTCGCTCTTGCCCGTACCCGGTGGACCAGAAACGCATAGAGACCAATCAAGCGGTGCGCCGGGTCGTGTGAGCTGAGCGACACATTCGGCGACGTCCTCCGAACAATTGACGAGCGCCGGATCAAATTCGAAGCTCTTGCTGGCCATTGGCTTTGGACCTGACCCCATCAGCCTCAGTAATCCGGTGAGCGTCTGCTCGATCTCGGATTCGCCACCGCCCGACAGAGCCGCGGCGCGGACACAATTCGTCGTTATGGCGGGAGCCACCTCAAATCGGTCTGACAGCCGTGCGATAGCACCGGCCTCGAGCGACACCGAAGCGGTCTTCAGAGCGCGCCGCCAAATTTCTGCGCGCGATGCTGCTGGCGGTGCTTTTAATTCCACCGCAAGTGTCATTCGCCGTAGCACTGCCGGATCGATCGAATCCACGTCATTGCAGGTCCACAGAACCGGGACCGCGTTGTTTTCGAGGAGTCGATTTATGAAGACCTTTGATCCGGTGCGGCCCCTTGCGCGGACGCCGAAATATGTGTCCGGCTGAGCCAGTACATCCTCGGCCTCGTCGAACAGAACAACTGCCTCGCCCCGCGCCGAAAGGAGACGCTCCAAGATTCTGAACGAGGAAAGGCGATCCGCCCGCGACGGTTCGGTGCCATCCTTATCGGCCTCAGCCACAGCCCAGATCGGATATCCCAGTCGCGAAGCGATCGCTTTGCAAAACTCCGTCTTGCCCGTCCCTACAGGGCCGTAAACCAGCAAATTCACGCCTTTTGAGCCTTGCCTCACGGCGCCGTTCAGGACGCGAGCAGCGAGCTCGGCAGTTGAGCCAACATGCGCGAAATCACCGAAAGTGAGATCTGTAGAAAGTGCTGGGCCGGTTAGCGCCGCGATTAGTTGCGGTCGCGTCTCGTAGGACTGGGCCAAGGCTCGCCGGAGTTGCAACCCGATAGTCGCGAAGTTGCCAGGATCACCGACACGGCTGCCCGCCTCCTCGACACATACGAGTCCGCTCGCGACGAGCGGTGCATTCCAGCGGAGACGCCTGCGAATGTCGACACTTTCGAATGCAACGAGTGTCGCAATCGCGAGCGGAGGGTTGCGCAGACGTTCCGCAATCTCATCAACAAAACTCTCCAACAACTCGTTCTGGGTATACCGCATGAGTAGCAGGAGTATCTCGGTCTCGACGGAGTCGAGCCCGAATTCCGTTCGTGCGAAACGCGCGTAGCGTGCTGCGAGGTCGCCGCGAGCAGCAGCGGATGAAACCAGTGTGCGGCGGAGCTGGCGCCATCGGGCCGTTGAGATCGCGGCTCGATCGCCCTCGTCTGGGGAACGCCCTTGGGCTCTGCGCATATGTTCGCGCAACAGACTCCTAAATCTCCCTACGATGTGACTCTGTGCGCAATTCCGCATGTACCAAAGCAGCTGCGCCCTGTTTTCGTCGTACGCTTTTCTCTTCATGCCGCCCCTCGTCGTCAGCGTCGAAGAATAGAAGAATGATGCGTCAGATTCGGACGCATGGGTTGCTGTCGGTCGCTGCGTGGTGAAGATAGGGCAGTCGGTATTGGCACCGGGACGGTGCAGCGGATCAGAGCCGAGCTTATCGGCCATGCGTGAGGAACCGTAACAGTTGATCACCGTGGACATCGAGCATCTGATAAAGGACGCGCCTGCTGCGGTGGACTCGTTCTCGCCCGGACATTGGCACCTAATGGAGAACCTAGAGAGCCGCGCTCGGGAGCTCATTCAAAAAGGCAGCCCTTCCGATTTTCTGGGGTTTCTCTGTGACACCGCGTTTCTCAAGCAGCCCCATCGAATTGATCGTGCAGAAGTCCGCGCAGACTTGAAACGGTACCCTGCCGAATTGGAGAAAGCGCTCGAGGCGCTTAGACATGTCAGGCAGCTCGACTACAGGGCCATGGACGCCCTCGCGCTGTTGCCCTGGTTCGGCCGTAGCGGCGGGCGGGCATTCAATTCAGCGGTCTTGCGTTTAGTTAGACCCGAGGCATTCGCGATTATTGACTGGCGAAATGTGGCTGTGTTGATCGGAGCAGAGGGATTTTCAGGATTCTTGGACTCGCCGATACAGTTTTCAGAGTTCTCTGCGGCTGATCTGCTCGAGAAGACGGGCACCCTAAAGTTCAACCAGATGGTCTATCAACATTACAACGACACACTACGAAGCCTTGGTGCAAGCTACGGCAAGAAAGTCGCGGAAATAGATCTCGCAATCTGGACGTACTCAATCCAGAAGCGTCCGTTTTTTGTACCTCCTCTAGATCAGCAAATATCAAGTGCACGATCCTTTGTGGTAACGCCTCAGGAGCGAGAGGCACTCCGGAAGGACCACAAATCCGTGGCCAACCGCATAGTAGAAAAGCGTTTGGACCGACTGAGGGAGCTTGGCACTCTGCGACGAGAACTCGTCATTTCCGAACTGTGCTCTCTATTCGCGTTTGTGCGCGACGAGTGCGAAGCGTTTGGACAACAGGGCAAGCGAGCTAGGTTGCGGCCACAGATCCAGAAGATCGTAAGCGCTCTCGATAGAGCGATCAATTCCGAAGACCGTGACCGTCTTCTCTCCCAGTGGGATCGTTGGCAAAACATGGTCGACACTACCTCTTCAGAATGGAGAGGTATCAGCTTACCCGCAACGATGATCCTGGATGGGTACCTTGTATTTGAAGACTTCGAACCCGTCAGGAAGTTCTTTGAATCCTTTTATGATCCCGGCTCGCTTCGGCCAATGCGACCCGAGTGATCGATGTCGAGGGGGTTCGCCACGCAGGCGGAAGATTGAACCGCAGTGATTTTCCTGGCGCTCCTTCCACGAGGAGAGTTCGACCGCGATCGCCTCGACAGAGGATCTATCCATTGCGCCGTGTCGGTTACCGCCCACTGACCTGGTCCCTCGACCCGCTGAACAAGCCTAACGAACTCGTTGCTTGCGCGCCGGAGTTGCGCGAAAGACCTACCAGGAAACTCGATTTGCGGAGCCTCTGTGCCGAGCGCCCTTGCTGAGCAACTCGCTATCCTAGCCCGACGGAAAGCGCAGCTTCTTAACGAGGAGGCCCGCCTTTGGTCAGCGCTTGGCGAGCTCGTGATGTCTGTCGAAGCGCCGGCAGTGTCACCGACAGTTCCGCCACCATCGCAATCGAATTCTCCTGATCCCGAAAGGCTCTTCACTGTACGGGATGCCGCTTCATTGATGGGCCTTTCCCCTTCGACGTTGAACAAATGGCGTCTCACAGGCGATGGCCCGCATTTTGTACGGTTGGGTAGTCGTGTTTTCTATCGGCGCGACGAACTGAACAAGTTTATCTCAGGCAAAACGTTTCCCGACACCTCAGCCTACCCGCCGAAGCCGCCGGGGACACGACCCCGTGGCGGCTGAAATTGCGAGTAGTGAGATTCGGTGACTGCGCTGCGTTACCCGTAACCAAGCGGATTTCAGGAGCCGCTTCGCGTCGCGCCGGGTTCATTTTGCCACCGCTCAGCCCCTGGTGCTCCCACTGCTCCCACGCTGCTCCCAGCAGACGGCTCGGCGGTCCATCGATGGGCGCTCCGGCATCGCCTTACACTCACGCACCCGTTGCGCGTCACGTAATTCCGAGGTTCGCCTCAAAGAACTCGTAAAGCGCCTTGGCAATGGCATTCGTACTGCTGCGCTCCTCGTGTGAAAGATACCCTCGTTGAATAAGCGCGTCGATCTCGGATTCGTGGAAGTCGATGGTCAAGCAGCAAAAGCCTTCCCGCCTGCGTTTTCGAAATGCGCGCATCCTTTCTGCGGCAGTCATATTCCGTCGACACCTTAGTGCGCGTATCTCAATCTCACGACATCATTCCCTTTTGCTTCGCGCTGATGACGACCAATGGAACGAACGTCCGTAAAGCAGGCGCAAAATGAGCTTGACCGCACTGCCTCGGCTCGCGCGGCTGCGATCTTCCACATGTTCTTGACTGTCATTGGTGTTTCATCCTTCCGCTACATTCCCCGCTGCTTTTTCCAGTTCTCGTATCGCTCGCGAGCGGTGTTGTCGGCGAGTACTTCATCGACCGATCGTAGTCGACCTGGAGGAACATTGTCGCGCAATGGTGCGCTGAGCTGCTGGCTGTGCACGTGTCGCCGCTGTGGTGTCGGCGAATAGGTGACAGAGCTCTTGATTTTGCCGATGAGCTGACCAGGTGTCGGCATGAACTGAGATTTGGGATCAGCGATGTAGAGGTTCGTGCCCGCTATGATCTGCTCGACCGTGTACGGTTCGAGCATCACGAGGAAGTCGAGATTGACGATCGTGCTTTGTGTTTCGGACGTCTCTTGTCGCGGGAAGTGAGCACGCAGGCGCGCGAGCTGGATCGATATAGCTTCATCCCTGTTGTTCTCGCTCTCGTTGCTGTCGACGGATTTCGACGGCGCGTGCGGTGCCAGCGAGGAACTTGTCGACGCTGGTTTGTCTCTGTCCGTGTCCATTTCGCGGTGGCTCCGCTTTCAGCATCCAGTTGATCCATGTCGCGCGCCAGTCGAGCTTGACACCGCGGCTCCCTGGTACGCCTCTCCAGTAGTTCGCGAATTGGTCCGCCTGCAGATTCTCGTCGACGGGTGGGAGGCTATGCGTGACCCGTATCGCGACCGCTTCGGTTCGCCATTCAAGCGGGACGAATTGATCACCCCATCTTGTCCCACGAGCCTCGGAGCGCGCTGCTTTTTTTGGAGCGCGCTCAAAAGTAGATGAAGATGGAAATCTGTAAGAATCTTCTGAAGAAGAAGAGGGAGAAGAAGGGCCGTCACCTCCACCGTCACCGGAGTGCGGCGTTGGTGACGGCTTTGGTGAGTGGTTTTGGCCTGATTGATTCTCGTCTGAAAAGCGGGTGCGGCCGCCCCTGCGCCGGCGGATGTATTCATCGCGGACCAGGCGACTCGAATACCAAAGTGGGCCGGCGCATGCCTCGATCAATGTCACCGGCTGACCAAGCGTTCCGGCGTGAAAAGGTCGAAAAACGTAAGCACTTGTCGGGCCCTCCCCGCCCTTGAGGACGTCCTTAGAGACGAGCTCCTTTGCGAGCTTGAGTGGGACATTTGCGGCTCGCGCGAGGTCGGCCAGAGACCAGCGCGCCACGCCGTATTCGTCTGCGTCATGCAGCACACAGAGGATCTGGACCCAGGCCCCGCGGGCGGCGATCGAGCATCTTCCTAACTTTGCATTCCCCAACCAGTCGCCCGGGTAGAATTGAAACGATGGCCGCTTCACCAAAGCCCTCCTTCGGAGAGACCTCCAGCGCATGACCATGCCTGGAAGTTTGGCTTGCCATGCCAATCACTGCAGAAGAACGGATCGGAGACCGTGCCGCTCATATCGCAAGGCTCAGCGCGATCACGACACACCGGACGAAATCAGCTTTTCGATGCTGTCGTATGTAATCAGCCGCTTGCGGCCGATGCTGAAGCTTTCAACTCGGCCTGTCCCGATTAATTCCCAAGCCTTGGTATTGCCGATGTCCAAGATCTGGCACAACGTTTTGACGCCCACGGCGAGTGGCTTGCCGTGAGTCATCGACGGGTCCAGGGTCTCTTTCCTTTTGATGTTCACGTGACCGCTCCTATTCGCACGAACACACGCGAGATAGGACGAGAACGAATTGTTTGTCACGGGACGAATATTCGAGAATTATTCCTCAAATATCCTCCATTCTGGGTGGCGCCGGTCGATTTTGACCATCAGAGCTGACCTCTCGCCTTGATTGCGGTAGCGCTCCCAATTTTTCATTGCGGCCGGGAGACCACTAGCTTCGTTCCCGAAGACGATCGGCCACGCAACGCGAGCGAAACGGTAAAACGGGCCCGTTTCTCGCCCTTTGATCCGATCGGTTTGGCGCGTTGGCACTAGGCCGGTCGTCCATTCGAAGAGTTCGGCCAGGTCACGCAGAACTAGGTAAGCAATGAGGTTGGGTGGCTGCCCGCGCCGTCCGCCCATCTCAATGGAGGCCAATCTTTCTAGGAACGTCTTCGCTGCCGTCAGCGCCTGCTGTGTCGCGTCCACAGATTCGAAATCAAAAGGGATCTCTTGTCCCGCGGTCACCAGGAATCGCGAAACTATGAAGTTTCGAACTTTCTTGTCTGCCAATGCCTTGGCAAGTTTTGCGGCTGGCTTCCTTAGCGCTCTGGCGCGGTCACGTATCTCGCGCCTCTGCGTCGGCGATGGTACTGTGAAGTGTTGCTGCAATTCATTTTGGTCCCAATCACAGAGGACGTGGGGAAGCAAAGGTAATGATTGCTCCCCGCGCGCGGTGCGGGGCAGAGAAGCCACGACTAGATCGATATTGTGCTTCAAGTCGATGTTGTCTGGGGAAAACCATCGCGCGGGTACGTCGGCGAGCCTGACTGTTGTTGCTGACGGCGCCTTTTGCATGCAGTGGATCTTCTTGCGGCCATGGCAGAGCTCGCGCCACGCGATGGAGACGATCAAAAGTTGCAGCTACCATAATGGCCGCGCCCGTTCGCCGGAATCCGGACCTTGCTTGTTGGCTGATTTGTGGATTTGCGCCCGCGCTGTAGGCTAACATGCTGACGAACGAGGATTTTTTGATCTCACAAGGCGGACTCCGGCTCCGCCATACCTCGTTCTAGATTCGTCCAACCACGTCCAACGGCGTCTGCTCAACCCCTTTGAGTTGTTGCAATTATTTTTGCTCGAGGGGGTAGGTGTTCGCGGAACCCCCGGCGTGCTTTTGCTGAGTTTCTCTTCTGCGGTAGCGTCCGGCGATCAAGGCAGCATTCGTGTGCAGGTCAACGGCCTGCAGGTCAAGTCTACTGCGACCTGTTCCGGTCCGCTGACGGTTTTCCAGGGACCCCCGACAAGAGCACGCTCCGTGTCACGTCTCCGATCTCCAGCGGCCACGCAGCCTGCAAATTTGAGAGCGTCGCACCCGGCCGGTATGCGATTGCCGTCGTTCACGATGAGAACAAGGACGGTGCGCTGGAAAGAAATTTCATGGACAACCCGAAGGAGGGTGTTGGCGTGTCGAATACCGTGCGCGGTCATTTCGGCCCACCCAATTCGAGGATGCGGCCTTCGACTTCAAAGGCGGTGACACCACGCTGAATGTCAGGGTTCAATATCTTCTATGAGCGACAAGCTGCTAATTTGGAGCCGCGGCACGCTGTTTCTGGCAACACTCTTTGGCGCGATTCTCGCGGGTCTCACGATCGATCGATATTTCGTTCAGAGGCCGGCCTTTGAGCATCTCGGCGCCGTGGCGTGGGGTGCTTACAGCAGGGTGGCCGATTTAGGATCCGCTGGTCTGGTTCTGTATCCGCTGCTGGGGATTGGGAACGCTCTCTTCACGATTGCGACTGCCATTCTGATATCGCTGTCCGGGTCTAAGCGCCTCTCAGCAGTGCTTCCCATCTACTTAGCTACCCTACTTGTGATCGGCGGGCTCGCGGCCACCACTCAAGCAGCGCCGATCATGTTGGGTGTAGGCCATATGGGAAATGATCCGAGCGCGTTGCAACGAGCGTTTGATGGCTTCATGTTCTGGAGCGCGCTCCGCGGTGCCTGCCAAGTCACTGCATTTGTCCTGTTTGGTCTGGTTGGCCTTTATGCTGCCAAGGCGCATGACAGGCACTAAAGTGGTGATCCTGGCGCACCGGACAGGATAAAACAGCGAACGGGGTGTTGTTGCAGCGCGAACTATGGTGCGCCTATTAGGAATAATCCATGGCGACACTTCACTTGATGGTTGGCCTGCCGTGCAGCGGCAAGACCACGGCAGCTCGCGCACTTGAAGTGAGCTATTCGGCTCTCCGACTCACGACCGATGAATGGCACATCCGGCTGTTTGGGGACGATTTTGAAGACGAAAGGCAGCGGCCTCTGCACGATTCGAGGCACGAAGCGCTAGAGTCGCTTCTATGGGATGTAGCCACGCGAGCGCTGGCTCTCGGAGTGGATGTTATTCTGGATTTCGGCTGCTGGGTCAGAAGCCAAAGAGAGGAGTTTCGTGCGCGAGCCCATCGACTTGGCGCCGACTTCCGCATTCATTTCACCGACGCTTCCGAGGAGGCCTTGCTGGAGCGGCTAGCCGCTCGAAATGTCGAGCGTCCCGAAGGAACATTTTGCATACCGGAATCTAAACTGAAGGAATGGATCCGGTTGTTTGAGCCACCCTCAAAGGACGAACTTGAACAGTCGTAAGGCGTTTAACGAAATCCATGGTGTTTGCAGGCCATCGCGTTCGGTGACAGTCGACAGTTGGGTCTAATGTTCGGACGGGTTGAGCTGCCGCACCCGACAGATTCGAACTGGTTGGTCTATTTTCGTCTAAACTCGTCCAACGGCGTGATCTACCCCGAGAACCCCACACCACTCATGGGTAACTCCATGGGCACGAACAAACGTTCTTGTCGCGCGCCTTGATCAACAACACGAATTTTGGAGGTCTGGGCTGCCTCCGGCTCCGCCAACGACCCGGCAGCGCTTCACAGCGCTCCAAATGTGAAGTGAAGAAGAAGGCGTTGGCGCACGCGCTGCGCGAAAAGCGCCAACCCGGCTGAAGATGGAAGACCCGATGACGTCGACTGAACGTCACCGGGTCATTTGCTTCTCAATATCGCTCTCGCTGCCCGCGGCCGACAAATCCCGACAACGGCGGCGCAAGCTAAATCATTCGTGCGGCGTGCTCGCTGCACCGGCGGCAGCACCTGTGCCGCCGCCCACGGCGGCACCAACGGCAGCGCCGGGCGCGCAGCCGATCGGAAGCGTGACGAGACATCCGATCGCAGCGCCGGCGGCCGCTCCCGACAATCCGCCTTTCACGGCTCTGGCACCGGGATCCGCGTGCCAGGTGCCTTCGCGCGTGTAATATCCGCGATCATCGCTCGGGTCGGCGAGCCAGTGATAGTGCACGTCGTCGTGGTGCACGGCGTACCAATCCGACCTGTAATAGGTGATCGGTTCGTCCTTGCCGTAGGCGTACACGTCGTGCACGCGCCAGCATTCGTTGAATTGGTTGCAGGCGACATAGGTTTCGACCGTGTCGGCTTTCGATACCGCCGGAGCCACGAAGCTCGCAATCGCGAGGAGGGAGCTCGCTCCGAGTGCGGCGTGGAACTTTTTCATGATTCAAAATTCTCCTGAGAACCAAGAAAAAACGCGACACGAAAGCAATGGTTGCCCCTGAAGGAGCCTACAGCCTCATGAGGGAACGGTTACGACAGCAGTTCCCTCAGGCTGAGACCGCGTGGATGCGGAAGACAGGATAGTACCGGGTCGTCGCGCAGTCGTGCACGCGACCCTCAATGTTCCGGAGCCAAGGTTTCCGAGCTCAGAACCGTTCGCCGAGCATCTGCTCGCTCTTCGTCCAAACGCTTTGCGCGCTCGGCATCGTAGGCCCAGGGACGCTATGCTCCAGCAACGGAGACGATGATTTCGCGATAGCGATCGTGCCGGCGTGGATCGCGAACCGGCGCCTCCGTCACTAAACGCAGTCGGGGCCAACGATCGGCAATGGCATCTATAGCTAGGCGCGCCTCGAACCTGGCCAACGCAGCGCCGATGCAGAAATGCGGGCCCGCACCGAAAGAGAGAACCGGTGCGTGGCGCTTTATCGTGATGTCAAAGCGGTCAGGATCCTCGAACACGTCCGGGTCGCGATTGGCTGCACCGAGGCCAACGCGCACCGTATCACCTTCCTTCATTACCTTTCCGCGCAGCGCGACATCGATTAGACAACGGCGGTTTGTCGAGGTCGACTGGGTCGGGTGATGAAAGCGAAGGATCTCTTCAAGCGCAGGGACAATGAGTGTTCGGTCGTCGACTAGCGCGCGCCATTGCTCACGATGGGACAGAAGTAGCCAAAGGCCGCTCGAAATGAACCGCTCCGTCGTGGTGCCCGCCGCTGTATAGATCGTGCTGATCGCCGATGAGAGTTCGGGCTCGCTCAGCACGCCGCGTTCATCCTCCGCCGCGATCAACGCGCTTACGAGGTCGTCCTTGGGATTGGTACGACGTTCAGCGATGAGAGCGCGCATATAGCGACCGATCCAGCGGCCGGCATCCAACGCCTTCGCCCAGGACTCCTCTGACCGCTTGGGCGCCATCAAAGTGGCCGTGCACTCAAAGGCGACGCGAAATTCTTCTCGATCTTTCGGTGGGATGCCGATGATTTCGCTGGCCACGATGATCGGCACGTGAAACGCAAAATCGGTTACGAGGTCGAAGGTTCGTTTTGCGCCTGCCGCATCGAGCAGCTCGGCGATCACCGTCTGGATCCGGTCGCGCCGCTCTTCGACACTGCGCCTCGAGAAGGCCGAAACCACCAGTGCGCGGATGCGCGTGTGGTCGGGCGCGTCCATCTGGTTGAAGGATTGCGCGAGCGAGCGGCTCAGGCCACGCTCTGTGTCGGTTGCTCCCTTGCTATCTGTCCGCGCGAGCGGGTTGCTGCCGCCCCAGCCCGCCGCGGCGCTTGAGAAACGGCCTGAATCCTTGAGAACCATCGCGCAATCGTCATAGCGCGTGAGGTACCAAAAGCCGTGACGCGACCAGTGAACAGGGTCCTCGCGACGGAGCCGGTTCAGGGTTTCGATCGGATCGCTTTCGAAATCGTAGTCGTATAGGTCAGGCGCCAAAGGCGACGACAAATCCATCGGAATCCTCAATCTCGGCACATCTTGCCCGTGAGTCACTCAGCGCGCAAAGGCGCAGCAAGAAAGCGAAATTGCGGCCAGGTCGGCATCACGCGCATTTCGCACGCGCTCCGGAGACTCGCCGGATCTGGACAGCCCGCCCTCAGCACGTTCGATTCGGCTAAGGACGATGACTGGGGCTAAACCGCTGCCAGGGCGACAGGAACGATTGACAGCTTGCCCCATGGACGTCCGGTCTGCTCAAGTTTGATGGTCGCAACCGTGTCACCTTGCAGTGGGACCGAGCTGCCGCGGCCGCCCCAGTTTACCGAGTGGCGTTTCGAGAGTATCGCGCGGCCATCGTCCAAGGTCGGCCGCCGCCCGATAAGTGCTTTCGAGAAAGGCCAGCAGCGTTGCCTCAGGTTCGTCTGTGTTGCGTACGGCCTCATAAGGCAACAGAAACTCACTGAGATCTCGATCGAAATAGGCGCCGGCTGCCGCCACACGCGCATCCGCGAAACCCATCGGCGCCGGCCAGGCATAGGAGTAGAAAGCCGGAAAACGCGTGCGCGCGTCGCCTGGCCAGAATCCGGCTGACGAGACTTCGTGGCTATAAGCCTCACGGGCGACCGCATCAGGCAATGCCGGAATACCTCCAGGATGGAGCGGGGCGGGGCGACCCGAGAACCTCGTCACTGCAAGATCGAAGCTGCCCCAAAAAAGGTGGACTGGACTGACCTTGCCGAGAAAACCAGTGCGAAAGCGCTGAAGGACGCGATCGACCGCAACGAGAGCATGAAAGAAGCGCGTCACCGCATCGCGGTCGTATGGCCGCTGAAGATGGTCGTCGCCAAAGGGGACGGGATCAGGCAACTCGTTGGGACTGCCATTGAACCTGGGCGTCCCGCCAAGTTGCCCGATCAAATCAATGAACAAGCCGTGAAACCGGGCGACGGACATAGGCTCTAGTGGGAATTGCGCAGCTCGTCCGTCGCACGCGTGTCCAATGACAGCGTGGTCGAGAAGGTCCAACACGATCTCGATCCCGCTTCCATCCGGAACGAGAGACGTCGAAAGTCCTCGCGGCGTTACATAAAAGGTGGCGTGCCACGAATGATTCACCCAAGGTGTTCGCGCAAGCCGGTATTTGCCGACGATCTGTGCGTAGAGATGCAGCGCCGAACAGGTTTCACGCCATTGCTCGTAGGGAAGTTCGGGCCACATGGGTCATCAGCCTTCCGCTTGGAGTCGCTACGCAGGCGCCGCGGGGTAATCTAAGGCGAGCTTGGGCGGTATCGAAGGGGCTAGAAGCGAGCGCCTGCTCACTGGTCAGGGGTGCGGTTATCACCGGCGCATCAGGGCGGATTCTGATTCGCGCCGAGCGCTTGACGAGCCGTGGCAATGTTCGGAGGTCAAAGCCCACCGGGCGTACTTCAATCCTTGATGCAACGGCTCCGCAGGCGTAGCTTTCCTCTCGGGGATCAGCAGGCTCCCCATCAGACGGGCATCCGTCCAAGATCTGCTTCGCCAGCGCTTTGGGCGCGTGGAGGAGCTTGGACGTGGCGTTTCAGCAAATCACGGCAGAGAGCCGGGCGAGCACATCGAGGGCCGGCGAGCTCGTACCCTTCAGCGATGCTCTTCGCGTCTGGCTGCGCGTCGCCGCGCTCAGCTTCGGCGGTCCGGCCGGGCAGATCGCCGTGATGCACCGGATCCTGGTCGAGGAGAAACGCTGGATCGGCGAGACGCGATTCCTTCACGCGCTGAACTACTGCATGCTTCTGCCAGGTCCCGAAGCGCACGAGCTTGCGATCTATATCGGCTGGCTGCTCAACCGCGTGCGCGGCGGGCTGGCCGCCGGCATTCTCTTCGTCCTGCCGGGACTGATCGCGCTCTCCGTGCTCAGCACGATTTACGCCGTGTACGGACAGATCGGAATCATCAAAGCGCTGTTCTTCGGGTTGAAAGCGGCTGTTCTCGCGATCGTGCTTGAGGCGGTGATGCGCGTCGGCAAACGCGCATTGAGAAACCGTGCCCAGGTTGCGATCGCCGCCGCGGCTTTCGTCGGCATCTTTGCCTTTGGGGCGCCGTTTCCGCTCATCATCGCGCTGGCTGCTGCCGCCGGGCTTGCCGGCTCGGCCGCCAATCTCGGATGGTTTCGCAGCGGCGGCCATGAAGCGAAAACGGAATCCGGACCTGCGGCACTGATCGATGCCGCCTTTGCGCGCGAAGTCCCAAAACATGTGCGCCCATCGACCGTGCGCTTTGCCGTTGCGGCGATCGCGGGCGCGCTCGTCTGGCTTGGACCGATCGCAGGGCTTGCGCTCGTCTTCGGCCCCGACAGCATCTTCGTCAGGATCGGCCTATTCAACGCGAAGATGGCCGTCGTCACGTTCGGCGGCGCTTATGCCGTGCTCGCTTACATGGCGCAGCAGGCCGTTCAGTTTTATCACTGGCTCAAACCCGGCGAGATGCTGGTCGGTCTCGGCTTCGCCGAGACGACGCCGGGGCCGCTCATCAGCGTCGTGCAGTACGTGGGTTTCATGGCCGCGTTTCGCGCGCCTGGCGCGCTCGATCCGGTCGCGGCAGGTTTGCTCGGAGGGGCCGTGGCGATGTGGGCAACATTTGTCCCGCCCTTCCTATGGATATTCCTTGGCGGTCCCTACATCGAGGCGCTGATCGGCAACCGCGCGCTCAATGCCGCGCTGTCCGCAATTACCGCCGCGGTCGTCGGCGTCATCCTGAATCTCGTGGTGTGGTTCGGACTGCACGTGATCTTCCAGCGGACGGTGAGCGTCGAACTGGGGCTCCTGCACGTCACCCTGCCGGTCGTTGAGAGCGTCAACTGGGCGGCCCTCGCACTTTCGGCTGCCGCGATCATCGCAATTTTCCGCTTGCGAATCGGGATGATCCCGGTTTTCGCCGCATGCTCCATCGCAGGCGCCGCTTACTACGTCTGCATGACGGCCTTCGGGCTGGGCAACCTCGTTCACCTCTAAGCTCGGAGGCCTCATGCCGATCTCATGTCTCCGTGGCAAACGCGAACACGAAATGACGATCACGCCGTGCGGCTTCAGCCGCAAAAGCGGAGAGGAAGCATGAGCAAGGAAAAGAAGGTCGCGCTGCTGTGGCGCGGCGATCGCGAAATGCGCGATGCAAGCCCATCCCAGGGCAACAGGCTCTATCGGATCTTCGATGAACTCAGGGCGCTCGGCGTCGCGCCCGAGCCATGCGTGTTCGACGAAAGCTTCATCGATGAAGTCCGAGCGCAGCTGAAAGACGTGGATGGCGTCCTCGTTTTCGTGGATCCGCTTTCAAACGGCAAGACACGCAAGGAGCTTGACCCTCTGCTTCGGGAAATTGCCGCACGAGGGGTCCTCGTCAGCACGCATCCCGACGTGATTCTCAGAATCGGAACCAAGCAGGTTCTCTACGACACGAGAAAGCTCGGCTGGGGCGCCGATACACGCCTCTATCGGACAGTCGAGACATTCCGGCATGATTTTCCAGAAACATTGCGATCCTCCGGACCGCGGGTTTTGAAACAGCACCGCGGAAACGGCGGACAAGGTGTATGGAAAGTCGAGCTCGAAAGCGACCAATCTGCCGAGACGGTCCGCGTGCTGCATGCACAGCGAGGAAGCGTGCCGGAAGCCTTAGCGCTCGGCACTTTCATGCAGCGCTGCGAAACCTATTTCGAGAATGACGGATTGATCGTCGATCAACCCTTCCAGGCCCGTTTGGCCGATGGAATGATCCGTTGCTACATGAGCGGCGATCGGGTCGTTGGCTTCGGCCATCAACTCATCAAGGCTCTCATTCCGCCGCCGCCCGAAGGACCCGATTCGCCCCAGGCGCAACCGGGCCCTCGCATCATGCACGGACCCGACGCGCCGCAGTTTCAGGCGTTGAGGACCAGGATGGAGGCGGAGTGGGTGCCGCAGCTGATGGACGCTTTGGAGATAGAAAAAAATTCGATGCCGCTCTTGTGGGACGCGGACTTCCTCTATGGGCCACGCGATTCTTCCGGCGCCGACACCTACGTGCTGTGCGAGATCAATGTCAGCGCAATCTTCCCTTATCCGGATTCTGCGCCAGCGTCGGTCGCCAAACTCATGAAGGAACGGCTCGAGGCGGCGGACACCAGTGACTAACCTGCGTATCGTCAAAGTGACGAAGTTTTCGCCTTCGCGAACGGTTTGCGGACACGCATGTGGTCCGGCTCGTCCATGGTCAGGATGCTGTTGCGGGGCCTTTGCGGATCGACGTCGAGCCCTTCGGGCGGGCCGGCAAGCGCGATGCCCGACCTTCAGAATCGGAATTTCGGCGGCCTGACGAGATACCAAACGATGATCGGCAAACCGATCGCTCCGGGCGCGATCCAATAAGCAACATGCGGCAGCCGGTCCCAGAGCGGAAGGTTCTGTCCGTTGTCCACGTAGAACGCGGTGAGCATCAGAATGTACGACGCGCCCATGCCGACGAGGTGGCGCCGGGGGTTGCGGTTGCGAATATTCCACCGGCCCCAGAGAGCCGCCGCGAAAGACGGAACGCCGAGCATGAAGAGGCGCGAATCTTCCGCCCAGCGGAGGAATGACAACGCACTCATCGTGGCGAACAGACCTGCCAGTGTCCAGAAATAAATCGTCCCGAAAACCGGGTGGCGACCCCGCTGCTTCCGGCTGAGCATGGCGACAAGGCCGGTGGCGACTGCGGCCAACCCAAATCCGACATGGACGACGATCAAGCCAAGAAACACGGGGTCGTCCGACGGAAGGGGAATCCCGGCAATGCGGGTCACCGCGATCATGTCGTGCGCGGTGCGACCGAGACCTCGAATTCCTGCGCAGGCACTGGCCTCGCCTCGCGCGCGAAGAGCCAACCGAAGATGCAGAAGCCAGCGAGCGCGGCCATCAACTGCGCCGCGATGAAGGCAGGCGCGGAGCGCGGAGCTATCCCCGCGAAGGAATCCGTGAGCGATCGAGCCACCGTTACGGCAGGGTTTGCGAAGGACGTCGAGGCCGTGAACCAGTAAGCCGAAACGATATAGAGCCCGACCAGAAATGGCGTCAGACGCGGGCGGAACCGTGTCGCACCGGAAATCGTGGCGATCAGCCCGAAGGTCGCTACGAATTCGGAGAGCGCTTGTCCGGGGCCTTCTCGCAGCTTTTGCGACAACTCGAAGATCGCGCTTCCGAACATGGCATGCGCTGCACAGACACCAACGATGGCGGAGACGAACTGGACCGCCGCATAGAAGAACGCCGTTGCCGGCGAAATCTCCCGCCTGAGTGCGCAGTAGAGCGACACGGCCGGATTGAAGTGAGCACCCGAGACGGGGCCAAAGATGGCGATCAGCACGATGAGCGCGGCGCCCGTCGAAAGGGTATTTGCAAGCAGAGCGATCGCAACGTTTCCTCCGCAAAGCCGTCCGGCCATGATCCCCGAGCCCACAATCGCCGCGAGCAGGAAGGACGTTCCGAGCGCCTCGGCCGCGAGACGTCTCGCCAACGAGGTCTCGCTCACGTCGCTTCCTTTGCCTTGCCGGTTTTCCCGATCTCGTCCAGCCGCGTGCGGAGCGACAAGCGGTCCAGATCTTTCAGGGGCAGACTCGTGAAGAGCTCGATGTGGTGTTGAAGCGCTCGGCAGGCATCGCGAAAGGCTGCGTCGATCGCGTGGATGTCACCGGTAACCGCCGCGGGATCCGGAATGCCCCAATGCGCCGTCACCGGCCGCCCCGGCCAAACGGGACACGCTTCGCTGGCCGCATTGTCGCAAACGGTAAAAACGAAATCGAGTTCGGGAGCGCCAGGACCGGAGAACTCTTCCCAGCTCTTGGATCTCAATCCCTCTGTCGGAAAGCCAAGCCCTCGAAGGAGGGAGAGCGCATGCGGGTTCACAGTCCCCTTCGGACAGGATCCGGCCGAGAACGCGCGAAACCTCTCACCCCCGGTCCTGTTGAGGAGCGCCTCTGCAAGAATCGAGCGCGCGGAGTTTCCCGTGCAGAGAAAGAGCACATTGTAGGGCCGCTCGGGAGTCGCGGATCGCATCGACCGTGGTCTATGCGCAGCAGGCGGTCGAGCAGGAAAGCGGCTCAACCTCCCTTTCGTCGATCTTCAGAGGCCGGTCGTCCTCTCCGTAGCTTGTCGCGTCGCCGAAGGTGAAAAACGTCTCCCAGCGAATACCGGACGGATCGTTGACCCAGGACTTGTTTCCCCTCGCGTAACAACACGTCGTTGCTTCCTGGTCACGCGTCGTCTCGCCCGCCGATTTCAGCCGGCCAGCAAGCTCGCGCAGCTCGCCATCCGTCTCGACCTGAACGCCAAGGTGATCGATGCCTGCGGAAGCCGAGCGCGATGAAATCGCGAAATTCACCTTCGGATCATCGAGCATCCACTTGGCGTAGTCGTCTTTGAGAACGGACGGTCCGGCCGCGAAAAGCGTGGAATAAAAGCGGATCGACTGCTCGAGATCAGCGACCGCGACGTGCACGTGCAGGCGTTTCATGACGGGCTCCTTTGGCGGGTTCACAACAGCGTCCGGCAATTTCGGCGAGCGGCGCGCAGATTTCCGCGCGACCGCCGCAACAATCTTCCGTCAGATAAACAAGCAGCTCGCGCATAGCGTCGAACCGGACGGAATAGATGATCGACCGGCCGTCGCGGCGGGCGCTGACCAGCTGCGCATTCGAGAGCACCAGCAGCTGGGCCGAAGCGGTATTGGGCTGAACGTTTAGTCGCCGCGCGATCTCGCCGGCAGCCAGTCCCTCGGGGCCGGCCTTCACCAGCAGGCGGAACAGGTCCAGCCGGCCGTCCTGCGCCAGGGCGGAAAGGCGCTTCACGGCATCGATCGATTCCATATTTCAATAATCTATGAAGTGTTGAAATTTGTCAACCGGCCTGCTCCGACGTGGATTACCCTTCATCGGCCCGAGGCGGGCGTCGCCAGGAATGGGGGCGCGGATTTCGCTTTGAGCTCGATACCGGCCGCTACGAACTGTGGCCCGCGTTCGCCCGGGCGCGGAGAGCCACCAGCTCGGTGATGTCGTCCGCCGTATTGATGATCCAACGGACGAATCCGTCGGCGCCGAGCACGGGCGTGCTGGTGATGGTCCAATAGCGCTCTTCGAAGCCACCGCCTTGCGAGAGAGGGCGCGCAATATCGTACTTGATCGCCTCGATCCGGTGAGGCGCGCGAGTCTTGAGTACCGTGAGCAGCGACTCGCGCACCGCCGAGAGACCAACCGCGTTCTGGTGGTTGGGATTGTCCGGGAAGACTTCGAACAGGAAACGTCCGACCGTGTCCTTGCGCCGGGTGAGGGTCGCTTTTTCGTGGGCGTCGTTCTGCGCCACGATGTTGAAGGACGTGTCCAGGATCAAGCACATGCCCGGAAGTTTTTCGAAGATGGTGACGAGATCGTCGGGCTCGATCGACTTCATGTCGTGTTCGCAAGCGAGCGGCGCACGCATTCTATCATCGGGGCATCGGATGCAAACAGTCTACCGTTCTGGCCCGGCTCATCTGGCTCGCCCGCGATGACACGAAAAAGTGTCGCCGCACTTGTGGGCGACAACCTGCACGCCATCAGGCGGCGTTGCGCACCCGCCAGGACTTGCGGGATCGTTTTCGCGCGTGGCCGAAGTTGCGACCATGAGACTGCGCAGGCTTGCGATTCTCGCCAGGCGAGGGAGCACGTCCACCGGCGACAGCCAGCGAGCGCCGCAGGAGCCGTTCGATCGCTCGCAAGGAATCCTGTTCGGACGGATCGCAGAGCGCAATGGCGACGCCACCACTGCCTGCGCGCGCAGTCCGGCCGATGCGGTGGACATAGGTCTCCGCAACGTCGGGAATGTCGAGGTTGATCACATGCGTGACGTCATCGATGTCGATGCCGCGCGCCGCGATATCGGTCGCGACCAGGATGCGGCTGCGACCGTTGCGAAAATCGTCGAGTGCCCGCTGCCGGGCATTCTGCGATTTGTTGCCGTGGATGGCATCGGCGCGATGGCCGGCCCTTTCCAGCGCTTGCGAGACCTTGTTCGCCCCGTGCTTGGTGCGCGTGAAGACGATCACACGGCTCATCGCCCGATCCTCGAGAAGCTCGAGGAGGAGAGAGCGCTTGTCGTGTGCAGCCACGAAGTGAACGCGCTGGTCGATTCGGTCCGTCGTCACCTGCGCGGGCGAGATCTCGACACGGACCGGGTTCGACAGAACTTCCGAAACCAGTCCTCCGACCTCGGCCGGCATCGTTGCGGAGAACAGGAGGGACTGGCGCCGGTGCGGAAGGCCGGACACGATTCGCCTGACATCGCGAATGAAACCCATGTCGAACATCCGGTCGGCTTCATCGATGACCAGCATCGCTACCTGATCAAAGCGGACATGCTTCTGGCCGGCGAGATCGAGCAACCGCCCCGGGGTGGCGACGAGCACATCGACTCCGCGGCGGAGCGTTTCGACCTGGCGGCTCTGGCTGAGCCCGCCGACGACCACGGCAAAGCGAAGACCGAGATTGCGGCCGTAGAGGCGCAAGCTGTCGTGAATCTGGATGGCCAGTTCGCGCGTCGGCGCGAGGATGAGCGCGCGAACCGCCCTTTGCGGCGAAGGCGGCGTTGACGCGAGGCGCTGCAGCAGCGGAATACCGAAAGCCGCGGTCTTTCCCGTCCCGGTCTGCGCAATTCCGAGAACGTCCTTGCCTGCGAGAACAAGGGGAATGGACGCGGCCTGCACGGGCGTGGGCTCGCGATAGTTTTCTCCGGCGAGCGCGCGAAGAATTGGCTCGGAAACGCCGAGCGCTGAAAATGTCGTCACAATATGTCCTTCATGCACGGAAGCGCCGACGAGGCGCCAACGGCTTTGTTGCCGTCTTCCACGCACGATTGGAGCAAACGGGATTTTTCTGGAGCGGCAGCTGGCGCCGAAAGGTTTCGGGCAAGCAGTGCGACCGCGATCGCGCGCTATACGGGAGAAGTCGTTACCACGTCAACCACCGGTCTTTCGCGATGGCTGGGCATCCGTAAAGCGGGCGTCGTTCCTTGGCGCGCTATCTCTTCTTGGCGACGCGCGGCTGCGGCGGGGCCTTGGCAGTAGCCTCGGCTTTCTTGGTCTCGACGGCTCTCATGGCTTCGCTGGCCTTGGCCCGGCGGGCGATGGCAACGGCGGACATTTCGTTCGGGATTCTGGGCATGGGCGGAAGAACCACATCGGGCTTTTCTCTGCGAGACCGCTTGTTGCCACACCCGTGGCCGGGAACCCGGTGGTATTAACATTATGGCAACAAGATCAAGGGGTTGCGCTGGGCGCAGCCCGGACCGCCGGCATTGCATCAGCCGCAGAGGCCTTCTGCCTTCAGCGCGGGTGCACCTGCAAAAAGCCCTCGTGCCGGAAGGCATCGCCTGCCTTGAGCCGGGCCGGCAGATCCGGCGCGTTCGGCAGCGCTTTCGTCATCTTGGGATCGTAATGCGCGCGTTCGCCGAAGAAGCGCAAGGTGAGCGTGCGGCGGCGCTGGCCCGGATGCGTCGGCGCGCCACCATGCAGCGTGCGGAAGTGAAAGAAGATGACATCGCCCGGTTCGACCGCCCAGGAGACGATGTTCCAGCGTGCGCGCTCGGCATCGATCGGCGGCAAGCGCGGATAGATTTCGGATTCGGCGATCGGAATCGTGTCGTCCTCGAGATCGAATTTCGAGGTGTCGAAGACGGGGCCCTTGTGCGAGCCGGGCACGAATTCGAGGGAGTCGGCGCGCGCGATTTTCTCGAACGTGATCCAGGCGACCGCGACATCCTCGCCATCGAGCGGCAGATAAGAGCCATCCTGGTGCCAGGGCGTGCGGCGCGTTTCGCCGCCCTCTTTCAGGAACACCTGTTCGTAGATAAACCACACCGGTTCGCGGCCCCAGAGCTTCGCGCAGATGCCGGGGATGGGTGAACGTGCGAGCATGGCGCCGTAACCGTCGAGCACATTCGGGTTGTAAGAGTCCTCGTAGAAGAGCGGCCCGTTTTTCTTGCGCGTTTCGGCGCTCCGCGGCGTCGGATGGGCGAGACTCCATTCCCAGGCCTTCAGCGCCGCATCGAGTTCCGCGGCATCGAGCACGCCGGGAAGATGCACGACGCCATCGCGCTTATACGCCTCGCGCGCTGCGGCCCAGTCGATCGACATTCGGGACTCCGTTTTCGTGGGGAAGCGTAAGCATGGGGACCACATTGGCAAGCGGGGCTGCGCGCGCTTTGGGCAGGCAAGTCGTGGTTGTGTTGGTCTGGTTTACCGGAGGCGCAGAGGAAGGGATTCACACGAAGGCGCGACGACGAAATCTCGCGCTCTGAAACCTCATCTGCACGGCTGATTGTGTGCAAGATCCTAAAATTTCACCATCGCCGCCCATGAGGCCACCACCCGGTCGCGAGCGTCCGCGAGCGAATGAATCCTTCGTTCGACCGCGGACGCGCGGTCGCTGGTGACCCCGTCACGCCGGGCCATGGTTATTTTTGGTTTGGCCCCACCGAGGAACCCGGGCGGGAAGCCGGGTCGCGCGCCCAGTCCGAGCGCGGTATGATGGAAGCATGAGTGACGCTGTCGGCCCCGGCGATCTGGTTCTCTGTGTCAATGCCGCGCCGAACCATGCCACGGGACGCCCGGTGCCTCTCGTTGCGGGCGAAACCTATCGCGTCATCATGGTCATGGAATGGGCCTGTCCCTGCGGGCGCTCGGACGCGCTGCTCGATGTCGGTGTCGACTTCGCGTGGTGCCAGACGCGCTTCCGGCTTTTGCCCAAACCCAAGGCCGAACAGAAGCCGCGCCGCGTCAAAGCACCCATAAGAAGAGAAAAGGAAACGGTGCGGTAAACACCGTCCGTGGGTTGGGGCCGAAGACGAATTAGGGCGCCCTGCGCGGCTGCGAACCGCATCTGCACACGCGCCCAGGACCGCCCGCGGTTCTGACGTTGCCTTTCGCTGCCAGCGCGCAAAAAGAGACGGTTCGGGATGCGGGGTCCTACGAACTACAGTTCCCCCGCGCAAAAAATCACATTCGCGGGCGAGGGACTGGCGTTCTGGGGCGGAGGCATTCCCATCACACGACGTGCACCAAGCGGCTTGCGCGCGGCTTTCGCCGGCAAGCCGCGGCAAAACGCGAGGCGCCCGCGCTCGAAACGCGCGCTGAACATCGTTGGCGCCTGGTTCGCCCATGAGTCCTCCCTCCTCGTCGCGCTCAACGCGCTCATCAGCGTGGGTGTGCTCGCCTTCGCGATCTCGATGACCTTCGGCGCCGACGAGATGCACTGGCCGGCGGCGAGCGATCTGGAGCTCGGACTCGGCCTGGTCTTCCTCGTTGTCTCGCTCATGGCGCTCCTCAGGCGGAAGCGCGGAAGCCTCCGCAAGATCTTCGCTTTCGCAGTCTCTTCCGTATCAGGCCTTGTCGGCGCCTGGTTTCTTGCCGCCTGGTTCTACGGGAACCACAGCGCCCTCTTCTTCCGCTTTGGATTGCCGATCCTCGGAGAACGCCTCGCCAGCGATTTGAGCTGGTTCGATAGCGCGCTCGCGCCGCTCGTCGCACCGGGCGCCGTCGCTCTCATTGGTCTCGTCTTCGCCGCCAGGCAGCTGAAGTCGGTGCGGCGCTCGCTGGGCGCACGCGCAGAGAAAACACTGGCGCTTCTGGGCCTCGTGGCAAGCCTCTTCACCATGACGGTCGGCGTCTATGCGGAAGATTTCAGCGCCGATGATTTCTTTGCCAATGGCGCGGCGAATGCCGTTCCGGGCGGATCCTTCTCGGAAAACGGCCCGCTCTTCGCCGAAGGCACGTCCTGCCACGTCTCTGCGCTGTTCGGACCGCGGCGCGATCCGTTCAACGGGCGGCGCACGGAATTCCATCCCGGTGTCGATCTCGCCGTTGCGCAAGGCACGCCGGTCCACGCGATGACCTCGGGCCATGTGGTCTTCTCGGGTGCCGATCGCGGCTTCGGCAACATGGTCGCGATACGCGCCGACGATGGCGGCAAACAACCGCTGACCTTTGTAGCGGCGCACATGGAACGGCTCTTCGCGGTGACGGGGCGCGCGTTGCACGCCGGAGACGTGATCGGTCTCGCCGGCTCGACCGGCCGCTCGACCGGACCGCATGTGCATCTCCAGGTCTGTCTCGATGGCCGGCGGAACCGATCCGGAGGCTTCGTCTGCGGCGCGGCCGAAAATCCCTATTTCTCCTGGCAGGCCCTTTCGGCGATCGCGCATTCGGACTGCACACGCGGACCCGTGGTGTAAGCCACTCCGAGTGGACGCGAACGAATGTTGACGTCTCCGATTTTACTGTGAGCCAAAGTGGCACATCGCTCCAAAGACTCCGCATTTACCGAAGCGTCTGCAAATCGATAATGCAGGAATGCTCTTTCCGGCCTTTCCGGACAAACAGTCCTCTCATGATGCTTTAGATTTAAATCGAACAAGATGAAAATGCGTCGCTGAACTTTCACGCGGCAGCAGTACGCGCACGCTTGAATAAAATCTTCTACAAATGCGGTCCGAGTTTTAGCGGCCGCGATCTGGGAGACAGAACGATGCAAACGGCGTCCGACATCCACTTCTCGCGGAATCAACTGAAGCGCTCCAGCGGCGGACATCGCCCGTTCGGCCTCGCCGGCATGATCACGACGCTCGCGGCCCTGTCGCCGGTCTGCGCGGTGAGCGGCATCATGCTCGCGCAGATCCTGGGCTTTTCCTCGTATTGATCGGACATCCCTGATGCCGTTCGCGTTTATTCCTCCATGGGGCTTTTCCCCGTGCAGTCCGCCTTCTCCTCACGCGTTCGCGTCGCGAGTGGAAAGAGCCCCAACGCCTTTCAGCGAAGACAAGAGGGAAGATCCGCGGATCAACTCGGCCCTGCGAGCACCCGGCCCGGCTCCCGAAATTGCGCAAGAAGCCCGAGGCGCGTCAGCCGCTCGAGAAGAACAGGATCGGAAATAACGGCGCGCGCGCGATAGAAGGCGCGCGCGGCCTCGCGGTCGCCACGGGCGACGACATCGCGAGCCTCCAGATGAAAGGTGCCGATCGCAGGCGCAATTTCATGGGCGCCGAACCACTTGTCAGAAAAGCGGCCGAGCGTCGCGTATTTCGTCCAGAAGGCTTCGAAGCCGCAAACGGCGTAGTGCAGGATGAAACCGGCCGGGGAAATGGCCGCGCGCGTTGCACCGGCCGCACGCCTGAACTGGTGCACGCCGAAGGGTTCGAGCGAGGGATCGGAAAGGCGCACCGCCGCCTTGCCATTGGCATAGAAGTGAAACCAGGGCCGGAGTTGCGGCACGGTTCGCTCCACCTCCCGAAGTGCCGGTTCCAAGTGCGGCGGCAGGAGCCGCAATGATGGCTTGAAGAGATCGACTTCGCGAAAGGCGTCGGCAATCTCGTCGCGGACCGGCACGGCTTCGTAGTTCAGGAATTGAACGGTGTCGAAAGGCGAGGATGAAAGCCTGTCGAAGACCTCCGCCGCGTTTCCGGCGGCAGAAAAAAAGAGTTCGTCGCCATCGATAGATAGCAGCCAATCGCAACCATGCTCGCGCGCGAGAGCCATGGCGATTTCCACGTTCAACACCTGCCGCGCCATGACTTCCCTGTCGATGAACGGCCCCATTTGCGCCCAGGTCCGCAGGCGCCGCCATGAGCTCCGGAGGTTTTCGTCACATGCAATCGCGGTGACGTCGCTCCGCCCCTGAATGCGCGAAATATCGGGATCGGACGGATCGTCGAAAAACAGGAAGAGATGCGAAAATCCGATGGCGCGATGCCAGGCGATGAAGGAGTCGAGAACCGCGCCGGCGTTGCGAAGGGTGGTAACGATCGCCGCCGACGCACGCACAGGCGAATCTCAGGCCGCCCGGTGCATCGCCGAAGACTCCGTTCGGGGCGGATGAGTGCGGATCCACTGCGAAAGAAGCCACTTCTCGCCCGATTTCGGCGGAAGCCCCGCATGCAGCGTGTCGTGATCGGGTTCGCCGGAAGGCACGAGGTTGCGGAAGAACAACGCGTCGCCCGGCCGGCCCTTGAAATGCCAGCCGAAGCGCTCGAAGGCGGTTTCGCCACCTTCATAGCCTTCATTGAGATAGACGAGCAGCGTTGCCGCGCGCTGACCGCGCTCCGCGATCTCGCGTTCAAACCGGCTTTCGTGCGGAAAGAAGTCGCAATGGCGGGAGAACTCCTGCCCTGCCGCATAGTGCAGGACGTTCGTCTCCTCGAGACAGCGCATGCCGAAGCCCGATGCGGCCACGATGCGTGCATGCAGCGCCACGAGCACGAGATCGGTCTTCAGGATGTCGAACTGCATGGCGCTGTTCGTCCGCGCCTCGGCGTAGGCCGGACCGCCGGATTCGAAGATTTGCGCCCGCTCGAGGTGGGGCATCGCGCGATCAATCAGCCAGGCGCATTCTGCGGGTGCGGCGAAGCCTTCGAACACCGCAACGTGCGGCGAAAAACGGACGATCCGGGGCGGCGGAACCGCGAGCACGGTGGCCACGTCGATTGCCTCTTTCATCCGTTTCCAGATCGTTTGCGGAGGTGAATCCGACTTGCTCGTCGCGACAAGCTCGCGATCCTTGCAAAAAAGCGCGAGTTGCGCGCGCGCCGGAGCGAAGCCGCGGGCGGCCGAACGGCCGAGGTAATCGAAGGCCTGGTCCCACTCCTCGATCGAACGCGCGCCGATGGCGACGAGAACCGCGATCATCGCATCGGCTTCGCCATCGCCATTTTCGGCGGCGGTCGCGAGCAGGCGCATGCCGTCTTCGATCGTGAGTCCGGCGGCTCTCCCCGCGAGCGCAAGCTTGGCGAGGCTTGTCCCGTTATCCGGCGTGCTGGGAGCGGACGGCGCCATGGGCTTGCGGCGATCTGAAAGCGGCACGCGACGCTAAGCGGCAATCCGCTTATGCCGTTCTCACAACCGCGTGACGGCCGATGAATTGCGATCCATGCAAGGCTCGAAACTAGCTGGGCGGAACATTTGCCGATTGGATAGTCGTGTGTCCCGCTTTTTGAGAGGCGCCTTCACGTTTGCTTGAAACGCTTTGCGGCTCCCGCGGCCCAGGAACCACGGCGCGTGTTGCGCCGCGGCCTAACGGTGCGCGGTTTCCTAGGTCCTCATCAGGACCGTCGCGAGTTCGGTCAGGCCGGCTACGTCCTCGTCGTCGAAGCGGCCGCGGTGCGAACTGTCCAGATCGAGCACACCGATGAGGTCGTTGCCCCGCAACAAGGGAATCACGACTTCCGATCGCGATTCCGCATCGCACGCGATGTGACCGGGAAAGGTGTCCACGTCGTCGACGCGTATGGCCGATTTCCGCAGTGCGGCCGTACCGCACACGCCCTTCCCCAGGGCGATGCGCACGCAGGCGGGTTTGCCCTGGAAAGGTCCAAGCACCAGCTCGCCCTCTTTCAGGAAATAGAAGCCCGCCCAGTTGAGACCGGGCAGCGAGGTCGCGATCAGGGACGAAAGATTGGCCGCATTGGCGATGAGATCCCGTTCGCCCTCGAATAGTCCGGCCGCCTGGCGTGCGAGCTCTGCATAAAGTTCTTTTTTGTCGCCGGCCGGATGCGAGAGGTTTTGAGAAGCGGCCGCGTGCGTCATCAGATCGAACCGCAGCTGATGCAGTGGACGTGAACCGGTTGTTCGAAGCCCTTGAGTTCGACCTTGCCTGCATCCTTCAGAGGCAAGGCCTTGCCGAGACAAAGTTCCGCGACCGCGTTCGAGACCAGAATCTGCTCCGGATCGGCGTGCGCGCAAAGGCGCGCGGCCAGCTGCACCGTCGAACCAAACAAGTCGTTGCTGCGCTCGATCGGTTCGCCCACCGCGATTCCAATTCTTATCCGGAGTGGCTCGTGAGGATTGTCGTCCCGGTGCTGCGCGATTTCCTGCTGGACTTGCATGGCGCAGCGGACCGCGGCCGCTGCGGAGTGAAACGCCGCCATGATGCCGTCGCCGGTATGCTTCACCTCTCGGCCTCCTGCTGTGCCGAGCGCGTTGCGCACGACACGGTCGTGCACTTCAAGCAAGGTGAAGGCGAGTTCATCACCGAGGTGCTGAGTCATGTTGGTCGAGCCCACCATGTCGGTGAACATGACCGTCCTGGTGCCGGAATCGTGTTCACCGCTTCCGGGAACGAGTGCGGCGCCACCCTCATCGACCTCGGACGCGCCCATGAACGCCTCCGCGATATCGGGCGTGATCTCCATGATCTTGCCAGCCGTGAGACCGTGCGCCTCGCGATGCACCGCTTCCGCGGCTTCAGCAGTCGGCGCAATGCACAGGCAGAAGACCTTTCCCTTGTCGTGGTTGTGCCAGTACTTGACGTATTCGACGCCATGCTTTCCCTGGACTTCGAGGTCACGCGTGTGCGCGCTGGCCAGGTCTTTCTGCGTGAGGCCCGGAGCATCGTGGATGTCGATATAGGTCGGCATGGCTCTCCCTAACTCCCATTCGCGCGAAGGATCGTGATCTGCGGCGGGCGCATCAAGGACTGGTAGATGACACAATAGCGCTCGGTCAGCTTGAGAAGCGTCGCGATCTGCTCCTCTGACGCGTCGGTATCGAGATCAATCTTCAATCGAATCGCCGAAAAACCGACC